>Ga0196965_1000119_pt1 | contig 61658 bp, 66 predicted proteins | sample S1_20metaG_FD_148668 | JGI IMG/M metagenome (GOLD analysis project Ga0196965, IMG submission 148668) | Soil microbial communities from Anza Borrego desert, Southern California, United States - S1_20 | ecosystem: Environmental > Terrestrial > Soil > Desert | place: USA: California | collected...
CATGGTCGCCGCCGCCACCGACGGCCTCACACGCCTTTACGGAATCCCCGGCCGGACCGCCGCCGCCGTCCGCCGCTTCGGGATGAGCGCCGTCGAGCGGCTGGGGCCCTTGAAGGAGCAGTTCATGGCCGAAGCGCGCGGCGAGAGCGGCGACCTTCCGCTGCTCCTGCGCGGCCTCACCGTCTAATTCGTCTTCGGCCACTCCGAAGCGAGGATCGAGAAGAGGACGGTGTCGCGGACATGGCCGGTCCAGGTGATCCGGTCTTCCCGGATCAGGCCTTCGCGCACGCCGCCGATCTTCGCCATCGCCGCCTGGCTGCGTGCGTTGCGGCTGTCGACCCGGAACTCGACCCGCCGGAAGCCGCAGCCGAAGGCGCGCCCGAGCATCAGCTTCTTCACCCGCTCATTGAGGCCGGTCCCGCGCTCGCCGGGCACATAATAGGTATTGCCGATCTCCAGAACCCCCCGCTCCGCCTCGATCCCGAGATAGCAGCTCATCCCCACCAGCCGCTCGCCGAGGAAGATCGAGAAGCAGCGCCAGCTCGCGCGCGAGCGGATAAGGTCGAAAGCCGCGTCGAAATGCTCGGGATCGTAGGAGGTGGCGTAGATTTGCCAGATGTCGCGGTCCTCGGCGCACGCCGCCTTCAGCGCCTCCCTGTGCGCTTCCGCCATCGGCTCCAGGCGAAGGTCGCCTTCGGCCATCCGCGCGGCAAGCGCCGGATGTGCATCACTCATCGGCGGGCGGCGTGCAGGGGATGGACGGGCCGGCAATCGCCGTCGTGGGGATGAAGTCTTCGAGGTCGATCTCACCGAGCGTCGGAGGAGCGCCGCCGGTGACGGCCCGCCACGAGAACGGCGTCCGGTCGCTCGAGATGGGCACGTTGCTCACCCTCGCGCGGCGGGGCAGATAGTTGATGCTGATCGTCTCGACGCACCCTCCGGAGGCGCCGCCGCTCTCGAAACCGATCAGGCGGAACGCGCCCCTTTGCCAGCGGAAGCGGTAGCTCGCGTGCCCCCGCAGATAGCCGAACGAAACCAGCAGCCCGCCGCGCTCGATGCGGATCGTCTCCTGGCCCAGCGCATCCTCCCCGGTGAAGGGCCGGATGGGGCGGAGGAACAGCCCGCGATTGCTCGCCGCAAGCCGATAGCCGCCGTCTGCCTGGCCGAAGGCGACGGCGAGCAGGTGCGGATTGGTGTCAAACGCTACCGTCTCGTCGCCCACGGGGACGGCGAGGATGTTGGCGCGATCGCGCATCTGCATCAGCAACGCGAGATCGGCGCGACCGTCCGCGTTGAGGTCGCCGCTCTCCCGGCCCACGATGGCCCACCCGGCCGGGACGAACCCCTCCGCCCCTCGCGCCGCCGTCGCCACCGCCGGATAGCGCACCGGCGGAATGTCGAGCGGCTGGGCGAAGGCCGCGAGGGGTTGCGCGGCGAGCAGAAGGGCGGGGAGCGCACGCATTTTCATGACGTCAGTCTAGCCCGTGGGCGACGGACGCCAAGCGGGCAAAGTTCGCCGCGTCTCGCCGGAAAGCGTCGGAATCCGCCGCGTCCGGTGCGGCTCATTCGCCCTCGCCGAGGTCCCGCGCCACCTTCGGGTCGCGGAGCAGGCGGTCGATGTGCGAGCCTTCGTCGAAGCTCTCGTCGGGAACGAACTTCAGCTTGGCCGCATATTTGGTGTTCACCCGGCTCGCGACGGCGCGCTGCAGAAAAGCGGTGTTGGTCCGCATCGCCTTCAGGACCGCCTCTTCGTTCGATCCGAGCAACGGCTTCACGAACACGGTGGCGTGGCGAAGGTCCGGCGACATCCTCACCTCGGTCACCGAGACGAGGTGGCTGGCGAGCACGTCGTCATGCACCTCGCCGCGCATCAATATGTCGGACAGTGCGTGACGAACCTGCTCGCCGACGCGGAGCAGCCGGACGGAGCGGCCTTCGGGGGTTTCCGTTTTCTTCTTCATGAGCCTTTGAGGACCGATGCGGCGGGGAGCACCCGCGCGGTTGCGGTGGCGCGGGCGACGAGGGCGCCCTCGGCGTCGAACAGCTCGCCTTCGAGGAAGGCGACGCTCCTCCCGAGGCTGACAACGCGCCCCTTGCCGGTGAATGCGCCGGGCCGGGCGGGGCGGAGGAAGGAGACGTGGAGGTCGAGGGTCGGGGCGAAGATCTCGCCCTTGCCCATCGCGAACACCGCCGGCCCCATCGTGTCGTCGAGCATCGCGGCGACGAAGCCGCCCTGGACCGCGCCGGTCGGATTGGTGAAGGCCTCGCCGGCGGTGAAGCCGACTTCGATCGTTCCGGCCTCCGGATCGATCGCACGCAGCGTCCAGCCGAGCGTCCTCGCGACCGGCGGCATCGGCAGGGTGTCGAAGATCGATTCAACCATCCGGATCGCCTTCAGTTCAGCAGCACGACGACGAAGGCGATCGCGCCGATCGCGCCGGCCGCCTCGAACAGGCAGCACCCGGCGTCGGCGATACGGCCCGGCGCCCGCGACGGACGATACTCGCCGCCATGCTCATAAGGCTCGCCGAGCCATTCGGGGCGGCCGGACCGCGTCGGCTCCTCTTGCTGTCCGCTCAAAGCGTCCGCGCGCGCTCCTCGACCTCGAAGACCTCGAGATGATCCCCCGGCTTGATGTCGTTGGTGTCGGCGAGGAGCACGCCGCATTCGAGTCCCGCGCGGACTTCGGCGACGTCGTCCTTGAACCGGCGCAGCGACGAGATGGTGGTCTTGGATACGATGACGTCCTCGCGGGTGAGGCGCGCATGGAGCCCCTTGCGGATGACGCCTTCGAGCACCAGCAGGCCCGCCGCCTTGTCGCGCTTGCCGGCCGGAAACACCTCCTTGACTTCGGCGCGTCCGAGCACGGTCTCGATCATCTCGGGGCCGAGCTCGCCCGCCATCGCCTGCCGCACCCAGTCGGTCAGGTGGTAGATCACGTCGTAATAGCGGAACTCGACCTTGTGCCGCTCGGCGATCTCGCGCGCCTTGGCGTTGGGGCGAACGTTGAAGCCGATGATCGGCGCCCCGCTCGCCTGGGCGAGGATGACGTCGCTCTCGGTGATCGCGCCGACTCCGGAGTGGAGGATGCGCGCCTTGATGTCCTCGGTCGAGATCCGGTTGACGGCGCTGACGATGGCTTCTGCGGAACCCTGAACGTCGGCCTTGACGACAATCGGGAATTCCATCGTGTTCGAGCTCTTCGAGGCGAACATGTTTTCCAGGCTGACGGGCGCAGAGGTGGTCCGCTTCCTGTCGAGCAGGCCCTGCCGGTAGGCGGCGACCTCGCGGGCGCGCGCCTCGTTCTCGACGACGGTGAGCGTGTCGCCCGCCGACGGCACGCCGGACAGGCCGAGCACCTCGACCGGGACCGAGGGGCCGGCTTCCTTCACCTGCTTGCCCTTGTCGTCGATCATCGCGCGGACCTTGCCCGGGACGGCGCCGACCACGAAGATGTCGCCGACCTTCAAGGTGCCGCGCTGGACCAGAACGGTGGCGAGCGGGCCGCGGCCCTTGTCGAGCTTCGCCTCGACGACGGCGCCTTCTGCGGCGCGGTCGGGATTGGCCTTCAGCTCGAGGATCTCCGCCTGGAGCGCAATCGCCTCGAGCAGGCCGTCGAGATTGGTCCTCTTCAGCGCCGAGACCTCGACGTCCTGGACGTCGCCGCCCATGTCCTCGACCACGATCTCGTGCTGGAGCAGCTCCTCGCGCACCTTCTGCGCATTGGCGCCGGGCTTGTCGATCTTGTTGATCGCGACGATCATCGGCACGCCCGCCGCCTTGGTGTGATTGATCGCCTCGACCGTCTGCGGCTTGAGGCCATCGTCGGCGGCGACCACCAGGATGACGATGTCGGTGACGTTGGCGCCGCGCGCGCGCATCTCGGTGAAGGCCTCGTGGCCCGGCGTGTCGAGGAAGGTGACCTTGGACTTGTCGGGCAGGGCGACCTGATAGGCGCCGATATGCTGGGTGATCCCGCCCGCCTCGCCGGAGACGACGTTGGCGCCGCGGATCGCGTCGAGCAGGGAGGTCTTGCCGTGGTCGACATGGCCCATGATGGTGACCACCGGCGGCCGCGGCTGCAGGCTCTCGGGCGGGTCGACATCGGTCTCGGTCTGGATGTCGACGTCGGATTCGGAGACGCGCACCATGCGGTGGCCGAATTCCTCGATCAGCAGCTCGGCGGTGTCCTGGTCGATCGTCTCGGTGACGGTGACCGGCGTTCCCATCTTGAACAGCGCCTTGACCAGATCTGCGCCCCGCTCGGCCATACGGTTGGCGAGCTCCTGCACCGTGATCGTCTCGGGCACGACGACGTCGCGGACCTGCTTGGCGGCGGGCCCGGACTGCATGTGGTGCCGGCGCTCCTTCTCGCGGGCGCGGCGGAGCGCGGCGAGGCTGCGGGCGCGGCTGTCGTCCTCGCCCGAGAGGGCGCGCGTGACCGTGAGCTTGCCCGAATGGCGGCGGTCGTCGCCGCCGCGCGGGGGCCTGCCGGGGCGGGCCGGCTCGGGGCGCTTGGCGGCCGGGGCGTGGTGCTTGGGCCGCGCATGGCCGCCGCGACGCTCTTCCTCGTCGTCGGGGACGGGGACTTCCGCGGCAGCCTCGGCCGGGGCCTGCGGGGCCTCCGCGGCGCGCTTCGCCTCCTCGTCGGTGCGCTGCTTCGCTTCTTCCTCGGCGCGCCGATTGTCCTCGGCGCGGCGCTTCTCGCCCTCGGTCGCTTCCTGGGCCTCGCGATGCTCGCGGCGCCGGGCCTCCTCGAGCGCGGAGAGGCGCGCTTCCTCGGCCTCGCGCAGCAGCCGCTCCTGGAGCTCGCGCCGGGAAGCCGCGTCGTTGGCCGGACGCTGCGGCGCGGCCGGCTTCGCCTCGGCGGGTGCCGGCTCGGGCGCCCGCGCGGCGGGGGCCGGGGTCTTCGGCGCCTCCTCGACCGGCGGCTGCGGCAGCGGGTCGCCGGGCCGGCGCAGCGTCCGCGCCTTCTTGGTCTCCACGATCACCGTGTTCGAGCGGCCGTGGCTGAAGCTCTGCTTCACCTTGCCCACCTCGACGGTGCGCTTGAGGCCCAGCGGCGCCCGCGCTCCCAGCTTCGGCTTGTCAGTCGTCTCGCTCATAAAGTCCTTCGTTCAATCCACAGCCGACGCATCCGGCGAACCGGCCGATGCGGCGCTCAGCCCTGCCTCAGATCCGATAAAAGCGCCCCACCGCCGGAGCGCATGGCCCACACGCGCGGCGGCAGCGCGATCCGTCAATGCGATATGTACCACATTCTGCCGCCCGAGCGCCAACGCCAATATGGCTCTGTCCAAAGGAAAAACCAGGCCCTGGGCCTGGCCTCCGCCGACGCGCCACGCCTGGTCGAGCTTGCGATTGCCGTCCTCGCCCGCGTCGGAAGCGTGAAGGAGCATGTGCACTTCGCCCCGCCGCGCGGCCACCTCGATCTTCTCGCTGCCGGTGAGCAGGTTCCCCGCCCGCGCTTCCAGGCCCAACCGGGCGAGCGCCTGCTGCCTCAGCGCGGCCTCGATCCGCTCGCCGAGATCGGCCGGCGCCTTGACGTCACCGGACTTGAACGCTCGCGCCAGCGCGGTCTTCAGCTTGCCGTTCGCCTGCGCCTTTTCGAGCGCGGCGCGATCGACGCCCAGCCAGGCCCCCCGGCCCGGGGCCTTCGCGCGCACGTCGGGGAGCACTTCGCCGTCCGGTCCGAGCGCGAGGCGGATGAGGTCGGCGCGCGCGCCATGCTCCCCGGAGAGGATGCATTTGCGCTCGGGGACGTGTGGTTCGTCCGTTACGGTGTCATTGGGAGGATTCCGCAACGGCGTCCTCCCCGGCTTCGGCCCCGGCGTCCGCCGGAGCCTCGTCCTCGAACCAGTGGGCGCGAGCGGCCATGATGATCTCGTTGCCCTGCTCCTCGCTCAGCCCGTAATCGGCGAGAAGCCCGCCTTTGTCCTCGGGCCGGTTCGATTCGCGCTGGCGCCTCTGCTCGGGCCGTTTCTTGGCCACGAGCTCGTCGGTGGCGAGGTCGGCGAGGTCGTCGAGCGTCCGGATGCCGGCCTTGCCGAGCGTCACCAGCATCTGCTCGGTGAGATAGGGCATCTCGGCAAGCTCGTCGGAGACGCCGATCGCACGCCGCTCCTCGCGCGCCGCGTCCTCGCGCCGCTCGAGCGCCTCGGCCGCGCGGCTCTGCAGCTCGGTGGCGAGCTCGTCGTCGAAGCCCTCGATCGAGGCCAGCTCGTCGAGCTCGACATAGGCGACCTCCTCGAGCGCGCCGAAGCCCTCCGCGACGAGCAGCTGGGCGAGCGTCTCGTCGACGTCCAGCTCCTCCTGGAACATGGTCGAGCGCTCGACGAACTCGCGCTGGCGCTTCTCGCTCGCGTCCGCCTCGGTCATGATGTCGATCGCCGAGCCGGTGAGCTGGGAGGCGAGCCGCACGTTCTGGCCGCGCCGGCCGATCGCCAGGCTGAGCTGATCGTCGGGGACGACGACCTCGATCCGCGCTTCCTCCTCGTCGATGACGACGCGGCTCACCGTCGCCGGCTGCAGCGCGTTGACGACGAAGGTCGCCAGATCGGGCGACCAGGGGATGATGTCGATCTTCTCGCCCTGCAGCTCCTGGACCACCGCCTGGACGCGCGAGCCCTTCATGCCGACGCACGCGCCGACCGGGTCGATCGAGCTGTCGTGGCTGATCACGCCGATCTTGGCGCGGCTGCCCGGGTCTCGCGCGGCCGCCTTGATCTCGATGATGCCGTCGTAGATTTCGGGCACCTCCTGCGCGAACAGCTTCTTCATGAAATCGGGATGGGCGCGACTGAGGAAGATCTGCGGCCCGCGGTTCTCGCGCACCACCTTGAGGATCAGCGAGCGGACGCGGTCGCCGACCCGGACGACCTCGCGCGGGATCTGCTGGTCGCGGCGGATGACGCCTTCGGCGCGGCCGAGGTCGACGACGACGTGGCCGAACTCGACGCGCTTGACGACGCCGGTGATGATCTCGTTCGCGCGCTCCTTGAACTCCTCATACTGGCGCTCGCGCTCGGCGTCGCGGACCTTCTGGAAGATGACCTGCTTGGCGGCCTGGGCGGCGATGCGGCCGAACTCGATCGGCGGGAGGGGGTCGACGATGAAGTCGCCCAAGCTCGCTCCTGGCTGGAGTTTCTCGGCCTCCTTCAGATTGACCTGCTTGAAATAGTCCTCGACCTCCTCGACCACCTCGACGACGCGCCACAGGCGCAGGTCGCCGGTGACCGGGTCGAGCTTGGCGCGGATGTCGTTCTCGGCGCCGTAGCGGGCGCGGGCTGCGCGCTGGATCGCGTCCTCCATCGCCTCGATGACGATGCCGCGGTCGATCAGCTTCTCGCGCGCGACCGCGTCGGCGATGGCGAGCAATTCGGCCTTGTTCGCGGAAACGGCGCCGGATGGGGCGGTAGCCATGTTCAGTCTTCCTCTGCTTCGATCTCTTCGAGTTCAACGAGTAGGTCGGCGCCTTCCGCCGACAGCGGCGCGGTCGCCGCGATCAGTTCGTCGGTCATGACGAGCTTGGCCGAATGGATCGCCGCGAACGGCAGGCCGACCGGGCCCAGCCCCGCCACCTCGATCAGCACCGTCTCGCCCTCCGTCCCGCGCAAGGGCCCGCTGAACACCTTGCGGCCTTCGAGCTTCTCGCCGAGCACGATCCGCGCCTCGTGGCCCTTCCAGTCGTCATAATCCTTGAGCCTGGTGAGCGGCCGGTCGATCCCGGGCGAGCTCACTTCCAGGCGGTAGCTATGCTCGATCGGGTCGCGCCCCTCGGCCTCGAGCGCGTCGAGCAGGTCGGACAGGCGCCGCGACAGTCGCGCGCAATCGTCCAGGGTGAGCTGCCGCGTCGCCGAATCCTCGGCCATCACCTGAAGCGTCGGATCGGACGTGCCGCCGATCATCCTGACGCGCACCAAGGCGAGCCCCTCCGCCTCCACGGCCGGCCCGATCAGTCCTTCAAGTGCGGCGCGATCCGCCATTCCACCTCGGCTGCGACAAACCAAAACCCCTCCGCGCCGGCCCCGCCCCCGGGACCAGCCTCAACTTCGCTAACGATGTCGAGGAGGTGAAGCGCATATAGGCAAGGCGCCGCGCGGGGGCAAGCGGGGATTGGCCGCCCATTCCGTACTCCGGCTGTGGCGCCGCGACACGGTCCAGCGTCATTTTTCACGCCTTTCTAACGGCAGTTCACGCCGTATCGGCGATTCGCTTGACGCAGGGCGCCTAGCCCGAACGCGGCTGACGCATCCCGCGTCGCCTCGAAGAGGAGTCGATCATGAGGAAAGCGATCTTTCTGGCCCCCGCAATAGCGGCCGCCGCGGCGATCTGCCCCGCATCTGCGCAGAGGTTTGCGCAGGACGGCCCGGTGCTCACCGAAGACGCCGCCGGGCCATCCTCGAAAATCGAGATCGCCGATCTCGATCTCCGCTCGGGCGAAGGCCTCGAGGTGATGCAGCTGCGGATCGACCGGGCGGTCGACCGCCTCTGCGCCGCGGTGGCGAGCGAGCCTCTCGCCATTCACGCTCGCGCCCGCTGCCGTCACGATGCGCTGGCGCAGGCCAGCGCACAGGTCAGCCGAGCCGTGCGCGAGGCCGAGATTCGCGCGCTGGCGGGGAGGGCGACGGCCCGGCGACGCGCTGAATGAACGCGGCCAGGAGCCCCGCCGTGCGCGTCTGGGTGCGCTCCCGCTCGAAATGGCTGCGGATGCGTCTGCGGACCTGGTCGAACCGCGCCTCGCCCCGCAGCGACCGGAAGGCCGGCTCCTCGGCAATGTCCGCGAGCGCGGTCTCGCCGCCGTAGAAGCCGCCGTAGAGCCAGCCGCGATCGAGTGCCCGCTCGAGAGCCGCCAGGGCGCGCTCGCCCCTTCCTTGCAGCGCCCAGGTCTGGGCGCTGTCCGCGAGGAACCAGCTCGGCACCCGCCCTGCGGCGGTGATCCTGGCAATTGCGCGGTCGGCAGCGGCGAGCAGGCGCTCAGCCTCCTCCGTTCGCCCCGCCTGGCGAAGCACTATCGCCAGCAGCGGGCCGTTGGAGACCAGGATCGCCGGGCGGTCTTCGAGGTGCCCGGGCGACAAAGCGAGCAGTCCGTGACGGTCGTAAAGCGCGGCGAGTTCGCGGCCCCGGCCGGCGTTCAGCAGCCGCTTGACCGCCAATGCCGCGAAATAGCCGTCATGATCGTTCGCTTCGCCGCCGCAGATCGGCACCGGCGCGCAGCTGCGGTTCCGCCTCGCCAGCTCGTCGAGCGAAGGCAGCTCGCCCTGCCAGAGCCTCCAGATCGCCTCGTCGAAGCGCCCGGTGCGGCGGGCCTCGGTTGCGAGCCCCAGCTGCCGGAACACTTCGGCAAGATGCATGTCGCTGAAGTCGGCGCTGTGCGGTTCGACCCGTCGCAGCGCCTCGGCAAAGGCAGCCGCGGCGGCGGAGAAGTCGCCGCGGCCCCAATTCAGATGACCCCGGAAATGCGGCGCGTCCGGTCCCCCGGCTTGTTCCAGCCGCGCGATCAGCGGCTGCACCCGCCGCTCTTCCCCGAAGGATCCAGCCACCCGGGTGATCGTGCCGATGGCCGGCCGGTAATAGGGATCGATTTCGGCGGCGCGAAGGAAGGCGCCGAAGGCGCGCTCGAAATCGCCGGCCGCAGCCAGGTTGTGGCCGAGATAGAGCTGGATTTCCGCATCGTTGGGCTGGAGGCGCGCCGCGCGGACTATATGCTCCCTCGCGGCGCGATCGTCCGCGCCGAGGATGATCGCCATCGCTGCATGCGCCTCGGCGAGGTCGGGGGCAAGCGTCAGCGCGCGCTGGACGTGATCGATCGCCGCCGCCCGTGCCGCCCCGCGCCGCGGCGAAGGCGCGAAACTCTGCTGCTGGGCGATGGCGGCGCCGAGCCGGGACCAGGCCGGCGCATAATCGGGATCCCGACGCACGGCCTCCCGGAGCAGCTCGATCGCGGTGACCGTCCGGGCCGACTGGCGCTGGCGCATCAGGCTCCGCGCGGTGACATAGAGTCGGTAGACTTCCCCGCTGGTCGCATAGGGGCCCGCGGGCGGCGTCGCATGGACCAGCCGCCGCCGCAGATTCTGCGCGACGGCACCGCCGATCCGGTGCTGGATCAGGAAGATGTCGTTCAGCTCGCCGTCGAACGTCTCCGACCATATCTGGATGCCGTCCCCCGCCCTGACGAGGGCGACGGTCACGCGCACGTTCCCACCCGCCCGGCGGACGCTGCCTTCGAGCAGATAGTCGACGTTGAGCCGCTGCCCGATGCTGCGCGCGTCTCCTGCCGCCGCAGCGACCGTCCAGGCCGAGGTGCGCCCGGCGACGCGCAACTCGGGCTCGCGGGCGAGCTGTCCGAGTATCTCTTCGGCGACGCCCTCGGCGAAATGTCCGTCCCCCGTGCCGAGGTCACGGAAAGGCAGGACCGCGATGGACGCCGGAGTGGAGGGCGACGCGCGACCCCATTCGTGCCGGCTCGCGGCAAGGACGGTAACGAGGAGGACGGCGAGCAGCGCCGCGGCGGCGGCAAGGCGCCGCGTTCGCCGCCAGCGAGCCGGGGCCGGCCTGGCAGCGGGCGCTGCGCCCTCCGAAGGAAATGCGCGGTCGCCAACGGTTGCTGCTGCCGCGGTCGGCGAAAAGAGCGAGCGGTACACCGCTTCGGTCTCGGCAGAAGGGCCGACGCCGAGCTCCTTCTGAAGCTGCTTGCAGAACCGGGCGTAGCGCTGCTCGACCGCCGAGGCTTCGCCTGTTGCGGCGTCGGCGAGGAGGCCGAGCCGTACCGCCGCCTCGTTGAACGGTTCAAAGGCGGCAAGCCGATTGACGATGCTCCGCGCGGCGCCCGTCTCGCCGGCGCGCATCGCACGCTCGGCGGCGGAGCAGGCGGCCGCGACCAACGCTTCGCGGCGGATCGGGCGTTCGGCGGCCAGCCATTCGTCGAAGCCGCCGCTGACCCCCTCGAGCTCGCTGAACAAATCGCTCCCCATGTCCGGGACGGTCTCGGCGGCGGCCGCGAAGTCGCCGGTCCCGGCCAGCCGGTCGATCAGAGCGACGTCTTCGCTCAGCATGGCCGGATCGACGCGAACATGGTCGCGTCGGATCTCCAGGAGCGGAGACCGGCAGTCGCCGAGGGTGCGCAGCTCATGGAGTGCCTGTCTGAGGCTGGCGCGCGCCTGTTCCTCGCCGCGGTCGCTCCAGAGCATCGCGGCGAGCCGTTCGCGCCCCCAGAGCGTGCCGGGACGGCTGGCGGCGACGGCGATCAAGGCCCTGGCCTTGCGTCCGCGCGGCGCGACCTCCTGGCCACTGGCCCGGTCGATCAGCGAAAACCGACCCCAGCAGCGAAGCTCGAAGCGCTGCGCCGCGTCCCGCGCCTCCTTCTCGCCTGTCTCGCGACCGGCCATCTCTCCTCCGCCCAGCCGGAGGGTAACATGATCCACTCCTACTATGAACCGCCGTGGCCGAGGGGCCTGGAAGCCTCGGCCCTCCTCTTTCGACAGCTCCGCGGGGATGTCGCGCTGCGCGTGGAGCACGCGCCACACTTCGATGTAGCGGGGGCGCTCGACATAGAAGATGAGGTACGGAAAACGACCCAGCCTGCGGGCCCGTAGCCCCTCCAAGTCCATCTGCTCTCCGTGCCGCGGCGATCCCGTCCGAGGGCGGTCTCCACGGCGCGCGCGAAGGATGCCGCCACGCTATCGCCCGCTTCAACCGTGTAATAATCGATCGCATCGTCGACGTCGCGGTCGGCCGCGGCGCGCGTGCGGACCGGCTTCACCGCGTCGTGGCCGCCCGGTCTTTGATCCGCTGCCGCAGTCGTTCGAAATACGCGTCGTCAACCGGCGGCCCCAGAGGGGACGCGGCGCCTTCCAGGATCAGCGCCCGAAACCTCTCTATGTCCGCTTCTCGGCGGATGAGCTGGCGGACATATTCGCTGCTGGTACCGAAGCCGCGGGTCGCGACCTGCTCGTCGACGAACTGCTTCATCGAGTCGGGGAGCGATATGTTCATCGTCGCCATGACTCGCCATACCCTTTATGGCAGTTTTTGGTAAGATCCCCGTTGGCGCGTCACTCGCGGTGCCCAACAAGGATTTGACAGCGTCAACCTCCTCCTTCAGTTTGCAAGCGGCGGTAAAGGCGAACTTTTTTCCATTGCCGTCGATGGGGAACGACAATGCGCCGGCACGCCGCTCTGGCTTCGCTCGCTCTGCTGGCGGCTTGCGGCGGCGGCGGAGGGGGTGGCGCACCGCCGCCACCGCCGCCGCCCGCGCCCAATCAGGCGCCGAGCTTCACCTCGGCGGGAGCAGCCAGCGTGATCGAGAACCAGGCCGACGCCTATCTGGCGACGGCCACCGATCCCGATGGCAACCTGCTGACCTTCTCGGTCTCCGGTGGTGCCGATGCCGCCCGGTTCACGATCTCCGCGACCGGACTGCTCCGCTTCGTCTCTCCGGCCGATTTCGAGCTTCCCGCGGATTCCGACGGCAATAACGTCTACGCCGTCGAGATCACCGTCAGCGACGGGCAGGCGACCGCCACGCTTCCGGTCCAGATCAGCGTGACGGACGAATCGACTCCGATGCGCCGGGTTGCCGCCGGGCTGAACCAGCCGCTCTACGTGGCCGCGATCCCCGGCGACACCCGGGTCTTCGTGCTCGAGAAGGGCGGCAACATCTTCCTCCTCGACCCCGCGACCGGATCGCGGACCCCGTTCCTGTCCGCGGCCGAGCGCCTGGACCCCGCCGGGGCCGGCCAGCTCGACAATATCTCGACCGACGGCGAACGCGGCCTGCTGGGGCCCGCGGCGCTTCCCGATTACCAGTCGACGGGTAGGTTCGTCCTCTACGTCACCAATGCCGGGGGCGACATCGAGATCCGGCTGTGCCGGCGCGACTCCAACGGGCTGGGCGCGGCGCGCCTGTGCCAGGTCCTTTTCACCATCGAACACAGCCAGTTCAACAATCACAATGGCGGCTGGATGGACTTCGGGCCGGACGGCAATCTCTATATCGCGACCGGCGACGGCGGCGGCGCCGGCGACCCGCTCGGCAATGCCCAGAACACCAACTCGCTGCTCGGCAAGATCCTCCGGATCACGATCGTCAACGACCCGTTCGCCGGCGCAACGCCGATTTTCTGGGCGCCCGCGGCAGGCAACCCGTTCCTCGGCGGCGGCGGGGCGCGCGAGGTCTTCGCCTATGGGCTTCGCAATCCCTTCCGGGCCTCCTTCTGGGGAGCGTCGCTTCTGATCGGCGACGTCGGGCAGAATGCGGTGGAGGAGATCGACGTCATGCCCGTCGCCAGCCCCGGCCTGAACTTCGGCTGGAACTTCCGCGAGGGCACGCTCCCATTCACCGGAACCGCCCCGGCCGGACTGACCGATCCCGCTTCCGAATATCTCCACGGCACCGGACCCAGACAGGGCCGTTCGGTGATCGGCGGCTACGTCTATCGGGGGGCCGTCCAGGCGCTTCAGGGCCGCTACTTCTTCGCCGACTTCGTCAGCCGCAACGTCTGGACCTTCCCCGCCGGCCTGCTCCTTTCGGGGCAGCCCGTTCCGTCCAGCCGTTACGAGCGCCGCAACGCCGATCTGGTCCCGAATGCCGGCACTCTGAACCAGCCCGTCTCCTTCGGGGAGGATTCGGCCGGCAATCTCTATCTGGTCGACTTCGACGGGGAGATATTCCTCATCGGCGGTTAGGAGGGGCTTGTCCGGAGCCCGGTCCATCCGGCTCGTCCGCGGTCGGCTGCTCGAGCGTCCTTCGGCGCTGGAGGAAGCGGGCGAGGAGGCCGCACAAGGTCGCCCAGGCGGCGCCGACGCACCAGCCGGCGACGACGTCGGTCGGCCAGTGGACGCCGAGATAGACTCGGGAAAAGCCCACCGTCAAAGTGAGCGCGATCGCTACCGCCATCAGATAGGCGCGCACGCGACGGCTGGTCTGGGTCCGGGCCAGCAACGCCCCGAGCGTCAGATAGACGACGGCGCTGTTGGTCGCGTGGCCGCTCGGGAAGCTGGTGCTGGTGACGTCGACGAGATGGGCGACGACGTCCGGGCGCGGGCGCATGAATACCGCCTTCAGCCCGACGCCGACGAGCCCGCCGCCGGTGATCGAGGTGGCGACGAACGCGGCGGTGGCGCGCTTGCGGACGGTGACGAGGTAGCCGACCACGACCACCGTCAGCAGGGTCAGCACCGAGACGCCGCCGAGCGCGGTGACGTCGACCATCGCCGCGCGCAGCCAGGCGGGGCCGACCGGGACCGAAGGATCGGCAGGGCTGCGCAGCGCCTCGATCAGCCAGCGGTCGATCGCCAGCGTGTCGCCCTCCGCCATTTCGGAGGCGACCTGCAGGAAAACGAAGCCAAAACCGGCGAGCAGCAGGAAGCCGAGCAGCACCGGATTCTCGATTCGGCGCCTCGCCGCCCGCAACGCGCTCGCCCCTCCGATCATTCGCTCCGCTCCTGCTTCGCGCGAACGAACATGCGTCCAATCGCCGCTTTGCCCGATCCGCCCCTGCGCTTATGGCGGAAGCCCGTTCCGCCGTCACCGGAGACGATCCATGCGCCCCATCGTTTTCGCCGCCTTGCTCGCCCTCGCCGCCTGCGCCGATGCCGACGGGGTCGCGCCCGCCAACGGCAATGCGAGCGCCGCGCCGGCCGCGCCCGCGGCCTCCGGCCTCCCGTTCCGGGTCGAGCCCCTTGGCCAGTTCGACCAGCCCTGGGCGATGACCTTCCTTCCCGACGGCACCCTGCTCGTCACCGAGCGCGGCGGGCGGCTGCGCCTGCGCCTCGGCGACGGCCGTCTGCTCGAGGTTGCGGGCGTCCCCCGTGTCGACGCAGGCGGGCAGGGCGGCCTGGGCGACGTCGTCCTCCATCCGGATTTCCGCCGCAACTCCTACGTCTATCTGAGCTGGGTCGAGGCCGGGGAGGGCGATACGCGCGGCGCCGCCGTCGGGCGCGCCCGCTTCGTCCTGACCGAGGACGGTGCCAGCCTCGCGGGCCTGCAAATCCTCTGGCGCCAGACTCCGAAGGTCGACGGACGGGGACATTTCGGCCACCGCCTCGCTTTCTCGCCGGACGGCTATCTCTTCATCACCAACGGCGAGCGCCAGGCGTTCGATCCCGCGCAGGATCCCGACCAGAATCTCGGCAAGATCGTCCGCCTGTTCGACGACGGCCGGGTCCCGCCCGACAATCCCTGGGCGTCGCGCGGCGGGGTTGCCGCGCAGTCCTGGACCATGGGCCACCGCAATCCGCTCGGCCTCGCCTTCGACGCGCAGGGGCGGCTCTGGGAGCATGAGATGGGCCCCGAGGGCGGCGACGAGTTCAACCTGATCGAGCGCGGCCGCAATTACGGCTATCCGATCGTCTCCAACGGCAGCCATTATGGCGGCCGCGACATCCCCGACCATCCGACCCGCCCGGAATTCGCCGCGCCGAAAGTGTGGTGGAACCCGTCGGTCTCGCCGGCCGGGCTGATCGTCTATTCGGGAGCCCTGTTCCCCGAATGGCGCGGAGACGCCCTGATGGGCGCATTGTCCGGCCAGGCGCTGATCCGGATCGACCTCGACGGCGCCAACGCCCGCGAAGCCGACCGCTGGCCGATGGGCGCCCGGATCCGCGAGGTCGAGCAGGGCCCGGACGGCGCCGTCTATCTGCTCGAGGACAGCCGCGACGGTGCGGGCGGAAGGCTGCTGCGGCTGACCCCACCGCGTTGACATAGGCCGTGGCATAGGCCATCCCTTCTCGATGGGTGCCGAACGCCACGTCAAGCTCTTCCGCAACGGCCGCAACCAGGCCGTCCGTATTCCCCGCGAGTTCGAGCTTCCGGGCGAGGATGCGATCATCCGCAAGGAGGGGGAGCGGCTGGTGATCGAGCCGAGTGGCCGGAAAGAGACGATCGCGGAGCTGCTCGACCGCTGGGCCGCCGAGCCGACGGTCGATGAGGAGTGGGAGGAGCCGGACGATCCGCCGCCCGATCCGCTAGAGATTTGATGCCATTTCTCCTCGACACCAACATCGTGTCGGACATCATTCGAAATCCGAAAGGTCCGGCCGCGCGGCGTTTTCGACATCATCCGCTCAATCAGATGATGACCAGCATCATCGTCGCGGCGGAGTTGCGGTTCGGACTCCTGAGGAGGGCGGCCCCGATCCAACAGGCGCGGCTGGAGGAACTCCTCGGCCGATTGGCAGTCGCTCCCTTTGAGGAACCGGCAGACCGGATTTACGCCGAGCTGCGCACCGAGCTCGAACGCCGCGGCACTCCGATCGGCGCGAATGACATGCTGATCGCAGCGCACGCACTCGCGCTGGATCGGATTCTCGTCACGGCGAACGAGCGCGAATTCCTCCGCGTGCCGGGGCTGCGCGTGGAGGATTGGCTGGCTAGACGCGCCGAGCCGGCGGCTCAGCCCTTCCATTCCATGATCGTCAGGCAGAGCAGGCCGAGCAAGCCGAACAGCAGCAAAGAGGCGATGAGGAAGAAGCGGCTCTGGCGTCCGGTTACGATCATATAGGTGCCGTAGGCGGCGGTGACGGCGCCGAACAGGATGACCGCGCCGAACAGCTGGATCACCGTCTGCGCCTGGTCGGCCGTGCCGGTGAAGGTGGTACCGTCGACCTCGGCGCCCGCATGCAGGAGCGGTCCGCCGACCGTCGCCGCGATCGCGCCCATGAAGACCACCAGGAATAGGCCGAGGCCGAGCAGCAGCCATCCCCGCGCGCGCCCTGCCGGCATCGCTTCGCCGCATTTCGGGCAGACCGGCGCAATCGCCTCGATCCTGGCCCCGCACGTCGGCGACGGACAGGTTCGTGATGCCTTCATGAGTCGCGCCCCCCGGGGGCATCCTATGCCTTCTCAGCGCTGAGGAACAGCGCGCCTGCGATAGCGGAAATACCAGACTTCGTGGCCCTTGCGGCGGGCCTTCGCCTCGTAGCGTGTCTCCGGCCAGCCGCCCGGACGGGTGAGGAAATCGGCGGATCGCTCGGCCAGCCATTCGAAGTCCCGCCGCCGGTTCATCACCATCATCGACCAGCGGCAATAGACCGGATCGTCGGTGCCGAGGCGGAGCTCGCCTCCCGGCTTCAGCTTGGCCGCGATCAGGTCGAGCGGCCCGTCGTTCACCATCCGCCTCTTGGCGTGCCGCGCCTTCGGCCAGGGATCGGGGTGGAGCAGGTAGACGAAGCTCAAGGCGCCGTCCGGCACCCGCTCCAGCACCTCGAGCGCGTCGCCCATGTGCAGTCGGACGTTGGCGAGTCGCCGGTCCCTGATCTGCGCCAGCGCGGCGACGACGCCGTTGAGGAACGGCTCGGCACCGACGAATCCGTGATCGGGGAGCAGGTCGGCGCGAAAGGCGAGATGCTCGCCCGATCCGAAGCCGATCTCGAAATGGAGCGGGCGCCCGTCGCCGAACAGGGTGCGGCTGTCCACCGGGCCCTGCTCCGGCACGCTCACCGCCGGCAGCAGCGCCTCGAGCAGGGCCGCCTGCCCGGCGCGCAGCCTGTGCCCGGACCGGCGGCCGTAGAGCCTGCGGATCGTCATGGGATCGTTCATCGCGGGCGCGTTAGACTTCGCCGCTCGAACAGCCAAGGGACCGCCATGACGAGATTCTCCGCCGCCTTCGCTCTCGCCGCCGCCGCCTTCGCCGCCGCGCCGGCTTTCGCCACGCAGGGCCTCGACTGCCGGCCGGTTTCCGGAAGCGGCCCGAGGGTCTCGTTCGTGCTCGCGGCGGGGGGCGGGATCGCCGGGGCCAGCCTGTTCGAAGGCCGCGGCCACCGCTCCACCTTCCGCCCGGCGGACGGGCTGGTGCTCAGGCAGAGCTGGATCGACGAGCAGCGCGTCTGGGCCGATTTCGCCGATTCCGGCGGGCTCGAGGACGAAGGGCGGCTGCGCGGCAGCTTCGTGCGCCAGGGCCGCCGCTGGCACGTGGCCGCCACTCTCCTGCGCGGCGGGCGGCTCTACAGGATGCGCTGCGAAGAAGGTTGATCGTCCGCCGGCGCCTCGGCCCTCAGCGCGATCGCCATTCCGGCCAGCGCGACGATCGCGCCGGCGACGGCGAGCGCCGACCATCGATAGCCTTCCGCCCCGGTCGAGATCGCCATCGCGATCACCGGCACGATCAGGCTCGAATAGGCCGCCTTGCCCGGGCCGACCGCGCGGATCACCCTCAGATAGAGGGTGAACGCGGCCGCCGAGGCGAGCAGGCCGAGATAGAGCAGGCCGAGCCAGTAGCCGGCGCGCGCCTCGGCGACCGGCGGGCCGAACCAGGCAATGGCGAAAGCGGCGTTGGCGAGCGCACCGTAGAGCATCCCCCAGGCGAGGTTGGCGGCGATCGGCCTGGCCCGCACCCGCGGAATCGCCTGGATGACGTTCGCCGCCGAAGCGGCGAGAACCGCGAGCAAGGCGAGGCCGATGCCGACCGCGGCGGCGTGGGCGCTGACCGGACTGGCGCGGATCTCCTGGAGGAACAGCAAGGCCACGCCCAGGCAGGCGATCGCCGATCCGGCGACGAAGCGGCCGCTCGCCGGATGCTTCAGGAACAGCCAGGCGAGCGCGCTGTTCGGCACCATCAGCAGCGCGAAGACGACCGCGACGAGGCCGCTGGTGACATAGAGCTCGGCCACGTAGACGAGGTTGAAGTTGAGGCAGAATTGCGGGATTCCGAACGCGGCGGCGATCGCGTGGCCGCGCCAGCCCATGCGCAGCGGCGCATTCGTCCAGAGCGCGTAGGCGAACATCGCCGCGGCGGCGATGACGAAGCGATAGGTCACCGACCAGGCCGGCGGCACCGCGACGTCCCCGCCGCCGCCGAGCTGGTCCTTGATCACGATCCAGGTCGAGCCCCAGATCAGGGTGATGATGACGAAGGGGGCGAGGACCTTCGGGTCGCGGAAGCCCGTCCGCTCGCTCACAGCGCCCGGATTGCGGCGGCGAGCGCGTCGACCGCGCCGGCATCGGAATCCCAGCTCGTCACCAGCCGGGCCTCCCCCGGCCCCCAATCGTAGAAATCGAAGCCCTCCGCCCTGAGCCGCGCCGCCTCCTCGGCGCTCAACCGCACGAACACCTCGTTCGCCTCGACCGGCAGCACCAGCCGTTCCGTCCCGGCGGCTTCTGCGAGCCGCCGGGCGGCGGCGTTGGCGGCGCGGGCATTGGTGAGCCACAGGCCGCCCTCGAGCATCGCCAGCACCTGCGCGGCCATGTAGCGGCCCTTGGAGAGCAGGTGCCCGGCGCGCTTCCTGCGGTAAAGCGTCGCCGCCGCGAGCTCGGGCCGGAAGAAGACCAGCATCTCGGCCGACATCCCGCCATTCTTGACGAAGCCGAAGCTCAGCGCGTCGACTCCCGCTTGCCAGGTCAGATCGGCCGGGCGGCAGCCGAGCCGCGCCACGGCATTGGCGAAGCGGGCGCCGTCGACATGGAAGCCGAGCCCCCGCTCGCGGCAGAGCGCACCCAGTGCAGCCGTCTCCTCGGGGGTGTAGACGAGCCCGTATTCGGTCGCGTTGGTGATCGACAGAGCCTGCGGCTGGACCTGGTGGACGTCGTCGCGGATCGTCGCGATCGCCGCTTTCACCCCGGCCGGCGTGAGCTTGGCGCCGGCGCCTTCCGCGAGCACCAGCTTGGCGCCATGCGTGTAGAATTCGGGCGCGCCGCATTCGTCGTTCTGGATATGGGCGTCGCGGTGGCAGACGATGGAGCCGTGCGGCGCACAGAGCGCGGCCAAAGCGAGGCTGTTCGCAGCCGTACCGGTCGCCACCCACAAGGCTGCGACCTCATGGTCGAACAGCTCGGAGAAGCGCGCCGAGAGGCTGCGGCTCAGCGCGTCGCCGTCATAGGCCGTGTCGAGCCGGTTGGCGGCGGCGATCGCCGCCAGCACTTGGGGGCAGGCGGCGGCGGCATTGTCGGAAAAGAAGCGCATGGCCGCGCCTTAGACCGGCCGCGCGAGAGGTCAACGACGGCACGGTGCGGGGATGCGAATAAGGCGCTCCCGACACCCTTTCGTTTACTACAATTTAGGGCTGTCTGGTTTATCGCTCGCTGCGGGACCGACAGGGAAGGCGGCGATGGGCGTAGAGAATATCGTGAAGGCCTCGATGGCGGCGCAGCGGCAGGCGAAACGCGCGCGGGTGTTGCTCGCGGGCAAGCTCCAGACGCCGTACGGCGAGGTCGACGCGCGCCTTCGCGACATTTCGAGCAGGGGCGCGCTGGTCGAATGCACCCAGGTTCCGCCGGTCGGCTGCGAGGTCGTCTTCTCCCGCGGCCAGACTATCGTTCCCGCCCGGGTCGCCTGGTCCGCCGCCGGCCGGGTCGGCCTCGAATTCCGCTATCCCATCGATGAGAATGAGGTGCTGGTCCAGCTCAAGAAGGCGCCTTCCGCCGCCGCGCCGCGCTTCCGCCGGCCCGGCCTCAACGAGGGGATTTCGGACGACGACCTCAAGGTCGCGCGCGCCTGGGGCGTCACCGTCGGGATCGCCCTCCCAGAGGGCCTATAGGGTCGGGAGGACGCGATGGACTTCCCGGTCGGGCACATGCAGCCGGGCGAGGACAGCGGCTTCACTCCGTTCGCGGCCGAGCTCAGCACGCGCCGCGAAACCAAGCCGCGCCTTGCCGACCGCGTCGAAGTTTCCTTCGGCGCCGCGCTTCGCCAGCGCGGGGCCAGCGGCGTCTCGGTGCAGGTCGCGGATCTCTCCACCACGGGCTTTCGCGTAGCGACCCACCTCGTGCTCGAGCCCGGCACCGACGTCTGGCTGCGCCTCCCCGGTCTCGAGCCCTGCCACGCGCGCGCAGTCTGGTCGCGCGGGCATCATATCGGCTGCGAATTCGTCCGCCCTCTCCACCCGGCGGTGCTGGCGATGGTGGTGCGCAATAGCTCCCGCTGAGCCGTGCCGGCGGCGCGGCGAGCGGTCGCCAGGCCGATTCTGCAAATTGAAAACACTGTGCTAGGAACCCCGAGTCGCTTTGGGGAGGGCGGCGTCGATGGAATCTGACCAGCGTTACTATCAGCGCCGCGCATCCGAAGAGCGTCGCGCCGCGGAGCGCGCGATCACCGCTGCCGCCCGCGAGCGCCATCGCGAGCTCGCGCTCCTCTTCGCAAGCAAGGCCGAGCAGCGCGCGGCGCTCCGCTCCGCTCCCCCGCAACAGGTCCAACTCGCCACCTGACCGCGGCCGTGCCGGCCGGCATTTGGTTGAGTTGCAGGAAAGCGGTGCAGAGGTTGATCGATCGAGCAGCGGCATTCGCGCGGCTGACCGCCGCAGGCGTCTCGTTCCTCTATATGTCGATACTCCTCCCGCACCTCCTGGGCGTGCAGGCCGAGAGCCTTTCATCGCCCTGGTTCTGGGCCGCGTTGTGCATCGCGTTTTCGTGGATCCCGCTTCTGATCGTAAATCCGCGGATCGCCGGCAACGGCAGCTTGCTGGTCCTGGGCCTGTCCGTCGCCCCATTATTCCTGATCGCTGCCTTCTTCACCGTTCTGCTCGCGAACGGGTAGCGGGGAGCCGTCAGGAGCTCCTCGCGCTCCGCACCGCTGACGCGGGGCAGCGTGTCGACCGTCCGGTCGACCCGTCAGGATGAATCAGGACGAGCGTGTTCTCGTTCGGGGCCTCAAGGCGCGCGCTAACCGGCTGCGTCCCCTGAAAGGTGAGCCTGTCGCCGGTCAGGATCCACAGCCCGGTCTCGCCGCCGGTGCGGAACGTGCCGTCCGGCCTGAATTCGATGACGTTCGCGCAGTCGCCATCGTCCGTCCAGAAGCCGAGCAGGAATTCGCTGGTGACGGCGATCGGCGAGTGGCTCGTCGGCGGCGCGCGCCCCGGTTCCCGCGGCTCCGCGGACGCGGGCGCGGCGACAGGGGCAATGCAGAGGCCGGCGGCAAACGCCGATCGAGCGATGCGAAACCATCTCATCGCGACGATGCCTCCGGCCGATGCGTCAGCATAGCGGATCGGGCGGGAAAATGGTGCTGCCGGTGAGGATTGAACTCACGACCTCAGCCTTACCAAGGATGCGCTCTACCACTGAGCTACGGCAGCATCGCCATTTCGCGGGACGCGGCGCTATGGCCGCGCCGCCGTCTCTATGTCAAGGCGGGGGCGATGAGCGGAAGGGACGAGGAGCGCAGCAAGCGGCTCGCCGCGGCGTTGCGCGCGAATCTGCGCCGTAGGAAGGCGCAGGCGCGGGGGAACGAACTCCTCCCCGGAACGGGGAGGGGGACCGCCGGAACGGCGGTGGAGGGGCCGGCGCCACCGGCGCCGGTTTCACCGTCGCCGCCCCTCCACCAGCCTATGGCTGGTCCCCCTCCCCGTTCCGGGGAGGATTAGAGCGGCGCGCACTGCGCCTCGAGCCAGCCGCGCACCTCGCCGTCGAGCTGCGGTCCGACCACCTCGATCACGCGGGCGTGATACTCGTCCACCCAGCGGCGCTCCTCGGCCGTCAGCATCGCGACCTCGATCAGCGCGCGCTCGATCGGCGCGAAGGTGAGCGTCTCGAAGCCCAGCGTCCGCTTCTCCGCGCCCGCGACCTCGACCGGCACGACCAGCACCAGATTCTCGATCCGGATCCCGTATTCGCCCGTCTTGTAGTAACCGGGCTCGTTGGAGAGGATCATGCCGGCCTTGAGCGGCTCGTCGCCCCCCGACTGGCTCGATCCGACCGGCGAGATGCGCTGCGGTCCCTCGTGCACCGCGAGGAAGGCGCCGACCCCGTGACCGGTGCCGTGCGCGTAATCGAGTCCCGCGGCCCACAGATATTGCCGCGCGAAGCTGTCGAGCTGGCTGCCCCGCGTCCCGTCGGGGAAGATCGCCCGCGCGACGGCGACATGGCCCTTGAGCACGCGGGTGAAGCGGTCGCGCATCTCCGCGGTCGGCGGGCCGATCGCGACGGTGCGGGTGACGTCGGTGGTGCCGTCCGGATACTGGCCGCCCGAATCGACCAGGTAGATCGAGTTCAACTCGAGAGGCCGGTTGGTCTCCTCGCTCGCCCGATAGTGGACGATGGCGCCGTTCGGCCCCGCGCCCGAGATGGTGTCGAAGCTGGTGTCGCGCAGGTCGCCGCAGGCCTTGCGGAACTCGAGCAGGCGGTCCGACGCCGTGAGCTCGTCGAGCCCGCCTTTCGGCGCCTCGACCGACAGCCAGTGGAGGAAACGGACCAAAGCGGCGCCGTCGCGCGCCTGGGCGGCCCGGTGGCCGGCAATCTCGGTCTCGTTCTTGATCGCCTTGGGAAGCACGGCGGGGTCGCGCTTGCGCACCACCTTCGCCCCGGCCTGCTCGAGCGCCTCGAAGATCGCCGCCACCGCCCGCTCGGGATCGGCGGCGACGGTCCTGCCGGCGAGCGATGCCAGGAACGGCTCGAACGCGGCGCGGTCGTGGAGCCGGACGCCGTTGCCGAGATGCTGGCGGACGTCGTCGCCGACCTTTTCCGGCGCCGCGAACAGGTCGGCGGTGCCGTCGTCATGGACGATCGCGAAGGCGAGGGCCACCGGCGTGTGGTCGACGTCGGCGCCGCGCACGTTGAACGTCCAGGCGATCGAATCGAGCGCCGAGAGCACCGCCGAGTCCGCGCGCTGCTCCTTCAGCCAGTCCCCCATCTCCTGGCGCTTGGCGGCCGACGACTTGCCGGCGAGGGCGTCGGGGTGGACGATCAGCCGCGCCTTGGAGGGCTCGGGCTTGTCGCTCCACACCGCGTCGACCGGGTTGCGGCGGACTGCGACCAGCTCGGCGCCTTTCTCCTCGAGCGCCGCGCGCGCCTTCTTGACCCAGTCGCTGGTGTGGAGCCAGGGGTCGTAGCCGATCCGGCCGCCGTCCGGCGCATGCGCCCTCAGCCAGTCGGCGACGCTGGTCTCCGGCACCGACTGAAACGACCAGTGGCGCCCGTCGACCTGCTCGCGAACCTGCAATGTGTAGCGCCCGTCGGTGAAGATCGCCGCTTCCTCCGGCAGCACGACCGCCGATCCCGCCGATCCCTGGAAACCGGTCAGCCAGGCGAGGCGCTGCGCATAGCTGCCGACATATTCGCTCATATGCTCGTCGGTCAGCGGCACGACGAAACCGTCGAGCCGCTCCGCCTTGAGCTGCTCCCTCAGCGCCTGGAGCCTCGCTTCGTAGGTCGACATGTCCGCTTCCTCATCTATGTGGGTCGCAGATAGACCAGCCGACTGCCCCAAGAAAGCCTGGCCCGAGAAAGAGAGCATGACCGAGCTTCCCGAGCCGCCGCGCGCCGAGCAGCGTCCCTACAGCTACGAGCGCCACGGCGTGCGCGTGGACGATCCGTGGCACTGGCTGCGCGATCCCGCTTATCCCAACGTCCAGGACGAGGACGTGCTCCGCTACCTGAAGGAGGAGAACGCCTGGTTCGAGGCGGCGATGAAACCCCATGCGGCTTTGGTCGACGCGCTGTTCGAGGAGATGAAGGGCCGCATCAAGGAGGACGACCGCTCGGTCCCGGTCAAGGACGGCGACTATCTCTATTGGTGGGCGTTCGAGGAGGGAGCGCAATACCGCAAATGGTGGCGGCGGCCGACGCGCGGCGGGGACGACCAGCTGATCTTCGACGAGCCCGGCGAGGCGTCCGGGCGCGATTATTTCCGGCTCGGCGCGATGCAGGTCAGCCCCGACGGCCGCCACGCCGCCACGCTCGTCGACGACGACGGCTCCGAGCGCTTCAAGCTGCGCATCCGCGATCTCGCCACCGGCGCCGACCTCGAGACCGTGACCGAGGCGGGCATCGGCAACATCGAATGGAGCGCGGGCTCGGACGCGATAATCTTCACCGAGGTCAACGAGAATTGGCGCAGCTACCGCGCCCGCCTCCACCGCCTCGGCGCGCCGATCGAGGACGACGTCACCCTCTACGAGGAGAAAGACGATCCCGGCTTCTCGGTCGCCGTCGGCAAGAGCCACGACCGCAGCCTGATCTTCATCGCCACCGGCGACAACAGCGCGACCGAGGTGCGCTTCGTGCCGGCCGCCGATCCCGCCGCCGAGCCGGTGCTGATCGCGCCCCGTCGGCCGAAGCTCATCTACTCGGCCGACGCCGCCCACGGCAGGCTGTGGATCCTCGCCAATGACGAGCACGTCAACTTCCGCCTGGCCTCGGCCGACCCGGCGGCGCCGGGCGCGTGGGAGACGGTGATCCCCGGCTCCGACGAGGCCTATCTGCGCGGCGTCACCGCCTTTCGCGACCATCTCGTCGTCGAGGAGCGGCTCGCCGGCCTCGACCAGATACGCCTGCGCACTTATTCGGGCGAAGAGCGCCGCATCCTCTTCCCCGAGGCGAGCTACACGGCCGGGCTCGGCGCGACCCCCGAATTCGCCCCCGCCGCCTATCGCCTCGGCTATTCCTCGATGGTCACGCCCGGGACGGTCTACGATTACCATCCCGGCGAGGACAGGCTGGAGGTGCTGAAGGTCCAGGAAATCCCCTCGGGCTACGACGCCTCGCGCTACGAGACCGAGCGCCTCATGGTCGAGGCGCGGGACGGGCGGCAGGTCCCGGTCTCGATCGTCTACCGGAAGGGATTTCCGAAGGACGGCTCGGGCAAGCTCTACCTCTACGCCTACGGCGCCTACGGCCACGCCATTCCGCCGAGCTTCTCGGTGTCGCGCCTCAGCCTGCTCGACCGCGGCTTCGCCTGCGCGATCGCCCATGTCCGCGGCGGCGACGATCTCGGCTACGGCTGGTTCCTCGACGGCAAGCTCGACAAGAGGACGAACACGTTCAACGATTTCGTCGACGCCGCGCGCGGGCTCGTCGCCGCCGGCTTCGCCCGGCCCGGCCGGATCGCGATCCAGGGCGGCTCGGCCGGCGGCGAGCTGATGGGCGCGGTGGCCAATTCCGATCCGGAGCTGTGGGGCGCGGTCGTCGCCGACGTCCCCTTCGTCGACGTGCTCGCCACCATGCTCGACGACACCCTGCCGCTGACGCCGGGCGAATGGCCCGAATGGGGCAACCCGATCGAGGACAAGGCGGCGTTCGACCTGATCCGCAGCTACTCGCCCTACGACAATGTTCGCGCGCAGGCCTATCCGCCGATGCTGATCACCGGCGGCCTCAACGATCCCCGCGTCACTTATTGGGAGCCGGCCAAATGGGCGGCGAAGCTGCGCGCGACCAAGAGCGACGACAATCTCCTCCTCCTCAAGATCAACATGGGCGCCGGCCACGGCGGCAAGTCCGGCCGCTGGGATTCGTTGCGCGAGGTGGCGGAGGCCTTCGCCTTCATCCTCACCCAGGTCCGCGACTGATGGCCTTCGAGACGCGCATCACCGCCACCGAGGCCGACATCGACGAGCTCGGCCACGTCAACAATGCCGTCTGGGTGCGCTGGATCCAGGACCTGGCAACGGCCCATTGGCACGCGGTGGCCCCGGCGGAGCATCGCGCCGCTTTTATCTGGGTCGTGACCCGGCACGAGATCGACTATCTGCGCGCGGTCCTCCCCGGCGAGACGGTGACCGGAAGGACATGGATCGCGGATCCGCCGAAGGGCGCGCGCTTCGAGCGGCACATGGAATTCGTCGGGGAAGACGCAAAGCCGCGGGTCCGCGCAAGGACGACTTGGGCGATCCTGGACCGGACGACGGGCCGCCCCCTCAGGGTCCCGGCGGAGGTGGCCGCGCCCTTCCTGAGGGGACAGTCTATCTGACTGTCCCCCTGCGGCGTTGGGCAAGCGGGGACAGCCGGGGGACAGTCTATCTGACTGTCCCCATGCGGCGTTGGGCAAGCGGGGACAGCCAGATAGGCTGTCCCCTCAAAACCGCTTCACCGCCTCGACGATCCTGGGGAAGGCCCGGCCGCTGACGGCGAAGCCCATGTGGCTGCAGTCGATCTCGAGCTCCGCGTCTCGCTCGTCCGGACGGCCGCGCGCGCCCGCAGCAGCGACGATGCCGTCGCGGTGCGACCAGATCGCCAGCGTCGGCACCGGCGGCTTCACGGCAGGGTCCTTGTCGATCGGCGGATCGTTGACGGAATGGCCCGCAACCCGTTCGTAGAGCCGCCAGACATTGTTGTTGCGGGTCCGGTCCCCCGAGAAAGGAGAGCCGAGCGTGACCACTTTGGCAATCAGGTCCGGCCGCTCCTGGGCGACGACCCGCGCATAGAGGCCGCCGAGACTCCACCCGACCAGGATCACCTTCTCCCCCGCGCCGAAGGCCGCGATCCGCTCCAGGATGCGATCGACCGTCCGTTCGGAGACGCCGCCGTTGAAGCCGAGCCCCCACCCGCTCACCCGGAAGCCGCCCTTCGCCAACGCCCGCTGCAGGCCGAGCGTGGTGCGGTCGTTGGCGAGGAAGCCGGGGATCACCATCAATTTCTCGCCGTCCGCCGGCCCCCGCTCGCCGAGCCGCCCGAAGCCGCGCCACACGCGCGACCACAAGGCCGCGCCCTCCTTGGCGAGCTGCCAGCGCGACGGCGCCTTGCCGTCGTCCCGGCGGGTCATCGCGGCGGCACCAGCGAAGCGCGCTCGGCGATCCAGGCGAGCAGGACGAAGCCGAGATACAGCGTCAGGCCCATCGCGCCGATCAAGACGGGCTCGATCTCGGTCGGCGGCGCCGCGGCGCGCATGCCGGCGAAGGCGGCCGCACCGAACAGCAGGAACAGCGACAATGGCCAGAGGCGCCGGCGCTGGCTCCGCCACAGCGACCGCAGCCACAGGCCGGCAGCGAGGAACAGGACGATTTCAACCGCCAGCTCGATCGCTGCATGGTCCCACAGGCCAAGCCCCATTTCGGGCCCGACCCCCGGCGCCAGCAACAGGTCCGGGCGGTGCACGATCCAGTCGAGCGGCCAGTGCGAGAGCACGACGAGGCCGAGCAGGGTCGCTGCGCGAGGCGGCACGCCGAACGCCCGCCGCGCCAGCTGCGTCGTGACCCCCGCCCAGACCGCCGCCGCCGCCAGGCTGTGGCTCCACGGATAATCGAGGAAGGCGAGGCCTTCGGTGACGTGCGGCGCCGGCGCGACCCGCTCGATGCCGAGCATGATGAAGACGCACCACAGGATGTCGAGCAGCTGCGCGGCGCCGATCCACGCCCAGAGCGGAACCGACGGCGCAGCGCGGCGCCCGGCCAGCGACGCCGAATAATGACCGATCAGCATCTGGCCTCCCCGTTCAAGCGCGGCGAGGCTAGCGGAAGCGCGGCCTCAGAGATACTCCCCACCCATCAGCCCCCGGATCGCCTCTGGCAGCCGCACCCGGCCGTCCTCGGTCTGGTGGTTCTCGAGCAGGGGCACGAGGATGCGCGGCGTCGCCAGCGCCGTGTTGTTGAGGGTGTGGACGAAGCGCACCCGGCGCTCCTCGTCGCGCCAGCGCAGGTTCGCGCGCCGCGCCTGCCAGTCGTGCAGGGTCGAGCAGCTGTGCGTCTCGCGATATTTGCCCAGGCTCGGCACCCAGCTCTCGATGTCGTTCATCCGGAACTTGCCGGTGCCCATGTCCCCGGTCGAGGTCTCGACCACCTGATAGGGGATCTCCAGCGCCCGGAGCAGCGATTCGGCGATGCCGAGCAGGCGCGCGTGCCATCTGGCGCTCTCCTCGGGATCGTCGCGGCAGATCACATATTGCTCGAGCTTGTTGAACTGGTGGACGCGCAGCAGCCCGCGCACGTCGCGCCCCGCGCTGCCTGCCTCCCGCCGGAAGCAGGGCGAAATTCCCGCATAGAGGATCGGCAGCTTGTCGGCCTCGACGATCTCGCCCGAATGGAGGCTGGTGAGCGCGATCTCGCCGGTGCCGGCCAGATAGAGGCCGTCCGCGGGGACGTGATAGGCTTCCTCCTCGTGGCCGGGGAAATGGCCGGTGGCGACGAACGCCTCGGCGCGGGCCAGCGCCGGCACGGTCATCAGGGTGAAGCCCTCGCCGGCGAGCTTCTGCTGCGCCCAAAGCATCAGCGCCTGTTCGAGCAGAGCGAGCCTGCCCTTGAGCGCATAGGTGCGCGATCCCGCCACCCTGGCGATGCGCGAGAGATCGGCCCAGTCGTTCTTCTCGATCAGGGCGACATGGTCGAGCGCGTCATGTTCGAAACGGCGCGGCGCGCCTTCGGTGCGGACGACGATGTTCGCGCTCTCGTCGGGACCGACCGGCGCGCCTTCCCACGGGACGTTCGGCACCCGCAGCATCAAGGCGTCGAGCTCGGCCTGCTTCTCCGCCAGCGCCGCTTCCGCCTCGCTCGCCTCGGCGCCGAGCGCCTTCGCCCGCGCGCCCAGCGCCGGGCGTTCGGCGGGGTCGGCGCTCTTGAACCCGGCGCTGATCTCGTTCCTCTGCCGCCGGAGCTCGTCGACCCGCGTCTTCAGCGCCCGGACGTCGCCGTCGAGCGCGAGCAGCCGGTCGACGTCGAGCGACACGTTTTTCTCGGCCGCGGCGCGGCGCACGGTCTCGGGAAATTCGCGGATGAACTGAAGGCTGAGCATGATCCCCTAAGAGGCCGTTCGCCGCCTGCGATCAAGCCCCCGGCTTGCCGGGAGCGTCGGGGCAGCGGACCATGGTCAGCGTGATCCCCCCGTCGATGACCGCGCGATATTCGTCGGCGCTCACGATGGTGACCTCGTGCACGTTCGGCCCGGGGCTGTGGCCCGGCACCAGCGAGGTCACGTCGAGCCGGATGCGGTTGCCGCTGACCGCGAACGTCCCCTCGTCGCCGACCGCGGTCCAGCTTCCGTCTGCTCGGAAGGCGATCGCCGCGTCGGTGCCGCATCGATTCCCGCCTTCCCGCGGCACCCAGCTGCCGAGCAGATAGGCGGCGTCCAGCACGGGCCGCGACGGCTCCGCGGAAGGCTCAGGCGTCGTCGGCTGCCCCCAGGCGTCGACGGGCGCGACCAGCCCGAGCGCTGCCGTCAAGATCAGGATACGCATCAGGTTCCTCCCCACCGCTGCACAGCTTAGCGCCCCCCGCCGCGGCGGCAACCGGCGATCGAGGCACCCGCTTTTTCGTGCGACAGGGTCCTTTCGTTCAGCCGCCGTCGCCTTGCGCTGCCCCCTTTCCTGGAGCGGGGATGATGTTAGTCTGTGCCGGCCATCGAGGGGGACGGAAATGGCGACGGGCGACTTGGGCGAACCGCGACCGCCGGCCGGCGAGGGGGCCGGAGCGGACGTGCGCGACTGGGAGCGGCGGCAGTTCTCGCCGACGGTGATCAACGCGGGCTTCATCACCGGTCTCGTGCTGGCGATATTGTGTCTTCTGATCGCCGGCTGGTACTTGATCGCGTATCGCCAGTTCGCCTCGGAGGCGCTTGCGAACCCTCCCCAGCGGGAGGCGCTGGTGGTCCACATCTATTTGGCGCGGGCGCTCCTGCAATCCTGCGGACTCGCCACGGGGATGGCGTTCGGGTTTCTCGGCTTCTCGCTGTTCCTGATCGGCGTCGGCGGCAACATGGATGCGTCCGGCTCCTCCGGGAATGTCGGCGTGCAGGTCGCGCGCATCTCGCCGGGAGCCTTCGTGATGCTGTGCTCCGCGATCCTGGTCGGAATATGCGCCACCAGCGCCATTCCCGCGGAAGCAGGCGGCGAGCGCAGGGCCGCGAATACCGAGGACTCGACCAACAGCGCCGGCAACGAGCAGGCCTATAACGGCCTCGACGCCAACGTCTCCGACGAGGAGCAGGAAGAGGTCAATCGCATCATGCAGTCCCGCGGCAATCGGGGCGGGCCTGAGCAATGACGGCTCGCGTGGTTCGCGCAGCCTTGGGCGCCGCTGCGATGCTGGCGGCCACGCCGGCCTTCGCGCAGGACTGCACGGCCCCGCCCACCGTGGCGGTTCCGCTGACGCCGGCCACCGTCCTCCAGGCCGGGTCGAGCGCCATCGCACTTTTCCAGGCGGAGCAGCGGCTCTCGGGCAAGCAGCGTGTGAGCGCCCGTGCGCGGCGGGTCAGCGAGTTCCGGCGGGCCGCCCAGATCAACTGGCGCTATTTTTGCGATTTCCGCGCGCAGATAACCGGCGACGCCGTCGCCCATGCGCGGGCCCTGACCCGCGGCGTGCTGTTTTTCGACATGGCCGACGATCAGCCGCGGGCGCGCTTGTGGCTGCGCTCGGCAAAGCCCCGCGTCGCAGCCCTCCCCGGACCGATGCCGATCTTCGCCAAACAGCCTCTCGACGTCATCCTCGGAGTCGCGACCGCGCGCCTCTCGTCGAAAGCAAGCGAGGCCCAGGAGAGCTGGTACTTCCGCGTCGACAAGCCCGCCTGACCGCGCTGACCCGCCTGTCTATCGCGCCGCTCACCACAGCCGCTTGCGCGCATAGGCGTGGCCGGAGCCGGACTTGGCAAGCGGATCCCGCTTACTGAGCAGGGCCGGTCCTGCGAAGCGCGCAGCGCGAAGCAGGATGGCGGAGACGGAGGGATTCGAACCCTCGGTAGGAGTAATCCCCCTACGGCGGTTTAGCAAACCGCTGGTTTCAGCCACTCACCCACGTCTCCGGGAAAAGGCCTGAGCCGAGGGCCTATATAGCGACGAATTCCTACGTTCAACCGGAGGGGCTCGCGCTTGCGCGGCGCGCGGACGGGGTCGCCATTTTGTCGCGGTGCAGCTCAGACGGGCGCCACCGCTACCAAAGCGGAGGCGTTAGCCGCCGGGGTCTCTTTTCCGCTCTTCGCCAGAAACGAACCACAACCCGCGCACGATGACGCCAGTCAGTGCCACCATCATGCCGGTGTTGAATAATACGCCACCGACAATAGGATAGAGAATATTGAATTCGTAAAGCGGTCGAGTCCAACCGTAGGCGGCAAGTCCCCCTCCACCGAGTATCCCTATCCAGCCTAGCGCTAGCAGAGTGCTTCCATCGTTTCGATAGCGATAGGAACCTCCACTACCTGATTTTGGTGCCGTCGTCGCTGCTTCCTCACTATTTTCCATCACGCTTGCCCCCCTGCTAGTGAAGCGGAGGCGATATTATCTCCGGTGTGATGGTTTGGCGAGTCGCTGTCTGGCTAGCCGTCCCCCTTGGCTGCGCATTCTGTGTCGAGAGGTGCTTGAGTTGCCGCGCTTGACCTTGGGTAGTGTCTGATGCGCGCCGATTTTCTTGCGCGGGTGCCAAGGCTCCGGCTCGCCTTTGCCGAAGGGCTCAGCGAGGATCGCCCTTGTTTCGGATGCCCCGCGAGCGGGCGTGCTGCCGATCCTCACCAATGCGGATATGGCCCCGCCGCAGCCAGCTGAAGGCCTCCTCACCGTATTTTCGCGGGTGCGACAGGCATTCCCGCTCGCGATAGACTCGGATCGGCGCGCGATAGACTCGGATCGCCGCTGGCCGATTGCGGCGAAACCCGCGCCGGCCCTAGTTTCGGGCGCGTACGGGTGTGGGGGAAGACCATGCTGAGACTGTCTCGTTTGACCATCGCCGCGGCCGCCGCTCTGGCCGCTTTCGCCGGGCCCGCCGCGGCCCAGGAGTTTCCGCCGTCCGACGCCGCGGCGCAGGAGGCGCCCGTCGACGCGGCGCCGACGGCCAACGAATGGTTCCCGCCCGACCAGCAGCAGGCCGCGGCGGCCGCGGAGGCGCCGGTCACCACCACCGATGCGACCGCGCCCGGCACGACGACGACCGCCGCCGCGCCCGGCCAGACCATCCCCCGCCGCGACATCTTCGATGCCGCCGGCGACCTGTTCGGCGACGGTGCCGAGGGCCTCGCCGGGATTCTCGAGCGGATCCTCGGCGATCAGGGCGAGCCGATCGCCTATATCAGCGGCCAGGAAGCCGGCGGCGCCTTCGTCTTCGGCCTGCGCTACGGATCGGGGGTGATGCGCCACCGCATCGAGGGCGACCGCAACGTCTACTGGACCGGCCCGTCGCTCGGCTTCGACGTCGGCGCCGACGCGAACAAGGTGTTCGTGCTGGTCTACAACCTCAACGACAGCCAGCGCCTGTTTCGCCGCTATCCGAATGCCGAGGGCCATGCCTACGTCATCGGCGGCTTCACCGCGGGCTATTTGCGGCGCGGCGACGTGGTGCTGATTCCGGTGCGCCTCGGCGTCGGCATGCGGCTCGGAGTCAATGCCGGCTACATGCGCTTCTCCGAGCGCAACCGCTGGCTGCCCTTTTAGGCGGAACCGGCGAAGCGCCAGGGCAGCGCGCGTCCGGCGAGGAACGGGACGAGGCGCGTACCCGCCGCCGGAATCGAGTGCGGCACGGCCGTCTCGGCGCGCTCCAGCGCCACCCGCGCCTCGTTGAGCGGCAGACCGTAGAAGCGCGGTCCGTTCACCGAGGCGAACGCCTCGAACCGGTCGAGCGCTCCCTCCTCGTCGAACACCGTCGCATAGCATTCGAGCGCGAAGGGCGCGTTGAAGATCCCGGCGCAGCCGCACGCCGTCTCCTTGCGCTCGACGCCGTGCGGCGCGCTGTCGGTGCCGAGGAAGAAGTTCGCCGAGCCCGAGGTCGCCGCCTTGCGCACCGCCTGCCGGTGCGCCTCGCGCTTGGCGACCGGCAGGCAGTAAGCGTGCGGCCTGAGCCCGCCCTCGAACAAGGCGTTGCGGTTGATGATGAGATGCTGCGGAGTGATCGTCGCCGCGACATTGGGTCCCGAGGCCAGGACGAAATCCACCGCCTCGGCCGTCGTGATGTGCTCGAACACCGTCTTCAGGCCCGGAAAGTCGCGGACCAGGCCCGCATAGGTGCGGTCGATGAACGCTTTCTCGCGATCGAACACGTCCACGTCCGCATCGGTCGCCTCGCCGTGGACCAGCAAGGGCATTCCGATCCGCTCCATCGTCTCGAGCACGGGGGCGATGTTGCGCACGCGGGTGACGCCGCGCGCGGAGTTGGTGGTCGCGTTCGCCGGGTAGAGCTTGGCGGCGACCCAGGCGCCCGAGGCGAAGCCGCGCTCGATCTCCCGGGGGTCGGCGTCGTCGGTCAGATAGCAGGTCATCAGCGGCGTGAAGCCGGGGCCCGCGGCGGCGCGGATCCGGTCGCGATAGGCCCCGGCGGCGGCGGCGCTCGTCACCGGCGGGTCGAGGTTCGGCATCGCGATCGCGCGGGCGAACTGCCGCGCCGTGTAAGGCGCGACCGCCTCCAGCATCGCCCCGTCGCGCAGGTGGAGGTGCCAGTCGTCGGGGCGGCGGAGGACGAGGCGGCTTGGCTCGCTCATCCTCTCCCCCTAATCCGTGGGAATGCCCGCGACCACCCTCGCCGACCGCGCCCTCCTCCGCCTCTCCGGCGACGAGGTGCGCGACTTCCTCCAGGGGCTCGTCACCAACGACGTCGCCGCGCTGGCGCCCGGCCGCCCGCTATGGGCCGGCCTGCTCACCCCGCAGGGCAAGGCCCTGTTCGACTTCATCCTGTGGGTCGACGGCGACGACGTGCTGATCGACTGCGAGGCGGGTGCCGCCGAGGCCCTCGCCCGCCGCCTCACCCTCTACCGCCTCCGCCGGCAGATCGCGATCGCCCCGGAGCCCGTCCTTCGGGTCCACTGGTCCGCCGACGGCTCCGAAGGCGTCGCCGACCCGCGCCTCGCGGAGCTCGGCCGCCGCTGGCTCGCCCCTGCCGCCGATACGCCTGCCGACGCGGCCTGGCGCGCCCACCGCCTCGCGCTCGGCGTGACCGAGGGCGCCGCCGAGCTCGGCAGCGACCGCACCCTCTGGCTCGAATGCAATGCGCGGGAGCTGCACGGGGTCAGCTTCGCCAAGGGCTGCTATGTCGGCCAGGAGAATACGGCGCGGATGCACCATCGCAGCAAGGTCAACCGCCGTCTCGTCGTCGTCGCCGCCGCCGAGGCGGGAGAGCGCACCCGCGCTTTCTATCCGGAGCTCGGCCTCGCCGTCGAGCACCGCCGCGTCGACGACCTCGAAGGCGCCCTGGTCCCCTTCTGGCTCGCCCCGGCCCTTTGACCGAAGCGCGCTCTAGTCGCGGCCGCCCGCTGCGCCGCCGCCGCCCCCGCCCGAAACGGTCAGCACCCAGGACGCGCTGGCCAGCCCCGATCCGGCATAGCCCGCGCTGGTGTAGCGCACGTAGCGCACCGTCTCGCCGCCGCGCCGCCACTCATAGGTCTCGCGCGAGCGCCGCCACGGAGTCTCGCCGCGCCGCCGCTCGCCGTCGGGCGCGCCGAACCGCGCCACCAGAGCCTCGAGCACCCGCCCGCCGCAGCGCCCGAGCAAAGACCCGCCGCCGCGCAGCTCGATCTCGCTGACCGCGCCCCCGGCCAGCCGGATCTCCCCGTCCGCCTCGCAGTCGCCGCCGACCGCGACGTCGTCGAGCGCGACCGCGTCCGGCCGGTGGCGCACTCCGGGCCCTTCCGGAAACAGCGCCGCGACCCGCTCCGCCGCGGTCCCCGGCCGCACCGAGTCCAGCGCCTCGATCGTCAGCGCCGGCTGCGCCGCCTGCGCCTGCGCCGCCAGCAGCAAGGCCAACATCGTCCCCATCCCTCAACTCCCTCGAATCGCTGCGGAAACTGAGCGCAGCGGGGCCGCGCCGTCAAGCGTGTCGCGCCTCAACCGTCCCCGCCCATCCGACGGTTGAAGTCGCTCAGCATCCTCTCGAGCTTGGCGCGGATCTCGCGCGCCCGCTCCCGGGAGATGCGCCGCCTCCCGCCGCCCGCGCCCGCAGCCCCCGCGCCCGCCTGCGCCCCCACCCGTCCCATCCGCCCGTAAGTCTCCGGATCGGCGGCGATCATCAGCATCCGGAAGATCGAGTCCGAGCGCCGCACCCGCGTCCCGACCTGCTTGCCGTAGCTCCACACCGGCTCCTCGATGCCGGTGACGCCGCGCTCCCAGGCGAGCAGCTGGATCTGCTCCGAGGCCATGGCCAGCGCCGCCTTGAGCAGGCCGGCGAAGCGCGCGTCCCTGTCCCGCCAGCGCGACACCGTGGTCGAGGAGACACGCGCCGCGCGGCAGCCGTCGCGGATGCAGCCGGTCTTCGCCACCGTCGCCAGGAACTTGCGCCGCTTGCGCGCGGTGAAGCCGTCGTGCCGGTAGCGCATCGGCTCAGACGTCCCGGAAATGGAGGTGCTGGGGCCAGCGGTCGTGGGCGATGATCGCGTCGATCTCCTCGAAGATCGCGTCGACCGCGGCCTGCTCGGGCGGGTCCGGCGCCGGCTCGTCATGCTCCTCCCAGTCGGGATTTTCGTCCAGCCAGCGCATCCAGGCGGCTTCGAGCGCCTCGTTCGCGGCCTTCAGCCGGTCGATCAGGCCGCGCACATAGTCCGCCCGCGCCCGCGCCCGAATCTCCGTCCGCCGCGCTTCGGCCGCCGCCTCCTCGTCCGAGAAGCCGAGCCCGATCATCTCGGCGATCGCCTCCGCCCGGATCGCCGCATAGTCCAGCTGCGGCCGCTGCCTCTGTGCCATCGCTTAAACCCCAAATGCCGTTTCGCGCCCGCCGCGAATCACCAAGTGGGTAAGCGTCTCACGTCATTTCCTACATTGGAAGGGGCCCGCAGTTCTTTTTTTGTTCGGCCAAGGCGGCCGTGAGCAGCGACGCCGGCATGAAAGTGCCGCCGGAGCAGCGAACGCAGACGGCGCAGCGCCCGGCCGGCAGGGCGGCGAACCCGAGAGTTCGCCGAACCTCGCCGCTCATCCTGAGCCTGTCGAAGGACGGCGCAGCTTTGCCGGACCCTCCCCCGATCATCCTGAGCCTGTCGAAGGGCTCAGATCGCGCTCAAATGCGGCGCCAGCGCCTCCGCCAGCCCCTCCTCGCTCATCCGCCCTTCGATCACCGCCTCGAACCAGCGCCCGAGCGTCTCGTCGTTCGCCATTTCCAGCCGCCAGCCGTTGAGCGACAGGAAGGCGATCATCGCCACTGCGCCGGTCCGCTTGTTGCCGTCGACGAAGCCGTGGTTCATCGCCAGCCCGATCCCGAGCCGGGCGGCGAGCGTCAGCACGTCCTCCTCGCCGGCATAATGGAAGAGCTGCTGCGGTCGCGCGAGCGCGCTCTCGATCAGGCCGATGTCGCGAACGCCGCTGCCGCCGCCGAACCGCCCGATCTGCTTGTCGTGGATCGCGAGGACAGCTTCCAGGTCCAGCCAGACGGGCTCAGCGGCCAAGATATTTGAGGGATTCGGAGAAGCGGTCGGAAATGTCGTCGACGAGCGCGTCGCGATCGACGCCCTTCTGCGGCCGCGCCTTGAGCGGCTCCCGCTTCGGCTGCTTCTTCGCTGCGTCGCTCATCCTGCGTCCTCGCTTCCGATATAGGCCCCGCTGGGCAAAACAGTCAAAGCCCCACCCCCGTTCGCTTCGAGCGAAGTCGAGAAGCCGTTTCGAGCGAAGCCGAGAACATCTCTCGCCTACCCCCGGGCCAAAGTACCACTTCCACCCAGGATTCTCATTGCATCCGCTTTCACCGCGGCCATGCAAGGCGCCGCCCTCTCCAGCGTCGCCACTTCATGGTCCACCACCAGGCAGACCTTCACCGCCAGCGCCGCGACATCGGGCGCCGGAATCCTGAGCAGCGCCCGCACCGCCTCGTAAAGATCGGCAAGCCGGTCGCTATAGACCTCCTCGAGCGCGAACTCCTCCGCCCGCGACCGCGCCCCCGCCTGCGCCGCATCCGCCGCCGCCAGCGCCGCTTCGGCCCGGGCGACGGCGCCCGAGGCTAGCCGCCAGGCCCCGAGCCCCCCATCCCCTCCCCCTTGAGGGGGGCAGGAGCATGGCGGATCCGAAGGACCGTCCGGGGGACGGTCCGCCGCCATGCTGGTGGGGGTGGAGGTCGAGCCAGGTGATGTTCCTGAAACAGAGCGCCCTATGTCCGAGTCCACCCCTCCCCAACCCCTCCCCCTCAAGGGGAGGGAGGTCATCAGCGGCACGGCGAACGCCGCGCCTAGAAGATCGCGGCGCGTGCAGCTATGCTCCCTGGAAGCCATGACCAAGGTTCTCCCGCTGAAGGCGGTGGGGCGCCTCACTCACGGCACTATTAGTGCCATAGGGGCCGAGCAGGTGCAAGCGGTTTTTGCCACACGAGTGCCAAATTGAACGTCGTCCAATGCCGCATGGCGCGCGCTGCTCTTGGCTGGACACTCGACGATCTTGCTGCAGCGTCAGGCGTTAGCCGGCGGACGATTGCACGATTTGAAGCAGGGGAGTCCGTGCTTCCGACCCGAGTGCAAAGACTGCGGCTGGCCTTCGAGGCTGAGGGCATCCTGTTTATCCGCGTTGGGCAGTTAGCCGGTGGTGTCGTGCCGCCACGGCCATAGGCCACGCTGGCAATTCCGAGGAGCGGCCTTACATATCGGTAAGGAGGACCTAGGCATGCCCAATGACAAGAACCTGCCACGCTACCACCTGACCAAGGACAAGGAGAAGGGCGACTGGGAACTGCGGGAGCAAGGCGCGGATCGCGCCAAAAGGCGGTTCGAGACAAAGAGCGAGGCCACCGCTGGAGGTGTTCTCGGCGCCGCGCTCGGAAAAGCAGGAGGCTCGGTCAGAATCCATCTCGAAAAGGGACCGATTGAGGAAGAGCGAACCTTTCCTCGCGCTCGCGATCCTAGGGGCACTCCCGGCTAACTCGCTTCCCAGAGCGGCGAGTGCAGCTCAGACGACGTCGGGCGGCTTCCGCGGAAATTCGGCGAGTCTCAGCAGCTTTTTCCGATGTTTCTCCTTCACGCCCAGCACTTGGCAGTGAGTGCGGTCGCCCTTTATCGGTCGGTGCTCGATGGTAAGTTCTAACGCGCGAACCTGGCCAACGTTTAGCCTCGCCAATGCAGGGAATTCGGGCGCAAACTGGCGAAGATCAACGCCGGCAGCCTGCAAGAGCTGTTCACTGTTCACCGACATCCCCTCCTCCGGATCGACCGACGCAGACGATGCGCTGAATGCGCTTTTACTTATGCGGCGATGCCCGGAGTCCGCCGGCTGCATGTGCGCCGAAGGGATTTTCCGAATGATGTAATCATCGTCCGCTATCTGGACGATCCCCGCCTCTGCTTCATCGCCGTCGGGCGCGCCCTCCTGGTCCGACGGCAGTGGCATCGATTAGCTCAGATTAAGCGGCAGCGGCCACGACGACAGGACGCGCAAGTTCGGCGACATAACTTTGCAACTGAGAAATATCGGACCCAGCGGTTCCCACCTCTTCCTCATCAGACCCAGCACGTTCGAACAAAAAGCGGGTTGCATAGGGTCCGTGAATCTCAATGGTTAATTCGTGGCCGTGGCTCTCCCATTCGATCATTATTCCGCCGCTGGACATCGCGCTGATGTCTGGAGTGGGAAGCCGGCGGGCCCAGAGGTCCTGCAGGATTTGTAAAGCGAAGAGCGTCGTTTCCACGGAAATTCTAGGGGCCCCGTAGCCGTCCCAGCCCGCGGGTAGTTCGGTTAAAACTTTCAGGCGGTTCCGAACTCCCCTCAGCCACTCATTTCGGCTCAACGAGGCCCAGCTTTCGCTCCATAATCGCTGGGCACCGGCGGAGAAGGGGCTGGATAGCCCCAAGCGCGTATGCTCAAGTACAGTTCCGCTAGCGTCGCTTGGCATACTATCTCTCCCGTTGCCACAACGTGTGACATACTTTTGAGGTTAAATCAGTAAAACTTTTTACAATGGCGACCCTTCCAACAAGGAGGAACCGCTCAAGGCCATCTCTATCTATATGGGTGGGAGGGCCACGAAATCGTAGCCAGAACCGCACGATTTTTTTTCCATCCTCCGTCTCAGACGGTTCAGCGGTCGCGACGAGGCGAGCACACGGCGCTTCCGCGTCAGGCGCGAAGACGCGGGCTCTGAAGCTAAGGTTACACGCCTCGGGTTCAAGCCGAAACCCGTTTGCCTCGCCACTCAGTCCTCCAACCGATGGCCATTCAAAAACTCGCTGAAAAGCCTCCGGATAAGTCTCACCCTCGAATAGTTCGATATTGTTAAAGTACGTGACATCCGCTTGGTTAATCTCGGGCATAGCCAAGCCCAAGCCTCGAGTTACAGACTCAAGTGCCTCGAAACTATTCCAAAACTCGGTCAAGACGGCTGGGAACCGGGGATATTCGCCCACACCACTTTGGCGCCGCCAATTTTGTACGAGTCTATTAGGTTGAAGTTGTACTACCTTATGACCATCAGCGCTTACGTACCAACCACGCCTTAGCGAAAAGGCCTCTAGCGAGAACTCTGGAAGTTGATCTCGGGGGCGCCCGAACGTCTCGAACTGGATGGCAATTGGGTCGTGCTCTTCGAATTCCGGCAAGCGTTCGCGGACGCTCTCATAAAACGTGCCGTACGCAAGCGAGAAACGGTCAATTCCCTGGAACTGAACAGCTATTGCCACTTCATCGACGGGTGGCGCGCAGAAGCTTGGGAGATCGGTGATGTTGTTCATGAGAGTGTCGCCGCGCCCATACGACACCGATTCCTCCCCCGCAAGGCGCGGCCTCGCCACTGCCTCTTCTCAAGGTCGTCCATCTCCATGTGCGTGTCAATCATTCGCGTGTCCCATCACAGGAATCCGCAGCGACAGAAGGAGTTCCGATCCCGAATGTCGCGGTCTCGATGCAGAGCGTGGGGAAGGTACAACGCTTGCAGTCTTGGGGAAAACGGCGGTTGCAACAGCATCGGAATTTGCATCCCGAAGGCCGACCTCGCACGAGGTTGGGAGCCTTCACACCTCAGCAACCCGTTGCTAGAGCCGCCGCGAATTTAGCAGAACGCTAAAACCGGAAGGCGCCCCCGATGACCCAGGTCGGCAACGACTCGCTCAAGACCCGTTCCACCCTCGACGTCGGCGGCCGGAAATACGCTTATTACTCCCTCTCCAAAGCCGCCGCCCAGCTCGGCGACGTCTCCCGTCTCCCCTTCTCGATGAAGGTCCTGCTCGAGAACCTCATCCGCTTCGAGGACGGGAAGACCGTCACCCCCGCCGACATCCAGGCTCTGGTCGATTGGCAGAAGAATCCCGCCGGCGGCGTCTCGCACGAGATCCAGTACCGCCCCGCGCGCGTCCTGATGCAGGATTTCACCGGCGTCCCCGCCGTGGTCGACCTCGCCGCGCTTCGCGACGCGATGGCGGCGCTCGGCGGCGACCCCGCCAGGATCAACCCGCAGGTGCCGGTCCATCTCGTCATCGATCACAGCGTGATGGTCGACGAGTTCGGCACGCCGCGCTCGTTCGAGGCCAATGTCGAGCTCGAATACAGCCGCAACTTCGAGCGCTACCAGTTTTTGAAATGGGGCTCGAAGGCGTTCGCCAATTTCGAGGTGGTGCCGCCCGGCACCGGAATCTGCCACCAGATCAACCTCGAGCTGATCGCGCGCAGCGTGTGGTCGTCGAAGGACGTCTCCGGCGAGGAGGTCGCCTATCCCGATACCCTCGTCGGCACCGACAGCCACACCACCATGGTCAACGGCCTCGGCGTATTGGGCTGGGGCGTCGGCGGGATCGAGGCCGAGGCGGCGATGCTCGGCCAGCCGGTCTCGATGCTGATCCCCGAAGTGGTCGGCTTCCACCTCTCGGGCGAATTGAAGGAAGGCATCACCGCCACCGATCTGGTGCTGACCGTCACCCAGATGCTGCGCCGCAAGGGCGTGGTCGGGCGGTTCGTCGAGTTCTACGGGCCCGGCGTGTCCGCGCTCACGCTCGCCGACCGGGCGACGATCGCCAACATGGCGCCCGAATATGGCGCGACCTGCGGCTTCTTCCCGGTCGATCAAAAGACGCTCGATTACTACCGCCTCACCGGCCGCTCCGAGGAGCAGATCGCCCTGGTCGAGGCCTATTCGCGGGCGCAGGGCCTGTGGCTGGACGCCGGCGCGCCCGACCCGATCTTCACCGACACGCTTGCGCTCGACATGTCGACGGTCGAGCCGTCGCTGGCCGGGCCGAAAAGGCCGCAGGACAAGGTCGCGCTCAGCAAGGTCGACGAGGAGTTCGTCGCCAGCTTCGAGGCCGAATACGGCCACGGCAAGCGCACGCTGAAGGAGCGCTTCCCGGTCGCGGCGGGGACGGCCGCGGAGGGCGGCGGGGTCGAGACCGAGGCCTGCGACCTCGGCCATGGCGACGTCGTCATCGCCGCGATCACGTCCTGCACCAACACGTCCAACCCGTCGGTGCTGATCGCCGCGGGCCTCGTCGCCCGCAAGGCGCGGGAGAAGGGGCTGACGAGGAAGCCCTGGGTCAAGACCTCGCTCGCGCCGGGCAGCCAGGTGGTCACCGACTATCTCGACAAGGCCGGCCTCTCGGAGGATCTGAACGCGATCGGGTTCGATCTGGTCGGATATGGCTGCACGACCTGCATCGGCAATTCGGGGCCGCTGCCCGAGCCGATCAGCGCGGCGATCCATGCGAACGACCTCGTCGCCGCCTCGGTGCTCTCGGGGAACCGCAATTTCGAGGGACGGGTGTCGCCCGACGTGCGCGCCAACTTCCTCGCCTCGCCGCCGCTGGTGGTCGCCTATGCGCTCAAGGGGACGGTGATCGAGGACATGATCGAGAGCCCGATCGGCACCGGGTCGGACGGCAGCGACGTCTACCTCAAGGACATCTGGCCTTCCAACGACGAAGTGCGCGCCTTGATCGACTCTTCGGTCACGTCCGGAATGTTCCGCGCGCGCTATGCCGACGTCTACAAGGGCGACGAGCGCTGGCGCGGCATCCCGCTCACCGGCGGCGCGACCTACGCCTGGGACGGCGCCTCGACCTACATCCAGAACCCGCCTTATTTCGAGGCGATGTCGATGACCCCGACGCCGCCCGGCGACATATCCGGCGCGCGCCCGCTCGCCATTTTCGGCGATTCGATCACCACCGACCACATCAGTCCCGCCGGCGCCATCAGGGTCGACTCGCCCGCCGGTAAGTACTTGATCTCAAACGGGATTACCCGCGCGGACTTCAACAGCTACGGCGCCCGCCGCGGCAATCACGAAGTGATGGTGCGCGGCACCTTCGCCAACATCCGCATCCGCAACAAGATGGTCCCCGGGGTCGAGGGCGGCTACACGAAGCACGTCCCCTCCGGCGAGCAGCTCGCCATCTACGACGCCGCGATGCGCTACAAGGAGGAGGGCACCCCCCTCGTCGTCGTCGCCGGCAAGGAATATGGCACCGGCTCGTCGCGCGACTGGGCGGCCAAGGGCACCAACCTGCTCGGCGTCCGCGCGGTGATCGCCGAGACCTACGAGCGCATCCACCGCTCGAACCTGGTCGGCATGGGCGTGCTGCCGCTCCAGTTCCTCGGCGAGCCGCCCCAGTTCGACGGGTCCGAGACCTTCACCGTCACCGGCATCGCCGACCTCCAGCCGCGCCAGGAGATCCAGGTCAAGGTCCGCCACGAGAGCGGCGTCGAGACCGGCTTCCCCGCCCGGGTGCGGATCGACACGCTCAACGAGCTCGAATATTTCCGCCACGGCGGCATCCTCCCTTATGTGCTGAGGGGCCTCGCGGCGCGGCGCTGAGGGATGTCGGTCCGGTGACAAGGCTCGTCGACCTCAGCCACGTCATCGAGGACGGGATGGTCACCTACAAGGGTCTGCCCGGCCCGCATATCTGCGACTTCTGGACCCGGGAGCACAGCGCCGGCTTCTACGAGGACGGCTCGACCTTCCAGATCGGGCGGATCGACATGGTGGCCAACACCGGCACCTATCTCGATGCGCCGTTCCACCGTTTTGTCGAGGGCGCCGACCTCGCTTGTCTCGCGCTGGACCAGCTCGCCTCCGTCGAGGGGGTCGTCGTGCGGACTGCGGCGATGGCGGCGGATGCGCAGGCGTTCGAGGCGCTGGACGTCGCCGGCAAGGCGGTGCTGGTCCATACCGGCTGGGACAGGCACTGGCGCACGCCCGCTTATTACGAGGACCACCCCTATCTGACCGAGGCCGCGGCGCGGCTGCTGGCGGAGCGCGGCGCGAGGCTGGTCGGCATCGACAGCCACAATATCGACGACACAAGCACCAGAAGCCGCCCGGTCCACACGATCCTCCTCGGGGCGGGCGTGCCCGTCTGCGAGCATCTGACCAACCTCGGCGCGCTGCCGGAGAGCGGATTTCGCTTCTCCGCGGTCCCGCCCAGGGTGGCGGGAATGGGCACCTTCCCCGTCCGCGCCTTTGCCGCCATCGGCTAGGCGCATCGGCCCACGCCGGCGCAGGCTCGCTCAACGGCTCGTCGTCCGAGAAAAACGGCTCATCGACGCGGCTTTGCCGCGGCGACTCGGGCGTTTCAGAGGGAGACAGTGCGCTCCCGCGCTCTCCGTTCATCGCAAGTCCATGAAACTTCTCCGACTCTCGGCGGTTCTGGCTGCCAAGTGGAGTTGAGAAGGAGCCAGAGTAATGGCGACGAGCATTTTGGAAGCGCGCGGCGGAAGCCTGATCCCGCAGCCCAGCCAGCGCGGCTATCACATCGTCTATCGCGACCATGAGACCAATTACTGCCCGGGCTGCGGCCGCACCCATTGGTATATCGGCCGGCTGTCCGCGGAATGCGCCTTCTGCGCGACCGCGCTGCCGCTGGAGAATGCATCGCTCGTCGCCGGTGGCCAGATCGTCCGGCACGTTCGGCGGCCCGGCTACTCGGCGCCTGTCGAGCACGCCTTCGCGGCCTGAGACACGCTTCGGGCGCCGCGGTCCCCTTTCGCGGCGCTCATCGAGGGTCCGGGGGCATCCTCCCCTCTGCCGCCGGATCCGAGGGCCAACCGGCATCTCGTCCCCTTGCCGGCGCCCGCACAGGCGGATCCCGGCGGAGCTTCGCGCTCCGGCGGGGTCCGCGCTTGCTATCCGCCCCCCGCCGCCGTCCTCGCCCGCACCGGCACGTTGACGTTGCAGACGTCGACTCCGCCCGCCGGCCGCCGGAAGAAGGTGCCGCCGCGATTGGCGCGGCCGGTCACATAGGCTGAGAAAGCCGGGCCGTCGGTGCGCATGACCTCATAGGCAGGGCGCTCCGCGACCGGGATGTCGGCGGCGATCCGGACCCGCGCGATCCGGATCGGCCGCTCGCCGCGTTCGGTCTGGTAGAAGCCGAGATTGCCGGTCCCCCGCGGCCGCGCCGACAGAGCGGGCATCCCGTCGAGGACCCGTCCGACCGTCGCGATGTTGAGATCGAGCTGGCGCGGCGCATGGCCGGTGACGGCATAGAGCTCGCTCCCCGAGCCCGTGTCCGGCGCGAGGCCGCGCGCGACACCGACGCTGCCGTAGCAATGGGTCAGCCAGGCGCGCCCGCGCTCCGGGTCCCACGCGACCGGCCAGCCTCCGGCATGTCCGGCCACGGGCGCATAGCTGTCCGGAAAGCCGAGCGGCCGCGGCGACAGGCCCTCGAGCGCCCGGTCATATTCGGCCGGGGGGGTGCCGACCACGCTTTGCGGCATCGGGGCCTCGGAGTCGCCATTCCCCCACTGGGTGACGTAATTGTCCTGCACCCGGTAGATCGTCGCCTGGCCCCACCATCCGGCGCGCGCGAAGGCGCGGATGTTGGCGACGTGGATCGGCGCGAAATCCGGGGCGAGCTCGATCGCGACGCGGCTGTTATCGGCGAGGTCCAGGATCAGCAGGTTCTCCGGATCCACCGGCCGCCAGTCGGCCGCCGTGCTCGCCGCCAGCACCTGCGCCGGCTCCTGGGCGTCCGTCACCGGGGCCGGCCGCCAGAAGGTGTAGCGCGCCGAAGGCTCCGGCTCCGCCTGGTCCGTGACCCGCATGCAGGAAGCCAAAGCGAGAGCGGCTGCGAGAGCGGCGGCGTGGCGCATCTTATGTCCCCTTTGTCGGCATCTTGCCGCTGGCGGGCCGGGGATCAAGCGGCGTCTGCTCTGGAAGGGCGGCTTGCATCCGGCGGGAAGCGCGGCGATTGCATGAGCGATGCTGCTGACGCTCTCCACGACCCACCGGCCCGCGACCGATCTTGGCTATCTGCTGATGAAGCATCCGGACAACGTCCATGCGAACGAGCTTCCGTTCGGCCGCGCGACGATTTTCTATCCCGAGGCGACCGAGGAACGCTGCACCGCCGCGCTGACGCTGGAGGTGGATCCGGTCGAGCTCGTCCGGGGCAAGGGCGCCGCCGCCGGCCTGCAGGACCAATATGTGAACGATCGGCCCTACGCCGCCTCGTCGCTGCTCGCGGTCGCGCTCGGGCGGATGCTCGGCACGACCATGGGGGGCCGCTCGAAGCTGCGCCAGGAGCTTGCGGACACGCCGATCCCGCTCGAGGCGGTGGTGACGCCGCTGCCGGCGCGCGGCGGCGGCGCAGCTTTGGTCGCGCGCCTGTTCGAGCCGCTCGGCTACACGGTCGCGGCGACGCCGATTCCGATGGATCCGGCGCATCCCGAATGGGGCGACAGTCCCTATGTCGAGCTACGGCTGACCGGCGAAGCGCGACTCTCGGTGCTGCTCAACCACCTCTTCGTGCTGGTCCCGGTGCTCGACAATTCCAAGCATTATTATATCGGCGAGGACGAGGTCCAGAAGCTGCTTCGCAAAGGGGAGGGCTGGCTCGACGCGCATCCCGAGCGCGAGCTGATCGTCCGCCGCTACCTCAAGGGCTTCAAGTCGCTCGTGCGCTCCGCGAACCGCGGGTTGGACGAAAGCGTCGAAGCGGAAGCAGCCGAGGAGACGGCCGCGAAGGATGCCGCCGAGGAGGCGCTGGAGCGGCCCATCCGGCTCAACGACGTGCGGATGGACCGCGTCGTCGAAACGCTGAAACTGCTCGGCGCGGCGAGCGTGGTCGATCTCGGTTGCGGCGAAGGCAGGCTGCTGCGCCAGCTTCTCAAGCAGCGCGGCTTCACCCGCATCGTCGGCCTGGAGGTCGCGCCCCGGGTGCTCGCCGCCGCCGCCGACCGGCTGCGGCTGGAGAGCATGCCGGACCTCCAGCGCAAGCGCATCGAGCTGCTGCAGGGCTCGCTCGTCTACCGGGACGACCGGCTGAATGGGTTCGACGCCGCGGCCGTGGTCGAAGTGATCGAGCATATGGACCTCGAGCGGCTGCCGGCTTTCGAGCAGGCTCTGTTCGGGCACGCGCGGCCCGCCGCAATCGTGCTGACGACGCCCAATGCCGAGTATAACGCCCTGTTCCCGAACCTCGGCGCGGGAAGGATGCGCCACCCCGACCACCGCTTCGAATGGAAGCGTTCCGAGCTCGCGCACTGGGCCGGGAGCGTGGCGCTCGCTTATGGCTATTCGGTCCGCTTCGAGCCGGTCGGCGAGGAGCATCCGCTGCACGGCGCCCCGACCCAGATGGCGGTCTTCACGATCGGCCGCGAGGACCCGGCATGACCGAGCGGGTTTGCGTCATTCTCGACAGCTGGATCATCCAGGACGGCAATTACGGTGACTTCGCCCGCGGAGACCGGCGACCGTTCGCACTCTCCTTCTACCCAAAGGAGCTGGTTCCCGTCCAACCGTGGGAATCCAGTCAACCATCGTTCACGCACAAGGGCCTTGGCGAATATGCGGTGCGGGGCCGACGCGTCTTTGAAGCCCGAGGCTGGTGGGTGATCGACATCGGCCTGCTGGCTTATGCCGAACATGCGCCGGCGCCGTCCGGCGCCGAGCTGGTCCGCGGCCGACTTCAGCTCGGCATCGATCCATTCTCCTATTTCGAACGCCTTGCGCGGACCGCGGACGCGCCGGCGCTGGTTTACGACTGGGAGATCGAGAAAATCGAACGCGGCGCCCGCCCGCTCGTCGTTCATGCGAGCGATCAAGCGACGATGCCCTCCGCCGCGAAGCCTGTCGATGTGGAACGCACCGACGCATGGCGCGACGATGGGGGCCGGGCTGCCTACCTTCTCCACTGCCGCCGATTGCCGGGCGAGCCGCGTTGGACGCTGCGCCCGTGACGATCGAGATACCCGAATTCGCCCTGGTGCTGCTGGTCGGCGCCTCGGGCACCGGCAAGTCGACTTTCGCCGCGAAGCATTTCCTCCCGACCGAGGTGGTCTCGTCCGATCGCGCGCGCGGCTGGGTCGCGGACGACGAGACCGATCAGGCGGCGACGGGCGACGCGTTCGACATCGTCCACGCCATCGTCGAGAAAAGGCTCAAGAACCGCCGCTTCACCGTCGTCGACGCCACCAACGTCCAGCCGGAAGCCCGCAAGGGCCTGCTCGCGCTGGCACGCAAGTGGCACGCGCTCAGCGTCGGCATCGTCTTCGACCTGCCCGAGTCGGTGGCCGTGGCGCGCAACGAGAGCCGGCGCGACCGGCCGTTCGGGGCGGGCCCGGTGCGGCGCCAGATGCAGCATCTGCGGCGCTCTATGCGCGGCATGCAGCGCGAGGGGCTGCGCTACCTCCACGTGCTGAAGTCGCAGGAGCAGGCCGACGCGGTCAGCATCTCGCGGACGAAATTGTGGACCGACCGGCGCGACGATCACGGGCCTTTCGACATCATCGGCGACGTCCACGGCTGCGCCGACGAGCTCGAGACGCTGCTCGCCGAGCTCGGCTATGCGGTGACCTGGAGCGGCGGGGGGGTGAGCGTCGTTCCGCCCGAAGGGCGGCGGGCGATCTTCATCGGCGACCTAGTCGATCGCGGGCCGCGCTCGCCGGACGTGCTGCGCATCGCCCGCCACATGGTCGAGAGCGGCGCCGCACTGGCGGTCGTCGGCAATCACGACGACAAGCTGAAGCGGCACCTGTCCGGCAGGAACGTCAAGGCGAGCCACGGCCTTGCCCAGACGATCGAGCAGCTCGCGGCGGAGCCGCCGGAGTTCGCGCGCGACATGCGCGACTGGCTCGACAAATTGATCAGTCACTACGTTCTCGACGACGGGAGGCTGGTCGTCGCCCATGCCGGCCTCAAGGAGGAAATGCAGGGCCGCGCCTCTGGGGCGGTCAGGAGCTTCGCCATGTATGGCGAGACCAGCGGCGAAGTCGACGAGTTCGGCCTGCCCGTCCGCTACGACTGGGCCGCCGATTACAAGGGCAGAGCGCGGGTCGTTTACGGCCACACGCCGGTCGTCGAGGCGAGCTGGGTCAACGGCACGATCTGCATCGACACCGGCTGCTGCTTCGGCGGAAAGCTGACCGCGCTGCGATATCCGGAGATGGAACTGGTCTCGGTGCCTGCGGCGCGGACCTATTATGAGCCGATCCGGCCGCTCGCGCAGCCGCCGGCCTCGACCGGACAGGGGCCCCCGCACCAACTGGCGATCGAGGACGTGCTCGGCAAGCAGGCGATCGAGACCCGCGACCTCGGCATCGTTGTCGTCCGCGAGGACAATGCCGCCGCGGCGCTCGAGGTGATGAGCCGCCACGCGGCCGACCCGCGCTGGCTGATCCATCTGCCGCCGACCATGTCGCCTCCGGAGACCTCGCCGCAGGAAGGCTGGCTGGAGCGGCCGGAGGAAGCCTTCGCTTATTACGGCAGCAAGGGCGTCCGCAGCCTCATGCTTCAGGAGAAGCATATGGGCTCGCGCGCCCTCGTCGTTCTCGCGCGGACGCTGGAGGCGGCGGAGAAGAGGTTCGGGGTCGCCGAGGGCGCACGCGGCATCGTGCTGACCCGGACCGGCCGCCGCTTCTTCAACGACGGCGAGGTCGAGGCGGCGGCGCTGCACCGGATCGACGAGGCGATGGCCGCGACCGGCCTCTGGGACGAGCTGGGCAGCGACTGGGCGCTCTGGGACGCGGAGATCATGCCCTGGAGCATGAAGGCCGGGCAGCTGGTGACGGACCAATATGCACCGGTCGGCGCGGCGGCGGCGGCAGGGCTCGGCGCCCTCTCCGAGGCCCTGGACGCGGCAAGGGCGCGCGGGGTCGCCGTCGACGACCTCGCTGCGGCCACCAGGGAGCGGCTCGGCGACGCCGCCCGGTACCGCGCAGCCTATAACCGCTACGTCGCGCCCTTCGCCGGCATCGAGGATCTGCGGATCGCGCCGTTCCACCTCCTGGCCTCGGAAGGGGCGGTCCATTCCGACAAGGAGCATCGCTGGCACATAGCGCAGGCGCACCGCATCGCCGCGGCCGATCCGTCGCTGATCCTCGCCACCCGCTTCCGCGAGCTCGATCTCGACGACGCCGCGGCGGCGGAGGAGGCGATCGCCTGGTGGGAGGAGCTGACCGAGGCCGGCGGCGAAGGGATGGTGGTGAAGCCCTCTTCCTATCTCGCGCGCGGCAAGAGGGGCCTCCTCCAGCCGGCGATCAAGTGCCGCGGCCGTGAATATCTGCGCATCATCTACGGGCCGCACTACGACCGGCCGGAGAACCTCGTCCGCCTGAAGCGGCGCGGCCTCGGCCTCAAGCGCTCGATGGCGATCCGCGAGCTGGCGCTGGGCCTGGAGGCGCTCCACCGCTTCGTCGAGCGCGCACCGCTGACCCGCGTCCACCAATGCGTGTTCGGCGTGCTCGCGATGGAGAGCGAGCCGGTCGATCCCCGGCTCTAGGGCGGCACCGGATCCTGCCAGGCCCAGCGAACGGGACCGCGCCGGAGCATGAGCGGCGGTGCGGGGCTGCCGGCTTCGACCACGACCTGGTCGAGCGGGATAGCATCGGCAGGCTCGCCTGCGACGAACGCCTGGATGAGGCGCGTTCCCCGGGCCGGCAGCAGGCGTCGGGGGATTTCGACAGGACGCCGCCCGATGCGCAGCAACCAGGTGGGCCGGCCGCGCACCAGGCGCAGCGGCGGGTGCACGACCTGAAGATCGACCGCGCCGCGATATTCGCCCTCGACGAGAGGCGCACCCTCGAGGAACAGGATCGACGGCCTCGCGCGGAGCCGCGGCGCCAGCAGCCCGCGCCAGGCCCGGGCCCGGGGGTCGAGCTCGTCCGCCGCCGTCTGGTCTATGGTCAGCGGGTCGACGCCGGTGATCCGCTTCAGCCGCGCCGCCAGCCATTCTTCGGGCTGGCCGAAAGTCCGGATCGGCGCCTCGGCGACGTGCGAATGACCGACATAGATCATGACCTTGGCGCGCGAGTCGGCGCGGAAGATGCTCGCGACGAGATTCTCCGCGGCGCGCTGCTCCCGCTCACGGAGCCGCTCGACCGCCGTACCGGGGCGCGGTGGGCCTGAGGGTTCGTAGGCGACGGGCCGGTAGCCGATCGCGAGCGCCTGGCGCACGAAATCGCCGAACACCGGATCGAGGACGTAGGTGCCCGTGCGCAGCCGCGGGAAGCGATCGCGCGCCAGATCGGCCATCGGCCGGTATGGGATTCCGGCGGGCGGGTTGGAGAAGGTCTCGGCGGCAAGGACGGTATAGCCGAGCGGGCGCAGCGCGCGGGCGACTTCGAGCGCGAAGGCGCGGTCCCGCGGGCTGCGATGGTCCTCGTTGAGGATGACGATGCTGGTGTGCCGCGCCCTGGCGACGATCTCCGCGATGGCTTCACGGACCTCGGCGCGGCGGCCGCGATCCGCCCGCTCGGGATCGAGCGGATAGGCAGGTGCCGGCGGACCGAAGGCCAGCCGATCAAAGGTCCCGCCCAGATAGGGGTGTATCTGCAGCCAATACCAGCCATGTTCGGGATCGAACCTGCCGTCGCCGCGGAACGCGACCGACCGCGCCCGGTCGACCGCTTCGAGATAGCCCCCGCGCCCGAGCGCCTGGCTGGCGGCCTCGATCGCTTCGTATCCCGCCTGAGGCGATGCCGGCGCCGGCGCCGCCTGTGCGAGCAGCGACAGCGCCGAGGCGGCGAGCCGGAACCGCATCCCTCAGCGGCGCCGGCGGCGATCGCTGGGGTCGACGAGGCGGATGCCGTCGCCCGTCACGGCGTAGACCCGGACCGGCCGAGTGATCGCGACGTAGATCGGGGTGCGCGCGGCGAGCGACGAGAAAACGTGGATCTCGGTGGGTACGCGATCGAGCAGGTGGGTCACGAAGAACGCTTCTGCCCCGGCCGGACCGGCGGGCAGCTCCATGCAGCTGTTCATGAATGCGCGCTCGCCCGTCACGCTCCCGTCGGCGGCGACGGTCGCGCGGTAATGGCCTCCGAGAGGCACGCTTGCGGAGCTCGTCTGGGGAGTCAGTAGATAGACGTCGATCGGCCCGTCCTCGGTGGGCGGCGGAATCACCGCGCTGTTGAACGGGGCCGATCCGCACGGCGCGCGCCGACTCGAGCGGAGAACTGCGTCGCGAGCGCCTGCGAGGCGTCGCTGGAGCGTCGTAAGCGGCGGCCGTGCGGCCGCCGGAAAGACCTCCCGCGAGACGACCCGCTGCTCCTCGACGCGGCCGCGATAGAAAGCGACGGGCCCGGCTTCGTCTCCGCCGTAGAAGGTCACCGCGAAGCCGGCGCCGTCGCGTTCGACGACGTAGCCGCGCATGCCTGCCGTCCGCCACCCCGGCACCTGCTCCATCATGTCGTCGGTTCCCACCCACGCGGCCCGGTCGATCGCATAGAGGAGCCGGCCCCGGGCGAGCGCGAAGTCGATCGCCGCCTGGTCGCTCTGCGCAGGCTGGGCGCCGGCGGGCGCCGCCATCGCAGCGAGCACGAGAGCGGCGGCGGCGAGCAGACGGTGGAGCATATCCTTCTCCCTGCGAAGTCCGCGATGCTGCACCGCCCTCGGAGACGATATCAAGCGCGGAAACGACGAGTCCGCCGGACACGAAAAGGAGCCCGCGCGCCGCCGGCCCCCTCTTCGCCGCGTATGCCGCTTACCAGATGCGGACGCGCTGCTCCGGCGGGAGGTAGAGCCGATCGCCCGGCTGAACGTTGAACGCGCGGTACCAGGCGTCGACGTTGCGGACGATGCCGTTGACGCGGAACTCGGGCGGGCTGTGCGGATCGGTCAGCAGCCGCTCGCGAAGCGCGCCCTCGCGCACGTTCGATCGCCACGCCTGGGCGAAAGCGAGGAAGAAGCGCTGATCGCCGGTGAGGCCGTCGATGACCGGCGGCTCGCCGTGCTGGGCGACGTGGCGGCGATAGGCGGCATAGGCCATTTCCAGCCCGCCAAGATCGCCGATATTTTCGCCGAGCGTCAGCTGCCCGCTTACCCGCTGGCCGGGTATGCCTTCATATTGGTTGAACTGCTCGACGAGGCGCCGGGTGCGCTCGGTGTAACGCTCGGCCGCCGCCGGGGTCCACCAGTCGCGGAAGCGTCCCTGCGCGTCGAACTGGCGGCCCTGGTCGTCGAAGCCGTGGCCGATCTCGTGCCCGATGATCGCGCCGATGCTTCCGTAGTTGACCGCGGGATCGGCGTGGGGATCGAAATAAGGCGGCTGCAGGATCGCGGCCGGGAACGTGATCTGGTTCGAAAGCGGCGAATAGGATGCGTTGATCGTCTGCGGAGTCATCCCCCACAGCGCGCGATCGACCGGGTGCGGCAGGCGGGAGAGCTGCAGATTGTGGTGGAATTCGCCGGCCCGCATGACGTTGCCGAAGACGTCGTTTCGGTCGACGCGCATCGCGCTGTAATCGATGAACCGCTCGGGCCCGCCGATGCGCGGATCGAATGCCTCGAGCTTGGCCAGCGCCTGGGCGCGGGTCGCATCGTCCATCCATTCGAGCGTGCGCAGGCGCTCGGCGAAGGCGGCGCGCAGGTTGGCGACGAGTTCGCCCATCTGGCGGCGACTCTCGGCCGGGAAGTGGCGCTCCATGTAGATGCGGCCGACGCTCTCGCCCACCGCGCCGTTGACCAGATCGAGGCCGCGCTTCCAGCGATCGCGCTGCTGCTCGACCCCGCGCAGCGTGCGCGAGTAGAAATTGAAATTGGCCTGATCGAAGGCGCGCGGCAGATAGGGGGCCGCCGAGCTCAGCATGTGGAAGGTCATATAATCCTTCCAGGTGGCAAGCGGCACCGTGTCGAGCAGCTGGCCGATGGCCGTGATCGCGGTGGTCTGGCCGGCGATGATCGTCTGCACCTCTCCCAGTCCGAATTGCTGGAGCCAGTTTGTCCAGTCGAATTGCGGAGCGAGCCCGGCGAGCTGCTCGCGGTTCATCGGGTTGATCAGTTGGCGGACGTCGCGGCTGCGCTCCGGAGTCCAGTGCGCCTCGGCAATCCGCCGCTCGAGGGCGATGATCGAGTCGGCCTTCGCTTCCGGGTTGGCGATTCCGGCGAGGCGGTGAAGCTCGATGATATAGTTGCGGTATCCGGTCCGGGCCGTGTCGAACTGCGCGCCCTCGCGAAGATAATAATCGCGGCCGGGCATGCCGAGGCCGGCCTGGCTGGCGAAGGCGACGTAGCGGGTCGGGTCCGCGGGATTGGGGAGGATGCCGACATCGACGGGCGAGACGTAGCCGGGCGTCGCGAACAGGCGCAGCAGGTCGGCGCGGCTCCGGACCGCGGCGATGCGCGCGAGATAGGGGCGCACCGGCGCGATGCCGCGCGCCTCGATGCCGGCCTCGTCCATGTAGCTCGCATAGAGATCGGCGACCTGGCGGTCCGCCGGGTTGGACGAGCGGCCGGCAGTCTCCAGGATTGCGCGCAACTGCTGCTCGAGCTCGAGGGCGAGCATCACGCCAACACCGTAGGAGGTGCGGTCCGCCGGAATCGGGTTCGCGCGGAACCATGTATTGTTGGCGTAGCGCCAGAAATCGTCGCCAGGCTTGATCGAGAGATCGCGGGCGGCGAGATCCACGCCCCAGGTCCCGTAGCGGGCCTTGCCCGCGGGCTGCGCGGCGGCGGGAGCGGCGACGGGCTGCGCGATCAGCGGCGCGGTTCCGGCCAGAAGCAGGGCCGCGAGCAGCCCGATCCGAGTTGTGTTCATGTCCTTGATCTCCAGCGGCGGATTTGCCCAGCCGCGCCAGTGACTTCATCCCGCCGCGACATCGCTCAAAAGCATCCGAAGCGCAACCGGATTCGGACCGATCGCGCCCGTCTTCGACGACGGTCCGGCTTGCGGACGCGACGCGTCTGGTCCACGGCGGGCGAGGGGAGTTGCGTATCATGTCCGTCCACCAGACCCAGGCCGCCGGAATCGAGGCACTGAGTCCCGTCCTCGAGACCGCGCTCGACGCGGTGGTGGTGATGCGTCGCGACGGCACCGTGGCGGCCTGGAACCAGGTGGCCGAGCGCACCTTCGGCTGGACGGCCGCCGAAACCGTCGGCCGCCTGATGGCCGATCTCATCATCCCGGAGCGCTATCGCGAGCCGCATTGTCGCGGACTGGAACGCTATAACGAGACCGGCGAGGAGCGGGTACTGAACCGCCGGATCGAGATTGCCGCCGTCCGCAAGGACGGAGCGGAGATCCCGGTCGAGCTGTCGATCACGACTGCGCAGTCGGTGCACGAGACGGTGTTTATCGGTTTCCTGCGCGACATCAGCGCGCGGCGCGCCGCCGAAGCGCGGCTCGAGCGGCAGGCGCGCGAGACCCGGATACTGTTCGACGTTACCACCATGGCGGCGGAGACCGGCTCGTTCGAGGAGGCGCTGCGTTCCTGCCTCGCCGCGATCTGCCAGCTGACCGGCTGGCCGATCGGCCACGCGCTGGTGCTCAAGCGTGGCGGCGCGGCTGAGCTCGTCTCGACCGGCATCTGGCACGAGGCCGAGCCTGGCGCGGCGGCCGCGCTCCGCGACGCTACGGACGCGATCTGCTTCAAGCCCGGTATCGGCGTCCCCGGACGGATCCTCGCCACCGGTGAGCCGAGCTGGGTCTCCGACACCGGCGTCGACCCGTACTTCGCGCGCAAGGGGCTCGGCTTCGGCGCCGCCTTCGGTTTCCCGGTCAAGAGCGAGGGGCGGATCATCGCCGCGCTGGAATTCTTCTCGTACGAGGCGGTTCCGCCCGACGCGGACCTGTTGCTGACCGTGCGGACCCTCGGCGAGCAGGTCGGGCGGGTGCTGGAGCGCAAGCGCACCGAGGAGCATCAGCGCCTCCTGCTCAACGAGCTGAACCATCGGGTGAAGAACACCCTCGCGGTGATCCAGAGCCTTGCCGCGCAGACCTTCCGCGGCGAGGCCGCGCTGCCCGAGGCGCGCCGGGCGTTCGAGAACCGCCTCACCGCGCTGGCGGGCGCCCACGACCTCCTCACCGGCCGCAACTGGGAAGCGGCCGCGTTGCGCCAGGTGGTGGAAAGCGCCGGCACAGGCTGCGGCGCCGACCGGCACCGCGTGACGATCGACGGCGAGGATGTCGAGCTGTCGCCGCGCACCGCCGTCTCGATCGCGATGGCGCTCCACGAGCTATGCACCAACGCAGTCAAATACGGCGCCCTGTCCACCGATGCGGGATCGGTGGCGATCTCCTGGACGATCGCCGGCGCCGGGCGCGAGCGGCGGTTGCGGCTGTGCTGGACCGAGCAAGGCGGACCGCCGGTCTCCCCGCCGCAGCGCCGCGGATTCGGCAGCAGGATGATCGAGCGAGGCCTCGCCGCCGAGCTCGGCGGGACGGTGGAGCTGGACTTCCGCGTCGAGGGCGTGCGCTGCGTCGTCGACGCTCCGCTGCCGGCGCAGGCCGAGGACTAGCCTAGCGGCCCGGCCCGGACGGCGGGACCTGCGCGGCGCCGACCAGACCGATCCGTCCGCGCGACACCGTCCACAGCCGATCCGGATTCCCCGTAGCGACGAGCAGGGGCTGGTTCATCCACAAGGACAGGAAGACGTGGATCTCGGTCGGCAGCGGATCGAGCAGATGGGTGACGGCGAGCGGCCGCGCCGGGGCGGCCGGACGGCCGGCCGAGGCCGCCGCCACCGGCACTTCGAGGTCGAGGCAGCGATTGGTGAAGGCCCGCGTCGAAGCGACAGTCCCGTCGGGCGCGACGGTGACGAGGAAGTGCCCTCCGAGCGGATAGCGGCCGGGCCCGCTCTGCGGCGACAATTTGTAGACCTCGACCGGCGCGTCGGCGGCGGGCGGGATGACGAAAACGTTGAAGTCGCCCGAGCAGGGCTGCCGGTCGAGCGTTGCGACGGCGGCGCGTGCGGCCGCCATCCGCCGCTGCGTCGCCGAGAGCGCCGGACGAGCGGCGCCGGTGAACACTTCGGGCGTCGCGACCCGGCCGCCGAGGACCTGCGCGCGATAGACGGCCACCGGCCCTTCCGGCCCCTCGGCATAATAGATGACGGTGAGGCCGTTGCCTTCCGGCAGGGCGATCCAGCCGGCGATTCCTGCCGCGCTGGGATCGGGAATGCGGGCCAGCATGTCCCGGGTGGTGAGCTGCGCCGCCCGAGCAAACTCGAACAGCTGCATGCCGCGTTGCGCGGCGGCGGCGAGGCGCTGCCGCTCCTCGGCCGTCGGCGGCGCGACCAGGGCCGTCGGAGAAGCGGCGGGGCTCGTCGCGGCCGGCGGCTGCGCCTGCGCCTGCGCCGCTAGCAGGAGGGTCGCTGCAGCGAGGCCGGCACAGAAACGAGGCATCACATTGTTCCCCTTCGAGAATTTCGGTGCGATCATAGAGGCTGCGCGCCGTCGCGGGCAAGCGGCGCGGGAATTGCCGCGCTTTTCATGGCTGCAGGATGAACGGGCGCACGGACCCTAGAGTGCGATCGCCACCGTCTTGAGCTCGGTATAGGCCTCGACCCCGTAGCGCCCGCTCTCCCGCCCGTAGCCGGACTGCTTGTAGCCGCCGAAGGGCAATGCGACGTCCGCGGCGGCGGCGGTATTGCCCCAGACCATGCCGGCCTTCAGCTTCGCCGCCATGCGGTGCATCGCCGAGACATCGCGGGTCCAGACGGTGGCGGCGAGCCCGTAGGGGGTGTCGTTCGCCGCCTTGGCGACCTCGTCGAGATCCTCGAAACGGGTCGCGGTCAGGACCGGTCCGAAAATCTCCTCGCGCACGCAGCGCATCTCGGGCTTGACGTCGACGAGGACGGTCGGCTGCACGAACCAGCCGCCGTCGGAGCCCGGAGTCTCGCCGCCGTAGAGAACCGAGGCGCCCTCGCTCCTGCCCGATTCGATATAGGACAGTACCCGGTCCTGCTGCTCGCCGGAGACCAGGGGACCCATCATCGTGTCGGGCGCGAGGCTGGGGCCGATCTTCCAGGCGGCGGCGTTGGCGGCGACCGCTTCGAGCAGGCTGTCGAACACGTCCTTGTGCGCAAACAGGCGCGACCCGGCGATGCAGACCTGGCCCGAATTCATGAAGATCGACATCGCCGCTCCCCGAGCGGTCTTCGCCACGTCGACGTCGGGCAGCACGATCACCGGCGACTTGCCGCCGAGCTCCAGGGTGACGCGCTTCAGCGTCTCGGCGGCGTTCCGGGTGATCGTCTTGCCGACCTGCGTCGAGCCGGTGAACGCGACCTTGTCGACGTCGGGATGGCGGACCATCCGGTCGCCCGCGGTCTCGCCGAGTCCGGTGACGACGTTGACGACGCCGGCCGGAAAGCCGGCCTCGGCGACGAGGTCGGCGAGCCGCAGCGCCGTCAGCGGGGTCTGCTCCGCCGGCTTCAGCACCAGGGTGCAGCCGGCGGCGAGGGCGGGCGCGATCTTCTGCACCGCCATCATCAACGGGAAGTTCCAAGGCACGATCTGGGCGCAGACGCCGACCGGCTCGCGGCGGACGTAAGCGTGGACCGAACCGGACGGGAAGGTGGCCGGCTCGATATGCTCGCCGGAGAGCTTCGTCGCCCAGCCGGCGGCGTAGCGCAAAGTCGCGACGCAGGTCGGCAGATCGTAGCCCTGGCTCGCCGCGCGGGGCTTGCCGTTGTCGATCGACTCGAGCTCGGCGAGATCGGCGAGGTTCGCCTCGATGAGGTCCGCCAGCTTCTCCATCAGCCGCGCACGCGCGATCGGCGGAAGCCCGGTCCAGCGGCCGTCGTCGAACGCGCGCCGGGCGGCGGCGACGGCGCGGTCGACGTCCGCGTCGGACGCATCGGCGATGCGGGCGATCTCCTTGCCGGTCGAAGGGTCGTAGACTGCGATCGTCGCATCGCGGCTGGAGGCGATCCATTGGCCGTCGATGAACAAAGCGGGCGTGCGGGAGAGCGCCTTCTGCGCCGCCTCCGAATAAGCGGGCTGCGCGGCGATCCGGGTCATCTCGTTCATCGGCCGAGTCCTCCTTCGCGGATACGCATATACCAGACCGTCATCCCGGCGAAGGCCGCGGTCTTAGCTAGGCGAGCATCTTGCGGGCGGTCTCGACGGTGCGCTCGGCCGCCGGGGGGCGGGGCGGGGCGTTGACGCCGCGCTGGACGGCGGGACGCTGCTCGATCGCCGCAAGCCAGCGCTGCAGGTGGTCGAGGCCCTCGACGGAAACGCCGGGCCATTCGTGGATCCGGACCCAGGCGAAATTGGCGATGTCGGCGATCGAATAGTCGCCGGCCAGCCATTCATGGTCGGCAAGCCGGCGGTCGAGCACCTCGAACAGGCGACGGCTCTCCCGGCGATAGCGGTCGATGGCCGCAGGGATCTGCTCGGGGAAATAGCGCGCGAAGACGTTGGCCTGGCCCATCATTGGGCCGACTCCGCCCATCTGGAACATCAGCCACTGGACGACGCGGCTGCGGCCCTTTTCGTCGGTCGGAATGAGGCGCCCCGCGCGCTCGGCGAGGTAGATCATGATCGCGCCGGATTCGAACACCGCGAAATCCTCGTTCCCCCGGTCGACGATCGCGGGGATGCGGCCGTTCGGATTGATCGCCAGGAACCACGGCTCCTTCTGTGCGCCCGAGCCGAGGTCGAGGACGTGGAGGGTGTAGGGTATCTCCAGCTCTTCCAGAGTGATCGACGCCTTGTATCCGTTCGGCGTCGGGGCGGTGTAGAGGTCGATCATCGGGGGCGGCTCCTCGTCGTCGTCTGAAGCCGGCTATGTCGGGCTTCGGTTGCGCGATGCAACCCTTCGCCGCCTCGTCGCTTATCTCCGCTCCATGACGAACGACGAATTCGACATTCTCGCTTTCGGCGACAGCCTCGTCGCAGGCTACGGGCTCGCGCGCGACAAGGGCTTCGCGCCTCAGCTCGAGGCGGCGCTGCGCCGGCGCAAGGTCCCGGCCAACGTCATCAACGCCGGCATTTCCGGCGACACCGTGGCGGCCGGCTGGGCGCGGCTGCCGCGGACGATCGAGTGGCTGGAACGCGCGCCCCACCTCGCGATCGTGGCACTCGGCGGCAACGACATGCTGCGCATGGTGCCCCCGCGGATCACCCGCGAAGGACTGCAGGCGATCCTGGAGGAGCTTTCCGCCCGCGAGATCCCGGTCCTTCTCGCCGGCATGTACGCGGCGCCTTTCCTCAGCCGACAGTACCAGGCGGAGTTCAACGCCATCTTTCCGGACCTCGCGCTCGAGTTCGGCACGGCGCTCTATCCCTTCTTCCTCGCCGGCGTGGCCGGCGTCCCGCGCCTCAACCTGTTCGACCGGGTCCACCCGAACGAAAAGGGCATCGCCCGGATGGTCGAGGGAATATTGCCCGAAGTGCTGCGCGCTCTCCGCGCCGTCAAAAGCCGAGAACGATCTCGCCGCCGAAATTGAGGCCGATGCGGCCGTCGCGGACCCAGCGCACGAAGGCGTGCATCGGGCTGTAGCCGTCGAAGCGGATGACGACGCTTTCGCCGAGCCGCGGCGCGATCATGCTTTCGATCATCGTCCCGCGGGAGGAGAGGTTCAAGACGGCGACCGGATGCTCGGTGCCGCGGAAGAAGAGGGTGGCGCTTTCGATCAGGCCTTCGTGGCGCGGTTCCGAGCGCTGGTCGACGAGCCGAGGGGCCGTCCGGGTGACCAGGGCACCGAGCCCGAATGCCTGTGGCCGCATGCCTGCCTCCTCGGCAAAGCATGCGGCACAAGCGGTTACCGAACCTTTACTGCTGCTGCGGATCGCCGGCGGGGCGGCCCTGCTCCCAGAAATAAGGCTGGCGGCGGCGGGTGCCCGTGACTTCCTCGTTGAGCGTCCGCGCATCGTAGAGCCGCCCGTTCAGCATCACGTGGGTGATCCGGTCGGAGTTGCGGATATTCTCGAGAGGATTGGACTCCAGGATGACGAGGTCGGCGAGATAGCCCGCGCGGATCTGGCCGAGATCGCGGAAGCCGTAGACCGTCGCAGGCGTCGCGGTGGCGGCCCTCAGCGCGTCGAGCGGCGTCCAGCCGCCGCGCACGAACGACCACAATTCCCAGTGAAGGGCGAGGCCCTGCTGCTGGCCGTGGCCGCCGGCGCTCACCGGCACGCCCCGCTGCGAAAGGATTCGTGCCTCGCGGGCGCTGTACTGATCGACGAACTGCTCGGGGGGAGCCGTCGTCGTCCGCACCCGCTCGGCGAGCTGGGCGGGAGGGACGTAGCGGGAGAGCAGCGGATGCTCCCAGACGCGGGTCGCCTGCGCCCAATAGGGATCGCCGGCGAGACCGCCATACGTCACTCCGAGCGTCGGCGTGTAGCCGACCCGGGTCTGGGCGAAGAAGCTCCGGACATCCTCGTAGAGCCGCGCCTGCGGCACATTGTGCTCGAGCGTCGTGTTGCCGTCCTGGATGATGGTCATGTCCATTCCGAACAGCGACCCCCCCTCGGCGACGACCGCCATGTTCTCGGCGCGCGCCGCCGCGACCACCTGCTGGCGCTGGTTGCGGCGAGGCTGGTTGTAGTTCTTGATCGAGTGGGCGCCCTGGGCACGGAGGCGCCGCACGTGGGCGAGCGCGTCCTGGTAACTGTCGATCTGGGCGTAGGAGCCTGGGCTGCGGGCGCCGTAGACGATCTCGCCGGACGAGAAGGTGCGCGGTGCGAGAATCACGCCGGCGCGCTGCATCTCGGCCGCCGGGAAGATCTCGCTGGCGGTCGACGAGGGATCGTGGACGGTGGTGACCCCGAGCGCGAGATGGGCGTGGGCCGACCAGTTTTGCTGCGGAATGACCTCGTCCTCGCCCTGCGCGCCGTGGGCGTGGCCGTCGATCAGGCCGGGAATGATCGTGCGGCCGGAGACGTCGACGGTGCGGGCGTCGGCCGGGACGGCGACCTCGCCGCGGCGTCCGACAGCGCGGATGCGATTGCCGTCGATCAGGATCACCCCGTCCTCGATGATTCCGCCGTCCGCCGCCGTCATCGTGACGATGCGTGCGCCGACCAGGGCGACCTGGCCCTGCACACGCATCGTCACGATGA
>Ga0196965_1000121_pt1 | contig 60761 bp, 56 predicted proteins | sample S1_20metaG_FD_148668 | JGI IMG/M metagenome (GOLD analysis project Ga0196965, IMG submission 148668) | Soil microbial communities from Anza Borrego desert, Southern California, United States - S1_20 | ecosystem: Environmental > Terrestrial > Soil > Desert | place: USA: California | collected...
CAGACAAAGGGATTCTCAATCCAGGTCTGCATAGTTTTAAGAAATCACTTGGTGCGCAGGATGTAAGTAAAAAAACATACGAATTAAAACTGTGAGTAGTCCGTTAGTTTCGGTCATTTGCCTCTGCTATAATCAGCGCGATTTTGTGGAAGAAGCGATTGACTCTGTATTGAACCAATCGTACAAGAACATAGAGTTGATTGTTGTGGACGATGCCAGCACAGACGACAGTAAAAAGGTCATCAATGAAATCGTCCAGAAAAACCCGACGATCAGATTTCTTTCGCTTGACACAAACCTTGGAAATTGCAAAGCATTCAACAAAGGACTGTCGTTAACTAAAGGTGATTATGTGATTGATCTCGCGGCTGACGATGTACTTGAACAGGGGCGAATTCAAAAAGGAATCGATGCGTTTGCTTCACATGATAAAATATTTGGAGTCCACTTTTCAGATGCACTTTGGATTGACGAAGCAGGCGCAGAACGCTGGAGGCATTCATCCAAATACCCACACGAAACAATCCCACAAGGGGATATTTATCTTGATCTTATTACCCGGTTTTTTATCTGTCCGCCGTCGATGATGTTTAAGCGAGAAGTAATCGACGAACTGAATGGTTATGATGAGTCACTTGCTTACGAAGACTTTGATTTCTGGATTCGATCATCGCGAAAATTTCATTACTGTTATTCACCGGTAGTTCTCGTAAAGAAGCGTGTTGTCTTTAACTCATTATCCTCAAAACAATTTCAAAAGAACAGCAACCAGCTTCGAAGCACATATCATGTTTGCAGGAAAATACTTGCGTTAAACAAGAACAAAGCCGAACAACAGGCTTTGACGAAACGGATCATTTATGAAATTTCCGTTTGTGCTCGTCTTTTCGCGTTTGGACTTACACTTGCATATGCAAAGCTGCTGGCGGCAAATTTAATGAAGCGGTACGCGAGTTGATCACCGGTACTGATCTTCAGCCATCAGCATACTGAGGTAACTATCGAAACGGCTCATTGCAATCTCTCCTTTCCCGACAGCATCCTTGATAGCACATTTCGGTTCGTTCATATGAATACATCTTGAATTAAACTTACACTCAAGCCGGCGGTCACGCATTTCAGGGAAATAGTCAGATAATTCCTGCTGCGACATATCAATCAATCCCCACTCCTTTACGCCGGGCGTATCGATCACGTAAGTTTCACTATTCAGGGGAAACATCTCTGCAAATGTTGTGGTGTGCGTTCCCTTCGAGGAAAAATCGGATACCTCACCTACTTTTTGGATTATGTCCGGAGATAATTTATTTAACAAGGTAGATTTTCCTACACCTGAGTGGCCGGCAATCAGCGTGGTTTTCCCAGCGAGCACTTCATGTATTTGTGAAAGGTCAGCATCCTGCAATGCGGACAATACATAACATGCAACTCCAATCTTTTTATAAACCTCAACTATCGTGTTCTGAAATGCGATCTCTTCCTCACCCATCATATCCAGCTTATTAAAGACCAACACTTGCGGAATCCGAAACGACTCGGCGGTAACAAGGAAACGATCAATGAATCCAAGAGACGTTCGCGGAAACGCAAGTGTTACCACCAGCATAACCTGGTCTACATTTGCAGCAAGAACATGGGCATGTCCTGTTTTCTTTACAGATTGACGAAGAATGTGATTATCGCGCGGTAAAATTTCTGTAATTGATCCGATATCATTGATCGTCTCAAATTCGACACGATCTCCCACGGCGACGGGATTTGTCTCCTTTATTCCTTCAAGGCGAATCTTCCCGCGTACTTTGCAAACAACGGTGTCGCCATTCGGCGCGAGCACATCATAAAATGAACCAGTTGAACGAAGCACTATTCCCTTCATGGCCTGCTGTTTGGTTCGTATGCCACCTGCGTCAGTAAAGGGCGACAGAATTGCATTACTCTCTCAGTAGCACCCAGATTCTGTTGCACATACTGTTTCGTTACATCACAGGCAAGCAAAAAACTTTGAGGATTATTCAACATTTCATATTTCTGTTTCAAATCCTGGTAATCTTTAATTTCAAATGCTCCGCCATGTTTAATGAGATCTGTCGCCTCCTGGAACTTCTCATAATTTTTATTGCCAAAAAAAACAGGAATACCATAGCAAGCTGCTTCAAGAACATTGTGCAGGCCTTTACCAAACGCGCCGCCAACGTAAGCAAATTCCCCGTAGCCATACAAACGCGAAAGCAATCCGACGTTATCAATGATCAAAACACTGCAATCATCGACGTTTTCATTTTTCGCTTGTGAATATCTGACATGTTTAACATGGAGAACGCTTTCGACAGCGGTGAGACTGGCTTCAGAAACCTCGTGCGGTGCGATGATGAACTTTAATCTGTTTTCATTGACGAAAGGAATGAGCACGTCCATATCCTCGGGCCACGAGCTTCCGACAACAAAAACACGTTGATTACCTTTGAATTTTTTTGCTATTGAAATATCCTCCGCATGTTGGGCGATCTGGTTCACCCGATCAAACCTTGTATCTCCTGATATCTGCACATTGTAAATACCAACGGATGCTAGCAGCTTCGTCGATTGCTCATTCTGCACGAAGAAATAGCTGAAGTTCCATAAAATGCGCTGGTAAAATTTCCCCAACCTGCCGAAAAAAACCTGATCGGGTCTGAAGATAGATGACACTGACAACAGCGGTATGTTTCGTTTACGAAGTGCATGAGAATAATGATACCAGAATTCATATTTGATAAAGATTGCTAACCTTGGTTTTACCAAATCAACAAACCGTGTAGCATTCACATGGGTATCGAGGGGCAAATATGAAACGATGAAAGCGAGTGGATAATTTTTACGGATTTCAAAACCCGATGGGGAAAAGAACGTCAAAACAATTTCATAATGCTCGAACTCTCGTTTTATGGCTTCCATGATTGGTCGTCCCTGTTCAAACTCGCCAAGTGAAGCACAATGAACCCAGACAACTGGTTTATTGGTTTGGGCGATTTTACCCGCGATATATCGGAATACATTCTTACGGCCGGTTACAAAAGCCCTGGCTTTGGCATGAAACAATCCAGCGACTCTTACCCCAAGGTTAAAAACGAACACGGAAATGTTGTACAGAAAAATCATTCGAGTAAAGAAGTCGAGACCAATTGAATTTTAATCATCAGGTGAACTAACCTGTGGTAAATTCCAGTAAATTTAAATCTTTAACCCCACTGACATGAGACACACCCGGTGTTTATTTTTTGCTTTAATCCTTATCTCGATAACATCTACGAAGGCTTCAGCGCAAGATCTCAATCAATTTTTGGACAAGAGCCTGGCTGACGGCGAGAAGTTGCTTGAGGCTTACCTGGCTCCTGCCATGAATGGTATTTCGTCGGGATTGAATCAGGGATGGTACAATTCGGCGGGAGCGCATAAGGTTGCAGGATTCGACCTAACATTCACGGGTAATGTGATGATGATACCTTCGGATGAAATATGGTTCACGCCAAATGACGTATTGGGACCGGAGTCGCAAATTGTACTTGACGAAAACTCACCTGATTTTCCAAATGCACCTACCATCTTCGGGCCGGGTGGAGATAACCACAAACCTGTATTCAGAGATCGCGAAGGCTTCGGCGCGGAATTTACCGGACCCTCCGGCCTCGACCTGAAGAAAAATCTTGGTGGAAATTTCGTTCCTGTACCGATGGTACAGCTTGGCTTCGGGTTGCCTAAAGGAACAGATTTAAAACTAAGATTCATTCCTCAGGTTGGTTCAGATGTGAAGGCAAACCTTTTTGGCATCGGTGTTATGCACGACATCAAACAATGGGTTCCCGTAATGAAGAATGTACCTTTTGATTTATCAGGTTTTGTCGGTTTTACGAAGATGAAGATCAAAGCGGAGTTTGATGATGCTTCCAACCCCGACCAGTCAAGTGAAATAAATATGACCGCCGTCAATGTGCAGGGAATCATCTCGAAAAAGATTTCAGTGCTTACGCTCTATGGCGCGCTCGGGTATAACCTGGCGAAATCAAAGTTTGATATGAAAGGAACCTACGAGGATGAATACACCGGTGCAACCGTAACTGATCCGTTCACGATTGGTTTCTCGTCATCAGGACCTCGCGCCACGGCAGGATTCCGGCTGAAACTTGCCGTCATAACTTTACACGCGGACTATACGCTTCAGAAATACTCGTGCTTCAGCTTTGGCCTGGGTATTAGCGTGCGATAAAACAAAATGAAAGAGGCTGTGTGCAAAACGGACAGTCTCTTCGTTATTTCCCTTTGTAGTCGGGCTTGCGTTTTTCAATGAATGCTTTCATGCCCTCCTTCTGATCTTCAGAGGCAAAAGTGAGATAGAAATTCTTTCTTTCAAAATACAGCCCTTCGTCAAGACTTGTTTCAAATGACCTATTGACAGCTTCCTTCGCCAACTGAGTGGCTACCGGCGACATGCCTGCAATCTCACGCGCAAGCTGTAATGCTTCATGGAGGTACATTTCAACCGGAACAACTTTATTGATCAGGCCATAGGCGAGCGCCTCCTCTCCGGTAATGAATCTGCCGGTAAGAACCAGTTCCATCGCTTTTGCCTTTCCGATCGCGCGGGTCAGGCGTTGCGTTCCTCCGGCACCGGGCATTACGCCAATTTTTATTTCTGGTTGCCCAAAACGCGCAGATTCTGAAGCGATGATCATGTCGCAGGTCATGGCCAATTCGCAACCTCCGCCGAGGGCGAAGCCAGATACCGCTGCGATGATTGGTTTTTTGGTTTTCCGGATTTGATCCCAGGTACTGAACTGATCAATCATCAGCATGTCGATCGCAGTCTTGTCTGCCATCTGTTTGATATCGGCACCTGCAGCAAACGCCTGCTCATTTCCTGTAATAATGATTACCCGTACCTTGTCATTCTGATCAAGCGCTTTCAATGTATCGCGCAACTCCTGCATTAACTGGAGATTTAACGCATTTAATTCTTTTGGACGGTTGAGTTGAATGAGGGAAACGAAAGGAGCATATTCCTCTTTAACGATCAGGTATTCCATTTCAAGTATTTTTCGCAAAATAAGGAATTCCTGCCGGCAAAAAGAAAAGCCTGCTCAGGCGGTGAGACAGGCCTTTCAAACCTTACGGTAATACCATGTATGTCAATAAATGACGGGAAGCAGCCGTATGTAACCGATCAAATCCGGATTTCTTTTTTATTTGCAAACTTTTGGACGATATGGGAAAAATCAAGGTCTTGTTTGTTTGCCTGGGCAACATATGCCGGTCGCCGTTGGCTGAAGCCGTTTTCAAACATAAAATCAGAGAAAGAGGGCTTACGCAATTTATTGAAGCTGATTCTTGTGGAACCTCGAATTATCACATCGGTGATAATCCCGACCCTCGAACCATGGCAAACGCGCTTAAGAATGGTATTCAAATTGAACATCTCGGCCGCCAGCTTTGTGACGCGGATTTTGAAACGTTTGACCACATTCTTGCAATGGACAGAAGCAATTTCAAAAACATTATGCGGCTCCCAGGCTGTGAGAAGTTTGCTTCCAAGGTGCAACTGATGCGCATTTACGATCCGGAAGGCGAAGGAGAAGTACCTGATCCCTATTATGGCGGTGAAAAAGGTTTCCAGGAAGTGTTTGATATTCTCAATCGCACTATGAACGTGTTCGTAGATAAACTCGAGCAGGAAATAAGCTTGACAAGATAACTCTTACTACTGAAGAGACTTGGAGAAAAGCCAATAACAGAAATCCGGTTCATTAAAGGCATACTCCCAACTTTCTTTATGCCCGGCGTTCGGGTAAATGGTGAGGCGCACATCGGCACCGTGCCTCATCAGCGCATTAGCAATACTTTTTGATTTGTTGCTTGAAACGATCTCGTCTTTTTCACCAGCAACAATCCACCAGGCTGGCTTCGTCATAATGCCCGATTTTTTCGCATCACCGCTGCCGGAGATTGCTATTGCCGCAGCAAATACTTCCGGATGTTCAGCAACCATTGCATAAGTACCGTAAGCGCCCATTGATAGACCAGCGATATAGGTTCTCGCGGAATCAAAAAGATATTTTTCATTTAAGGAATCCATGAGCATCCCCAGGTGATGCATGCCCCATCTCTCAAACCAGTAAACATCTCGCTTGCACTGCGGGAACACAACAAATGCCGGGTACCGCGACCGGATGCTGTCGCGTTGAAATATCTGTGCGCCCCAGGTAAGCTGGCGTTCATTGTCATTGCCGCTTTCGCCGATTCCATGAAGAAATATCAGAAGCGGATATGCTTTCGTTGAATCATAATCACGGGGAACGAGGTACCGGTAAGGAAGCTCTCCGATTTTGCCGTAACCGTAGGAATCGTCATAGGTTAGTTCCTTGGACGGATCCTCATTTGCAGCCGTATCCTCAAAGACATTGATCGTGTCATTTAGATTATCCGGGTTTTCATCAATTGTTGGAGGTACTGGACGAAAAATATCGTCATGCTCTTTGTCACAAGCGATGAAGATCATTGCCAACAAGAACAATATCTCAAACATCCGCCTCACTTTCCTTCTCAAACAGACGAGCCCCCGCACCAGACTATCAAATTCCACGCCGACGAACAATAGAAAGAATGCAGAGTCGGTAAATCAACTCTGCATTCGATTTATACTTCTTGTGTCTCTTAAAATTCCAGAATAACAAATTCAGTTCTTCGATTTGTTTTTCTCCCTTCCTCATTATCATTCGAAGCAACAGGGTTTGATTTCCCATAACCTTTCGCCTGGATTCGAGGTGACCCAATCCCGCCACTCACCAGATAATCTCTCACTGACTTCGCGCGGTCGTGTGAGAGCTTCATGTTAAAAGCTTCGTCACCGACGTTATCAGTGTGGCCACCAACTTCTATCACCATTGAGGGATTTGTTTTCATCAGGTCAATCGCCTTTTGCAATTCCAAACGGCTTTGTGGTGAGAGCGTTGCTTTACCTGTTTCAAAAAAGATATTGTTGAGTACGACTTTCGCACCTTTTTCAATTGGCTTCAACGCGATATCCTTCTTGATTTCCTGGTACTGAGATGCGTTACTTACTTCAAAACGTTGAGAGTAGAAAAAGAAACTTTCCTTGTTGGCCGATACGCTATAGCTGCGACCAGCCGGTAATACGACAAGGTACTTTCCCGTTAACGAATTGCTTTTGCTAACGGCGATCAGCTCGCTTGTATTAATATCTTCGACAAGCACGTATGCAGCAATTTTTTCACCGTTCTTTTCATTTGTCACCACACCCGAAACAACAACTGTCGGCTGCGGCCGCATGTCTTCAGGGATTTCCACAGAGTAAAGATCCAGTTGACTTCCTGCGCGATCAGATGCAAGATAGCCGATCTCACCAGAGCCGCCGATCGTAAAATAACGATCCTGCAGATTCGTGTTCAATGGCTTTCCAAGGTTTACCGGCTGAGACCATTTCCCGTTTTCAAATACTGTTTTGAAAACATCATAACCGCCAAATCCCGGGTGACCGTTAGATGCAAAGTACAATGTCTTCCCATCCTGGCTCAGAAACGGAGCTATGTCCTGGAATGGTGTATTTACCATTGCGCCCAGGTTCATGGCGGGCCCCCACTCTCCAAATAAATTCTTTTCAATCATGTACAGATCTTCATCGCCATAACCGCCAGGTCTTGAAGATGCAAAAATGATACGCGACCCATCGAAAGAAATTGTAGGCTGAGAATCCCATTTATCACTATTCACAACGTTGCCCATGTTAACCGGTGCCGACCATTGACTTCCCTCAAGTGTTGAGATGTAGAGATCGCAGCCGCCGATACCACCGTCGCGACCACATCCGGTGTACACCATCATCTGGCCATCAGCCGAGAAGCATGCCGCACCTTCATTCTTGGCGGAGTTCAATGGCTCCGGAAGTAATTGTGGAGCGCCCCACTCTTCTCCGATTTTTTCGATCATATAGATGTCTTCGTCGCCGTCTTCTGCGTCGGCACTTTCTTCGCTAATGCCGCCGATCCTCGACGATGTGAAGTAAAGCTTTTTACCTGTCGGATCGGCTGCCGGCATATAATCCGGATAAGTTGTGTTCACAACTGAAGAAAGTGCAACCGGATCTTTCATGTTTGACGTCTCGGATAGCAATAGTTTCTGCTGTTCAAGATAGTTGATCTTGTATTGGGCGTTGTGTCTGAACTTTTGACGCGAAGCATCATTGGGATATTTGTTCAAAAATTTCTTAAACATTTCAATACCCTGATCGGCCTGCTCTAACCGCTGATGCGCAATTCCCGCCTCATAGTAAAACCACGCCCAATAGTCAGCATTCACTTCCTCGAGTTTATAGAAGTGCTTTAACGCCTCAGTAAATTGATCTGTATAACGATAACACAGGCCAAGCCAATACAACGCATCCTGTTCTTCGGGACGCGCCTCCACAACCTGCTCCAGGTATGGAATTGCCTCCTTGTATTTATCTTCATCGTACAATTCTTTACCGCGCTTCAAGGCTGCATCAACTGAGTTGGTTGAACGCTGCCCTTGCGCAAACACGATCGCTGTGAATAACATACACAGGATCGTCAATCTGAGTGAGTTAGCTTTTACCATAGACATTTAGATTAGATTCCAGTTAAAACAAATGCGCCCCAGTAATAAGGCGACTTATATTTTTCTTTTACAGCGGAACGCGCGCTATTAAAAGCAAGCGTTGTATCCTGCAGTTTAAAGAGCGCATCATAGAATGAAACCATGAAGTATTGCGTTGCGTCGTCATCGACCTTCCACAAACTCATCATTATTTGTCTGGCACCTGCAGTGAAGAAGGCGCGTTGCAAACCAAAAACACCTTCACCGTTCTTAACTTCCCCCAAACCGGTTTCGCAAGCCGACAAAACTACAAGGGAAGTCTGTTGCAACGGCAAGGTTGAAGCTTCAAATGCAGTGAGAATACCATCTTCCTCGACACCATCTGTTCGTGACTCACGGCAGCCCGCCAGCAGCAAGCCAGAACGTAGCAAGGGGTTTGCTGTTAACGTCTCGGTACTGAAGCCATATTCGTTTTCATTTGTGCTCCTGTTAAGATTTGAAAAGAAGAACCCATGGGTGGCGATGTGAAGAATAGCCGGGTTACTGACAGCCTTCAAAGATTCTTCTGTCGCCGACATGCCCGAGTAGTCCTTCACGCTCACGTTATTATCAGAGAAAATCGACTGAAGAGCAATTCGCTCACGGTCTGTACCTGGAAGGTCTGTGATATTTTCAAGGTCAAGTGAACGGGACTCTTTTTTAGTTGAAACATTCGTCTTACGACCAAAATCCGGATGAGCAAATACAACCGCATTCTTGTAAACAGGCTTCAGTCGCTTATTCGTTAGAACGATTGTTCCGGGGACAACATGGATCGTGGTTTCATCGCCGATATATTTCTTACTGACAGGATTGAGCAGCGTAGCAATGCTGACTTGATGATAAACGCCGTCGCCGGAAAAATAAATTTTCGAAACTCCTTCGAGCGATTTCTCCAGCGGTTTCCAATAAATATCGTACGACTTTGTATCCTCCAGCTTCAACAGTATCGCGTTGCGATAGAATTTCAGTGCGCGACCTTCCGCTTCCTTTGCTGGCATCAACGTTACTATGATAGGATGATCAATATTCTTCCGGATAACCATCGCAACGTACACAGTGTCGTCATTAATCTGACGTGGAATGTACGTGATCTCAACAGCGGCCTCGTTTTCACCTAAGAACCTTTGTACATTTTTCCAGGAAGGTGCGGAGGTGTCTACGAACCGCGCGAATTCCGATGATCGTGAGGAGATATCGCGCTCCAACTGATTGACTTTCGCTTCGATTTCTTTCCAGCCACTCTCGCCGGCCGGAGACGTTAAGCTTCGCTGATAGGCTTTTACCAGTTCGTTCTTTTCTTTTCTCCATTCATCATATAGCGCAATAAGTTGCTTATCGCCTTTTTCGCGGATAAACGCTGCGATGGTATTGAGCGATTGCAATACAACTCCCTTGTTTGATAATTGAAGATTATATAAGTCGTCGCGCAGGCTGGGCTCTTCATCGTTGTGAAGAGAAGCGAAGCTTTGAAAATTACTGATCCATTCAACGTTTGCCTGATAAAAGGACTCTTTCTCTTCGCCGCTCAGATAAGGAAATATTTTCTTCAGATACGCATTTTGCTTCTGCAATGCTTCGCGATAGTATCGCTGACTTTGTGTTATATCACTTCTTACCTCTGATTTCTTTCCGATGGCAAACAGAATATTCGCGTAATAGACATGATCTTCACCGAAATGTTTTTTGATTGTACTCAAGCACAGCGAGTACAGGTGGTCCGCTTCCTTTGTTTTTCCCTGAACCTCGCTTATTGACGCCCGCATAATATTTACATCGACCATTTCCGGAATGAAGCCTTGTTCAGGAAGAAGATTATAGAACTGTTCGGAACGATTAAGAAATTGTTCTGCTTTCACTAGCTGACCAGTATTTGCAGCATCGGCCAGGTAATAGGCTGTACCGAGGAGCTGGTATAACTTGGCTGCTGTGCGAACATCGGTCGATGAAAGCCGTTCAGGAGCGAAGGTGACAATTACACCGTCTCCTTCATGCAGCAGATCAATGTATTCCTTTAGACTCTCATTCTTTCTAATGAAATATTCGCTTTCAGCGTTAATGGCATAAACATATTCAAGGGAGTTTTTTCCGAATGCTTTTGCGGAAGTTGTTCTGAGTTCTACAAGTGTTTCTTCTGATTGTTGCTGCTTTCCCAGTGTGTTGTAGTAAGTAACAAGTCTTTTCAGGAAGGCTACATAAGCCTCGTAATAACCCTGTTGTTCAGTGTTCGCTTTGTTGAAAACGGAGCGTGACAGTTCAATATATTTATCAGCCTTATGCGGAAGACCAAGATGTTCATACACCTCGGCCAACGGAACTGTAAGCGAAATGTAATGGATGAGGTCTTTCTCCGGTTCGCTCTCAAAATTATCGATGCCTTTTAAGTACCAGCTCTCTGCTTCCTTAAGCTGCCCATTCATCCGGCAGAAATTTCCCAGTCCTGAATATACACCCAGGTAAGCTTCGTTTGTCGCGCGAGGATTATTTCTTAGCTGTGAGAGCTCTTGTAAGAGAAGTTTCTTGCCTTCCGTCCATTCACCTGTGAGCGTGCGCGCGCGCATCATGCGGGTTTTTGCAAGATCAATTTCAAGCGGTTCGCTCGGCGGATTTTTTGAATAGTGCGCTATTGCCTCCTCAAGCTTCTCAACCGCAAGCGGATATCGTTGGGTCTCCATGCATATTTCTCCCAGCGTGCTCAATGCCCAGCCATGATAGCCATGATAACCCGTCACGAATGTTGCCTCATGGCTGAGGTATTCCTGAAAAAATTCCTCAGCTTCTTTGTAGGACGTTCTCCTGTGATAAAATCTTCCAAGTTCAAATAGTGCATCAAGTAAGTCTGGGTCGCCAGGTTGACGGATTGCCCGATAGATCTGCAATTCATCACGCTTACTCTTCAGCCATTTGCTTTCATCCTTATCCCAATAAAGCAACGACAGCCAAACGAGCACATCAACATACTCCTCTGACTCTCGTTCGTACATCGCTTCAATGTTGGGAAGGCATTGTTCAAAATATCTGATAGCTGTTAAATCATCATGTTGCTCAAACGCAGCAACGCCGGGGTCGTAATACTCTTGTGTCCAGTTTTCATTTGCAACACTTCCATCTCTTAGGAAGGACTTAGCTGAAACAAATTCGCCATTCTTAAAAACAGCCTCCGATTTTATCTTTTTATTGTCGTAATACCACGTTTGTTTTCCCTCGTAAACTTCAGGTCTGTCCTTTAGAAGATTTCCTTCCCATTGTTTAATGCCATTACGGAAGTAGTCAGCAACTATGCCTACTGGCAAATCATTTGAATAAGAAATGAGTCGATAGTACGCAGCCTTATCTGGCTGGTCGATCTCTTTCCACGAACTGTTGAAATAAATTATCCAGGAACCCTGACGCAGGTTTTGCGCATCGGTTTTATTGTCCCTTACCGGGAGGGTTTGTCCAATTAACTGGAGAGACAAAAGCAGGCTCATCACAGTCAATGCGAGTGGGGTTCGTAAAGACATTTGCCAACAATTAAACTTTATAAAAATAAAAAATGCCTGGAGATTTCCCCAGGCATTGCCAACCATTATTTCAAATCATGGATTAACCGCGTATTTGGTCACCTTCGATCCATCGCGCACCAGAATATAGTCACCTGCAGCCGACATCTGAGGATTTGTGTTATCCTCCATCTTACCTTTGACCTTACCTGTTGCAAGGTCAAATCCGATAAAATCCTCCTCACCTACCCACACAAAGAAGTTGGCTCCCTGCGAGAAGCTGTACGACGCGGTGCCTGGTAATTGCCAGAAAATCTCGTCTGTCTTCGTAGCATAGCTGAGCTTTCCGTCTGCCACATTTGCAGCAGCCACTCCGTTGTCGCAAAAGATATAGAATGTTGAGAAGTCGTCAGAAACTCTTACCTCGAACATCTCTCCAATCTTTGATTCCACCAAAGAGGTCTTATAGATCACATCGCCTGTTTTTGGCTCAAGACAAAACAAGTTCTTTTCGCTTGCTACATAAAGCTTATTACCTGCCGCATAAATTGTGGAGATCCGCGTTTTGAACTTGTCGCCAATTTTATCGCCAATGGTGGCGGTGCTCCATATCATTTTTCCAGTATTAATGTCAAACGCACGAACACCAAAGACGCCGTCAAATTTATTTTCATTTTTGCGCACTTCACCTCCGTCCGACGTGGCCATGAATTTCTGGACATTGATCATTCCGCCGAACTGCGCGAGCAACACACCATTGACCTCCATTAAATTCGGAATGCGGTCACTTGACTGGAATGATTCAGTCTTCCAGATAAGTGCACCGGTATTTGCATCGACCTTCTTGATCGCGTTGTCGCTACTCAGATCTACATAATAAACTGCATTACCTGATACAAGCGGCCACCCTGCAATTCCAAGCTCCTGCTTGGCTTTCAATCCAATGGAGACGTCACAATTGTCAAACGGTGCCTCCCAAAGTTGCTTGCCTGTCTTCATATCGAACACCGTGATGTTCTTTGACAACACGAACACCTTTCCTCCCTGCACATCCATTTTCACGTACGGATTATCGTTGAACAACTGGCGCACCGCTTGTCCTTCCCATTCAATTTTCCATTGGTTTTCACCGCTTGCCTCAAGCTTCAATTTGATTTTAGTGGCGGATATCTGCTTCATTTCACCGGTTAGTTTCACCGAGGTTTTCCCATCCGTATATCTTACGGCAACGTAATTTGCGCGATACCTTGACAACGTTCCCTGTGAGTTGTCGGATACATTGTCGGACGTTTCGGATATCTCTCCAGTAACTACATTGATGTAAAGAATATTGAGATCGCTAATCACGTATACGTAATCTGTATCCTCAATACTATTAATCATGACATTTTTTGAAAGCTCCATTTCAGGATATGCTTTTGACTCCCATTTCTTTTCCCCTGTCCGCACATTTAGACCAACAAATTTTTTTACGCTATTATCAAAAACAACGGTTGTTCCTTTTTTTGTCAGGTCTCCAAAGCAATGAGCAAAGTGGAAATAATCATCCGCATCATTGCCGGCGTATTGGTCAGCGCGCCATAAAACTTTTCCCGTCGGCAGATCGACCACGACTTTCTCGCCAACTTTTTTCTTGTCATCAGCATTGAAGAACAACACAACGCCTTCTTCCTCCAGATACGTGGCGCGGTCAATTTCTTTAATCGAAAGGTCAGTCTTGAAATTCAAAGTCCAGATCACCTTGCCGGTCGATCCGTCGAGTACCTCAGCCTGCGAGGAACTGCGGCCAAGTACATAATTGATATTGTTATCAAAAAACCAACGGTCCGGATCAAAACTGAACTTTGATTTCCACGTTACCGGGAACTCCTGACAATAAGCGCTTACTGCGACGGTGAGCGCCAAAAACGCAGTTAATATTTTTTTCATGGATGCGGGGATTAAAGATTATTATTTCAACACAAGGTAACGTGACGCTGTCGGTTGAAAAATGTGAGAAAAGTAGTATTTGAGTGTGGTGATCTTACTTCAACCCTGCGTTCCTGAGCGCCTCAGCGCGATTGCGCGCATGGAGTTTTTCATAAATATTTCTGACGTGGGTCCGGACTGTTTCGATCGAGATAAACAATTTATCCGCAATTTCCTGGTATCGGAAGCCCTGTGAAAGCCAGTGGAGTACATCTTTTTCCCGAAGTGATAACGCTTCGACTACACTACCGGGCGGTGGCACGGCCTGAAAAGCGGTAACAACCATCCTGGCAATCTGGCTACTCATCGGGCTCCCCCCATTCTTCAGATCATGTAATGCTTCAACGAGTTTGGACGCAGGTGTATTTTTTAGAACATAGCCAGAGGCTCCTGCCTTTATTGCGCGGAATACCCTGTCCGCATCGTCGTAAGCGCTCAAGACCATTATCTGCAAATGCGGATATAGGGGTTTAACCCAGCTGATAAAATCAATTCCGGTTTTGCCAGGCAGTTCGATGTCTGTTAATACCAAACGGACGGTGTCGGCCGCGCCAGTTTCAAAATACTGTATCGCATCTTCTGCCGATTCGAACGCAGCCTCAAGGTGAAATTGTTGCGAGCCCACCACCAGTGCTGAAAGGTAATTTCTTATTTTCTCATCATCTTCTAGCAGAACAAGGGGCGTCATAAATCAAATCTAGATATTAAAGCGCGAATTGCTGCATGTGAAAAAAGTAGTACACAGCTTATTAAACCGGTAATGAATAACGTATTTCGGTGCCGCCGGTTATGGTCGCCCCTATTTGGCAATGGCCACCGATCTCCTGCATCCTGCCTTTCATGTTCCGAAAGCCATTCGAATAGCGGCGTATTTTTTCCATGTCTACACCGATACCATTGTCTTTTACGGAAAAAATAAGCTCAGCATTAATTATTTGCAGTTCCAAATTCACTTCGTTCGCCTGCGCGTGTTTGAGTGCGTTATTTAACGCTTCTTTCGTGACAAGAAAAATATTTCGACGCTGCACATCTGTTAACCTGATGTCCGGAATTTCATCAGGAAAACGAATTGAATACCGGATGTCAAACGGTTCGAAATAACGATACGTCTGCTCACGCAAATATGAAAGCAGATTTTCAAGGGAGTCATTGTGCGGATTGATCGCCCAGATAATTTCGCCTATGCTTTGAACAAGCTTTTGGGCGCTACCTGAAATTGTGGCGATATCAGTTTTCATCTCGTTGTTCGTTCGCGCGGTCGCGGAATTTAGTTCGCTCAGGAGCGCAATGTGGGTGAGTCCGCTGCCGATCTCATCGTGCATATCCTTACTAATACGAAGACGTTCAGATGCAACGGCAGCCTGCCTCTCCATGTCCCGAAGTTTTTTCGCGATCTTTCGCTGCGATAGACTTTTTGTTGTAATGATTACCGCAAGTAATAACATGCTTGTGACCAGTCCGTAAAACCATGTCGATTGCCAAAACGGCGCCATAATCGAGATCGCCAGTTGTTCTTCAATGCTGGCAACGCCCTGACTATTGTAACCGATTACCCGAAATCGATAATCACCAGGCGGAAGGTTTGCATATCGAACGGTTCTTGATGATGTTAACACCCAGTCCACGTCCCATCCTTCAAGCTTATACTTCACCTTGTTCGCGTCGGGCCGGGTAAAATCGAGGGCTGCTAATTCAAACTCAATGTTGTTCTTATTGAAACTAAGCTTTATCGAGTTCCCGTAGTGAAAAAGGGAATCGCGCTGCACCTGCTGCATGTTAACGGTGACACCGGTTATTGCAACGCCTGGGTTACCGGAAGGGTACGTTTGAACCCCCGGCCGAAACCAGTTAAAACCTTTGATGCCGCCAAAGTAAAGCGTCCCGGACCTTCCTTCGTAAAATGCTCCGGTATTAAATTCATTGCTTTGCAACCCATCGCCTACTGTATAATTGATGACCTCAAGCGTGTTCTTATCGATGCGGCTGATACCACCGTTTGTACTGATCCACAAATTGTGAACTGAATCCTCGACAACTCCATAAACATATTCATTGAGAAGACCAGTTTTTGCATTAATAAAACTGTGTTTTAATGTAATGGCATTCAGGCGTATCAGGCCTTTTCCAGAACCGACCCAGAGAATGCTATCGTTCTCTTCGTCCTTCCTAACACACCGAAGATCAAGCCCTTCAAAATATTTTCCAACTAACCTAAAACTTTCCGCGGAGTCGCGCACGTGATATAAGCCGTTGATAGGAGAAGTAAACCAAAGGGTCTCATCTGACGCTTCAAACACATCCGTGATGACAACGCTTGTAAATGAATTTTCCTTATGAAACCGTGCTGAGCGATTAGTCCTCGATGGATCTACCGTAACAAGTCCGTAAATCGTTCCAACTGCCAGGTCGCCATTTTTCCTTTTTAATATCCTGTAAACATAATTAACCCATTTACCGAAAGCCGGCCGTGGTTGAATATCAATAACTTCGAACGCTTGAAGTCGTTCATCAAAAATTGACAATCCGTTGTTGTGCCCGATCCAAAATTCGCCATCGCGTTCCTCATGGATTGCACCGACAATCTTTCCTGGTAGCGTGCCGCGAAAATTGTTTTCAAGATGCGAGTTAATCAACTGGGCCGACTGCGGATCAAAAATATTGAATCCATTGCTATGCGTTCCAAACCAGATGCGACCATGCGTATCTTCATAAAAACATTTTGTGAAATAATCTGCGAGCAGCGGATAATCACCTTCGTTCATCGGAAATAGATTGAAGCGCGGCGGTTTCAGATCAAGGCGCGCAAGCCCTGCACCATCCATCCCAATCCACAGGTTGTTGTTTCTGTCAATGAAGAGTGAAATAGCAAGGTCTATTGGCAACGATTTCAACTTCGCATTGCTATGCCGATACGAAAACATCTTTTTTGTTTGCAGATCGTATTGGAATACGCCAAATCCGAGTGTTGCGATCCACACGCGGCCGAATGAATCCTCGAGAACGTCGCGAATATTCTCTACCGCAACATTCCCCGGAAAATGCATTGGTACAACCTGACGTGACACTGAGTCATAAAATGAAATCTCCGTGGCTGAAAAAATGAAAAGTTTCCTATTCCCCCTCTTTATGGCGAGCATTTTTCCCTTCTCCACGAATAGCCAGTTAAATGCGTGAGTCTTCAGGTCAAACCGAAGAATTCCAGGTTTACCAAGAACCGATAATAAAATTGCTTCGTGATTTATTTCGTGGCCCACGGCAATCTGATCAGAGGCAAAGGTAAAAGGCAACTTAAAATTGAAAATTTGCTTTTCCGTGATTGAATACCTCGCAAGCGCGTCTCCTGTTGTTACCCAGATATTGTTATCATCATCAAATCCGATGATTGAATGAGTGCCGTTGAAAACTGTTTCGAACTGATGAACGTTGATTATTCTTTCCTCGAGTGGGCTATAGTAATAGATCCCCGTTTCATTGGCGAACCAGATATTTCCTTTCGCATCTTCAGAAAGTGTGCCACGGACAAAGTTGAGATTAAATCTACCGGAGCCGTCTTCGACTTTGAAAACCTTAATTGAATGGCCATCGTATCGGTTTAGTCCGTCGGCGGTACCAAACCACATGAAACCTTTTTTATCCTGATGAATACTGTAAACAGAACTTTGAGAAAGACCTTCGTCAACACCAAGGCTTTCAAAACGTGGGATGACGGGTTGCGTGAATGCGACTGTGACTAACGCAATAAAAAATCCAAAACAAAACCAACGAATCATGAACTACCTCCCGGTCATTACATTTCCGAAATGCAATTTAAGAAAGTAAAAGACAATAGTTTTTGGCTCAATCCACTTTTGCCAATAATTTCAGTTGTTCTTCGATCTCAACAACAAAAATCTTATCCATTGGATGGGTATAAGGATCGAAACGACCGTTACCATTTTGATATAGTTCAAGGGCCTTTTGTAAATGATTACTCGCATCCGCCAATTTTTTCTTTGCTTTAAAGCACAAGCCCAGGTAATAATGTGATTCAGCCAGCTGAGGATTATAACGAATGGATCTGTTGAGATCGGAAATCGCCTCGTCAATTTTGCCCGTCTCAAATTTCATCACGCCAAGATGTAAAAAATCATAGGTGAATTCTGAATAGTCTTTTTTTGAAACATGATCTTCAAGGATACGAATCGCGATTGTGGTATCTCCGATCGCTTTATAACATAATGCTTTGACAACGGTAAGGTGATAATCTCCATTGATGGAGTATCCAATATTCTGCGGCATTATTTGTTCAAGGGCATTAAAATCCCTGATGGCTCCTTCGTAATCCCTGACAAACTGATAACGGCACCACCCACGATACCCAAGATATTCTGAGGGACTAATATTCACCGCCTGGTCAATTATTTTTTTCCAAGTAATGAAATCTCCACGCTTTAAATAGGGAATTGCTTTTTGAAAATAAGCATACGCAAATGTTGGGCATAGATTGATCGCCTTATCAAAATCTTCCTGCGATACACGCGAGCCTTGGGACCCGGTACTTGTTGTCGCAATCACGCAGGCATCGTAACATGGCTGATTGTCTTCATACTTGTAAGCTTCACAGTTCGGTTGCGCTGTCGCCTGGCCCACGCCGACCAAGAAAATTGTTATCGTTATAAGGTATCTCATGGCTTTATGGCATTATCTCAACAAGGTTTCCGTTATGCAACTTGAAAGTCAGATATTGATAATAATCGTAAGGAACATCATCAAAATGATTCACCTTCCATCCATCCAGGCGTTTTGTTATTTCTAAGATTTTGGAAACGCTGGTACTTGAAAAGGTTTTTTCCTGAAAGTCAAAATCCATTTGCTGTATTCTGAACCACCCCGTTTCACCTTTGCAGTTCACGATAAAACGGATGGTGATGTAACCGGAATCGGTGCTATCAAAAATAATATTTGAAAACGCGGAATTGATTGCCGTCTTTTCTCCCTTGTATTGCATTCCTTTCCCAAAGTTGTAATACTGGAATACACGTGATTCATTGCAAACTTTGAACGCCGGATCGTCGAGATTTTGATCAAACGAATGATCACCGACATGGTTTGGATAAGTAGCAACCGGTTCATCCACCGATTGCCTGCTCGCACAGGCGGAGAAAATGAACATCAACAGCACGACATAAAAACCTGAACTATGAAGTTTCATTAAAGATGAACCAGGTAAAACGATAACATTTCTGCAATCAAGCAAAAAACATTGGCAAATAATAGAGCTTCACCGGGATGACCTTGCGTGCGTCCATCTCCACGGGCGTATTCACCGACTCCCATCCGCCATTCACCTACCCGTTGCCGAAGCTGGCCTATCAGCCATCGCCTCCCATCATGCATGCCCGTATATTTGATTAAAATTCAAGGAAACAGAAACCAACAACGCTTAATAAACACAAACATGGAATCGTATAACCAAAACAAAGTATCAGCTACGGAATCAAAGAACAGCTTTTCCGGCCGCGTATTCGGTGGCATCGTACTGATCATCATCGGCGCGCTTTTTCTTTTGAAGAAATCAGGAATGGATATCCCTTACTGGTTCTTCTCATGGGAACTCATCTTCATTGCAGTCGGCATTTTTCTCGGCATCCGCCATTCATTCCGCGGTCCACTCTGGCTAATATTCGTTTTGATTGGCAGCACATTGCTCGTCGACGACCTGGTACCAGATATGGACTTTGATCGCTACCTGTGGCCCATCATTATTATCGCTGTCGGTCTCGTTATGATCGTAAGACCTCAGCGCAAAAAGAGAGAGGAAATGCCGGTGTTTACAACAACGACAGCTAGTTCCGGCGCCAGCACACAGGAGGATGAAGTGATCGATTCTGTCACCATTCTTGGCGGGATCAAAAGAAACATTATTTCCAAAAATTTCAAGGGCGGTGAAGCGGTTACGATACTGGGCGGCACTGAACTGAACCTTTCACAAGCTGATACGCAAGGTGTGATCGTACTTGAACTTACGCAGATCTTCGGCGGCACGAAGCTGATCGTTCCTCCTCACTGGAAAATATTATCTGACGATCTTGTGTGTATCCTTGGCGGGCTTGATGATAAACGACCAATTTATCAGCAGACAGGCGCGGAAGAAAATCAACGCGTAGTGATTATCAAAGGCACCTGCATCTTTGGTGGAATAGACATCAAGAGCTTCTAATATGTATTTTATCCTTCTCACCATTCAAATGCTACTTATGAACTGGTACATCGCAAAAATCGTCATGAGAATCACCTCGGAGAATACTGATCACACGCCACAGTTCGATGAACAACTCAGATTGATCCAGGCGTCAGGCACGGCTGAAGCATTTATGAAGGCGAGAATAATCGGTATTGCCGAGGAAGATGCATATCTGAACAGTCACCGTAACGAAGTCCGATGGGAGTTTATCAACGTTGCCGACATTGTTCCGGTCAAAACATTTTCGGATGGCGCAGAAATATACTCACATGTTCACGAGACAAATGAAGCCCCTGCTTATATTCACGACGTACATGAAAAAGCCATGTTCATCCGAAAGAGTAACCAGGCGTTGAACTGAAATCCTGATGTTTAAAATCCAGTCACATCGAAAAATGATAGCCATGTTTCTAGCATGGCTATCTGCATGGACAGCGATTCAAACATTTCTTCTATTCTACCCGGCAGGCCTCCCTCTTGCATGGTCGTGGAGAGATGCATTGCTCACAAACTTGTTAATTGGATGCAGCTCGTACGCGATGGTGAACGGCCTGCGATATTACACATCCAACCAATCGTTGCGACTTGGCTATAGCATTGTGTTGGCGATCATAACGATCTATGCCACGCAGCTGCTCGCCGGCGATTTCGTTTCGAACGATGCAGCATACATCGGCTTCTTTCGGGAGACATTTATGTTGCGATGTATTTTTGCGTGGTTTATGATCAGCTTTATTTCGACAATAACTTGGCTTTGGTCGGTGATCAACGAGCAACAGGAATCAGAAATACGCAGACACACGAATGAAAAACTTGCCCGCGAAGCAGAGCTCGCTACTCTGAGGCAACAACTGCAACCGCATTTTCTTTTTAATAGCCTCAACTCTATCAGCGCCCTTGCTGGCACAAAACCGGAGGAAGCAAGACGAATGATCCAGCAACTTTCGGATTTCCTGCGTGGAACGCTCAAGCGGGATGAGCAGCAACTCGTCGCCCTCGACGCGGAACTAGTCCAGCTGCAGCTTTATCTTGACATTGAAAAAGTGCGATTCGGACACCGTTTGCAAACCGTTGTCAACGCAAGTGCAGATGCAAGGGACATGAAATTGCCATCATTGCTTCTTCAACCTGTGGTAGAGAACGCAATCAAGTTCGGACTCTATGATACGATCGGCGAGATAACGATCACGATCACAGCGATCGTTGATGGCGGAAACCTGGCGATCGAAATCACAAATCCATTCGACCCTCACACAACAGCACGAAAAGAAGGGACAGGCTTCGGACTTGCATCCGTCCAACGACGGCTCTACCTTCTCTTCGCGCGCCACGATCTTGTTGTAACAAAACAAAAGGACTCTACATTTATAACACAACTCAAAATTCCACAAGTATTATAATGAAAGTAATCATCATCGACGACGAGCCGCTTGCAAGAACCATCGTCCTGGAATACCTCCGGGCCTATCCGGAACTTGAAGTAGTCCAGGAGTGTAACGACGGCTTCGAAGGGGTGAAAGCGATCACACAACATAAACCCGATTTGATTTTTCTGGATATCCAGATGCCTAAGATCAACGGTTTCGAGATGCTTGAGTTAATTGAAAACCCACCTTCTGTCATTTTCACAACTGCATTCGATGAGTACGCCATTAAAGCTTTTGAATCTCACGCGATCGACTATTTGCTCAAACCTTTTAATAAAGATCGTTTTGATAAAGCCATTCAAAAGTGGAGACAACAGAAGCTTCAGGCAAACAATCCTTCAACAATGTTAGCAGAAGAAGTAAGACAACCTGAAGAGCGTAATCGAATTGTGATTCGCGAAGGCGGCAACATTAGGATTATTCCCGTCCATGAGATCTTTTACATGGAGGCCTACGACGACTACGTGAAAATTTTCACCGCCAAAGAAATGTTCCTGAAAAAGAAGACCATGAGCTTTTATGAGAAATCACTGGATGCCTCGCAATTTGTTCGTGTTCACCGATCTTACCTGCTGCAGCTTTCTCAGCTTACGCGGATTGAGCCACTTGAAAAGGATACTCACATTGCCGTATTAAAAAACGGTGCAAAAGTTCCGCTGAGCAAGTCCGGGTACGCGAGGGTAAAAGAGGTGCTGGGGGTGTGATTTCCGGATGGCTACTGATTGGGCTGAAAGCTAACATTTGGAGTCTGTTGCGTTATGCCTGCGCAGCTGCTTCCAAGCAGAGCCTGAATCCGGTTTGCTCAACAGCCTGAAAATACTAAACTAGTTTTTGACTTTTGTACTGACACAGTTTATAGAACAGACTCAGCAGAATTTTGGGCAGTGTCTTTTTACGAGCTATCAGATACTTTTTAAGCACTACCAGATACTCTTTAGGCGCTATCAGATACTTTTTAGGCACTACCAGATTCTTTTTAGGCGCTACCAGATACTTTTTACCGAGCTATCAGATGCTTTTTAGGTGCTATCAGATACTTTTTACGGGCTATCAAAATGCTTTTGCCTGGCGTTCAATTACTTTTTCCTAGCGCTCAGTTACTTTTTCCTGGCGTCCAAATACTTTTTCCTGGCGTTCAGTTACTTTTTCCTAGCGTTCAAATACTTTTTCCTGGCGCTCAATTACTTTGGCGTGGCGTTCAGTTACTTTTGCCCGGCTCCCAGCCCACTTGTGAGGTGTTTGTCTTGGCTCTTGAGTCGGTCGATAAACTGTGTTGGGTCGCCCGTTTACTCCGTTACAGTATCATTTACGGAAATCTTTGCTCCCATCGCAGTCAAAATTTGCAATTTCTCCCGAATCTGGTTTTCGATCCTTAGCGGAAACCGTAGATCGATTTCAGCCTTTTCGTTGTACGATTCGCCAATGATTGACATCGAAAATTCCTTCACAAGCTTCATTACTTCTGGTGTCGCGGAAAAATCGTAGATCAGACGCAAGCTGGCAAACACCTCCTTCTCTAATATTATAGCGTTGTTTAACGCATCTTCTGCAGCAGTTTTATAGGCTGCGATCAAACCTCCAATGCCAAGTTTCACCCCTCCAAAATATCGGACGACAACAACCAGCACGTTCGTTAATTCTTTGGAACGAATCTGTCCCAGGATTGGGTCGCCTGCACTGTGGTTGGGCTCGCCATCATCGGCCGCGCGAACATGCTTCCTGTCAGCGCCCAACACCCAGGCGTAACAATGATGACGGGCGTCGAAAAACTGCTTCTTTAGTAATGTGATCCGTTCTTTAATATCCGTTTCATTTTCAACCGGATAGGCAAACGCCAGGAACTTACTGCCCTTCTCTTTGTACGACCCCTCAGCCGGAGTGCTTATTGTTCTGAAAGAAAACACGGCCATTTGTAACGGTTTCACACAAATTTGCGTCAAAGAAAAGAATACCTTAACGCAGATGCAACCTGTGTGTATTTTGCTGGTCTATACCCTGAATCAACTATCGAATTATGAAAAAATACGTTCTTTTAAGCTTTCTGATAATCTTCATCACGTCGTGCACCTTTGCCCAACAGCGTGAAACGAGAAATGTTGGCACGTTCACAAAAATCGGATTCCGCGTAGCCGGTAAGCTGTATATCAAGCAAGGCTCTCCGCAAAAAGTAGAAATCGAAGGAGATAAGGATGCTATCGCGAAAATTGAAACGAAAGTTGAAGACAACAGGCTCGTGATCGAAAAAGAAGAAAAGTGGAATGACTGGAGTTCCGACAACGAGAAGATCACAGTTTACGTAACTGTAGCTTCTCTCGAAGGTGTGAATGTAAGCGGATCCGGCGATGCCATTGGTCAAAGTAAATTTTCGGCGACTGATTTTAAGATGAATGTAAGCGGATCCGGGTCGCTGACAATTGAGATCGATGCAAAAGGCGAGATTGATGCAGATGTTTCCGGATCGGGTGAAATCACTCTTAAAGGAAATTGCGACAGCTACAAGAGCAGTGTAAGCGGATCAGGAGGCGTAGATCTCAACCTGACTGTTGCAAAGAAAGCGAAGTTTGGCGTTTCAGGTTCTGGCGAGATCACAGCGTCAGGTTCGGCCGATGAAACAGAAATAAAAATCAGCGGCTCAGGAAAAGTACTGGCTGCTGAGATGACTACAAATATTTCTGAGGTACAGATCTCTGGGTCGGGCGATGCCGAGGTAAATGTTAAAAACGAGATCGACGCGTCAATTACCGGAAGTGGAACGGTGTCTTACAAAGGAGATCCGAAAAAAGTTAACAGCAATGCATCGGGCAGCGGCAAACTCCGGAAATTGTAATCCCGTGCCTGCGATATACTAAAGAGTCACCTTCGGGTGACTTTTTTTGTGTTAAGCCAGTTGGGAACTGACACTTTCTTCATGCCGTAACAGTCCGGCAGCAATGAGATACTGCGCTGAGATATAGGTGAGCATGATCCAGAATCCGCTTAGCGGTAATTCGGTAAGAAAGCGATTGATCGCGAGGATTGAATCAGAGATCATGAACAACAAGGCGCCGAAGAACACGAGCCAAAAACTCGCAGTGTTGGTGCGTCCATAGCGGAACAATGCAGTCAATGCCATAAACGAAATTACGCCGGCGTAAATGATGACAGGTATTTTCAAATCGCCAAGCACGGGATACAAAACGACAACCAAACCGCTTCCTGCGAGTAAGATTGGAAACGCAAGCCTGATCCGATGGACACCGCGCAAACTGTTTGTTTGTTCGACTCCTTGATGTTGTCTGTAAGCAAAAATGTATAAGATGTGTGCGGTTAGGAAAGCCACGAGTCCCGCGATAAAATAATTATCATTCATTAAGAGAACATCCCCCGCAAGAGAAAACAGCATCGCCCCTATCACAACAATCGACCTGTCGGTGGTTGCGCTCATGTAATACGCGATCAGTGAGATCATGATCAGCGGCTTGCAGATCGTATGCAGTAAAGGGTAATCAATGAACTCAGACAGGAGCTCGCCTACCGAAACAAGAACAAAGACAATAAGAAATATTTTTTTCATGATGCATTCCGTGGTCTCCTGGATAACACTAAATATACAAAGGCTATGAATGACAGGCCGGCAGAAATCACAAAGGTGATTAAAAAGTTTTCCGGTTTATTGCTGTACACAAATCCTGACGCAAATGCACCAATTCCAATTCCGAGTTCCATAAACATATAAAGTGTTGAGAGTCCCCGTCCTTTGTATTTGACGTCGCTGAGATCGGTAGCCCAAGCGAGCAACGTCGGTGAAGTAGCGCCTTGTGCGAGGCCGTACAAAGAAACACCTATAATAAGCTGTGCTTCCGTTTCCGCGAACCCGATGATCGTCATGGCAATGGTAATCGCCAAACTTGATATCATGAGTATTGGTCGTCGGCCATAACGATCTGAAGCTTTTCCGCCTATAATGCGAATTAAAAATGACGCGACTGTGAAGTAGGTAAATAACAAACCCTTATTACGGATGCCGACGTATTCACCAAAATCGGGGATGATGGTGTAAAGCGCTCCGTAAGCGTAGGCGCACAGTGCCATTACAAAGCATGGAACAATGACACGTGGCTCAAAAAGATCGTGTCTGCGGATCTTCAATAAACCAATGCTAAAGCGATGTTTCTTTAAAACAGTTTCTTTGATGTTTAACAAAACGATGATCGCCAATAGCGCGAAAAACGAAGAGCAATAAAACACAGCATTGATTCCAAATTGATTTGCGAGTAATCCGCCTATTGCCGGACCGCCTGCCATTCCCATGGTACCAGCTGTGCCGAGAAAACCCATTGCTTCGCCGCGTTTCTCTGTCGGAATAATATCGGACAAATACGCCGCCTGTCCTGTAGGTGTGAAGCCTGTTGAAAAGCCGTGAACAAGTCGCAGCAAAAAGAATCCGGCAACTGTTGTAACGATCGGATAAATAATGCTGCACACAAGACAAACCATCGCGCCAAACATCACAACGGGAACACGCCCGACTTTATCGGCCAGCTTCCCACTGAACGGTCTTGAGATTAAAGCGGTGACTGTAAAAAGAGAAATGATAAGGCCCTTATAATCTTCGCCGCCGAGGGAGGTTAAATAAGAAGGCAATTCCGGGATTAGCATGTTGAAACTCGCAAAGAACAAGAGCGAGCTTAAACACAATAACCAGAATTGCCTGGTGTAGATTCTTCCTTCCGATTTGTTACTCAAGTGTTTTGACTGGTTGCCTCCTGCGCACCCAATAAAAACGCTTTGATAAAATCATCGAGATCGCCATCAAGAACAGTCTGCGCATCGGTGCGTTCAACGCCTGTTCGCGCGTCTTTCACAAGCTTGTAAGGATGCAAGACGTAGTTACGGATCTGGGATCCAAAATCAATTCTCATCTTACCTGCTTCGATCTTATCGCGGGCCGCATTGCGCTTTTCCATTTCCAGCTGATACAACCGCGACTTCAGCATCTGCATGGCGCGTTCACGGTTCGCGTGTTGAGATCTTTCGACCTGACAGACGATCACGATTCCGGTAGGCTTGTGCGTTAACTGGACCTTCGTCTCAACTTTGTTCACATTCTGCCCGCCGGCTCCACCGGAACGGGAAGTCTGTATTTCAATGTCAGCCGGGTTGATCTCGATGTTGATCGTTTCATCCACGACCGGATACACAAATATTGAAGCGAAGGAAGTATGTCGACGCCCGTTTGAATCGAATGGGGAGATCCGCACCAGGCGGTGAACGCCGATTTCAGACTTCAGTTTTCCGTAAGCGAAAGGTCCGTCGATCTCGAGGGTAGCCGATTTGATGCCCGCAACGTCACCGCTTTGATAGTCGATCTGGGAAACTTTATAGCCGTTCTTTTCGCCCCACATTATATACATGCGATTAAGCATCTCGGCCCAGTCCTGACTTTCAGTGCCACCAGCTCCCGGGTTGATTTCGATGGCAGCGCTTAATTGATCTTCTTCCTGGCTTAACATCTTTTTGAATTCAAGTTCCTCCACAGCTTTTGCTGTGCGCTTGTATTCTTTGTCAAGCTCATCGTCGCTTGCATCGCCGGCTTCGTGAAATTCGTTCAGGACTTCAAGGTCGTCAACGAGTTTCTGAACGTTTTCGTAGGCGTCTGTCCAGAGTTTTTTGGCCCTTAGGTTTTTCAGGATGGATTCAGCTTGTTTCGGATTGTTCCAAAAATCCGATTGTTGCGTGATTAACTCTTCGTCTTTCACTTCAACGATCTTACGATCGTAGTCAAAGATACCTCCTCAAGGCGCTCACACGAGCCTTCAAGTCTTTCAACTGGTCTGTTGTCATGATTGAATTTTAATTGTGCGTGCAAATATATCAAACGTCGGCGAAACCAATCAGTTGATATCTAAAAGGATATTTTACCGCCGATCGGGCTGGTAAAAACCCGACCCTTTCGTTACGGTCAGCAGCCGGTACTTATGGTTGATCTTTTCCGATTTTTTTCGAAGCAATGCCATCGGTAAACCTGCCGCTACCATGGCGATGCTAGCTGTGGTTACGCCATTATCCAGACTTGCGCTGTTGCCTTGAATAACGGTGTTATTGAGAAAGTCGCCTGCGAAGAGCAAAACGCCAGCGCCGACCAATCGCGAGCCAATTACATTCAAGAGGGATGGTCGCTCGAAATATAGGCGCTCGATCTCTGAGAAAAGAATAGTATCGCGATGCGTTACAATCCGATCTTCAAACAAATTATTTACATAGCTCGTCATGATTTGTTTGCTGCCTTTGTTTCTCCATACGATCTCATCACCGGGATATAATCGCAGGATCACTTTTTCGCCTTTCAACAACACGAGTTGTTTCTGCCCATGCGCTGACATGACGGCGAGGTAGATCATAGCGAAGGCGAATGCAATTTTAAGTTTCACAATTTTTAATAACAAAGATAAAGGTAAGATATCAGCACCAATCTTGTCTGAAGCATTCACGTGTGAGCAATGGGTAATCACCTACCGAGGCCGATGCCCTCGGCAGATGAATGACGCCCTTTCAGGGCCCGGCATAATTCAGGCATAACCCAGGACGCTGTCCTGGGTTACAAATCAATGCCCCTTCATGGCTTAATCAGGATTAAATATTCTGTCACAATTATGGCGATCGGATTTTGTAATCCGTGTTATAATTTGGATTAACAAACATTCTAGTATCGGGCAGTTGTATTGCCGAGCCCTGAAAGGGCGACCATAAAAACTGTGGGCATCGCCCTCGGCATGATCACAACATCCCACAAAAAAAGGTGAGCCTATCGACCCACCCCTTCTTAAACATAACTAATAAAATAAACCTACATTTTATTAATCCATCCGAAGACGTCGTTGTTAACGCCGTGTTTAATTCCTTCGAGTTCAGCGAAAACGCGCGTGGCGAATTTTCTGTCCGCCGCAGGTGGCAGTGTGAACTTATCATCGTCATGTCCAATCATCTCAATGTGCGCGATCGTCGCCGCGGTACCTGCACCAAACGCTTCGCTCACCCTATTTTCCTTTAATGCCTTAATTAATTCGTCAACACTGATCTTCCTTTCCTCCACCTTCATTCCCCAATGACGCGCCAGTTTCAGAACACTATCGCGTGTGATGCCCGCGAGAATTGAGTCGCTTAAGGCTGGCGTTATCAACACATCATCAATAACGAACATAACGTTCATCGTTCCGCTCTCTTCGATGTATTTGTGTTCTTTTCCGTCCGTCCAGATAAGCTGGTCGTAACCTTGCTGCTGTGCAAGACGCGCAGGATAAATCGCGCCGCCATAATTTCCTCCTGCTTTCGCATAGCCCGTTCCTCCAGCGACCGCGCGTGTATAATGCGTTTCTATCTTCACCTTCACCGGTGCACTGTAGTATGATCCGACCGGGCTCATGATGATCATGAACGAAAATTCATTCGATGGACGAATGCCGATGTACTCTTCTGCTGAGAACAAAAACGGACGAATATATAATGACGCGCCGGCAGCCGTTGGAATCCATTTACGATCAAGATCAAGCAACGTCGATAAACCTTCCATGAATAATTCTTCCGGAACTGACGGCATACACATGCGTTCAGCGGAAATATTAAGTCGTTTAAGATTATCGAGTGCACGGAACACAAGTGTTTCGCCGGCGTTTGAGGCATAAGCCTTCATGCCTTCGAATATCGATTGCCCATAATGAATCGCAGGTGTCGCAGGGCTCACTTCAATTTTCCCGTAAGGAACAATGCGTGCGTTTTTCCACTCGCCGTTTTGAAAATCAGCGATGAACATGTGATCCGTGTAGACTTTGCCGAATGGAAGATTCGCAAAGTCAACTTCCGGAAGTCGCGACTTTTTTACCTGGTTTATATCGATTTTCAGTGTATCAATCATGGGGGCAATTGTTATGGACCCAAAGATACAATTTTCACGGAAAGGAAGACTAACAGGTGTTAGTTTAATAGAATTTTAAGGATAACAACGCCGAAATTCGCCTATTTATCCATTTTCGGCCGCCATGGCGTTTCTTGTACCTGCAACTCCACGGTCATTCTACGACAGAGCATAAAAAGGTAATCCGATAGCCGATTGAGATATTGGACAACCATTGGATCGACACCCTCCTGTTGATCGAGCGCAATGGTTAATCGTTCAGCACGACGACAAACCGTTCGCGAAACGTGCCCGAACGAGATAGATTGATGCCCGCCGGGAAGAACGAAGAAACGCATCGGTTCCAATGTCGCGTCCATAGCGTCAATTTCTTTTTCGAGTTCCGTTACATCACTCTCTGCCAGCGAGGGTATTTTCACTTTAGTGTTGCCAGGTTCCGTCGCCAGGATTGAACCAATGGTGAACAATCGATCCTGAATTTGAATCAAAAAAACTTTGCGATCCGAATTCACCGGCTGATCGCGCAACAAACCGATCCAGGAATTAAGCTCGTCTATGGTTCCATAGGTGTCAATTCGCAGATCAGCTTTTGAAACACGTTTTCCACCAAACAGAGCGGTCGTTCCTTTATCGCCGGTTTTTGTATAGATCTTCATTTGATTGTTTTAGGCAAAGATAACATCCGACGTTTAACTGGCATATGTGATCTCGCCAAGGCAAAAAAGAAAGGATCAGTTTTCGCTGACCCCTCTTCAACTATATCCCTTAAAAACAATTCTAGTGAGAAGCTTGAACCGCGTGTGCCCGGTTCACATTTTCATTTTTACGATCCCATTCTATCAGACCATCGCGTAAACGAATGATACGATGCGCATAATGCGCGATATCATCTTCGTGTGTTACCATAATAATGGTGTTTCCCTTGTCGTGAAGTTCCTGAAACAGGTTCATGATGTCGTATGACGTCTTGGTATCAAGGTTACCAGTCGGTTCATCGGCAAGAATGATCGATGGGTTATTTACGAGCGCCCTCGCAATCGCAACGCGCTGACGCTGTCCACCTGAAAGTTCATTTGGTCTGTGATGCGAACGGTCGCCAAGTCCAACGTTCGCAAGCGCCTGTAACGCCATTTCGTTTCTTTCGGATTTACTATATCCGGCATAAATAAGTGGAAGCGCTACGTTTTCAAGCGCTGATGCGCGTGGCAACAGGTTAAACGTTTGAAAGACAAACCCAATTTCCTTATTCCTGGTTTCCGCGAGTTCGTTTTCAGTCATGTCGCTAACAAGCGTGTTGTTCAACATGTACGTTCCGCTGGTTGGCGTATCGAGGCAACCAACAATATTCATCAAGGTCGACTTTCCCGATCCGGACGGCCCCATGAACGCGACATATTCGCCGCGATCAATAGAAATTGAGATGGATTGCAGCGCGTTGACAATCTGGTCGCCCATCTTATAAACTTTGGAAATGCTTTCAGTCTCGATGATTTTCATGGGATTCTTTTTAGCAAAAGATTAAAATCTATGATCTCGATACAATTTGTCATTGAATTCCGCTGCCAATTACAAAGATGCCCGAATTTCACAGAAAGTTTTAGTTATTATACTACCGGTAGTCGATTTGGTTTCATCAGAATACCAATTATTGACGGATTTCCCGGATGAAAGTTACAACCCTGCTGATCACAGCATCATCTTTCAGGATCCGGGTATGTCCCAGTCCTTTCGTTTGAAACAGCTGTGCCTGTGGATACCGGCGGATAAGTTCCTTTGCGTGATCCAACGTTACTTCTTCATCGTCTTCATCATGAACGAGCAGAATATCAATTTGCTGCGTCAGATTGCTGATAAAATGCAACGCGGTAAATTCTTCAAATGATTTACCGTAGGATTTTAAAATATATTTCTTAAAAAATTTACCAGTTTCCCACGATCCATTGATCGCGCGCAGATAGGTGCGAATAATCTCATCCGCAATTGTCGGACTCGCGATATTGATCAATTTTTTGATTCGCAAGCCATGCATCCCGGAGAACAAGGCTGCGCCTCCGCCAAACGAATGACAGATGATTGCTTCAGGTTCGCCGACCACTTCATAGATGCGTTTAAATGCGACTTCGAACTCAACAACGTTTGTTGATTTTCCATCGGACTGGCCGTGCGCCGGACCATCAAATCCAACAACCCGATAACCGTGTGTTGTTAAAGCCTCAATGAACTTTCGGAATTGCGTTGCGCGCCCAGCCCAGCCGTGAGCGAGTAACACAACCGGGCCGCTTCCCCAACTATAACATTGGACTTTTTTCTTCGCGACAAACACATGAAACTTCTCCGCGGTCTTTTCGATCACTTGTTCTTTTTCCGGAACGCGATATCGCAAAGGCGTAAAAAATATTTTTACAAAATACCGGTGTGCAAGAAACGGCGCAACCTTCTCAACTTTCGGGAAAGTCCAGCGAACCGCGCGAAGCATAAAAGGAACTTTGCTGTTTTTCAATCGCGGATGGTGAAAGTGAAGGTGCTGGTAGTTGGCGCGAACGTTTCCAAATCATACACCCGTTCGGAGAATGTAACGTTGTTATCCTGATCAACCAGGATAACAGTTGAACATCTTGACCCATAGCCCGGACTTTTAATAAACATTGCTGACAATGCGCGTTCACGTTCCAAACCAATACCTGTATCCGGCAATAATTCGTCTGAAGCTCGATCTTCATTCGTGAGAAATTGAAAAAACATTTCTGAATGAAGTACCTCTTCACTAATCAGTTTGGAGAAAATTTCTTTTCCATTCTTCACTTTCGGCCACGGTGTATCAAGGAGATGATTACTCAGTCCGTAAATACCGTCGGTCAGTTTTTCAACTTTGTCACGGTAGTTAGATATATACAAAAGCCTCTCTGCATCTCCGACAAGAAGATTAAACCCGTTGTATTCTTTAGCCCGTGGTTCGATCTCCGCCGCATAAGTTTCTGCATTCTTCGTTGTCGAAAGAAAATCAGAGACGAGATGACCACGTGACGGTGCTACTGGTTTGATATTGCGGAGATCACGGTAGTTGGTCACCATGCTTATTCGTCCGTTAGTATTCATGCCCAGCCAGGTGCCGCCAGCTTCAAGATCGCGACCGCCTACAATTGCAGGTTCATCTTCCCAAAAAGCTGCAGGCGCGGTTTTGCGTTTGTAAAATTCATCACGGTTTGCAGCCAGAATGAATTTATAAGTCGGGTGTTGTTTCAGTGCTAGAAAGATAAGACACATAGATGGCCGGTGTTTGTTAACTACATGTCGAACAATTCCAGTTGTTCGGGAAGCAGGGTAAAAGATTTACGATGATAGGGTGTGATCCCCTGAAGGCGAATGCCTTCACGATGTTGAAGCGTTGCATAGCCGACATTTGTCTCCCACCCGTAACCGCCGAATTGTACGGCAAGTTGATTCATAAAATCATCACGATATGTTTTCGCAAGTATTGAAGCAGCTGCAATGGAAAGATATTTACCATCACCTTTGATCACACATTCGTGACGAATATCCTGATAAGCTTTGAATCTGTTCCCGTCGATAAGAATTAGTTCCGGGCGTTCGACAAGTTTGTCGAGGGCGAGATGCATCGCTTTAAAAGAGGCATTTAAAATATTGATGCGATCAATTTCTTCGTGATCCACTTCTCCAACAGCCCAGGCAATTGCGTCGCGTTGAATATGAAACCGAAGCTCTTCCCGTTCTTCCTTCGAAAGTTGTTTTGAATCGTTGAGTTTTTTGTGCCTGTATTTTTTCGGAAAGATTACTGCCGCTGCAACAACAGGCCCGGCCAGGCAGCCTCGTCCGGCTTCGTCGCATCCCGCCTCAATTAAATCCTTTGTGAACGATGACCGCAGCATTTCAGTGGTGGTTGTGGGTGCGGTAAAAATAAATCAAAACTATCGACACTGAAACTGGCAACGGGCTTTGATAAGCACGATTTTTTACTAGGAAAATATCGTAATTGTACCCGATTCATGATCAGTGATATACAAACTGAACAATTCCCAGATAATGAACAAACCAGAAGAAGCGAAAGAAAATCCGTGGACAACCCTTTCGGCTGAAGTAAAATATGACAACAAATGGATAAACGTAACCGAATTCCAGGTGATTAATCCGGGAGGCGGCCGTGGCATCTATGGTAAGGTTCATTTCAAGAACAAAGCAATCGGAGTGATTCCGCTCGATGACGAAATGAATACGTGGCTAGTCGGCCAATACCGTTACACGCTAAACGAATGGCACTGGGAAATTCCCGAAGGCGGTGGACCCGAAAATCAATCGCCCCTCGAATCTGCAAAAAGAGAACTTCAGGAAGAAACCGGACTAAACGCTTCTCACTGGACACAGATCATCCGACTGCATACCTCGAATTCCGTTACCGATGAGGAGGGGTTTATTTTCCTTGCCGAAGGGATTTCACAAGGCGAGCGAGAACCTGAAGAAACAGAAGCTGATCTGAAAGTATGGAAAGTGCCGTTTAAAGTCGCGCTTCAAATGGTTGAAGACGGAAAGATCACCGACAGTATGAGCGTGATGGGAATTTTGAAGGTCGCGAGGATGAAGGGGATTTGATTTAAATGCTTTGGCGATTAGCTGTTGCCTGTAGCAGTTCCGTGTTGGCTATTTGCTTTTAGCTGTTGGCGGTACCCTCAACGTAAAAATATATCTTTACGGCCTTTCCAAAATCAGTGCGAATCCGCCAACACATAAAAGAAAACCTTAAGCTTGCCGTGCCAGTAATGCTCAGTAACCTGGGCCATGTCATTATTGGCGTAACAGACAACATCATGGTTGGCCATGTGTCTGCGGTTTCCCTTGCCGCTGCCGGATTAGCACTCGTTGTGTTCAATGTACTTTTGCTTTTCGGCATAGGTGTTTCTTACGCGATCACACCACTTGTTGCTGCCGCTGATGGAGAAGCCAACGATGAAGAGGTAATTCAAACTGTCAGACATGGGCTTGTTATCAATCTTATCACCAGTTTATTATTGGTTGTGGCCGTTGCGTTCGGTAGCAATCTGCTTTATGAGTTAAATCAGCCTGCCGAAGTAATTTCGGAAGCAATTCCTTTTCTTCAGATCATCGCCATCTCGATGATCCCGATCCTTGTATTTCAAACTTTCAAACAATTTGCAGAGGGGTTATCAAAAACCCGGGTTGCTTTGTTCGTGATGATTGGTGCCATCCTATTGAACATCCCACTGAACTATATTTTTATTTATGGTCATCTTGGCTTACCGTCTATGGGGCTTGAAGGTGCAGGATATGCAACCTTCATTTCGAGGATCTTCATGGCGCTGTCAATCACCCTTTATATTTATCATCATCACTCATTCAAAAAATACCGGGGAATCTTTCGCTTTGGAAAATACAAAACAAGCCTGATCAACAAGATGCTGCACCTTGGCGTACCCAGCGGCGTTCAGTTCATCTTTGAAGTGGCCGCGTTCGACTTTTCACTTGTCATGATGGGATGGATCGGCACGCAAACGCAGGCCGCACACCAGATCGCTATCAACATGGCGACCATCAGTTACATGACAACGGCTGGTCTGGCTGCCGCGGCTACCATTCGCGTTGGATACTTTCTCGGCGCAAATGATTTTACCAGTCTCCGGAAGGCGGCATGGTCTACATTAGCGATTGCCATGGCAGTCATGTTTGCATGGGGTATACTTTTCATTGGCGGCAGACATTTTCTTCCGGCACTTTACGTGGAAGAAAAAGAAGTAATCATGATCGCGTCGTCATTGCTGATCATTGCAGGCCTCTTTCAACTGGCGGACGGCGCGCAGGTTGTGTGCACATCGGCCCTTCGTGGACTTCAGGATGTTAAGATTCCATCGGTGCTCATACTGGTATCGTACTGGATGATCGGGCTACCACTTGGCTATGTTCTTACTTTCAAGATGAACGTCGGCGCCACTGGCATCTGGTGGGGCTTACTTACCGGTTTGACCCTCACCGCCATCGCGATGTTCATTCGTTTGAAATACCAAATCGGTAAACTTGAACGCGCGGCTCAGAAAATCACACCAACTGAAGCAAAAGATGCTGTGATCAATTAACCTAATTCCTTATCTTTTCGAAAAAGCGGTATGTCACAACCCCCACGTCCTGTCCGCTACTCGCAGACAACCATTACAGAATTAATGATCCCATCGTATGCTAACTTCGGTGGCAAGATCCATGGCGGCATTCTTCTTTCGCTGATGGACAAAGTTGCCTACTCATGTGCGAGCCGACATGCAGGGAGCTATTGCGTAACGGTAACAGTAGACAAGGTTGAATTTCTGCAACCGGTGGAAGTCGGCGAGCTGGTTTCACTTTTTGCTTCGGTGAACTATGTCGGAAGAACATCAATGATCATTGGGATCAGGGTTGAAGCGGAAAATGTGAAGACAGGCAAGATCAAACACACGAACTCGTCTTACTTTACAATGGTCGCAAAAGACGACGACAATAAACCCACTGAAGTCCCGGCACTGTTACTCGAAAATGAGGAGGAGGTAAAGCGGTTCATTGAGGCTATGCGGATGAAAGAGATAAAAAAATCTATTCGCGAAACAATGGATGATGCAAAGTCAAAAATTGAAGTTGCTAATGCCTCGACAATATTGGCAAACGAACGATGTATTATATCGTACCTTTAGCGGATCAGTGAAGTTGCAATGAAAGGATTCAGAATTTTGTACACGACATATGGCACAATCATTTTTGCCCTTCTTTTCATAATTTTCTTTTTCCCATTACTGATCCCGATTGTATTTCCATCTGCATTCGTACTAACCGGGATCTTCAACCGATGGTGGGCAAGATTACTCTTTACGCTGATCGGCATTCCATTTATCGTAGAATACCGGCGTCAATTAAATAAGAACCAACAGTACATATTTTGCCCGAATCATTTTTCGTACCTGGACATTCCAACACTTGGCCTGAACAATCACAATACAATTTTCGTCGGCAAAAATGACATGGAGAAAATTCCCTTGTTTGGGTTTATGTACCGGAAACTTCACATAACCGTGGACAGGTCCAAGTTAAAAAGTCGTTACACAACAATGGTAAAGTCACTCGAGGCAATTGACGAAGGTAAATCGCTTGTAATCTTTCCTGAGGGCGGTATCATGACAGAAGGCGATCCTGTTTTAGCTAAATTTAAAGACGGTGCGTTTCGCGCTTCGATCGAGAAACAAATTCCCATTGTGCCTGTCACCATTCCGTATAATTGGATAATTTTACCGTCGAATGAATTTTTACTGAGGTGGAAGCCTCTGAAGGTGATCTTTCATGAACCGATTGATCCGAAAGGATTTTCAATGGAAACAATTGGTTTATATAAGGAGAAAGTAAAAGGAGAAATCCAGGAAGAACTGAACAAGCATTTGCAACATGATCATCAACCGGGAATTACTGGACAAAATAGCGCATCTCTCTCGACTTGAATTCGATGAAAAAGACGCAGAGAAAATGATGCAGGACATGTCGGTGATTATCAGCTGGGTCGAAAAGCTAAACGAAGTAAATACCGACGGCATTGAACCACTCACTACTATGTCATCTGAGGTTAATACCTTGCGCGAGGATCAAATAAAAGATCACCTTCCACACGCCGAAGCTCTAAAAAATAGTCCTTCAAAAAATGAAGACTACTTCACCGTTCCAAAAGTGTTAGAATAAAAACATTCAGCTTTGAATTTTATCAAAAAGATATTTCGCGCCCTGTACATTTTTTGGGTTGGTCTGGTTTTCTCATTTTTTATGGTCCTTTTCCTGCCGGGATTGGTAATCCCTTTCTTCTTTGGAACACGGGCCGGGATTGTAGGTTATTTCTTCTTGTACATCTGGAGCTGGATCTTCAGCAAGCTTACATTCATTCGCTATCGCTTTTACGGTCGCGAGAAGATGTTGACTGGGAAGTCGTACATCTATGTAAGCAACCACACTTCATTTCTCGATCTTCCCGGAATACGGATGATTATCCCCGGACAATTCAGACCGCTCGCAAAGAAAGAGCTTCTCAAGATTCCCGTGTTCGGATGGATTGCCAAAGCTGCTACCATTATTGTTGATCGTTCAAGCCCCGAAAGTCGCAAGAAAAGCATTGACAGATTAAAGGCCTATTTGAAGGAAGGGCTTTCCATATTGATCTTTGTCGAAGGAACACAAAACCGCTCGAAAGAAATTCTTCAGCCTTTTCATGATGGAGCCTTTCGCATTGCAGTAGACACGCAACAGGCATTGATGCCGATGGTCGTAATAGGTGCAGGGCGGCTGATGCCACCGGGAACGATTGATCTTCGACCGGGACTGGTGAGGATTTACGTAGGCGACGAAATACAAACCGCCGGACTGACGATTGCCGACATCCCTGCGCTGAAACAAAGAACGTTTGATGCAATGCAATCAATGATTGTTGATAACAGGGAGAAAATGAAATAAGGTTTTACAAAGGCACGTATACTACTTTTTTTGTCTGAAAGAATTCTTCCGTGAAGAAATTCGAAAGTTCATACAAGCTGTGTGCCTTCTTCAATTCAGCAAGTTCTTCATCCAGATCGCCGCCCTTCAGATATAAAATTCCATTATCGAGCTTATGCGTGGATTGCTTTTTCGTCTTCTGATGAATCCATCCGTAGAATTCCTTGAGTCGTGTAACCGCGCGGCTTACAATAAAATCATATTGACCTTTTACCTGTTCGGCGCGCATCTGCTCGACCACTACATTCTTAAGTCCGACACCGGCCGCAACATTTTTCACAACCGTAATTTTTTTGCCGATACTATCGACAAGATGAAATTTTGTCTCGGGAAACATGATTGAAAGTGGAATTCCCGGGAAGCCACCACCTGTGCCAACATCAAGAACCGTTGCGCCGGGATTAAACTTCATCACCTTTGCTATTCCAAGTGAATGCAGCACATGATTCATGTAAAGATTGTCAATATCCTTTCGTGAGACGACATTGATCTTTTCATTCCATTCGCTATATAAATGAAAAAGCTGCAAGAACTGCTCGCGTTGATGTTGCGTAAGTTCAGGGAAGTACGAGAAAATTATTTCTGCTGATTGCATTTATAAGGTAAGGTGTGGGCTGACGGTCATCGAAAATCAGATAAGGTCGCGCTTGTTCTTCACCATTTCAAACATCAGCTCACGCGCACGGTGAAGTTGCGCTTTGACTGTTCCGAGCGGCGCGTCAATTTCTGCTGCAATCTCCTCATACGAAAGCTCATGAAAATATCTCAACCTTACCAGCTTTTGATACTTAGAGGGAAGCTTATCAACGAACAATTGCATCAGCTCAGCTTTTTGTGCTTTGATCGTTTCTTCCTGCGGATCGAGGTTTTCATCTTCCACGTCGATGGAGACGGATTGGCCGTCGCCATCGGTGAATGTATTTTCAATACTGAGTGTGTTTAATTTTTTCTTTCTGATGAAGTCGATTGTATTGTTGGTCGCGATTCTGAAAAGCCATGTACTGAAAGTGAAATCCTTCTTGAACTTGTGGAGACTTTTAAATGCTTTAGCAAATGATTCGATAGTAAGGTCTTCTGCATCGTCAATATTGCGAACCATTTTCAGAATGGTATGGTAGACCGGTCGCTTGTAGCGTTGCAGCAACCTTGCATAAGCGTTGTCATCCCCATCAACGGCCATGTCGATGAGGCGGAAATCTTCCATCGCCTTATCTGAAAAATCTCGTTTTAAGTCTTCCATCGAACCTTTTTTGTAAAAAACGCTACCAGTCCAGTTGAAATATAATAAATCGGATATACAATATCTAAAACCGGTATTAACGCAAAATTAAATCTCAAACCCGCTTTCCTGATCAATGAATTCACGGCAACGCCAAGCAAAATCCAGCGGCACAAGAGCACGCCGGCAATCGCTCCTGCAATAACATAATTGTTCCAGAAAAGTGATAAAACTGTGAATCCCACAAACAACGTTAGCACCCACGAAATCTTAAACAGCCCAACGATTACTTTGTGACCACTCTTGTAATATTTTCCAACGGACAAATGCCTGACCTTCTGGTAAAAGAAATCAGTCCATGTTTTTTCCGGGACTGACGTTGTGATTGCATCGGCAGCAATATGGACACGCGTATTTCTTCCAGTTGCATGCTGGTTCACAAAAAGATCGTCATCGCCGCCGATTACGTGCAAAAAATTATTGAATCCTTTTTTCGCGAGAAACAACGACTTCCGGTACGCGAGATTCCGCCCGACGCCCATATAGGGATTTTTCATCAATGCCAGCGATAGAAATTGAAGGGCGGTAATAACGGTTTCAAAACGAATGAAGTGATTTAAAAAACCGGGGGATGTTTGGTATGGCGCAAACCCAAGAACAAATTGCGCGTCATCTGTAAAGCTGTCCGCCATGGAACGAACCCATAAGTTCGAAACTGGTCTGCAATCCGCATCCGTCAGTACAATCCAGTCGTTAGCGGCTGCACGAATACCGAGTGTGATCGCATATTTTTTACCGTTAACATGCGAAGGTGTATCCTTTACGTTCACCATTTTGAGGCGGTCGTCTTGCTGGCTTAGTTCACGCAAATAATCGTAGGTATTATCGTTTGACCTGTCGTTTACCACAATCACTTCGAAATCGGGGTAATCCTGATTCAGCAAATCCGGAATAAGCTTCTTAAGGTTTTCCTCCTCATCATGCGCGCAAACCAAAATCGAAACCGGCGGCAACGCATGGCTATTAGCCGGTCGCTTCTTAGAGATCGTAATTGAGAAAATCAACAGATAAAAGAGCTGGACAAATGCAAAGAGTCCAAAGAGGCTAATCAGGGGCAGCAACAAGGTATCAACGTTTGAGCTCGCAAAGATAAATTATAGTGGTCATGATACTAATGGATTTTTACACGTACTGTGTGAAAACTTCATACAAGAATGTAAGAAGCAGGATGAATTCCAGCATTTTACCAATGCACCTCATCCGCTGGTGGATTTGTGACTTGGGAAAGGTATTTTTGCGCTCTTTATATGACGTTTACGTTAAAATCGAAAGACGCTTTTTCATCCGCCCGTGCCGGAACACTTGAAACCGCACACGGAATGATCGAAACACCCATATTCATGCCGGTGGGTACAGCCGGATCCGTGAAGGCCGTGCACCAACGCGAACTTGAACAGGACGTTGAGGCACAAATTATACTCGGAAATACGTATCATCTTTATCTAAAGCCAGGCATTGACTTGCTCGAGAAAGCTGGCGGCCTTCACAAGTTTAATGGCTGGGCGCGTCCAATTTTAACGGATAGCGGCGGTTACCAGGTTTATTCACTCTCCGAGAACAGAAAGATCAACGCCGAAAGGGTAACGTTCAAATCTCACATTGATGGATCGAAACATCACTTCTCGCCGGAATCGGTGATGGACATTCAACGGAGTATCGGCGCCGACATCATCATGGCATTCGACGAATGCACGCCGTATCCATGCGAATACAATTACGCAAAAACGTCGATGGAGCTAACCCATAAGTGGCTAAAGCGATGTGTAACACGCATGGAAGAAACTGATCCTAAGTATGGTTACGAGCAAGCGTTGTTCCCGATAGTTCAGGGCAGTGTTTACAAAGATCTTCGCCAGCAATCGGCCGAATTCATTGCCGCACAGAATCAATCCGGTAATGCAATTGGCGGTCTTTCTGTCGGCGAACCTCATGAGGATATGTATTCGATGACGGCGTTGGTATGCGGCATTTTACCTTCCGATAAGCCACGTTATCTCATGGGTGTCGGCACGCCCGAGAATATCCTCGAATGTATTGCGTTAGGTGTTGACATGTTTGACTGTGTTATGCCCACCCGAAACGCCCGGAATGGCATGCTTTTCACAACGCAAGGGATCATCAATATCCGTAATGAAAAATGGAAAGATGACCTTACGGCGATAGATGCCCAGTTGGGCGGATATGCGAGCACCTTTTATTCGAAGGCGTATTTGAGACACTTGATCATGAGTAAGGAAATTTTGGGCGCACAAATTGCTACCCTTCACAACCTTACATTTTATCTATGGTTGGTAAAAGAGGCGAGGCAACAGATAATTCATGGCACATTTGCCGCATGGAAGAACAATATGGTTAAAATTGTATCGCAGCGACTGTAAGCAACTCATGAAGCTTCTTGATAAATATATTTTAAAACAATTTCTCAGCACGTTCTTTTTCGTGGTACTCATCCTGCTTTCCGTCATCGCAGTGATCGATATGACGGATAAAATGGACAAGTTTGCGAAAGCTGGTGTCAGCGCCGGTGAGATTGCATCGTATTATGTCGACTACGTTATGTGGATCGGAAGTCTCATTACACCGATTACAATTTTCATTGCAACGGTGTATGTGTGCTCACGAATGGCGGTGAGAACTGAAGTTATTGCAATTTTGAGTAGCGGAGTAAGTTTCATGCGCTTTCTCGTTCCATTTTTCTTCGGCGCTTTTGTCGTTGCAGTTTTGAGCTTTTTTCTAAGTGGCTGGATAATCCCAAACTCCAATAAATCAAGACTTGCATTCGATGTTGAGCATCTAAAAAGTAAGTTCTATTACGACAAGCGTAATATCCATATTCAGGTGGCACCTGATGTTTACCTGTACTTGCAGAGCTATAACAACACGATTCACACCGGTTATCACTTCACAATGGAGAGGTTCGAGAATAACCGACTAGTTGAAAAAATGACAGGAACCAGGATAGAGTGGGATTCGACCACCCAGAAATGGAAAGTGCGGGACTATCGCATCCGAAAGATTGACGCTGTATTTGAGAGCACCTCAAATAGCGAGATAGAGAATGAGGATATACTGGATGTTGATTCTATCCCAACTAAAAATATTGCAATAAAACGAGACACTCTTAAAGACGCTCGCTTGCTTAAAGAAAAACCAAAAAGAGAAGACAAGCCAAGATCAAAAACAAAGACGGAACTTAAAAAACCAAAAGCTTCAGCAACTACAACTACCGTCAATACGGAACGCCCAAAACGAATTATAGCAAAAAAACAATCATCACCTGAAAAGTATCAGGCTGGGGCGGTTATCGATACAGCACTGGTGATTCATCCAAAGGAATTTGAAAGCGATTATCGTAAATATGAGGGAATGACATTACCTGAATTAAATGCTTACATTAAAACGCTGAGGGCTCGTGGCTCAGCGGGCGTAGAGGTTTACCAGGTTGAAAAATACACCCGGTATTCATCGCCGTTCACTATTTTTATTCTCGTATTTATGGGTGTGATCGTTTCGTCAAGAAAAAGTCGCGGCGGAACCGGATTGCAAATTGCGCTCGGCTTTTTACTATCCTTTATCTTCATTCTCTTTTTTATGTTATTCAGAACCTTTGCTGAGAACGGTCAATGGCCTCCACAGATATCAGTATGGATTCCGAACATTACCTTCGCGATCATCTCACTTGCCATGTATAAATACGTTCCCCGTTAATGGCTTCGACATCAGACTACCTGAAACTTCATTTCATTGTCTTTCTGTGGGGTTTTTCGGCGATACTCGGCAAACTTGTTACAATTCCATCCGTTGAAATGGTCTTCTTTCGCGCTATCCTGGCTGCGGTCGGAATGGGCGCGGTAATACTTTTTACCAAAGAAAAGTTTTCTGTATCGAATCAGGATCTTGGGAGACTTTTAATGATCGGATTCATTGTGGCCATTCACTGGCTGGCGTTCTTCGGATCAGCCCGGGTTTCGAATGTATCGGTGAGCCTTGTGGGATTTGCAACCAATTCGCTATGGGCAGCTTTTTTGGAACCAATGTTCAATCGGACGAAAATTAAGAGTTACGAGGTCATTCTTGGTATAATTGTGATTACCGGGCTTTACATCATCTTCTCCTTTGATTTTGAATACAAGCTCGGACTGGCGCTTGGCGTGCTTGCAGGTTTTACGTCCGCCTTGTTCTCGGTCTTTAATTCGAAGATGGTGAGACGAATTCCTTCGAAGACCATTACCTTTTACGAAATGATTGGCGTATTCGTCAGCATTGGTATTGCGCTGCCACTGTATCAGCAGCATATTCTGCAGGATCAGGCCCTTCAGCTAAGCCCGCCGCTCATGGATTGGGTTTATATTGCCTTGCTCGCCGGTGTGTGCTCTGTATATGCCTACACGGTTGCTGTCGAACTAATGAAGCGCGTTTCTGTCTTTATGATTCAACTCACGCTGAACCTCGAGCCACTCTATGGAATTGTTATGGCTGTAATCATTTTTGGTAACGCTGAAAAAATGACCTCGAATTTTTATTTAGGAACCTTCATTATTTTGATCGCGGTAGCGGCTTACCCTTTGATGAAAAAACGCTTTGACAAAACAGTACTGATCGATTAATTGTGTAACTCTCCTGCCCAATAGTCGCAGCCTTGAAATTTAGATTTAAGGTCCACAACATTATCAAAAATCCCGAACACACTCGACCCCGAACCGGTCATTGACGCGTACACTGCACCACTGTCGTACATCGTGTGTTTACAAATGGCGATCTCGGGGTATTTCAAAAAAATTGAAGCTTCGAAATCGTTTTCCAACAAGTCTCTCCAGTCAGCAATTGGTACGCTTTCAACAATATTGCGAATAGCTTTCGTTTCATTTGAAGGTTTTACGCCGGCGTATGCCTCGTGCGTTGAGATGTGGACACCGGGCTTTGCAACAACGACAAATTTTCCTTTCAACGTTAATGCAACGCTAGACAATTCGTCGCCTTTACCGGTTCCGATCATCGGTTGGTTCTTAAGAAAAAATGCACAGTCACTTCCAAGTATCGATGCAAATTGCTGAAGCTTAGTATCGGAAATATTTAATTCAAAAATCTCATTTAATCCGTTCAGCATGTAGGCCGCGTCTGATGACCCACCGCCCAGGCCAGCGCCGATCGGCAATATTTTATGAAGGTGTATTTGAACTGCGGGAAGGTTAAATGCTTCCTGTAAAAGCTCATATGCTTTGACGCAAAGGTTCTGATTAAGATCACCTGGAACCGGAATTCCTGAACTTGTAAATACAAATGACGACGAGGGAATGATCTCGAGGACGTCGCTCCATGGCAACGGAAAAAAACATGTTTCAATATTATGGAACCCGTCGTTGCGCTTTTCAATGATGCGCAGTCCTAAGTTGATCTTGCACGGCGGAAAAAACACCATTGAGCGAGAAACGTAAAAGTGACTGATTAAACTAAGACTGGTCAATCAGCCACTCGTGATTTATGTGTTACTTCGTTAACCTCTGAATGAGATCTTCGGTAATGCCAGTCGAAGAAAATCCACCGTCATGCATCAGATTCTGCATTGTTACCATGCGCGAAAGGTCTGAGAACATCATGACGATATAGTTCGCGCAATCCTCACCTGACGCATTACCCAGCGGCGACATCATCTGTGCATAATCATAAAACACATCAAAGCCTGAAATACCAGCGCCCGCAGTTGTTTTTGTCGGCGATTGAGAAATCGTATTAACGCGAACATTCTTCAGCTTTGCAAAACGATAACCATAACTTCTGGCTATTGATTCAAGTACAGCCTTCGCCTGCGCCATATCAGAGTAGTCAGGAAACGTTCGCTGTGCGGCAATGTACGTGAGCGCAAGGATCGAACCCCATTCGTTCATCGCATCAAGCTTCTCTGCTGTTTGCAAAACTTTATGGAAAGAGATACCGGATATATCAAGAGTTTTTAAATACCAGTCATAATTCAAGTCACCATAAGGGCGATCTTTGCGAACGTTCGGACTCATACCAATTGAATGCAGGACAAAATCCAACTTTCCTCCCAGCACTTCAACTGACTTACTGAACAGCTTTTGCAAATCTTCTTCTGAGGTTGCGTCTGCTGGAATCACTTCAGCACTGCAAGTCTTCGCAAGCTCATTTATTTTCCCCATGCGCATTGCAATGGGTGCATTGGTAAGTGTAAATGAACCGCCTTCTTCTTTTATCTTCAATGCTGTCTTCCAGGCAATTGAATTCTCATCAAGCGCTCCGAAGATGATCCCGCGTTTACCCTTAAGTATGTTGTAAGCCATGTTGATGGATTTTGGTTATTTGGGCCGCAAATTAAAAATTACGCTGCTTTAAAAAAAACGTGCTGTATTCCACCAAACTCGTCCCGCCAACATCCGGCATGGCTTTATAATAATTTTCCTTAAACTTCGGGCAATTATCATTGATAATGAAAGCTATAGAACGGAAACAGCCGATCGGGATTTTCGACAGCGGTATCGGGGGACTTACGGTTGCTCAGGCAATTAAGAAAAAACTCCCCCACGAAAACCTCATTTACTTCGGTGACACGGCGCACCTTCCTTACGGTGATAAATCGGAAGCAGCAATCCAGGCATATTCCATCAGGATCGCTGATATACTCCTACAAAAAGGTTGTAAGGTATTAGTTATCGCGTGTAACTCCGCCAGCTCCGCGGCCTATGAGTTATTGCAAGAATATCTTAACCGGAAGATTCACATCATCAACGTTATTGATCCGATGGTCAACGTCGTCACATTAAAGTTCGCGGGCAGGCAAATAGGGCTAATCGGCACAAAGCGAACGGTTCAATCAGGTGTTTATGCGCGAAAGATCCGGGAAACGGAAAAAGGAATCACACTAAAATCGCTTGCCACACCGCTACTCGCGCCCATGATCGAAGAGGGCTTCTTTAACAATCAGATCAGCCACGAAATTATCGCCCAATACTTATCCGACCCAGAGCTAACAAATATCGATGCCTTGATACTCGCCTGTACGCATTATCCGCTGATCAAGAAAGAGATCGATTCATTCTATAATAGCAAAATGCCAATCCTGGATTCGTCGGAGATAGTCGCGGATGCGCTGTACGATTATCTTGAAAAAGGGAACTTATTGAATGACGAAAAACAACCAACACATCATTTTCTTGTCTCTGACTACACCGAATCCTTCGAGTCTTCGGCGAGATTATTCTTCCATGAATCCGTTGAACTTGAAAAGCATTCGCTTTGGACCTGACCCTGAGGCAAAGATTTTTTCCGATCTTTAGGCGTCCGATATAATTTTGATAAGCACACTATTTGTCATCTTCCCTTTACTTCTGGCTTATACGGTGTTTGCCGTATACGCTGAAAGAAAAATCGCAGCGTTTATCCAGGACCGGCTCGGACCCATGGAAGTTGGCTACTATGGTATCGCGCAAACCATAGCCGACCTGATAAAATTACTTCAGAAAGAAGATATCGTTCCCGATAAGGCCGACAAATTCCTTTTCCGGATTGCACCGATTGTTATATTTCTATCCGTTTTTTCCGGCTTTGCAGTCGTGCCTCTCGCAGCGGGCTGGCATGGATCGGCGATACACTCCGGTGTATTCTTCCTACTCGCAATCATTTCAATTGACATCATCGGCATCGTCATGGCCGGATGGAGTTCCAACAATAAATACAGTGCGCTCGGCACCATGCGGTCTGCTGCGCAACTGATCTCTTACGAAATCCCGATGGGGTTAAGCATCCTATGTATTTGTATTATCAGCCAATCTTTAGATCTACAGGAAATATCACTACAACAAGGCATTCATGCAGATGAAAAAAAATATCTTTTTGATCTTACCGCGTTAGGCATTAACACGACTGCGATAGGCGGATTCTTAAGCTGGAACATCGTACGTTTACCATTCCTGATTATTGTATGGCTGATCTTTCTTATCGCCTCGCTTGCCGAATGTAACCGCGCCCCCTTCGACTTGCCGGAAGCAGAATCAGAACTCGTAGCCGGATTTCAGACGGAGTATTCGGGATTCCGATGGGCCTTAATAATGCTTTCAGAATATGCAATGATGCTATTAGTCAGTATATTGGGAACTATATTATTTTTTGGAAGCTGGAATACTCCACTTCCGAATATCGGTGAGCTGAAACTTGCACATTGGACAACCGGAGAGATAGGTACGGTCAGCGCATTTGTTTGGGGTATTTTTTGGTTGTTTAGTAAGTCGTTATTTTTCGTGATGGTTCAAATGTGGGTACGGTGGACGTATCCCCGATTAAGGGTTGACCAATTGATGAGCCTTAGCTGGAAATATTTAACGCCGTTTGCCCTGTTTTTTGTGATTATATGTGCATTTTGGAAAATAATTTTCGTTTAGATATTGTGTTGAAACCCCTGATCTACATACTCTTTTGTTTATCTGTTTTTCCGCAGGTAACCTTTTCGCAGACACCTCGCATCGACAGTCTGGATGCACAGTTAAAAAAACCGTTATCTGATTCACTGAGAGCGCAAACGCTTATTCTGCTTTCGCGATACACCCATTACATGGATTACAATAAGAGCAAGCGGTGCCTGGATGAGGCACTCGCAATTCTTAGTCATACAAATTACAAATCAGTTCGGGCAATGGCCTACGAAGAGTTGGGCGCACTCTATACCCTTGCCGGGAACTATACATCAGCACTGAAAAATGACAACCTGGCGCTGCAACTAAACCTGGAGATAAAAGATTCTATCGGTATCGCATCTAACTATAACAGCCTGGGCAATGACTACCATGACCTGGGGGAATACGACAAAGCGTATTATTACCTGACTCAATCCTACCGGATCGCAAATGAGTTGCAAGAGCCGCTTACAATGACCATCTCGTTGCACAACATCGGAAGGGTTTTTAAAGAGCTTAGGCAGTTTGATCGGGCGATGTCTTACCTGAAACAATCACAAATCCTGAGCGATAGCATCGATGATGAGGAGGGTTTGCCTTACTCATTAGATGAAATTGGCGACGTTCAACTCAGAAAAGGTGAGTATGATTCAGCACTGGCGACGTTAACGAAGGCGCTTGAGATTGCGCGCGAATTGCGCGTTCGTGAACTCGAACCAAGAACGCTGGCAAGAATTGCTACCATCTATCACAAGAAAAAGAACTATCCGCTAGCCTTCGCATATTACGACACTGCTTACCAGCTTCATCAGCGAACAAACAACACATTTGGCATGGCAGAGATTGATCTCGGACGAGGAATGATCTATGCCGAGCAGGAAAAGACCGCCGAGGCAATCAGCTACATCGAAAAGGTTCTTGCAGTCGCGAAAAAATTGAATGCACGTAAACTCGAATCCGAATGCTACAATCAACTTACTAAGATTTGGGAGCAGCGAGGCGACTATAAACGTTCTCTAGCATTTTTCAGGCAGCACAAAATTCTTGAGGATTCATTGTTCAGTCACGACATGCAGGAAAAGCTCCTGCAGGATCAGTTGCAGTTTGAAACCGAAGCGAAAGATTCACAGATCGCTGCATTACGCACTCTACAGGAAGCACAAGATGATCAACTCAAGAAACAGGAGTTCATACGCAATATTCTCGTCGTTGTAATGGCCCTTAGTGTGATACTGCTCGCAACAGTTTATCGAAGTGGTCAGCGTAGGCGGCAAATCAACACATTGCTGCTGCACCACCAGGAAGAAATGGAAAAGCGCAGTGAGGAACTCGAGCGACTAAACCAGGTGAAGGACAAATTCTTTTCAATCATCTCACACGATCTACGTTCGCCGATCAACGCATTATCGGGGCTCCTAGATCTGCTCGACAAAGGTGCGGTAAAACCAGAAGAACTTCCGGTACACATAGGAGAGTTGAAAGTCAGGTTTAATCATACGCGAACGCTACTGAACAACCTGCTCGACTGGACGCTCCTTCAAATGGATAAGCTAAATCTTCAGCCATCAAAGATTGATCTTTACCGGATCGTCGAAGAAAACATTCAGCTGCTGGGCTCGGTACAGACGAAACAGATCACATTAGTAAATAAAATTAAGCCTGAGTCTTTTGCTTTTGCCGATTCCAATACAATCAATCTCGTTATCAGAAATCTCGTCACAAATGCAATCAAGTTTACAAAAGACAAGGGAGAAGTGTTTATTACGGCAGATGCACGTGAGAGCCAATGGCTAATTTCCGTAATGGACAATGGCATAGGTATGAATAACGATGTGCTAAAAATTCTTTTCGATAAGACCGCTCCCTACACCACCCGTGGCACCGCGAATGAAAAAGGAACTGGCCTCGGCTTGATTCTCTGTAAGGAATTTGTCGAAAAGAATGGCGGCAAGATCTGGGTCGAAAGCGTAGAACGAAAGGGTAGTACTTTCTATTTTACACTCCCAAAGGCCGGTTAGTCGCCATTTGATCCTAGCTTTTCTATGTTAATTTTGTAGCCTATGAGTGGTCGATCAGGCTATTGGTTTAATCTTATACGCGCTATCAGTTCAGTTCGCGCCGGATTAAAAATTACCTTTCGACATTTACTCAGCGCCCGCTTCTCCACGAAGCCAAAATCAATTGCCGATAACGTCTATTTTGCCCTGACAGCCGGCATCTCAACAATTCAATATCCACATGAATCTTTACCTGTGCCGGATAATGGAAGATACCGTTTGCACAATGAAATAGACGACTGCATTGTATGTGATAAATGTGCTAAAATTTGTCCGGTGGATTGTATCGACATTGAGCCAATAAAGGCAGTTGAGGAAATCGGAAAAACCTCTGACGGTACGCCAAAAAGAATTTATGCGGCGCGTTTCGATATCGATATGGCAAAATGCTGCTTCTGCGGATTGTGTACAACCGTATGTCCTACCGAATGTCTTACTATGACGAAAGTTTATGACTTTAGCGTATCTGACATTCGTGAGCACAATTTTGTTTTTGCGGAAATGAGTGAGGAGTTAATCGCCGAAAAGAAGAAAGCGTTCGAAGAATTTCAGCATGTAAAATCGTTGAAGTCACAAGGTACACCAAGCGCATTGCCACCCACAGCGGGTGAATCGCCTTCGCAGCCACCTTTGGGGGCATCCGCGAAACCGGTATTCAAGCCTAGAATAAAACCACCAGGAACAACGCCATCGCAATGAACATGACGGAAGTATTTTCCTGGATATTTGTACTTGCTGCAACAATAAGCGCGATCGGTATTCTGCTGATCAAAAATGTATTCAAGGCTGCGATCCTATTGTTTTGTTGTTTGCTCAGCATCGCGGCGCTGTACATCATGTTGTCAGCGGAGATGCTGGGGGTAACGCAAATCTTACTTTACGCCGGGGGAGTAATCGTGCTGATCCTTTTTGGTATTATGCTAAGCACGCGCACGGGAGGAACGACATTGCACGTTGAACATGGAAATATTTTCGGCGGACTACTGCTCGGCAGTTTATTGCTGTATGCGCTCCTTTCAGCCTACGCATCGTTCCCTTTAAGACAACCAGCATTTTTTCAGGAGATCGAATCAATCTCTGCAACTGGGTTGGAAATCATGAGCAATTTCCTTCTGCCTTTCGAACTTTCCGCCGTGCTGTTATTGATTGCGTTAATTGGTGCCGTAGTGATCTCATCAACGTCAATTGAGAAACGATGAGTACGCAGTTGCTGCTATATCTTGGTGCCATTCTCTTCAGCGTCGGGTTGATGATCATCATTACACGAAAAAACGCTATTGTGATTTTGATGGGAATCGAGTTAATGCTGAATGCATCTAATCTGAACCTCGTGGTTTTTAACCGAATATATCCTGACAACATCGATGGGCAAATGTTCGCTTTGTTTGTTATTGTTGTTGCAGTATGTGAATCGGCCGTAGGGCTTGCTATTATTCTCCAGGTTTACCGTTCTTACCAAACCACAGCCGTGGATGAAATACACGAATTGAAAGGATAATGATTGAAACAGCAGGCAGTCATCTGATGGCAATCGAACTGACAATGGCGGTACTTTTATTGCCATTGATTTCTTTTGTTATATGTCTTCTGATTTCTGAGGCTTATGCCTGGATTGCTTCGCTGTTCGGATCGTTCATGATGCTCGTAACATTCGTCGTCGTTCTTGTCCTTATAACACAACAGTGGCAGCAACCAGTGGTTGCAGTTGACCTGAAATGGTTTACACTCGGCGCGGACGACATCACCGTCAACCTGATAATTTCCAACACAGTGTTAACGATGCTGGTGGTTGTAATTTCTATTTCTCTTCTCATCCACTTGTTTTCAATCGGATACATAGCCGGCGACCCGAACATGCGCAGGTATTTTGCCATGCTCGGCTTCTTCACGTTCTCGATGATCGGCATTGTTATCTCGGACAGTCTTCTTGTTATGTTTATTTTTTGGGAGCTGGTTGGCTTCTCTTCATATATGCTGATTGGCCACTACAATGAAAAGCATGAAGCTGCTATCGCGGCAAAAAAAGCATTCGTTATCAACCGCCTTGCCGATCTTGGATATATCATCGGCATGATTCTCATCTTTGCGGAGACAGGATCGTTCACGATTAGCGAGATTACTCAACTTGAGGATGTGCACGTTCGTACTGTTGCGGGAATCTGTTTGTTCATTGGCGTCATTGGAAAGTCCGCGCAACTTCCATTCTTTACATGGCTAGCGGATGCGATGCATGGTCCTGCTCCAGTTTCGGCGCTCATTCATGCCGCAACGATGGTTGCTGCGGGCGTTTACATGCTTGTTCGAATATTCCCATTCTTCGATCAAACCACATTAACGTTGATAGCGGTGATCGGATCGGCAACAGCATTGATGGGCGCTGCATTCGCCACTGCACAATATGACATCAAGCGAATCCTCGCGTATTCCACTATGTCGCAATTGGGCCTTATGATTTTTGCGATTGGCCTCGCAGCACCAGAAGCTGCCTTTTTGCACTTGATTACACATGGAGCATTCAAAGCATGTTTATTTCTCGGAGCCGGAGCCATCATCCATGCAAATGATCATGCTCAACACCAATTGCAAACTGAAATCAATTCGCAGGACATCCGAAACATGGGCGGCTTACGAAGCAAAATGCCGGTCACGTTCATCACATTTGCCATTGCTATCGCTGCTTTATGCGGACTCCCATTCTTTTCTGGGTTTTTGTCAAAGGAGGCAATTCTGATCGCCGCAGGCCGTCACGCTGACATTCCAATGTCTGCCACCCTTGTGATATTATTAGCCAGCTTTTTGACTGCTCTTTATAGCTTCAGACTAATATGGTATGTGTTTCTGCGAAAAACCGAAAGCGTTCTGCTATCAAATATTACGGAAGCTCCCGTGATCATGCGGCTCCCATTGATTCTACTTGCTGGAGCATCGATGTGGTTTGTCGTTTCCCTGAATCCGTTGCAGGCGGATGGGTGGTTTATCAAAGAAGAATCGGAGGAAATTGGACTTGCAATATTTTCAATGCTGGCTGTGCTGTTTGGGTTTTTAGTATCATGGATGCTTTACGCCAGGCTCAATCGTGGGATTGTAAAAACCCTTCAACACGGTTTCTATATTGACCAAGCCTATCTGTCCTTTGTGAACGCAGTGATTCCTTTTATATCGCGAGTGTCGCGAAACATTGATACTCGATTATTAGATAAAAGCATTCATGCAGTTACGTATGCGCACGTCACCGCTGGCCATGTAATCACCTGGACAGACCGGTATATTCTCGATGGCTTCGTGCATTTCACCGCCGGAGCTATTTCCGGTGTTGGAAGGATTTTCCGTTCGTTCCAGGGCGGGAAAATCCAGCTTTATATTTTTTGGTCAATGCTGGCAATCATTATTTTTCTAATTTGGTCTTCGAATTAGACCGCCACCTGACCTTTCGACGCAGACATGCACCAATACTTGATTTCGTTCCTGATTTTTACTCCGCTTTGTGCTGTCGTCCTTATCCTCGTGACACCGGTTACATTCTCAAAAGCATACCGTTCGGTAACGCTGCTCACCAACCTCGTACAATGCCTGATCGTTGGCGTTATCAGCGCCAATTTTTCGAATACCAGCGAGCTGCAGTTTATTGAGCATGTTTCCTGGATCAGACTTGACCTTGGGTCGTGGGGAATATTAAGTGCGGATTACTTTGTCGCGCTTGATGGTTTGAATCTGCCGCTCGTAAGTTTATCCGTTGCCGTTCTTACGATTGCAACGCTTGCTTCATGGAAAACCGAAAAATACCGACAGGGATATTTCAGCCTGCTCTTAATTATGAATGCTGCAATCATTGGCACATTCGTAGCATTCGACTTGTTGCTCTTCTACCTGTTTTTCGAGTTCATGCTGTTGCCGATGTTCTTCCTGATCGGCATTTGGGGAGGGCCGCGACGTGAGTATGCTTCTATTAAATTTTTTCTCTACACCTTACTCGGATCAATTCTCATTCTGATCGTTTTCATCGGATTATATCTGTCGTATAGCAGCGGAGAAGGCGAACAATTGATTCGCAACTTCAATCTTCAAAATTTCATCGATCAAAAAAATATTATTGAAGGATCATTATTACAAAAAGATCAGCCTCTTATTGGGTCGCTGACGATTACAGAAATAGCTTTCCTTTTTTTAGTCATCGGCTTTACCATCAAACTACCGGTGGTTCCCTTTCACACCTGGTTGCCCGATGCGCACGTCGAAGCCTCCACGCCGGTTTCCGTTATCCTGGCAGCAATTCTTTTGAAAGTTGGTGGTTATGGACTATTGCGTATAGCCTGCCCGATATTTCCGGAGGCGTTCATCGAATTCAGCTGGCTCCTTGCCCTTTTTGGCGTCATCTCGATTATTTACGGTGCCTTCAACGCATTAGGTAGTAAAGATCTGAAAAAGCTGATCGCGTACTCATCTGTTTCCCACATGGGTTTTGTAACGCTCGGCATCGCGTCCGCAACAGCGGAAGGTGTAGCTGGCGCGGTGTATCAGATGTTCAGTCACGGCATTCTTTCTGCGATGTTATTTATTGCGGCAGGTGTAATCTACGACCGTAGCGGCGACCGCTTGATTAGCAATTATTCCGGGCTCTATTCTGCCATGCCCAAATTTTTTGTCTTCGTACTGATTGCATTTTTTGCCTCGCTTGGGCTTCCCGGATTTTCAGGATTCATTGCGGAAATATTTGTCCTGATCGGTGCGTTTAAATCTCCAGGAGAGAACGGATTGTTGCATCTCGCCTTCGGCGTTGTTGCAACTTTTGGGCTTGTACTTTCCGCAGGCTATTTCCTTTGGACTATCCAGCGCATGTTCTTCGGTAAGTTGAATTATCATGGCGACGTTCGGTTGCTAAAAGACATCCGTCAAATAGAAGTACTACAACTGACGCCGCTCGCAATTAGCGCACTTATATTCGGGGTTTTACCGCAATTACTACTGAATTGGATCAATCCTTTCGCCATGCATTTTGTCGACCTGATTTTCAGGAAATAGCTTTTACCTCGTGGAGATAAAGGAATCACTATATGATATTCAGGAAAGTCTCCGGGCGATAAAACCAGAGTTGATGATCATCATTGGCTTGATCGCAAGCATAACCCTTTCCTTTTTCAGAAAAGTAAAGCCCGAAATCCCGTTGTTATTCGGTGCGGCAGTTTCCCTTCTCTGCGTCTATTTGATAATAGACGATTGGGATCATGGAACCGCACTGTTTGGCGGAATGCTTGAAAATAGTTCGTTCGCCGGATACTTCAAGGTATTTGTGTCGATGTCGGCATTGGTTACTTTTCTACTCACACTAGCTGCCAAACAACAACTCAACAAGACAAGTGAATATGTAACCCTTGTCCTTGCTATTGTACTTGGCGGAAACCTGCTTGTAATGAGCAATCACATGCTATTGATTTTTCTCAGCATAGAGTTGATTTCAATTCCGTCGTACATTCTCGCAGGATTTACTTTTTCAAAACCTTCAAGTGAAGGAAGTCTAAAATATTTTCTCTATGGTGCTGTTGCGAGTGCAACCATGCTTTATGGATTTACCCTGATATATGGCTTCACCGGAAGCCTGTTGTTCAGCAGCACAATGGTTTTTCCGGTTATTGAAAATCCCCTTGTGGCCCTTGTCGGCTGCTTCATGATCTTCTCAGGTTTGTTTTTCAAGCTTGCCGCTGCGCCAATGCATTTCTGGGCGCCGGATGTTTATGAATCCGCGCCGACGCCTGTAGTCGCTTTGCTGTCGACCGCTCCCAAACTTGCGGTCATTCCCGTTGTGCTGAAAATAACAACGGCCTTCGAAAATTCGCCCGGCATTATAAGCTCGCATGATCTTGTAGCCATTGTCAGCATCTTATCTATAACCGTTGGAAACTTTGGCGCGCTTACTCAACAGAATCCAAAAAGAATGATGGCGTATTCATCAATCGCCCAGTCAGGTTTCATGTTAATCGGGATTGTGTCGGCAGGGACGGCCGGGCCCAGCTTCTTGTTGTTTTACGCAGCGATCTACACGATCAGTAATTTTCTTGTTTTTGCTTACCTGGTGTACTTTGAACACAATGGTATCAGTACAGTCACGGGATTTAGTGGTTCAGGCTTCCGTCACTTTTTTGCGAGCCTTCTCCTTTTAATCGGACTAATCTCCCTGACAGGACTACCACCCACTGCAGGTTTCACAGCGAAACTTTTCATTTTTTCCGCACTTTGGGAAACCGTTCAGCAATCAGGCAATAACCTTCTGATGATACTGTTTGTGGCCGGGCTAATGAACACCGTTGTTTCACTTTTTTATTATTTGAAGATTCCCTACTACAGCTTCCTAAAACACGGCCAAACCATTGAAAAACAAAATTTTATTACACTTCTAAATCTTTTAGGTCTGCTTCTGGTTTTAGTAATACTCGGATGCTTCTTCATACCGGGTATTTTGATGGGATGGATTAATAAAGTTACCTTTGTATTCTGATATTCCGGTATGCAGAATACTATACACCCGGTGTGGTAAATTGTTAAAAAAACACAATGAGTGACCAGATTCTTCACGAATGCGGCGTAGCCCTGATCCGCTTACGAAAGCCTCTTTCTTACTACATCGAGAAATATGGCACAACCTACGCCATGAACAAGATGTATATTTTGATGGAAAAACAACACAATCGAGGCCAGGACGGAGCTGGGGTTGCAAACATCAAAATCGACGTTGAACCCGGTCACAGATACATTAGTAGATACCGTTCCATCAAATCCCAACCAGTCGCCGACCTCTTCAAAAAAATCAGCAAAAAGTATAAGAAAGCCCAGAAGTACGGAAAGGACAAATTTCGAAATGAAAATTGGCTAAAGGAGAACGTCGCATTTACCGGTGAGCTTTGGCTCGGACACTTGCGCTACGGCACACACGGAATGAACAGCATTGAGAATGTGCACCCATTCCTGCGTCAAAACAACTGGCGAAGCCGCAACCTGGTCATGGCTGGGAATTTTAACATGACAAATGTTGATGAGTTATTCGATATCCTCGTAAATCTTGGCCAACATCCAAAAGAGAAAGTCGACACAGTAACCGTCATGGAGAAAATTGGTCATTTTCTCGACGAAGAAGTTCAGACTCTTTTTGAAAAATATAAAAACAAATACTCCAACAGGGAGATCTCTGAAATAATTGAAAATGAATTAGACCTGCATCGCGTTTTACGACGTGCATGTAAGGACTTTGATGGCGGTTACACAATGGCTGGCCTTACGGGCTCCGGATCAGCGTTCGTTGTTCGAGATCCGAACGGCATTCGTCCGGCCTATTATTACGCCGATGATGAAGTGATTGTCGTCGCGTCCGAGAAACCGGCGATCAAAACAGCATTTAATGTCGACTACAGCCAGATCAGTGAAATTACGCCTGGCAACGCGCTGGTGATCACCAAAAGCGGTGAATTCTCACAGGAACCAATCATGAAATCCGGCGAGAAAAAATCGTGCAGCTTTGAGCGTATTTACTTCTCGCGTGGGAACGATCCGGATATTTACCGCGAAAGAAAAGAACTAGGTCGGTTGTTGGTTCCACAGGTTCTTCGTTCTATAAATTTTGATCTCAAGAACACCGTCTTCTCTTATATTCCAAACACTGCCGAAACTGCATTTTATGGTTTAATGGCGGGCGTCGAAGACTACCTGATCAAAAAGCAAAAGGAAATCATAGTTGATGCGAAACCGTCGGTAGATTCAATTGAGGATATTATCTCTTTCAGGCCCAGAATTGAAAAGCTGGTACTAAAAGACGTTAAGCTTCGCACATTCATAACAGATGATGAACACCGCGACGAAATGGTTGCGAATGTTTACGATACTACATACGAGGTCATCAAGAAAGGCAAGGATACGATAGTTGTGATGGATGACTCGATCGTTCGGGGAACAACGCTTGAGAAAAGTATTTTAAAGATGCTGGATCGGCTTGGCCCGAAAAAAATTGTTGTTGTTTCGTCAGCCCCTCAAATACGTTTCCCCGACTGTTACGGTATTGACATGAGCCGCATGGGCGATTTCGTTGCTTTTCGCGCGATGATCGCGCTGTTGAAAGAACGGGGTCAGGATTATATGCTGGGTGAAGTTTACGAGCGGTGTACGAGGGCTCGCGGGCACCAAAGCCAGATAAATTATGTGAAATCGCTTTATGAACAGTTCACCGACGAAGAGGTCTCATTGAAAGTTGCTGAAATCGTTCGTCCGGTCGATATGAAGGCTGAATTGGAAGTTGTTTTTCAAACAGTTGATAACCTTCACAAAGCATGCCCTCATCACAGCGGCGACTGGTATTTCACAGGTAACTATCCCACACCTGGTGGTATGAAAGTAGTGAACAGGTCTTATGTTAACTACATGGATGGAAAGCTCGTTCGCGCCTACTGATCTTAGTCGCTCATATTGAAATATTGGAAGCCGTTCTCTGAAACGGCTTCTTTGTTTAGTACTGCCATTATCACCGGCAATTACATTCGGCTCTCAATGTTTTCTTTCTTAATTTAAGGGATGTAATTCTAACTTTTCGAACATACCAACAATATGAACTACTGGCTCGTAAAAACTGAACCCGAAACTTATTCGTGGAAAAATCTTGTTTCGGATAAGAAAACCACGTGGGATGGCGTTAGAAATTTTCAGGCTAAGAATCACCTGAAAGCGATGAAGCCGGGTGACAAAGTTTTTGTTTATCATACCGGTGATGAAAAAGCAATCGTGGGCATCGGTACCGTATCCAAAGAGCCATTCCCCGAGCCAAATGATACTGCGTGGACGGCCGTTGAACTTAAACCTGAAAAAGCGCTCAAATCACCCGTGACGTTGTCTGAAGTAAAAGCGGATAAGCGTTTGTCGGAGATGAAACTTGTGCGGGTTGCGCGTCTTTCCGTCCAGCCGGTGAAAAAAGAAGAGTTTGATATTATTATCGCAGTAAGCGAGAATCGATAACCATGAAGTTCCAAAAGAGACAATACTGTTTCGTTTTAATCACGTTTCTGCTACTCGTGACGCAAGATATGTGTGGGCAGATCGTACAACCAGCCCGATTTGAAAAAGAGCAAAAAGGTAATGACGAACCGTTCACCGTCATCTCGCTTGAGGAAAATGGAATTGCTCTGCTACGCGAAACGAACGACTACACCGGCAATAAACGTACATGGGAAATTGTAGTCCTGGACACGGCATTACAAGAAAAGCGAACCATCGAATTTGCGATTGAGTCGCGCTACCCGATTGCCGGATATGAAGTGTCAGACAAAAATCTTTATCTATTGTACAGAACTGGCGAAACCAATAAGAATGATTTCGTGCTGCTGGACTTCGACATCCAAGACAGTACGACCTGGCACCGCCACGAAATAAAGCCAGAACTTGATTTTAAGGTCACGCACTTTACCAGCGTGTCATCGTCGATTGTTCTTGGTGGCTATGTAAGCAACGACCCAACGGTATTGTTATACGACATGACGACAAAAAGCATCAAAGTTGTCCCGGGTTTCTTTCAAAAGAACAATGAGCTCGTCGACCTTCGCGTAAATCAGAATGAAACGTTTAACGTTGTTTTGATTGACCGAAGTGTGAGATCGGAGCGAAAGTTGATCTTTCGCACGTATGATCGTATGGGTAGCTTACTACTCGACGATGCTGTACCTATTGGCGACGATCATTCACTTCACACAGGAATCACGAGCGTATTGAAACGCGAAGACCTGATGATTATGGGCACATGGGGAGAAAAGCAAAGCAAGCAGGCGTTGGGATTTTTCGCGCTTCCTGTAGATCCGTTTTCAGAGCAAAAGATCAAGTACTATCACTTCGGCGAATTAGAGAATTTTCTGAATTACCTGAACCCGAAACGCGAAGAAAGAATTAAAACGAATACGCAGGAAGACTTACGCGAAGGACGACGCCCATCGTTTGGTGCGTATGTTGTTCCTTATGTCATCGGCGAAAATCAGGATGGATTCCTAATGCTTGCCGAAGTTTATCAACCACTGACCAATTCACCAAATCCCGGTCCATACGGCTATCCGTACTACTCAAATCCTTATAGCTACTACAATTCATTTTTTCCCGGATATTACCCAGGAATGCGTATGTATCGACCGTATCAGTATGGTAACAATGTGAAAAATGTCAACAATATCAAAACATATCAAACCGCACTAATTGCATTCGATTCCCAGGGGAATATTAAGTGGGATGAAAGCATAAAGCTAGATGACGTCGAACAATCGGGCCTCAACCAGGTCGGCGATTTTTATGTCAATAACCAGTCGGTTGTCTTTCTGTATAAAGACGAATCCGATCTTAAGATCAGATTGATTGACAGGACAGCCGGCACTTCGACTGACGTGACAGAGCAAATCAAAACGCTGGATCCTTACGATGAAATAAAAAACGACAAAGATTCCGAAGGCGGCGTTAGATTTTGGACAAACAACAGTTTTTACGTCTGGGGATTTCAAACCCTTCGAAATAACACACGAAAAAATAATAAAACCCGTGAGGTGTTTTACATCAATAAAATTGTGGTTCATTAAAGCACTTGGCTTCGTCATTTGTATTTACCTCGTCTTTGATACGCACGCGCAGGTTCAGCAGGTCGCGCGTTTCGAGGTCGACATCACAAACAGCGAGGACGCGGCCTTCGATGTCATCCCCGCCTATGAGCATGGTGTTTTTCTACATCGTCGTCTTTCCGGACCTAAAATTGAACAGCTCGAATTCATCCGCCTTGATTCGGCGCTTGTTAAATCATGGCATGGATTTCTGACAATCGATAACGGTTCCCTGCTTGTTGGTCAAACTTATCACCAAGAACGCCTG
>Ga0196965_1000122_pt1 | contig 60666 bp, 44 predicted proteins | sample S1_20metaG_FD_148668 | JGI IMG/M metagenome (GOLD analysis project Ga0196965, IMG submission 148668) | Soil microbial communities from Anza Borrego desert, Southern California, United States - S1_20 | ecosystem: Environmental > Terrestrial > Soil > Desert | place: USA: California | collected...
ACACCTTGCCGCCGGCCCCGCCAGCAAGGTGTAGAGCGTGTGGGCGGCGGCGACGTCGAACGCGACGAGCTGGTCCCTCTGCTCGAGGCTGCCGTCGATCGACAGGCGGACCCGGCGCGCGACCTCGTCCACCACCGCAGCGGAGGCGCTGACGCGATAGACGTGCGTGGCGTCGGGCGCGACCAGGATCCCGTAATGGCGCCCGCCAGCCGCGGCGACCTTGAAATAGGTCTCGCCCGGGCGCAGCGCGGCGCGGATCTCGGCGAGCGTCGCGGGCCGTTCCTGCACCTGCGACAGGCGCGCGTCGGCGCCGAGCGCCGCTTCGAGCGAGTCGAGGCTGGTCTGCACCGTGCGGCGGCGCGCTTCGAGCTGGGCGAGCCGCGCGGCCTGCGCCGCGTCGCGGGCGTCGACGGCGGCGATTTCGTAGCGCAGCGCGATGAGCTCGCGGCTGAGGTCGGCATGGTCGCGCATCCGTGCGCCCAAAGCGGGATCGGCCGCGAGCACGCTCTGGAGGTGGTTCACCTGGCGCGCGACGCCGCTTTCGCCGGCCGCCTGCAGCGCGCGGAAGAAGCGCTCCTGGTTCGCCTCGCGGTCGGCGCCTGCCATGTTGTCGATGAGGAACCGCAGGTAGCGGTCGACGCCGGCGGAAACCGGCGCGCCCGAGGCGCCGGAGACGATCAGCGCTTCGATCGCCGCGTCATATTCGCGCTGGACTTCGTCTGCCGGAGCGCCGCGCTGCAGCGCGATGCTCGCTCGCTCGAGCCGGAGGTCCGCGATCGCCGGCGCGTTGCCTTCGCCGGGCCTTCCGAGAGCGCTCCGGTTGAGCGCGTCCAGCGCCCGGTCGAAGCTCTCGTCCGCCGCCGCCCAGTCCCGGCGGCGGACGGCGATGCGGCCGCGCTGCCGGTCGAGCCGCGCCTGCAGCCACATCACCGGAACCGGATCGATGCGGCTGTTGCGGACCGGCGCGAAGCTGCGTTCCGCGTCGGCCAGCGCTGCCTCGGCCCCGGAGACGTCGCCGGTCGCAAGCATCGCGACGCTGCGCGCCCAATGCGCCTGCGCCTGGAGAAGGAGCTGCGAAAGCGCGCCGGAATCGACCACCCCGACTGCGCGCGCGATGTCGTTGGGCGCACCCGAAGGCTGGTTCAGCGCCTGGATGATCACCGGATCGCGCAGGGGATCGGCGGATTGCGTTCCCGGGCCCGCGAGCCGGTTGAGCGCGGTGAGAGCGCTCGCGAACTCGCGCCGGTTGAGCAGGTCGAGCGCGGCATAGGTGTCGCGCTTGCGCACAAGGAAGGGCTGGTCGGCGCCCGGTGTGCCGATCAACTCGTTGGCGCGCGCGAAATGGTCTGCCGCGGCTTCCTCGTAACGAATGTTGGAGTCGGCGAGGCCCGCTTCGAGGAGCAGGTCGGCGCGCACCGCCGGGGTGGCGTCGGCGGGCAGGCGGCTCAGTGCATCGTTGAGGACGCGCGACGCTTCGAGATGGAGGCCCTTGTGGTTCAGGCTGATGCCCCGCTGCAGCGCGATGCTCGGATTGAAGTCGGCGGCGCTGGCGACCGTCGGCGGGATGGCCGGCGCCGGAGCGAGCGCGGCGATTTCGATCGACGACACGGCTCGGGAATCGGCGGCGGGCGGCGCGTCGCCCGCGAGCTGCCGGACCGCCTGCTCGAGCGGGCCGAGATTGGAGGGAAGCGCAGACGCGATGATCCTCCGTCCGCCGCGGCGGTAGCTCAAGGCGACCGACGGTTCCCCGAGCACGGCGTCGAAGCAGCGGCGCACCTGGACCGGCCCGATTCCTGCGATCTCGACCGTGCGCCCCTCGCCGCAGCTCAGTTGCGCCTCGATCGCCTGCACCGCCTCGGGCCTGTCGAGCACGGCGCGGACATAGCCGACCGGGCGGCTTGCCGTCACCGAGCGACAGGTGAGGACGTAGGATCTGTCGAACTGGCCGGTGACGGCGCGATCGCGCCAGGTCCGGCTCGCCGTGCACGGATCGTCGGCCGCGTTTCGGCCGAGGCTGAGCGTATCGGCTGCGGCGAGGCCGTCGGTCGTCGAGCATCCCGGCGCGGCGACCAGAACCGAGCCGGCGAGCAGACAGATGAGCGTGCGCTCGGCGAAGCGTCTGTTCATGGTTGGTTTCTTTCCTGCTGGCAGCGAGGATCGTCGGGATTGTTCTCGCAATCCGGGTCGGAAAGCTGAGGGTCGGCCGTCGCGAGACCCCCGAACAGAGCTTCGTTGTTGCTTCCGATCAGCGGATCGAAGCTGAGCGTGAGCTCGTTCCCTGCCCGGAGCAGCGACGCCTGAGTTGCGTCGAAAACGTTGATCCTCGGGGTCGAGACGACGCTGACCAGGCAACCGGCGCTCGATCCGATGAGGCAGCCGTTGATCCGGCTGTTGTTGCGATTGACCTCGCTCAGCTGGATCACGTCGGGACCGACCAGCGCCGCCTCCGAACCTTCACGATCGTTGACCCGCCCGAACAGGGCGAAGGCGTTCGGCGCCGTCTCTCCGCTCGAGCGCAGGACCAGCGTCGAATTGACACCGCCGGCGCCGATCAGCGCGCCGCGGGGCGGCGTCTGGGCCGCAGCCGTATTCTGGAACAGCGCGAAATCCGAGTAACTGACGTCGAGGCTGTACGCCGTGACGACGTCGGCTCCGGTGGCGTTAAGCGGCACGTAAAGGCGCGAGACGGCGTTGCCGACATAGAAAGTCGCGATCCGATCCGAATCGAGAGGGGTGGCCCCCGGGTTGAGGCCGATTTCATCGAGGAAATCCGCCTGGCCGACGCCGACATGGCGGCTGCGCAGCGAGAGCTGCGAGTTGCCCATCAACAGCCGCCCGCCGGCACTGCTGTCCACCGCGATCACGCTCGCGCAGTCCGAATTGGCGGCGCAGCCGTTCGCTGGCTCGGGGGCGCTTCCGCCGAACAGGAGCCGCCGGGCGTGTCCGGTCTGGTTGGTGCTGACCGCACCGGTCACGTCGATCCGGCCGGCGGTCAGCAAATTCACTCGGTTCGATCCCGTCGCATTCTCGAAGCTGAGCTCGCCGATCTGGATGTCGCGGGCATCTCCCATCGACCGCACGGTCAGCGTGCCGGCGCTGATCCGATCCATCTCCGCGTGGGTGAGCGAAAAGGCGCCCGCCGCGCCGGTCGCCCCGCCGAGCCGGGTCGGGCCGGCGCCGGAATTGCTCAACGTCACCTGGCGGGCCGCGCTGACCGCGATCGCCCCGTTGACGTCGAGATCGGCGGCGGTCATGGCGACGTCGCCGCTCTGGCTGATGACGGTCCCGAGCCGCGCCGGAGCGGCGGCGGATCCGATCGCGACGTTGCCGCCCGCATTGAGCAAGGTCGCGACCTGGAGCTCGCCGGACGCGCCCTCCTTGATGAGGGTCGCGGTCGTTCCGGCGGTGCCGGTGCCGAGGCTGAGCTGGCCCGACGTTGCGGTCAGGCTCAACGCGCCGGCGGTGGCGGTGGCGGAGTCGATCGCCACGGAACCGCCGCGGCCGGTGAAGCTGCCGCCGGCTGTGACGGTGCCGCCGGTCAGCGCGCCGGAGCGGGCCTCAAGCGTGACGTTCGTCCCTGCGGTCAGAGTGCGTCCGGCAAAGTTGATCCCCGGCGCGTCGATCGAGAGGTTGCCGGTCCCGGCGCCGACGTTGCCGGTGACGGCGAGCGCGATGCTGTCGACCAGGCTGAAGCCTCCGCCACCGCTATTGGTGAAGCCGGCCACCGTACCGATCGCGTTGGTCGCGGAGTCGAGCGTGGTCCCGCCGACCGACTGGCCGGTGAGCGTACCGGCGCTGATCCGGCCCGCAGACTGGTTGATCGTGCCGGCGATTGCCTGGAGCGTCACGGTCCCGGCGGCGGTGAGGTTGCCCTCCAGGGCCAGCGGTCCGGCGTCGGTGCGCAGGCGAAGGTCGCCGCTCCCCGCGTCGACCGGACCCGTGACCGTCAGCCCGCCGCCGGCGTCCCGCAGCGCGAAGCCATTGGCCGCAAAGGCTCCGAGCACATCGATCTGGTTGCCGTCATTTTCGAGCGTGACCGCGCCGGTGGCGTTGCCGACCAGCGTCGCCGCGCTGATCGCCGTCCCCGCTGTCTGGCCGACCGTCCCGCCGAGGGCGTCGTCGCCCGCGCCGCCGAGGGTTACCGTCGCACCTGCGCTAGGCGAGATGTTGCCGAGCACGGCATTGCCGCTGTCGATGATGCGCACGGCATTGGCGCCGCCGTCGGTGGTGATCAACGACCCGGCGAGGTTGATCGCGCCGTCGTCGCCGTCGACCAGGATCGTCCCGCTGCCGGCATTGACCGTGGTTCCGGCATTCTGGGTGATGCCGGTGCCGCGCAGGATCGCGCCGTTCCCGGATGTCAGGCTCGCCGCGAGGCCGAGCGGCGCGCCGTTCACCTGGATAGACAGCGCGTCGGAGCCGGCGTTGACGGGGGCGGTGACAGCCAGCGCGACACCGTCGACGAAGCTGAAGCCCCCGGCGCCGCTGTTGGTGAAGCCCGCGAGAGTCGAGACGGCATTGGTGGCGGAGTTGAGCGAGGCGCCGCCGACCGATTGGCCGGTAAGGGTCGCCGCCTGGATGCCGCCGCCAGTCTGAGTGATCGCCCCGTTGACAACATCGAGCGTGACCGTTCCCGCGGAGGCGAGATTGCGTGCCAGCGCCAGCGGGCCGGAGTCGATGCGCAGGAGGAGATCGCCGCTGCCGGCCTGGACCGGACCGGACACCGTGAGACCGTCGGCCGCGTCGCGGAGCGCGAAGCCGTTCGCGTCAAACGCGCCGAGCACGGCGATCTGGTTGCCGGCATTTTCTAGCGTCGCCGAGCCGGTGACGTTGCCGGCAAGCGTGCCGGTGCTGATCGCAGATCCGACAGTCTGGACGAGCGTGCCGTTGATCGCATCGTCCACGGGCCCGCCGAGCGTGACGGTGCCGCCACTGCCGGTGGTGATGTTTCCGATCGTGGCGCTGCCGCTGTCGACGATGCGGACGGCGGTCGCGGTCCCATTGGTGGTTAGGAGCGATCCGGGCAGGCTCACCGCGCCGTCATTGCCGTCGACCAGGATCGGCCCGCTGCCGGCGTCGACCGTCCGGGTCGGCGCGTCCTGCGCTACGCCGTTGCCGCGAAGCGTCGCGCCGCTGCCGGAGAGGAGGTTGGCAGCGAGCGTCAGCGTCCCGGTCGTGTCGATCGTCAGCGCATCCGTGCCGGCGTTGACGTTGGCCGTAACGGTGAGGTCCACGCTGTCGACGAAGCTGAAGCCGCCGGCGCCGCTGTTGGTGAAGCCGGCGAGCGTCGAGACGGCGTTGGTCGCCGAATTGAGCGAGGCGCCGCCGTCCGACTGGCCGGTGAAGGTGGCGGCGGCGATCCGCCCGCCGGTTTGATCGATCGCACCGGCAATCGCCTCGAGCGTGACGGTTCCGGCGGCCGTGAGGTCCCCTGCGAGCGTCAGCGGCCCGCTCTCGACGCGCAGCCCGAGAGTGCCGGTTCCCGCGTTCACCGGACCGGTGACGGCAAGTCCGCCGCCGCTGTCATGGAGCAGGAAGCCGTTGGCCGAGAAGGAGCCTAAAGTGCCGATTGCATTGGCCGCGTTGAGGGTGGCGTTTCCGCCGGCGAGTCCGGTTAGCGTCCCGGCGGTGATCGTCCCGGCTGCGGCCTGGGAGATTGCACCAGACGTGGCGGTGAGGCTCACCGTCCCGGTGCCGGCGTCGACGGGCGCGTTGAGGTCGAGGTTCGACGAGGCGCTGAGCGTGATCGGAGCGTCGGCCGCGGTTACAGCGGCATTGACCGTCAGGTCGCCGGTCGTAGCGACGGAAACTCCGCCGCCGCCGCCGCCGACGGGGCCGATGATGGTGAGCCCGCCCGCCGAATCGTTGAGAGCGAAGCCGTCGGCGGTGAATGCGCCGAGGTTGGTTGCCAGGTTGCCGCTCGACATGAGGCTTGTCGCGCCGCCGGCGACCCCCGTAAGGGTCGCAGCCTGGATGCGGCCGGCACTCTGGGTGATGCTGCCGCCCGCGTCGAGGTCCATGTTGCCGGTCGTCGTGACGTCGGCCGCGAAGGTTATGTTGCCCGTGTCGGCTTCGATGTCGATCGTTCCGCCGCCGCTGCTGGCGACGTTCCCGTCGAGCGCCACGGACCCGCCGGCGAACAGGTTGATCGGCCCTGCGGTTTGGATCGAACCGGTATTGGCGACTGTGAGGTTGTCGATCGTGGTCCTGATCGTGACGCCGAGCGGCGCGCTGACTGCACCGTCGACGGTCAGGCCGTTCGTGTCGCGTAGCTCGAACGAACCCGTGCTCGAGCTGAAGCCGCCGAGCCGGGTGATCGCGTTGGTGTTCGAAACCAGGGCCACCGAGCCGGCGGCGCTGCCGCTCAGCCAGTCGGTCGTGATCGCGCCGGCGGTCTGAGTGAGTGCGCCGGCCGAGGTGAGCGTCACGCTGCGGCCCGCCGTGGTGGGTGTGGTGAGGCCGCCATTGAGCGTGATGTTGCCGCCGCCCGTGGTTTCCAGAGCGATGTCCTCGTTCGTCGAGGCGAGCGCTCCATCGACGACGAGCGACCCGGACTCGACTCGCACCGAGAGCGTCCCGGGAACCGTCAGCGCACTCGGCATGACCAGGCCGCCTGCGGTGTCGATGATCGTCAGGTCGTCGCCGGAACCGGCGGCGAACGGCGTCGACAGCGCCACGCCGGCGAAATCCGTTGCGCGCAGCGACATATCGTCGCCGATCGCCGCGGACGCGTTCATGGTCAGGACGCCGCCCGCGCGCAGCGAAGCGTCGTCGACGGCAGTCAGCGCGTCGACGGTCAAGTTGCCGGCAGCGTCGAGCAGAATGTCGTCGCCGCGCGCCGCGCCGGCGAGCACGATGTCGGCTCCGGCCGCGAGGTCGAGGGTGATGCCGAGATTGCCGGTCCCCGTAACCCCGCCGCTGATGCGAATGTCCGAGCCGACGCCGTTGGCCCGGCCCAGCCCGTCGATGACGACGCCGTTCCCGGCGAGGTCGATGTCCGCTCCGGCAAGTCCGGTCGGCGAAGCGAGCGTGTCGGCGGCGCCGGGCGCCTCCGCGCCGGTACCGCTGGTGAGAGTCCCGGTGCTCACGTCGTCGGCTGCGCGCATGACGATGTCGTCGGCCGCGGTGACTGCATCGGTCTCGATTTGGCCGCCCGCGGAGATTGCGACGTCGCGGCCAGTCGCCGTGCCGCTCACCTCGACGTTGCGACCTGCGCCCAGATCGAGGTCGCTGCCGACGACACCGACTCCCGCCGCGCCGCCGGAAAGCCGGATGTCGGACTGGGCTCCGTTGGCGCGCGCGGGCCCGCCGAGCTCAATCCCGTTCGCGGCGACATCGATGTCGCTGCCGGTCCAGTCGACTGCGGGAAGGAGCGCGTCCGCGGCGCCTGCCACGTCGTCGGTGCCGGACGTCAGCGCGCCGCCCCGGAACGCGCCGACCGCACGGACCGCGATATCGTCCGCGGCCGTGAGCGAGGCGACGGTGAGGGTAGTACCGGCGTTCAGGGCGATGTCGCGGCCGCGGGCCGCGCCGGTGATGTCGATCGCTCCTCCCGAGCCGAGATCGAGGTCGTCTCCGAGCGTCCCGGTACCAGGGGCGCCGCCATTGATACGAACGTCGGAACCGGCGCCGTTGGCCCGCACCGGGCCGAGGAGGGCAATGCCGGCGGCGGCGATGTCGATGTCGTGCCCGCTTAGGTCGGTCGCCGGCAGCAGCGTATCCGCGGCGCCGGCGACGTCGATCGGACTCGAAGCGTCGACGGTCGTGCCGCTGGTAAGCGCGCCCGCCGTAGCCATAGTTGCGGCGCGAATCGCGATGTCGTCGCGAGCGCTGAGACTGGCGGTGTCGACCGAAGCGCCGGCGCGAATGGCGATGTCACGGCCCCGCGCCGGGTCGCTCAACGTGATCGCGCCGCCAGCGTCGAGATCGATGTCCTGCGCGCCGCTTCCGATGCCGCCGGCACCCGAATCCACGCGGATATCCGAGCTGGCTCCGGTCGCGACCGTACGGCCAAACAGAACCCCGTTGCCGCCGACGATATCGATGTCGCCGCCCGCCAGAGTCGCCGCTGCGAGGGCGTCGCCCGCGCCGGCCACGTCGGGGCCCGTGCCGCTCGTGAGGCTTCCCGTCGTGCCGTTTCCCCCGATCCGCAGGACGATGTCGTCGGCGCCGGCGATCTGGCCCGTGACGATCGTGCCGCCGGCGCGAAGCGCGACGTCGCGCCCGACCGCGTCCCCTTGCAACGTCACGTCGCCGGCGGCGTCGATGTCGACGTCCGTCGTCGAGTTGCCGATTCCGGCCGTTCCGCCGGCGATCCGGACGTCGGAACCGGCGCCGTTGGCAACGACCCGGCCCAGCATCACGCCGTCGCCGGCGACGTCGATGTCGTGTCCACTGAAATCGATCGAGGGGAGCAGCGCGTCCGCCGCGCCCGCGCTCTCGACCGGTAGGCCGCTGCCGACCGTCGTGCCGCTGGCAAGGTCGCCGGTGCTGACCGTAGCCACCGCCCGGACGGCGATGTCGTCGCGGGCCTGAAGCGAACCGGTGGAGACCGAACCGCCGCCGCTGATCGCGACGTCGACGCCGCGCGCGCCGCCGATGATCTCGACATTGCCGCCGGCGATGAGATCGAGGTCGGTGGTCCCGTCGCCGGTGCCGTTGGTGCCGCCCGAGATCCGGATGTCGGAACCGGCGCCGTTGGCACGGACGCGGCCGACCAGGACGCCTTCGGTCGCGGGATCGAGCGCGCCGGCGGTGGCGATTCGGACATCGGCGCCGGCGAGCGGTATCCCCGCCTCGGCGTCCCCAACGCCCGTTTCATCCGTTCCCGTACCGCTGGTGATGTCCAGCGTAGCGAGCGCGCCGGCCGCCTCGAGCACGATATCGTCGCCCGCGCTCAGCGTTCCGGCGGTAAGATCGCCGTTCGCACGGATCGCGAGGTCGCGGTCCGCGGTGACGCCGCCGACGCTCACCGTGGACTGGTCCGAGCTGACCGCGACGTCATGCGCGGCGGTGATCGGCGCAGTCGCGCCGACGCTGTTGCGCGCCCTGATCTCGACGCTCGCGATGGTCCCGGCCGGCGCGGACGGATCCACCTGGGCGGTGATCGCGCCGCCGATCTGGACGGAGACGCCGCCGGTCGTGTCCCCGGACGGGTCGATCGCGACCCCCGCCGCCGGAGCTCCGGCTGCGAGGACCACGCCGCGATCCGTTACCGACGCGGTGGTCGCAGTCAGACTGCCGCTGACGTTGAGCAGCGCGTCCATGATCGTCGAGCGCGTCGCCGCGGCGACGTAGACATTCTGACCGGTGACGGTGCCGCCGACGGTGAGCTGGCCCGGGATCACGACACCATCGACCGGCGTGCCCTGCGCGATCGTGATCGCCATCGGACTGCCGGCTCCGAAAGACATCGTGATGTCGCTCCCGGCGACGAACGCGACATTCCCGCCCGCGCTCAGCGTCGAGCTCGCACCCACATTGAAGAAGCCGCCGAGCAGGATCAGCTCGCCGCCGGCCACCAGGCTGGCGCCGCCGTCGATGGTGACACCCATCGTGCCAGTGCCGGAGAGGCTGTACGGTGATCCGTCCAGGAAATCGGCGTCGGCGATATCGAGCGTGCTGGCGATCAGAGAGCCGACGTTCACGTTTGCGCTCGGGCCGAACAGGATGCCGTTCGGGTTGATCAGGAAGACGCTCACGTTGGGATCGGAAAGCATCTGCCCTCCGATCGTCGAAGTCCCTCCCCCGATGACCCGGTTGAGGATCGCGAGATTTCCGGCTCCGCCGGCGTTGAACGACACGACGTTCGGCGGCCCGGTGCCGATGTTGAAGCTGTTCCAGTTGACGATCCCGTTGACGCCGTTCAGGTCGACGTCCAGCCGGGTGCCGGTACCGTCGACGCCGCCCGGGGCCGTCGATGTGCCGTCGACCCTGAAAGTCGTGGCGCCGGCCACCACCGTGGGACCGCTCGGCAGCTGGGCGGCTGCGGGAGAGGCAATGCCGGCCAGGCCGCCGGCGAGCGCCGTCGAGACGATCAGGCGGCAGCGGAACGGGACAAGTGGCTTGGCTGTCGTCATCATCGCTCTCCTGCGCGCTCAGCGTCCGCCGGCCGGGAATTGAACTGTCAGTGAAACGAGCAATCGGTCCGGAGCGCGCTCCGCTCCAGGAATGAGCAAGGCGCGGTGCTCCGGATGGGCGTACATCGCCTCGAGCAGCCCGACGCCGCGCACCAGAGACCTGAAGCCGACGCCCCAGGAGGCGAGCCGGCGGTCGTTTTCGGTGGAGGCCGGATCGAGGTTCCAGATCCAGACGCTGTCGTAGAAGGCGAACAGGTCGACCCGCGCCGAGTTCCCGTCATAGACTCGCGCGCGGGCCTCGCCGCGCAGCCCGATCGCCCGATCCGCGCTGTTCGAGCCCGGGTCGTAGCCGCGGCCGATGGTGAGGTTGCCGATCGAGAATTCCTCGAAGTTCAGCAGCGGATTGTTGGCCCATTGCGAGCGCACCTGCCCCGCCAGGCTCAGCACCGGACCGAGCGCTACGGCGGCATCCGCATTGGCGCGAACGACGAGCGCGCCGGCGTCGCCGGAGATGCGCGAGGGGGTGTAGCCCGACGGCGAGACGGAGCCCGTCTCGGTCGCGCCGAGCAGGTCGAGCCCCTGACGCACTTCGAGCGAGGCGAGCAAGGTGTAGCGGTCTTCGCCGGTGAGACTGCGTCCGTGAAGCCCGCCCTCGGCGCGCAGGAAGGCAACCCGAATCCGGTCGCGGTTGAGCGGCGCCGAGCCGCCGCCGGCGAAGATTCGGGTCCGCTGCTCGATCAGCTCGAAGCCGCCGACGAGGCCGATGTCCCGCCGGCGGGAGCGCTCCAGCTGCGCCGACAGGGCGAGGCTCGCAACCATCGCCTCGGAACGCAGGTCGAGCACGCCGAGATTGGGACGGGACCAGGCGTAGAGAAGGCTCGCTTCGAGCCCCGCGCCATCGTCGCCGATGCCCATCCGATGGCCTATTTGGGCGAGTCGCTGTTCTTCGAAGTCGAACGTCGTCGACGCGCCGACATAAGTCACGTCCGAAGCGCCGGTCAGGCCGTAGAATTCGCCGCGGACATAGACCGATTCCCGGCCGAGCTCGCGGGAGCCCAGATTGTTCACGTTGGCGAGAACGGAATAAGGGCGATAGCTGACGTGGAGCTCGCCGATCACCTCGCCGGGGGCGGTGCCCGCAGGCTGGAGCGACATCTGGACGTCGACCCCGGGAATGTCGCCGGCGAGCAGCAGGATGCGCTCGGCATCGCGTTCGTTGAGCGGGTCGAGCGACTTCAGCTGTTCGGCGCGGGCGGCGAGGGTGTCGCGAAAGGGTGGCGCGTCACCGCGGATGCGGACCTCGACGATGCGGGCGGTGACGACATTCAGCCGCAACTCGCCGTCGGCGACGGTCTGCCCCGGTATCTGGACGGTTGCGACATAGCCTGCGCGCCGCAGCGCCTCATTGGCCTGGTCGCGGATCTCGCAGGCGATCGCGACGCGCTGGGCCCCGGCCGCTCCCGGGCCGATGCCGCTCAGCACCTGCAGAACGCCAGGATCGAGCGGTCCGCCGCCGATCGCGGTGAAGGTCACCTGGCGCAGGTCGACGACGGTGCCGGATTCGGCGAGCGGGCAAGGCGCCGCGGCAAACGCGCGCGAATCGTCAACGCGGACCCGGGAGGAGGGGGGGGCGGTCGGCTGGATCGGCGGCGGCGTGACCTCAGGGCGGCTGGGAACGCGCGGTGGCTGCTGGGCAAGCGCGCAGGAGGGGATTGCCGCTGCCGCGGCGACAGCCGCGCGCAGTATGAATCTTTGAACGCCATCCCCCATTCGCATCGCCCCCGCTGCGAGTTCGAACCCAACCGTTTCAACTGTGCCGGATAGGCGCTGCGGCAGCAGCGCCAGGGACTGGGCAGACGCGAACGATTCGAACGATTTCGAGAGCCTGTATTAACTTTACAACGGTGTCAAACCGTCAAGTCGCGGCGTGGCCGGAGGCGGGGCGCGTGACCCACATGGAGTGTCGCGGCCCCGGCACGGATAGAAAAAAGGGCCTCGGCCAGCCTGAGCGTAGCTTGGCCGATCATCGATCAATCCATCGATTCGGCGACGCCGCAAGTCGTCGTCGGCCGGTTTGCGCTACGCCATTCTGGCTCGTCGCCTCCCCGCTTCCAATCCATTTGCGCGGATCGTCGAGCCGCGCGAACCTCGAGTGCGGTCGCAAAGGGACGAGACGGCTGCGCCTGGCCTTTTCCGAAGTAACCCGCGGGCGGCGGCAGCAGAAAGGATTGGAAGCCTGGTCGGCCGCGATGCGCGCCGGATATCTCCGCGGCCCTTCGCAATCGCTCCCTGCCACCCGAAGGGTCCGCACCTGAAGCAGCGGCCCACGCGAGCGCGCGTGGTACCTTCCGAGGACGCATCCCCAGACTCGACTTTTGCCGGGGGCCGACGAACGGCGCTAGCCGTCGACTTGGCCTGGTGACCCCTACGGGACTCGAACCCGTGTTTTCGCCGTGAGAGGGCGACGTCCTGGACCGCTAGACGAAGGGGCCGCAACCGCCGGAGCGGGTGAGGAGCGCCGCATATGGGCGCGGGGGGAGTGCTGTCAAGGCGTCGGGGGGCAGGGGCCCGGGGCGGCGGGGGCAATCGCCCCGTGCGCGGCGATCAGGGTGAAGCGGTAGGCGGCGGGGGCGGCGGGTCGCGATGCGCGCGGATCGGGGCAGACCGCGAACAGTTCGATCCAGGGACCCGATCCGACCGTCTGCGCCTCGTTGAGACGCAGCACGGTCTCCCTCGGTTCGCGGTCGAGGGCGACCCTTAGCCTCACGGTTCCGGCCTGGACGCACTGGACCGATGCGGGGCAGCGGCTGTCCTCCTCGATCCGCAGCGCCCGCACCGTCACTCCGGCGATGCGCGCGCTCTCGCCGAGCGCGATCGTTGCCCGGCCGTGGGCAAGGGCCGGCTCGGCTTGCGCCCGCGGCTGGCCAGGGGCGCAGCCGGCCAGCGCCGAGGCGGCGAGGAGCGCGAGCGCCCTCATCTCGCCTGCGCGTTGCCGGCGTCCTGGAGGACGTTCTGCGCCGCCGCGCCGGCATTGCCGCCCTCTTGCTCGCGGATCGCGTCGGCGCCGTTCTCCATGACCGGCGCCGCGGCCGGATTGCTCATCTCGGCGGCGTCCTCGAGTTGGTCGGCGGCATTGTCGGCGGCCGTGCCGCCGCCGCAGCCGGCGAGGACGAGCAGGATTGAAAAAGCGATCGCGGTCTTCATCGGCGGCTCCTCATGGTGCGCGGCGACAACCATCGGCGGCGGGGCCGGTTTCAGGCGGCGGCACGAGCGCGGCCGTCGGCGAGCAGGCATCCGGCGTGCGCGGCCAGCGCCATCGCCTGGGCGGCGTTGAGGCGCGGGTCGCAATGGCTGTCGTAGCGGGCGCCGAGATCGGCCTCGGCGACCCCGCCGCCGGTGCATTCGGCGACGTCGCGGCCGGTCATCTCGACATGGATTCCGCCCGGCGCGACGCCTTCCGCGGCGGTCTCGGCGAAAAAGGCCGAAAGCTCAGCGAAGACGTGGTCGAGCGGCCTCGTCTTGAACCCGCTGCGGGCCTCGATCGTGTTGCCGTGCATCGGGTCGCACGACCAGAGGACGGGTCGCCCCTCGCGCCGGACAGCGCGGAGCAGAGGGGGCAGGCGGCGTGCGACCTCGCCGTGGCCCATGCGGGCGATGAGGGTGACCCGGCCGGGCTCGCCCCCCGGGTCGAGCGCGTCGAGCAGGCGCAGCAAAGTGTCGGGCTCGAGCGACGGGCCGCATTTCATCCCGAGCGGGTTGGCGAGGCCGCGGGCGAACTCGATATGGGCGGAGCCCGGGAAGCGGGTGCGGTCGCCGATCCAGAGCATGTGGGCCGAGGTCGCGAAGACGCGCCCGGCGGGGTCGCGGCGGACCAGGGCCTCCTCGAACGGCAGCAGCAGCGCCTCGTGGCTGGAATAGACCGGCGCGCCTTCGGCATCGGCGAGCGCGCGGACGTGGCTGAGCGTCGCCGCGGACTGGGACCAGGCGCGGAACATCCGCTCCGGGTCGGCGCGCCGCGCGGCGGGCTCGAAGGCGAGCCCGTTGACGATGTCGCCGCGATAAGCGGGGAGGGCGGCCGCACCGCGGACCTCCGGGTCGGCGGTGCGCGGCTTGGCGAACTGGCCGGCGATCCGGCCGACGCGAACCGCCGGCAGGCCCGATGCGGCGGCGATGCCGGCGGCCATTGCGTGGATCAGGCCGACCGTGCCGGCGATGGCGTCGGGCGAGAATTCGGCGAAGCTCTCCGCGCAGTCGCCGCCCTGGAGGAGGAAGGCGCGGCCGGCCTGCGCCTCGGCAAGCGAATGCTTCAGCGCCTCCACCTCGTCGGGGCGGACCAGGGCGGGATAAGCGGCGAGCTCGCGGGTCGCCGCCTCGAGCGCCGCGGGATCGTCATAAGCCGGCTGCTGCCGCGCCTCGAACCCGCGCCAGCTGGATGGGGACCAGTCCATGCCCGGCCTATGCGGACCGCGCGTCCGGCGCGCAAGCTCAGCCGCCGGGAACGCCCAGCTCCTGCGCCGCCGTCCGCAGCCGCCGCTGGGTGGCGGCATCGCCCGCAAACGCGGCGAGGGCGGAGCGGAGCGCCTCCGCAGCGGCCTCCGGCTCGTTCAGCACCATCCGCGAGCGCATCAGCCGGATCCAGCCCTCCGCGTCGCGGGGATTCTGCCGGAGCCGGGCGGCGAGGCGGTCGACCATCCCCTTGACCATCGCATCCTGCTGACCGGGCGGGATGGCGCGGGCGGCGTCGATCTGGGCGCGGGTCGGACCCGGTATGCCCTCGGTCGCGGTCGAACGCGGCTGTGCGGGGAGGCGGCCCGATATGTCGATCCGGTTTTGCTCGGCGATCTGGACGGCCGCCGCGCGGACCTGCGGCTCCCAGGGCGCGCCGGCAGGCGCATCGCGCAGCAAAGCGAGCAGCGCGTCCACCGCGCCGCGATGGTCGCCCCGATGGTCGAGGAGCGTCGCGAGATAGTAACGCGCCTGCGGGTTGGCCGCGTCGAGGGTCAGCGCGCGGCGGAACAGGGCTTCGGCCTCCGGCGGCGGCGTGCGCCCTCCGATCAGCAGCAAAGTCTCGCCGAGATAGGCGACATAGTCCGCATTTTGCGGGCGGAGCTCCGTCGCGCGGCGAAAGGCCCGCTCGGCCTCCGGGAAGCGGCCGGTCTCGCGGTAGAGGATGCCGAGGTTGAACCACCCCTGGTCGTTGTCGGGATCGCGGCGGAGGCGCTCCTCGACCTCCGCGATCATTGTGGCAGGGTCCGCCGCCGGCGCCTGGACGTTGGCCGGGGTCTCGGCGGCCTCGTCGCCCCCCGAGCGCGCGACGGCGACCCCGATCGCCGCGAGCGCGATCAGGCCGGCGCCGGCGAGGGCGAAGGTGGCGGCGCGCGTTGGAGGCTCGGCCATGCGCGGGATCATCGCGGCAAAAAGCCGCCGGTCAAGTCTGGCGCCGCGCCCCGGCGCTGCTACACTGCGCGCCTGCGGCTGCCGGGGAGCGAAGTGACCTCAACCTTCCGGATCGCGATCGTCGGCTCGGGGCCCGCCGGGCTCAGCGCCGCCGCGCGCGCCGCCCAGCTCGGTCTCAGCCACGTCCTGCTCGAGAAGACCGACCACCTCTCCGACACCATCTACAAATACCAGAAGGGCAAGCATGTGATGGCGACCCCGAGCCAGCTGGTGCTGCGCTCGGACATGGATTTCGAGGCGGGCAAGCGCGAGGCGGTGCTCGGCACCTGGGACCGGCTCGCGGGCGAGCACAAGATCAACGTGATGCTGAACGCCGAGGTCAGGTCGATCGCCGGCGAGAAGGGCGCGTTCACCCTGACCATGAAGTCGGGCGAGGCGATCGAGGCGGAGAACGTGATCCTCGCCATCGGTACGCAGGGCAATCCCAATCTGGTGCGCTGCCCGGTGGGGGAGGGCGCGACGGTCCAGTACCAGCTCGACGATCCGGGCGAATATGTGGACGAGCATATCGTCGTGATCGGCGCCGGCGACGCCGGCATCGAGAATGCGCTCGGCCTCGCGGCCGACCCCGAGCAGCGCAACGTCGTCACCATCGTCAACCGCTCGGCCGAGTTCGCCACCGCCAAGGACGCCAACGTCAAGGCCCTGGTCGCGGCGGAGGCGGAGGGGCGGATCACGATCCTGCGCGAGACCACCGCCTCGGCGATCGACAAGGGGTGGATCACATTCGACACCCGAGACGGCGAATTGAAGGCGCGCTGCGACCGGGTCATCGCCCGGATGGGCTCGGCGCCGCCGCGCGCGTTCGTCGAGGGATGCTGCGCGGCGTTCGAGGAGAAAGACGGGAAGAAGGCGATCGTCCCGGGCACCGGCGTCCAGTTCACCAGCGCCGACCGCGTCTCTTATCCGAAGCTCTCGCCCACATTCGAATCGACGGTGCCGGGGATATTCGTGATCGGCGCGCTGGCGGGCTATCCCTTGATCAAGCATTGCATGAACCAGGGCTATGACGTCGTCGAGTTCATCAACGGCAACGTCGATCTGAAGCCCGCCGACGAACCGATCCTCGAAGCCAAGTTCCGCGGCCTTCCCGGTGGGCGTCCCGTCGAGGAGTGGCTGGAGCTGCTGCGCGGCAGCGTGGCCATCCTCAACGAGCTCTCGCCGCTGCAGATGCGCGAGTTCATGCTCGACAGTGAGGCCCGCTTCTACCGCGCCGGCGAAATGGTGTTCGAGCGCAACGCGCCCGGATCTTCGCTGTTCGCGATCGCCCAGGGATCGGTTCGGGTCGAGGTCAGCCAGGCCGATCCGTCGATCGCCGTTCCGATCGGGGCGGGGTCGATCTTCGGCGAGGTCGGCCTGATTTCGGGCCGCCGCCGCGGCGCGACGGTGCGCGCGGCCGAGGATTCGATCCTGGTCGAGGTGCCGCGCATGGCGGCCCTCAAGCTGATGTCGGCGGTGCCGGCGGCGCGCCGGGCGATCACCCGCATCTCGATCGAGCGACAGCTGCTTCAGATGTTCGGCTCGGGGCTGACGCCGGACGATCTCGTCGAGGTGCTCGAGACGGCGGAGGTGAAGAGCGTCCGCGCGGGCGAGGCGATCATCAGCGAGGGCGAGGACGGGATCGACATCTATGTGATCCGGCAGGGGTCGATGGTGGTCGAGAAGAGCATCGGCGGCCGGCCGGTCTTCCTCTCTTACCTCCCCGCCGGCTCTTATGTGGGCGAAATGGCGCTGATCGACGGCGGGCCGCGCACCGCGACGGTGCGCGCGGCGATCAAGTCGGAGGTCATCCGGATCGACGGCGCCGCCTTCCGCCGCCTGCTCGAGCGCAAACCGGATCTGCTCGCGAGGGCGAAGGTCGACATGGCCTCGCGCCGTCAGCTCAATGCCTTCATCGAGGAGAAGAAGGACGAGTTCGGCGGCGTCGTCGACATGTACAGCTCGGTCGCTTCCTTCCTGATCGAGAACGGCATCGGCGAGGCGACCGACGTGCTGCTGATCGACGAGAAGCTCTGCGTCGGTTGCGACAATTGCGAGAAGGCCTGCGCCGACAGCCACGAGGGCCTCTCGCGGCTCAATCGGGAGGCCGGCAAGACCTACGCCCATCTCCACGTGCCGACCTCGTGCCGCCATTGCGAGCATCCGCATTGCATGGCCGACTGCCCGCCCAATGCTATCCACCGCGGCGCCGACGGCGAAGTCTATATCGACGACAGCTGCATCGGCTGCGGCAATTGCCAGCGCAACTGTCCCTACGGCGTGATCCGGATGGAGAAGGTGCCGCCGCCCAAGCCGCCTCTGCTTTCCTGGCTGCTGTTTGGCTTCGGCCCCGGCCCCGGCGAGCCGCCGAAGAAGTGGACCGAGAAAAGGGTCGATCCGGAGACCCCGAAGAAGGCGATCAAGTGCGACATGTGTGCCGGCATCGACGGCGGGCCGGCCTGCGTCCGCGCCTGCCCGACCGGCGCCGCGATCCGGGTGGCACCCGAGCAGTTCCTGTCGGTGGCGCGGCTCGAAAGTTGAGGATATTCGTTGCAGAGATGTAACGGAGCGGCCTGAAGGGGGACGAAGGCGCGCGATGGCGAGCAGGGGGGCAGAGCGGACTCGTCTCGGCAGCGGCGGCAGCCATGAGGGGTTCCTGCGCCACCGCCGCTTCCGCTGGCTGAAGGTCGCGCTTCTGCTCTCGCTGGCGGCGGCGGTCGCCTACGCGGCGACCGACGTCCAACCGCGGCACAATGGCGGCTCCTGGCTCGGCTACGCGCTCGGCACGATCGGCGCTTTGCTGATCCTGTGGCTCACCATGCTCGGCGTCCGCAAGCGGGCGATGACGCGCGGCCGCTGGTCGCTGAAGGCGTGGACGTCGGCGCACGTCTATCTCGGCCTGGCGCTGGTCGTGATCGCGACCCTCCACACCGGCTTTCAGTTCGGCTGGAACGTCCACACTCTGGCCTATGCGCTGATGATGGTGGTCGTCCTCTCCGGGATCTACGGCATCTCGGTCTATGCGACGCTGCCCGACGAGCTCAGCGACAACCGCGCCGAGATGACGCGCCCGCAGATGATCGACGCGGTCGTCAAGATCGACCAGCAGCTCCAGGCCGCCGCCCAGCCTCTGGACGAGGAGGAGGCCGGCATCGTCCGCCTGTCGCTGGCGGAGGATCCGTTCCGCGGCAGCCTCGTGCGGCGGCTCAGCGGCAATTACTCCAACTGCCGCAACGCGGCGGCGCTCCGCGCGATGCGGGCGCGCCCGGCAACTCCGGAGACCGCGCGCGTCGTCGATCTGCTCGAGCGCAAGGCGGCCGCGCTCGGCCGCATCCGCCGGCACCTGCGCATCCGGGCCTTGCTCGAGATCTGGCTCTTCGTCCACGTGCCCGTCACCTTCGCGACGATCGCCGCGCTCACCGCGCACGTCGTCAGCGTCTTCTTCTACTGGTAGGGCCGCGATGGCGTTCCTCCTTCGCACCGTCTCGCGCAGCGCCGAGGGCCGCGAGATCGTCCGCACGGCGCGGGTCGAAGGCGAGCGGCTGACGGTCGGCCGCGACCCGGCGAGCGACGTCCACCTGACCGACCTCGCCGTCGCCTTGCGCCATGCCGAGATACTGCGGACGGCGGACCGGCTCGAAATCGCAGCGGGGACGGGCGTGTCCATCGAGCTCGACGGCCGCAAGGCCGCGCGCGGCGCGCTCCCGCTCGGCACCGGCGGCGACATCAGGATCGGCAGCCACATCTTGCGGTTCCTGCCGACCGCGGCCGGCGCCGCGGACGTCGAGGTCGCGGTCGAGCGGGTGACCGAGGGCGAGGCGCAGCTCGGCAAGGCCGACGAGCGCCGCTTCTCGGTCGCCTCGGTGATGCCCGGAAAGCGGCCGCTCGCCTGGATCCTGGTGCTGCTCGTGTTGGGCGTCTTCCTCGCCTGGCCGATCTGGACCGTCCAGCACCGCCGGCAGGACGCGGCCCGCGGCTTCCAGCCCGACCGGATGTGGCTGAGCGGCCATCTGAGCCAGGTCCATTCGAGCCTCGAGAGGGATTGCGCCGCCTGCCACGTGACGCCGTTCGTCTCGGTCCGCGACGAGGCCTGCCAGACCTGCCACGTCCGCGTCCACGACCATGCCGACCGCGCCCGGCTCGCCCGCGCGCGGCCCGGCGTCGAGGGCTGGGGCCGCTTCCAGCTCGCCGTCCAGGAGACGTTCGGCCTGACGCCCGGCCGCTGCGTCGACTGCCACACCGAGCATGAGGGCCCGCAGGAGATGGCACCCACGCCGCAGCGTTTCTGCGCCGATTGCCACAGCGGGCTGCGCGAGCGCCTGCCCGACACGCGGCTCGGGGACGCCGGCGACTTCGCCACGGCGCACCCCGAATTCCAGCCGAGCGTGCTGATCCGCTGGGACGCTGAGGTCCCGGTGATGCAGCGCGTGTCGCTCGCCGGCCGGCCGAGCGAGAATTCGAACCTGCGCTTCCCTCATGCGCTCCATCTCGCGCGCGACGGCGGAGTCGCGCAGATGGGGCGGCGCCTGCGCGGCCAGTTCGGCTTCGGCGACAGCCTCGCCTGCGCCGACTGTCACGTGCCGACGCCGGACGGCACGCGTTTCCAGCCGGTCGACATGGAGGCCGATTGCGGCATGTGCCACTCGCTTGCCTTCGATCGTGTCGGCGGGACCGTCCGCACGCTGCGTCACGGCTCGCCCGAGCAGGTCGTCGCGGACCTGCGCGAATATCATCGCGGCCGGGTGCCGCCGCGTCCGTCGGTGCTCGGCCCCGATGCGCGGCGCCGGCCCGGCGACGTGATGCAAATCCGCAGTGCCATCCAATATGCCCAGGCCCTGGCCGGCTCGGGCAGCGCCGCCGACCGCGCGATCCGGGCGGTCTTCTCGCCCGGGGGCGCCTGTTGGGACTGCCATCAGGTCCAGATCCCGCCGCTGGGCTCGTCGGCTTACCGGATCCGGCCGGTCGCCTTTCCGACGCGCTATATGCTGCACGGCTGGTTCGACCATGCGCCGCACCGCCAGACCGACTGCGCCACCTGCCACGGCGCGGAGCGCTCGCGGTCGGCCAACGACCTGCTGCTGCCGCGGCTGGAGACCTGCCGCACCTGCCACGGCGGCGAATCGTCGGGGGAGGTGCCCTCGACCTGCGCGATGTGCCATGATTATCATGCCGATGAGGGGGTGCCGGCGATGCTGCTTCGCCAGCGCGTCCGGGGGCGGCGCTGGGAGAGGACGACGATCCAGGTCCGCCCCGAGCCCGCGGGAGGGCGCAGATGACGAGCGAACGCCTGCTGATCGCCCAGGTCACCGACCTCCATCTCGGCTTCGACCAGGGCAATGAGGAGGAGTTCAACCGCAGGCGCCTCGACTGCGCGCTGGCGGCGCTGGTCGCGATGCGGCCGCGGCCGGATCTGCTCCTTCTCACCGGCGACCTCGCCGAGGAGGGCGACGACGAAATCTCCTATCGCCGCCTTCGCGAAGCGATCGCCGACCTCCCCTTTCCCTGCTTCATGGCGATGGGCAATCACGACAGCCGGGAGCCGTTCCGGCTCGTCTTCCCGGAGGCGCCGGTAGGCGGCGACGGCTTCATCCATTATGCGCTGGACGATCTGCCGCTGCGCATCATCGTCCTCGATACGCTCGAGGTCGGGCGCCACGGCGGCGGCTTCTGCGAGACGCGCGCGGCCTGGCTGCGCGCGCGGCTCGCGGAAGCGCCCGAGCGTCCGACCCTGATCGTGTTGCACCACCCGCCGATCGAGACGGGCCTTAGCTGGATGACCGAAAATCCGGACGCGGAGTGGACCCGGCGGCTGGGAGAGATCGTGGCCGCTCAGGACAATATCGTCGCGATGATCGCCGGCCACCTCCATCGTGCGGTGATCGCGCAATGGGCCGGGACGACGCTCGCCGTCTGCCCCTCGACGGCGCCGCAGGTCGCGCTCGATCTGATGCCGATCGATCCGGAGCGGCCCGACGGCAGGGCGATGATCGTCTCCGATCCGCCCGCTTACGCCCTGCATTTGTGGAACGGCCGCCAGCTCGTCACGCATTTCGAGACGGCCGAGGATCACGAGGTCCTCGCCACCTACACGCCGCAGCTCCAGCCTTTGGTGCGGATGCTCAGTGCGGAGAAGAAAGGCCGCGGCTGAGCCCCGCCTTGGTCAGCCCGCCTTGATCCAGTTCTTGACCGGCGGCTGCGCCAGTTGATCGAACTGCCCGGTCAGCTTCGCGATGACCTCCTGGAATGTTCCTTCCACGGAGACCAGATGCTCGCCGAAATGGATGTCGGTGAAGGGCCCCGACGAGGAGCGGACATAGGTCACCAGATCCGGGTTGATCGCATAATGCCCGGGCTGGCCGCCGCGCTTCATCACGATCAGCTTCAACACCGGCTCCTCTACGCTGCACCGGTCGGGCTAACAGAGGCTGCTTAACGGCTGGTTATTGCCGCCGCTCAGACCTCAGACGGCGGGCAGACGATCGCATGGAGCGCGGCCAGCGGCGAGTTCGGATTGATAGCCTCCGCTTCCTCCTCCTCCATCGGCACGGTAATGCTCTCGCCATTGTCCATGTCGGCGACGAGCATGATCGTCCTTGCCGCACGACGGCGGCAATCGATCTCCTCGACCGAGTTGAACTCGCGCGGCCCTGGCGGCGCGGAGCGTCCGGGCCGGGCGCGCAGCCGCACCCGTATCCCACCATCACCGCGAACGACCGAGGCTGGGTCGTACCAGGTCATCGCCCCGTCGGGCAGCTCGAAGAGATCGACCCATTGCGGATCAGCGGCTTGCGGCGGGGCCGCAGCGAGCAGAGCCGCTGCTGCAATCATGATCGTCATTCCATCCAATCCTCCAGTGAGCCGCGGTCGACGACGCGGTAGGGAATCCCGCGGCGATTGAGGAACAGCCGCTCCATCTCGCTGCGGGTGAAGGGGCGCGAGCCGAGGCGGCCGAAGACGGCGATCTGGTTGCCGGTCTCGTCCACCGCGCGGTCGCGGTCGAGGCCCTTGGAGAGAGCCAAAGCGGGGGAAGGGGTGCGCGCCCACGCGATCAGCTGCGGCACCGGCCGCGGCGAGAAGCCGTAGAAATTGGGCTGGCTCTCGGGACTGGTCAGCTGGAACAGCTTGAAGCCGTTGCGCCCGTCGGCGACGTAGGCGAACAGTGAGGCGTTGGTCGAGCCGACGATCACGTCGCTGGCGTCGGGCGCCTGGCCGGCCGGCCACGCGATCGGCGGCCCACCCCGCGGCCGCTCGGGATTGGTGACGTCGAGGATGACGAGGCCGTCGGCCCCCGCCGCGACATAGGCATAGGTGCGCGCGAGATAGAGCCGCCGCGCGTCGGCCATCGCGAAGGTCGCTTCGGGGATGAGCCGCGGGCGGGAGAGGTCGGTGACGTCGAGCAGCTGGACGCCGTCGGCGGTGGTCACCCAGAGGTAGCGGAACTGGATCGCCGAGGCGCGGGCGTCGCGCAGCGGCACCGTCGCCAGGTGACGCGGATGGAGCGGGTCGTCCAGGTCGACGACGACGAGGCCGGCGGCGGCGGCGACATAGGCGATGCGGCCGGCGAGGGTGACGTGGCGCGCGCCGGCGAGCACGTTCCCCTCGTTCCAGGTGACGGCGCGGCGCAGGAAGTTGTTGCGCGGGTCTCCGTCGGCGAGCGTGTTGACGTCGACCAGGATGAGGCCCTCCTCGGCGTCAGTGACGACGGCGTAGCTGTAGAGCGGGTGGATGGGCTGCTCCTGATTCTCCTCGAGCAGGCTGATGCTCGTCCCGTCGGGCTGCGGGCGCTGCGTCTGCGCCATCTGGGCGTTGCGGGTCGGCGCGACCGGCTGGTTGGTCGGCAAGGCGACGCAGGTGGCGTCGCGGCTGTCGATATCGGTGTCGTGGCCGAGCGAGGAGAAAGGCGCGGTGACGATCCGCTCCGAGACGCCCTTGTTGCCGATATTGGCGACGTCGTAGACCCGGAAGCCTCCGCGCCCTTCGGCGACGAACATATATTCGCCGCGCTGCTGGATGCAGCGGACCGCGCCGCCGGTGCGCTGGACGACGTTGGCGAATTGCTCGCGCGAGCCCCGGCCCCCACGGGTCCAGTTGATCAGCTCCCGCCGATTCCGCTCGACGTGCATCCGGTAATAATCGGGGTAGGCGAAGCGCTGGAGGTAGGAGCCGATCACCGCCTGCGGCTCGTCCCATTCGGTCACCCGCACCGCCTCGAACCCGCCGCGCAGGCCGACCCAGGCGTGCATGCCGACGAAGTTGACGAAGTTCGTCCCCTGGAGCGTCAATTGCGCCATGATAGCATTGTTGTCGTTCGCCGCGCTGACGTGGCAGTCGCTGCACTGCTTGGTCTCGGTGCGGCGCACGGTGTGCGGGAAATGCGGGGCGAAGGCCTGGCTCGAATAGCCCGACGCCGAGATCGGCGGCTGCTGGACGTAGATGCGCTCGCGATTGATGTTGGTCGAGCTCAGGATCAAGGCTGAAGTCGACCGGATTGGCGCGATGATGTTGCCGCGGGTGGTCATGTGCCGGCCGAGCTGGAACATGTCCTCTCGCGCGACCTGCGGATTGTAGGTCGCGAAGTTGCGGGTTTCCTCGCTCTCGTAACGATGGGAGGCCGTGCGCCAATTGGCCTCGATCGGGAGATGGCAGCCGGCGCATGAGGTCGTCCAGCTGAGGTGGCAGGTGAAGCAGGCCATGCCGTCGTCGGGATGGGCGAGGTCTCCGTCCGCGACGCCCGATCCGAAGACGTAGCGTCCGGTCTCGGCGCCGCTCCGCGACATCAGCTTGGAGCGCGCCGACAGTTCGTTGAAGCAGGGCCCCGTCATTCCCTGCGAGGCGGGAAGGCAGGACGGCAGGGAGCGGTCGACGCTGTCGCGGACCTGGCTCACCACCCATTCCCGCTCGGGATCCACGATCGAGCGCTGGACCAGGATGCGCCGGCCGTTCTCGTCGTCGCGCCACTCGAAGCGCCGGCGGCCGTCCTCGTTGCGAAGCAGCTCGAGATTGGTGCCGTTCGGCGGAGCAGCCGGCCCCGAGGTGCGCAGGTTGGCAAAAGCGCGGGCGGTGCCGTGGCAATCGCGGCAGCTGATCTCGATCGCGTTGGCGACCTCGCCGTAGATGAAGCCGTTGCCGTGGCTGTCCTGGGCGAAGTGGCAGTCGGCGCATTGCATCCCGCGCTCGGCGTGGATGTCCATCATGTGCACCGCGCGGCCCGGATTGGTCCCCGCGGGGACGAACAGGCCTTCATTCCCGCGGCGGAAGGTGTCCGGATCGCCCGGCGCGATGCGCTGGCCGTCCTCGTCGACGAGATTGCCCTCGCGGTCGCGGCGAAAGATGGCGCGGAAGTTCCAGCCATGGCCATGATAGTCCGCGAACTGAGTATGGCGCGCGATCGGGTTCACCCGGTCGTAGACTTCGCGCAGGAAGCTCTCGTCGCCCCAGAGGCCGCGCGGCGCCGCGCCCTCGGGGTTGCGCTCGAGCACTTCGTGGACCTGCGCCGCGGTCGGGTAGCGCTGCTGGCGGAAGCGGCTCTCCTCCTCGGGGGTCCGCGCCGGGAGGCGGTTTTCGGGTCCGGGCCACATCAGGTCGGCGTCGGATTCGTAGTCCCACATCGTGTAGCCGAGGTACGAGTTCAGGAAGATGTTGGGCTGGTGCATGTGGCAGACCATGCACTGCGAGGTCGGGATCGCCCGGGTGAAGACGTGGCGGATTGGGTGCCCGCGCTCGCGGACCGCCGCGTGGTTGGTGTCGGCGGGCGCTCCGTGCTCCCCGCCGCGCTCGGTCAAATTGGCGATGGCGGGGTCGACGGTCGCGGGCTGGCCGTCGCGGCCGTGCTCGGCATAGCCGAGGCTGTGCCGCGGCTCGCGGTCGTTGGCGTAGACGACGTGGCAGCCGGAGCAGCCGGAATGGCGGTAGTCGCCCGGCTGGTCGTTGGTGCCCATGAACCACATGAAGGGGTCGTTGAGGCGCGTCTTGTGGATGTTGAGGATCGGGATGGCGACGCGCAGGCCGGTGCCGGGGCCGCGGTTCGACTGGCGGACGTCCGGCCGTCCCGGCTCCTCGAGCCGCTGGATCGATCCGGAGGGCGAGGGGAGGCCGATCTCCGGGAACTGGGTGCCGATGGTGCGGCCGCCGCGCTCGAACACGCGGAAGATGTCGCCGGGCGGAACGACGTGCCAGGTCGGCAGCGGGTAGAGCTCGGCGAGGACGCCGCGGGCGCGCTGCTCCGGCGTGATCTGGCCCGGCGTCACCCCCGGCGACTGGATGCGGGCGGGCTCGCCGGAGCGCGTGTACGCCTCTCCGAACAGGTAGTTTTTGAACGGGATGATGCCGTTATTGTAGGCCGCGCCGCCCCACAGCATCGCGCCGCTTGCCATCAGGGAGCGCTCGGCAGCTTCGATGATCTCCAGGTGGCAGGCGCCGCAGGCATCGCGCGCGACGCGGTAATCGGACGGATTGACGAAGCGGACGAACTCCGGCGCCTCGATGTTGAGCAGGGTATAGGAGCGGCGCGGGTTGGCACTCGACGGGAAATGCCAGGCGCCGGGATAGCGCGGCAGGACATGGGCGCGGTCGCGAAGCCCGGCATCGTTCGTCGCTCCGGCGGGCGCGACGATCCGCGGGTTGCCGCCGTGGCAATCGACGCAGCCGAGGACGACGGCGGGCGTCGCATGCATCGTGTGCGCGTCGCTGGCGGTATGGCAGGAGACGCAGCCGGCGCTCTGCGCCTCCGCCTGCGCGGGATCCTGGGTCCGGGGCGCAGCACCGAAGCGGACCAGGCTGTAGTCGCGCGCGACCGCTTTCTCTTTCTCCGACGCCTGCAGCTGCGCCGTGCCGAGCAGGCCGGCCGCGATCAACGCCGCTGCGAGGAGAAGCCGCCGCATCAGTAGGTCACGATCGCGTTCAAGAGGACCGAATAATAGCGGTCCTGGCGCTCGCTATTTTCGAACAGGTCGCGGAAGCCCCGGCCCGGCTGCAGCACCGCCGCCGAGGCGCGGAAGACGAGGTTCTGGGTCATGCGCGGACGCCAGATCGCGGCCGCGGAAACGTCCCAGCCGATGTCGCTGCCGATCGTGCCCTGCATCCTCAGCGCCTCCAGCGTCGCCGTGCGGGCGAACCAGAGATGGTTGACGTTGGCCGAGACGCGGATCGTCGGCGTGATGTCGAAATCGACGCCGCCGCCGAGCAGGATCGTGCCCGGATTGGCGAAGTTGGACTGGCCCTGCTCCTTGGACGAGCGCAGCGAATTGAGGATGCCGTTGCGGCCGTTGAGGCCGATTGCGCGGCCGCCGCCCGCGAAGGGGATCGACTGCCGGATCCAGTAGCTGGTGTCGGCGCCGGCGAAGACCGGATTCTCGAAGATCGCGTCGAAGCCGCCATGGCTGTCGTCATAGGGATTGCCGTCGCCGCTCGCGTAGAGCGCCGCGCTGCGCAGGCGGATCCAGTTCATGTCGTAGCTCGGCTCGGCGGCGGCGAAGAAGCTGGTGATCCGTGCGGTCTCGCCGGTGAAGACGCTTTGCCGGTCCCAGCCGAAGGCGCCGTAGAGCTGCGCCGAAAGGTTGATCCGCCCGATCCGCCCGTCGGCGCCGTAACCGAGATAGGCGACCTCGTAATTGCGCCCGCGCAGGGTGCCGATAAGCGCGGGCCGCACCGGAAAGCCGTTATCGTCCACCTCGATGTCGGACCGCTCGCGGTTGACATTCAAGGTGACGCTAGCCTGGCTCGTCATCCCGACGAACGGAAAGTCCTGGCGGAAGAGGTTGGCGTGGAGGACCCAGTCGCGCCGCGGCCACTCGAGGATGTTGTTGAGCCCGGAATTGGTGTCCTTTTCGAGCCGCCAGACCGCCGCGATATTGTACTGGAAGCGGTTGTTGTCGCGGTTGCCGAACAGCCGCACGCCGAGCTGGTTGTCGTTGAACAGGAAGCCCCGGAAATCGAACTGGAAGGGCTGGATGCCGATCCGGATCGAATCGAAATCGAAGCGGTCCGACACGTTCCTGAGATGGTCGTCGACGAACAGCTCCTGGACTCCGAGCGCATAGTCGAAGCGATGGCTCGGGCGCGAGGGCTCGACGAACAGGATGCGGCGCTCCGGGACGTCGACATAATTGGCCTGGACGGCGAGGGTGATCCGGTATTCGCGGTGCGGCGGCATGTAGGCGGTGCTGCCCTGGATCAAAGCCGCGCCGACGATGAAGGTCTGGGCGAGGACGAGGCTCTCGCTGCGGCCGAACACGTCGAGGCTACCCGGCCGCTGGGTCGTCTGCACGCCGACCGGAATCGGGAAGGTGCGCGGCTCGATCACGGTGTCGGAAACGGCGCTAACCGCGAGAAACCAGTCTTCGCCGTGGAGGCCGAGCGCATGCTGCAGCCGGCAGCCGCGGCTGCGCGGCCGCTCCTCGCCGACGCAGAGCGGGCGGTCGCCCTTGAGCGTGTTCTGGTTGTAGGGATCCCACCAGCGCTCGCGCACCACGCCGAGCGACTGGATCAGCCGCCAGCGGTCCGGGACGGGGATCTGGTCGGTCGGGAAGGCCTCCGGCGGCGGCGAGCGGATCGCGCCGGGATTCTCCTGCACAACCGGGTCGGGAAGATCGTGTTGCGGCACGCCCGGCCGGCGCCGGCCCTCCGGGTCCTCGCTCTGCTCCTCGGGGCGTGCGGCCGGAGGCTGCTGTCCCGGCCACCACCCCGCTTCCGGGGGCGGTTGCTGAGGGAGATCGGCGAGAAGGCCCAATCCCGCGGAGGAAAGCAACGAGACGAGGGGGGCCGCCAGCGCCATTTTCAGCGCCCCTGGCAGACATTCTGGTCGCTGGAGCCGAGGAACGGCGCGAACGGGCAGCCGACATAGCGCAGGCGCACGTCGTTGCCGCCGACCCGGACGACGATCCGGTCCGAGCGGATCGCCGGGTCGGCATTGCCGAAGAAGCCGGTCCTGACGCCGCCATTGTGGGTGCCGAGGAAGGCGATCATGTCGTCCTGGTCGATGCCGTCGCCGGAGACTCCGATGCCGCCGACCAGGGTTCCGTTGCGATAGACGGGGACTCCGCCCGGGAAGATCTGGATGCCGTTTGCGGTGCGGTTCGGCCCGGGCGCGGCGCTGCCGCACTGCTGCGGCACGTCGGCGCCGCCGCCGAGGATGAAGCCGACATGGGCTCGCACGTCCGCCTCGATCAGCGCCGACTGCAGGCCGGTCGAGAAGGGGTTGAACTCCGCGATCGCACGCGAGAAGGGCCCTGGCGGGCGGCCGACTTCGCCGTCGGGGAAATAAGGGCGGTGGATGTTGCCGATCGCGCGGGCGGGCCACGCGGTCTGGCCGCTGAACGCCGCGAAACTGCCGAAGAAGGCGCGCTCCGCCGCCACGAAGCTGCGCACGTCCGCGTCGGGATTGGCGAGCAGCTGCGTCTCCGCTGCCGGGTGGCTGAAGAACATCGCCGTGCGCGCCTTCTGCAGCGACACGTCGATGCCGAAGATCGGCGCGTCGGGCGAGCGCACGATGCCGAGCACCGCGCCATTGGTGTCGACCACCGAGATGGTCACCTGCGCGCGGCTGTCGAGCGGACGGCGGATCTGCGCGCGCGCCGCGGTCATCATCGTGAACGCCTCCTCGAGCAGGGCGCGCACATCCGAGGCGGCGAGCGGCTGGATCCCCGTCTCCGTGCCGCCGCGGATCGGGAAGCGGTTGGCGCCTGCTCCGTCGGTGAGCACGAAGGCGTCGCTGTTGGCGAACTCGGCGGCGTTCGCCGGCCGCACCCCCGACGCCTCGCTGCCGTAAGCGGTGCCGGCAAGGACCCCGCCGGTCGCGTTATAATATCCGCCGACGCTGACCAGGGTGCCGGCCGCGCCGTTGATCGCGGCGAAGGGCTGGACCGCGCCGCTCGCGAGATCGCCCGGCTCGGCATCGCTGTAGCGCAGCAAGGTGCCGTCGACGCTGACCCGGTCGGCGCGGATCTCGAGCGGCGCTTCATAGCCGCGCGTGGCGGCGAGCGCGATCGCCTCCTCGGGATCGCCGTCGACGTCGCGGACCTCCGGATCGAAGCCGTAACGGCCGTCCGCCATGATCCCGACGCCGCCGATCAGAACGCCGTTCCGGTAGAGGGGAAAGCCGCCCGGATCGGCGGCGAGGCCGAGCGGAGAACGCTTCGGGCCGATCAGAGCGGCCGGTCCCGGCGCGCCGAACCTGGCGCTGAGATCGGAGCAGGGGAGCGAGCTGAACTGCACCCCGAACAAGGGCCCGCTCTCGAGCCCCACCGTCGCGGCGGACGGCGGAAAGTGCTCTTGGACGATCATGCTCGCCGTGCGGGTCGAGAAGGCGTTGCCGGCGGACGAGAGGTAGGCACCGGTCACCGCCTTGGCGATCGCGCCGGCAACAGCGCCTTGCACGTCGACGCCCTGCAGATCGTGGGTGGAGCCGTTCGGCCCGGGCGGCACCAGCAGCCGCTGGTTCGCCCCGTTCATCGCGAAGACGGCGAGCACGTTGCCGACGCGGTCGACGACGGCGATGTTGGCGGGGAGGCCGCGCGCGCTCGCTTCGCCGACGGCGTTGGCGATCACCTGCTGCACGTCGGCCACGCTCAGCCGATCCTGCGCCGGCGCCGCGTAATTGCCGCCCGGGGGCGGCGGGGGCGCCGGTGGCGGCGGCGGGGAGGGCGGCCCGCCGCCTCCGCCTCCTCCGCCGCCGCCGCCTCCCCCGCCGCAGGCGGCAAGCAGGAGGCCGGCGGCGGCGAGCGCGGAGGCGGCGCGGCGCGTCATCTCAGCCTGCGGATCGCCGCCGCGGCGCGTCCCAGGGAGGCGCGGAACTGGCGCGGATCGTATTGATTGGGATCGCGCACCGCCTGGTAGGCGAGGTTTATGTCCGCGCGGATCGCATTGGCCTGCGCGGGCGAGGCGGAGCCGCTCGAGACGAGAGCGGAGAGCAGGGTGTCGGTGGCCATAACCGCCTGGACGGAGCCCGCATAATCGGTGAAGCGCTCGGAGATCGCGCTGCTCGCGATCGCGTCGATCATCGCGAAGGTCTGCGGCGGTCCCAGCGTCGCCGATCCGAACGCCGCGGCCAGCGCGCGCGCGCTCTCGCGCAAGGCGGCTGCGGCGCGGACGGCGGTGATCCGGTCGCTGGCGACGGCGCGGTGGAAATTGCGGCTGTCGCGCTCGAAGCGGGCGGCGAGATCGGGCGACACCACCCGCGCCGCCGCCGCCAGCATGATCATGTTCTCGTCATTGTAAGGCGGCATGCCCTGCGGGATCGGCCGCCCTGGATTGGCGACGGCGGTGGACTCGAAGCGGGGATCGTCCGAGATCCGGCGATGGCAGGAATGGCAGTCGAAGAAGTAGAATTCGGGGAACAGCCCCTCGGTGCCGCGCTCGCTGCTCGCGAACAGGGTCAGCGAGCGCTCCAGCGCCATCGCCTGGCCGATCGCCCAGGTCCGGACCGGGTTCGGCCGACCCTTGCGGGCATGATAATCCGCATCCTCGCTATGGTGCGCCTGGAGGGTAGTGAAGAGGTCGAGCTCGAAGGCGATGCGCGGGTGGCCGGCCGCCATGATCCGATGCGTGACGAACTGGCCCTGGTCGGCGCTACCGAAATGGCAGTCGAGGCAGATTGCGGCGCGCGCCCGTGGCTGGTCGAGCGGCACCATGCCGCGGGAGACGTTGGCCTGGTGGGTGCCCCCGACGGCATAATGGGTGGCGAGCCAGCCGCCGGCCGCGCCGTGGCAGCCTTCGCAGCCGACGCCGTCGCTGATCTGGAACCGCGGGCCGCGCCGCGCCGGCGGCGCCGGAGTCGCATGGCAGCCGAGGCACATCTCGGCGCGTGTTGCGTCGCCGTTGGGGATGCCGAGCCGGCGCGCGATCGCCCGAGACCGCTCCGAGCTCAGCACGTTGAAGGCTCGGCTGTGGGCCCCGGCCGGGCTCGCCGGATCCTGCCAGATCATCAGCTCGTCCTGGCGCACCACCGCGCCGTTGCCTTCGCTGCGACCGTGGCAGGTGGTTCCCCCGCAGGTCGCGACGCCGACGAAGGCGCTGCCGGGAGCGGAAGCGGCGTTCTGCGCCTCCGCGGAAGGAACCCCGATCAGGAGGATGACCAGGGCGGCGATGGCGGCGCCGAGCGACCCGAATGCGATCGCAAGTTCGCGATTGAGCCGCATGATACGCCCCCCGTTCCGCCCCGCCGGTTGAGCCGGCAGGCGGGACACTGCCGGACTATGTTCAATGTGCCGGAGCCTTTCAAGCAGGATGTCCGGCGCTCTTCGGCGCGTCGGATGACAGCCGCGGCAAACTCCTCTAGCCTCGCCGCCGGCGGGGGGAGACGGCGCCATGACCAAAGCCTCGGACCTGTTCATCCAGTGCCTGGAGGAGGAAGGCGTCGAATATGTGTTCGGCGTGCCGGGAGAGGAGAATCTCGACTTTCTCGACAGCCTCTCGCGGTCGGACAGTATCGAGTTGATCCTCACCCGCCACGAGCAGGGCGCCGGCTTCATGGCCGCGACCTACGGGCGCCATACCGGGAAGGCCGGGGTGTGCCTCGCGACATTGGGCCCCGGCGCGACCAATTTCGTCACCGCCGCCGCTTACGCCCAGTTGGGCGGCATGCCGATGATGATGATCACCGGCCAGAAGCCGATCAAGAAATCGAAGCAAGGGCGCTTCCAGATCCTCGACGTGGTCGCGATGATGGGGCCGCTCACGAAATACACCCACCAGCTCGCTTCGTCGGACAACATTCCGAGCCGCGTGCGCGAGGCGTTCCGCCTCGCCGAGGAGGAGAAGCCCGGCGCGGTCCATCTCGAGCTTCCCGAGGACATTGCCGACGAAGAGACCGGGATGACGCCGCTCAGCCGCAGCTTCGTCCGCCGGCCGCTCGCGGACGAGAAGTCGATCCGGGTCGCGGTCGAGCGCATCCAGGCGGCGAAAGCGCCGGTGCTGGTGATCGCGGCGGGCGCCAACCGCAAGATGACGTCGCGGATGCTGACCGAGCTGGTCGACAAGACGGGAATCCCGTTCGTCACCACCCAGCTCGGCAAGGGCGTGGTCGACGAGACGCATCCGCGCTTCCTCGGCTGCGCGGCATTGTCTTCGGGCGACTTCGTCCACCGCGCGATCGAGGCCGCGGACCTGATCGTCAACGTCGGGCACGACGTGATCGAGAAGCCGCCCTTCTTCATGTCGCGCGGCGGCGCGCAAGTGATCCACGTCTCGACCCAGACCGCTTCGGTCGATCCCGTCTATTTCCCGCAGGTGGAGGTGATCGGCGACATCGCCAACGCAATCTGGCAGATCAAGGAGGCGATCGCGCCGTCGGCCGGTTGGGATTTCGAGCCGATGCTCCGCGCCCGCGCCGCCGAGGTCGAGCATGCCGCCTCGATGTGCGAGGACATGCGCTTCCCGGTCTTTCCCGCCTGCCTGGTCCGCCAGATCCGCGAGGCGATGCCGGAGGACGGCATCATCTGCCTCGACAACGGCGTCTACAAGATCTGGTTCGCGCGCAACTATCCCGCCCGCCGGCCGAACACGGTGCTGCTCGACAATGCGCTGGCAACGATGGGGGCGGGGCTGCCGTCGGCGATGGCCTCGGCGATGGTCTATCCCGGCCGCAAGGTGATGGCGATCTGCGGCGACGGCGGCTTCATGATGAACAGCCAGGAGATGGAGACCGCCGTCCGCCTGAAGCTGAACATCACGGTGCTGATCCTCAACGACAACAGCTACGGGATGATCCGGTGGAAGCAGGCCAATATGGGCCTCGCCGACTGGGGCCTCACCTACGGCAACCCCGATTTCGTGAAATATGCCGAGAGCTACGGCGCCCGCGGCCACCGCGTCGAAGGCGCCGAGGCGCTCCCCGCTCTGCTGGCCCATTGCCTCGCGACCGAAGGCGTGCACCTGATCGACTGTCCGATCGACTATGCCGACAACGACCGCATCCTGAACAAGGAAATCAAGGAGCTGAGCGCCCGCGTCTGAGGCGTTGGGCCAGCGGAGCCTGGACCATCGGGCACCCGACGGCGATCTGAGTGGATAGGACTTCGATGTAGCAGACATCCAAAATGGGGGAAGAAATGGAATTTCTCATTCTTCTGGTGCTGGTCGGCGCCGTGACACTGTTTTTCATCAAGCGGAGTCCGCACAGCTCGGGTGCGGCGGCGCCAGGGGCAGCTGCTTCGGACGATCCGAGGTGGAAATACCGCCACGTCTGCAAGGACACCGAAATCGCACTCGATTCCGAGCAGCAGATCATCCGTCTCCGCGGCGTTTTTAACAGGGTCGCGGTGCAGAAAGAATATAAATACGCGGATGTTCGCACTTGGGAATTCAAGGTCATGTCGGGCGGAGCCATCCGCCCTATCGGGAATATCGGCACCAACGCGATGATCGGCGTTGCCGTTGCCAATTACATGCAAGGGAAGCAAAACGAGGCTGAGACGGGCTTATTTATCGGCGTCCGCGACATCGAATTTCCGGAGTGGCATATCCTTTTTCCGGCGGACAAAGGCCGCGATCTCGAACTGAAGCGGTGGATGGAGATCCTGCGGCAGGAGGTCAATCGGGATTGAATCGACGGACGTATGGTACGGAGGGTTTTCATTGAAGCTGCGCGACACCTACCCACTCTACCTCGCCAACGAGGCGAAGCAGCCGAACGCGGATCTCGAGGTCACGGACAAGTTCACCGGCGAGGTCGCCTTTCGGGTCGCCCTCGCCGACGCGGCGACGATCGAGACGGGCATCGCAGCGGCGGCCGAGGCGGCGGAGCCGATGGCGGCGATGCCGAGCTACGAGCGGCAGGCGGTGCTCAGCCACTGCGTCGCGCGCTTCAGGGAGCGTTTCGACGAGCTCGCCTTCGCGCTCTGCGTCGAGGCCGGCAAGCCGATCAAGGACGCCGAGGGCGAGGTCACCCGGCTGATCGACACCTTCCGGATCGCCGCCGAAGAAAGCGTGCGCATGACCGGCGAGGTCCAGCCGCTCGACATCAGCCCGCGCGCCAAAGGCTATCAGGGCATCTGGAAGCGGGTTCCGATCGGGCCGTGCAGCTTCATCTCGCCGTTCAACTTCCCATTGAACCTCGCGGCGCACAAGATCGCGCCGGCGATCGCGGTCGGCTGTCCGTTCGTGATAAAGCCCGCCAGCCGCACGCCGCTCGGCACGATCATCATCGGCGAGGTGCTCGCCGAGACCGATTTGCCGAAGGGCGCCTTCTCGGTGCTGCCGGCGAGCCGGGACGGCGCCGATTTGTTCACCACCGACGAGCGGTTGAAGCTGCTCAGCTTCACCGGCTCGCCGCAGGTCGGCTGGGACCTCAAGGCCAAGGCGGGCAAGAAGAAGGTGGTGCTCGAACTCGGCGGCAACGCCGCGGTGATCGTCGACCATGACGCCGATCTCGACGACGCGGTCGAGCGCATCGTCTTCGGCGCCTTCTACCAGTCGGGCCAGTCCTGCATCGGCGTGCAGCGGATCATCGCCCACGAGCGGATCTACGAGGCGCTGAGGGACCGCTTGGTCGACAAGACCAAGACGCTCGTCCACGGCAACCCGCACGACCGCGACACCTTCATCGGCCCGATGATCAGCGAAGGCGAGGCGCGGCGGCTCCACGGCTGGGTCCTCGCGGCGGTGGAAGGCGGTGCGACCTTGCTCTGGGGCGGCGAACGCAAGGGCGCGATGCTGCAGGCGACTTTGCTGGAGGGGGTGGACCGGAGCGCGGCGGTCTACACTGAGGAGGCGTTCGGCCCGGTCGCGATCCTCTCCCGCTTCAGCCGCTTCGACGAGGCGCTCGCCGAGGTGAACGACAGCAAGTTCGGGCTCCAGGCGGGCATTTTCACCCGCGACCTGTTCAAGGCGCTCGACGCCTGGGACCGGCTCGAAGTGGGCGGCGTCGTGATCAACGACGTCCCCAGCTACCGGGTCGACAACATGCCTTATGGTGGGGTCAAGGACAGCGGCCTCGGCCGCGAGGGGGTTCGCTTCGCGATGGAGGACATGACCGAGATCAGGAACCTGGTGATCCGCCGCGGCGCCGGAGCCGCCTTGAGGCAGATGGGCGAATGAGACGCCTCGGCCCGATGTTGGCGCTGCTCGCCGCCTCCTGCGGCTCCGCACGGGAAAGGGACGAGCAGGGGCTGCGTGCGGCGAATGCGGCCTATGATCGCGCCATCGTCGCCGGCGACCGTGCCGCGCTCGAGCGCATCCTGGCGCCGGACTATGTCTACATCACGGCTGAGGCAACGATCCGGGATCGTGCCGGCACCATCGCGCAGCTGACCTCCGGCCGCGTCCGCATCAGGTCGTCCGGCAGCGAGGATGTGCGGGTGCGCTGGCTCGGCCGCGTCGCTGTGGTCACCGGGCGCTTCAACGGCGAGGTGACGGCCGGCGGCCGGACCTTTCCCCATAGCGAGCGCTACACGTCGCTCTGGACTCGCGGGGACGACGGCTGGCACCTCCGCCACGAACATGCCAGCACCCCGTCGGTCGGCGTGGTCGACGAGCAGCAATAGAAAAGGCCGCCTGCTCTCTCCAGCGGGCGGCCTCTCCTTGCGATGACTGCGACCGTCAGGCGCCGGCGGCTTGGCCCTCGTCGTCGTCGCTCGATTCCTCCGTCTCCGGGGTCTCGGCAGCGTCGCCCGAAGCCTCGGCCGTCGCGCCGGGCTCGGCGTTCGGGTCGTAATCCTCGGTGAAGCCGGCTTCGTCCTTTTCGAACATCTCGGCCATGACGTCGACGCCCTGCGCCTGCAGCTCGGCTTCCTCGGGCGAACGCGCGACGTTGACGCGGATCGTCACCGAGACTTCCGGGTGGAGGGCGACGCGGACGTCCTGGACGCCGAGCGCCTTGATCGGCCGATCGAGCACGATCTGGTTCTTGGCGACCTTGTGGCCTTGCGCCTCGAGCGCCTCGGCGAGGTCGCGCGCGGAGACCGACCCGTAGAGCTGGCCGGTATTCGAGGCCTGGCGGATGAGCAGGACCGAAGCGCCTTCGATGGTCTTCGAATCCTTCTCGGCGGCCGAGCGGCGCTCGGCGTTGGTCGCCTCGATCTTCTCGCGGTTGGCCTCGAAGACCTTGCGGTTCGCCTCGTTGGCGCGAAGCGCTTTGCCGTTGGGCAGCAGGAAGTTGCGGGCGAAGCCCGGCTTCACGTTGACCACGTCGCCGATGGCGCCGAGCTTCTCGATCCTTTCGAGCAGGATGACTTCCATTGCTCGCGCTCCTTATTTCACGACGTAGGGGAGAAGGCCGAGATGGCGCGCCCGCTTGATCGCGGTGGCCAGCTCGCGCTGCTTCTTGCCCGACACGGCGGTGATCCGGCTCGGGACGATCTTGCCGCGCTCGGAGACGAAGCCCTGGAGCAGGCGGACGTCCTTATAGTCGATCCGGGGAGCGTCCTTGCCCGAGAAGGGGCAGGACTTGCGGCGGCGGAAAAATGGGCGACCCATGTGCTGATCCTTCTCTCTTTACGCTTCGACGGCGTCTTCGCGGGCGCGGCGCGGGCCGCGGTCACCGCGATCGTCGTCGCGGCCGCGGCCGCCGCGATCACCACGGTCTCCCCGATCACGGTCTCCACGCTCGCGGTCCCGCTCCCCCCTCCGCATCATCGCCGAAGGGCCCTGCTCGTGGGCGTCGACGCGGATCGTCATGTAGCGGATGACGTCTTCGTTGATCTGCGTCTGCCGCTCGAGCTCGGCGACGACGCCCGCGGGGGCCTCGAAATCGAGCGCGACATAATGGGCCTTGCGGTTCTTCGCGATCCGATAGGCGATGTTGCGGAGGCCCCAGGTCTCGGTCCTGACGACCTTGCCGCCATTGTCCTCGACGATCTTGGTGGCGGTTTCCGCCAGCGCGTCGACCTGGGCCTGGGCGAGGTCCTGGCGCGCGAGAAAGACATGCTCGTAGAGCGGCATGTGCGCATATTCCTTGTCTTGGCCGATCGCTGACGCCGCCCGATGCGGACGCCCCTCCGGCTGTCGTCTCAAATTGAACCGGGGCTGGAGGACGCGCCTCAGCCCCGGACCCGGCGCACATAGCAGAGCGCGCCGCAAATACAAGGCTTTCGCGGCTAGCGCGGCTGGCGCGTCCGCGCGGGATCGGCATCGATGACGAGACCAGCCGCGGGATGAGAGACCGAGACGATCGGGGCAGCGTCGTCCGCCGAAATCGCGAGCGCCTTCGCATCCTCATAGCTCGGCCAGTTAGTGAAGACCCCTATGGCGGCTGCGCGGCGCGAATTGCTGGCGGTCAGCCAGACCAGCCGCTCGATCCCCGCCCTCTGCTCCGGCGGCACTTCCTGCCCCGAGAAAAAGCTCTCGACCTGAAAAAGGGCAGTGCCGTCGGCGGCCATGAAGGCGTAGCGCGCCGCCGGATACCCGTTGGTGTCCCCCTCCCAGCCGAGCGCCACAACGTCCTGAGTGCCGACGCGGAAGGTCTCGATGCGGCAATAACGGTCCGGCTGCAACACGGGATGGGGGAGATTGCGCGCTTGATCGAGCAAGGTGACGCCGATTCCGAGGCCGATCATGGCCCGGATCGCGCCGCTCCCCTCGACGGGGCGGCCCGTGCCCGTCCGATCGAACCGGGGGCAGTCGCGGGCGGTGCGGAGGAACTGCGATGCGGTTGCGCGCAGCTCGGCGGTCAGCGGCGCCCGCGGCCATGGCAGCATCATCGCGGCGGCGCCGGCGCTCTCGACCTCGCTTTGGTCGGCTCCCTGCGCCACCGCAACGACGGCCCATGAACCGATATTGCGATACCATATGCCCTGTGAAACCGGCCCGCCCGGCGTTGAGAAGCGGACCATCCGGATGCGGCCGTTGGGCCGGTCGGGCGTGCCCCAGAGAAGCGGCCCGTCGATGATGGTCTCCCGCGGCGCCGAGGGAAACTCGGCGTCCCCGATGCGCTGCAGGAAACGCCAGTTCCGCTCGACCCCGTCCGCCCCGGGAATGGGCAGGCCGAGGACGTCGGGCCGGAGCTGGATCAGGATGCGCAGCTTCGTGCGCCCGCCTGGACTTTCATACCAGGTCATGACGCTCGCCCCGTCGGGCCGGGTCGAGGTGAAGCCCCGTCGCTCGAAGGATCCGATCCGGGGCGGAAGCACGAAGCCGAGGTCGTTCTGGATCGCATCGCCGTTCGCGGCCATGCTCCAGAGCGGCACGTCCGGCGGACGCGGCTCCTGCGCGCCGGCGGGCGCCACCGCCAAGGCGAGGGCGATAACGGCGACGACGAGATGTTTCATGCTGCAATGCCCCCGGGTGGCGAGCCTAGACGGGCCTCGCGCGCGGAGGAAGCCGCAAAGCGCGCTCGGCGCCTAGAAAGCGATCAGTCCCTCGCGCAGGTGAGCGATCTCCGGCGGCGCCGAGGCGCCGGCTTCCTGCCAGCCGGGAAACCCGCCCCAATGGAGGGAGACGCGCAGATAGCCGACGAAATCGAGCTTGTACGGCGCGTCGCGCAAAGGCGCGTCGGCGACCGGCGCGGGAACGCGCACGACATAGGGGCCGCCGCCGCTGATGTCGGCCTTGTGAAGCGCGTCCGGGGCGATCGAGACTTCCTTCGCGTCTTCCGCCTCGTCGAAATTCTCGAGCCAGGCGAGCGCGCCTTCGACCGGATCGACCATCAGGGGATCGGGCAGGATGCGGGAGTCGCGCGGCGCAAGCGTCGGATGCTCGCCGTTGAAGTTCACCTCGCCCACCACCTCGTAGAAGGCGCGCAGCGACAAAGGCAGCGGTCCCCCGGCCACCTCCTCGAGCTCCGCGATCTCGGCACGGACGCCGGGGCCGGGTGGGACGTGCGGTGCGTGCGGCGCCGGCTGGCGGCCGAACAGACCCCCGATCAGCCCGGCCCGCGCGGTCGGGGCCACGAACTTGTAGCCGATCGCGTCCAGCCGCCCGGCCAGCGTGCGGACGTTGCGCGCGACGCGGTCCATCGTCTCGTAGGCGACCGCCAGGGCATCGGCGGCATGCTCCGCCGTCCGCACCCTGGCCTTCGCCGCGACGAGGTCCTTCCAGACCTGTTCGTGCTCGCCGGCGAGGTAGCGCTCGAAATGCGGCAGGTTCGGCGCCTCCTCGCGAAGGCGGGCGATGCGCGCCGCAGGATCGCGCGGCAGCTCGACCGAAAGGATCGGTGCGCTCTCGACTTTCCGCTTTGGCGCCGCGGACCTGGGTTTCGCCGGTTCCGCCCGCCCGCCTGCGGCAAACCCGTCGCGAAGGGCCATGACCAGCGATTCGCCCGCTGCGCGCTCGACCTTCGTCGGGCGCTCGGCGAGGACCACCGCATTGCGGAACGGCCACCACATGCCCGTTCCCGCAGCCACGTCCCAGAAAGCCTGGATCAGCGGCGGGGGCGTCGCGCCCCTTGCGCGCACCAGTTGTTCGTCGCGCGCAATCTCGGCGTAGCTGCCGATCTGGCTGTATTCGTTGGCATATTCCGAGGTGCCCATGAGCAGCCGGATGTCCGCCGCGCCGGCTGCGGCGGCGGCGTCGACCAGCATTCCGTCGCCATGCCGGCCGAAGAAGCGGAGTTCGTCGGCCCTCAGCGATGCCGTCGCGGGATCGTCCATGTCCGACATGTAATCGGGGAAGCCGTCGCCGATGACGTCCATCAGGAACATGATCCGCTCCTGCATCAGGGCGGTTGCCAGCCGCATGTCGCCGAAAGATGAGTGGAGCCATCGCCCCGCGCCTGCTCGCGCCTCCGCGTCGTCGCCGACTCCGAGCCGGTCGCGGACGTCCCGACGAGCCTCCTCGTAGCGGCGCGCCGCGACGCCGCTGCCGGGAAGGAGGCCGGCGATCGCCGACTCCCGCCCGGCCAGCGCCGCCACCGCCCAGATCGCCCCGAGCGGCGAATCGTACCAAAGGAAGTGGCGCGGTTCGCCGAGCTGCGCTGCGGCGTAGAGCGCCCGAAGCGACGTCTCGACGGCGGCACGGTCGACGGGTTCCGTGCTCAGCATCCGCGCGCGCCACCGGTCGGCGAAATCGCCAGTTTCGGCCATATCCTCTCCCCCTCGGCGAGACGCGATATCGTCGGGGTGCTTACCAGCCGGTTGACCCGGCGTCGGTCGGGGAGCCTTGCCACGGCCGCCCCGCCTTTCTAGGCGGGCGCCCGGACGATAAGGGACCCGCGATGCGCGCATTCATCTTCCCCGGGCAGGGGAGCCAGTCGGTCGGCATGGGCAAGGCGCTGGCCGAAGCGTCGGCGACGGCCCGCATGCTGTTCGAGGAGGTTGACGAGGCGCTCGGGCAGCATCTCGCGCGGCTGATGGCAGAGGGGCCGATCGAGGATCTCACGCTGACAGAGAATGCGCAGCCCGCGATCATGGCGAACGCGCTCGCCACCTTCCGCGTCACGGGAATCGACATCGCCAAGGCCGATTTCGTCGCCGGCCACAGTCTCGGCGAATATAGCGCGCTCGCCGCCGCGGGATCGTTCGACGTCGCGACAGCGGCGCGGCTCCTCAAGCTGCGCGGCCAGGCCATGCAGCAGGCGGTTCCGGTCGGCGAGGGGGCGATGGCGGCCTTGCTCGGCGCCGATCTCGCGATCGCCCAGGCGGTCGCGGAGGCTGCCGCGCAGGGCGAGGTCTGCACGGTCGCCAACGACAACGACCCGAGCCAGGTCGTCCTCTCCGGCCATCGCGGCGCGATCGAGCGCGCGCTCGAGATCGCCAGGGAGAAGGGGGCGAAGCGGGCGGTACTGCTGCCGGTATCGGCGCCCTTCCATTCGCCGTTGATGGAACCGGCCGCCCAAGCCATGGAGCGGGCGCTCGCCGACGCCGACATCGGGCGTCCCTCGGTGCCCCTCTACGCCAACGTCACCGCTGCCCCGGTCCAGGATCCGGCCGAGATCCGCCGCCTGCTCGTCGAGCAGGTCACCGGCATGGTGCGCTGGCGCGAGAGCGTGGCCGCGATGGCCGCAGCGGGCGTGACTCATTTCGTCGAGTTCGGCGGCAAGGTCCTAGCCCCCATGGTCAAACGCATCGCCCCCGACGCCCGCGCAACCAGCATCGTCTCGATGGACGACATCGACGCACTGGTAAGAGAAATTTAGTTCACGCGAAGGCGCGGAGGCGCGAAGAGATGCGCGATGCAGAGACCATCTCGGCTGACATCGTTGACGCCGCGCTGCAATTGCACCGCGATTTGGGACCGGGCCTGCTCGAAGGCGTCTACGAAGCGATCCTCGCTGCGGAGCTTCAAGGCAGAGGCTACACGGTCTCTAGGCAGCAGGCTGTCGATATAGAATATCGCGGCCTCCGGTTTGAATCCGCATTCCGGGTGGACCTCATCGTCGATCACCGCGTGTTGGTCGAGGTGAAGTCAGTCGAGCGGCTTAATGCCGCTCATGGAAAGCAATTGCTCACCTATCTTCGCCTGACGAAGCAACCCCTCAGCCTCCTGATCAACTTTGGCGGCGAAACTTTGAAAGAAGGGCCGCGGCGGATCGTAAACGACTACCACCCCTCCGCGCCTTCGCGCCTTCGCGTGAACCAGAATCCAAGGAGCAAATGATGTTCGACCTAAGTGGAATGACGGCGCTGGTGACCGGGGCTTCGGGGGGGATTGGGTCGGCGATTGCGCGGGCGCTGGCGGGGCAGGGGGCGCGGCTGGCCGTTTCCGGCTCGAACGCGGAGAAGCTCGAGTCTTTTCGCCGGGAGCTGGGGGGCGATCACGTCGCGCTGGCCGCCGACCTGTCCGACGCCGAGGCGGTGGACGGGCTGGTGCCGCGGGCCGTTGAGGCTTTCGGGAAGCTCGACATCCTAGTCAACAATGCCGGCGTCACGCGCGACAATCTCGCCATGCGGATGAAGGACGAGGAATGGTCCGACGTCATCCGGATCAACCTCGAGGCGGCGTTCCGGCTCGCCCGGTCGGCGCTGAAGCCGATGATGCGCGCGCGCCACGGGCGGATCATCTCGATCACCTCGGTGGTCGGCTCGACCGGCAATGCCGGTCAGGCGAACTATGCCGCGTCGAAGGCGGGGCTGGTCGGCATGTCGAAGGCGCTGGCCCTCGAGGTCGCGACCCGCAACATCACCGTCAACTGCATCGCGCCCGGCTTCATCCAGTCGGCCATGACCGACGTGCTGCCGGACGCGCAGAAGGAGGCCTTGCTCGCCCGGGTTCCCGCGGGCCGGCTCGGCGCCGGGGAGGATATCGGCGCCGCGGCCGTGTTCCTCGCCAGCCGCGAGGCGGGCTACGTCACCGGCCAGACGATCCACGTCAACGGCGGCATGTTCTGAGCGCTTGGCCCCGCGCCGCGCCCGGTCTAGGCTCGGGCCCGACCCCGAAAGGAGCTTGCATGCGGCCCTGGCATCTGTCTTTCGCTCTTATCGCCGCGGCGGGCCTCGCTTTCCCGGCCGCGGCAGCAGACCCCGCCCAGATCACCTGCCCCGCCGACGCGCTCAATGCATCGGAGCGCGAGGGGCTGGTTGACCATGTGCGGCGCCAGGGGCGGCCGACCGAGCCGGCGATGCAGGTCTTCTATCGCAGCGTCGACGGCTGCGTCGCTCGGCACGGCTGGTCGGCCGGCGCCGCGCGCTTGTCGATCGTCTACAACCTCGCCTTCATCGGCTCGCGCCAGACGCGCGCCTCGCTGGAGCAGCGCGGCGTCGACGTCGCCGCGATCGAGCAGCGGCTGCTCGCCGACCCGGAGACGATCGCCGCCTCGCGGACGGACTCGGCGCCCGAAGCGATGGTCGCCTTCTACAACCGCCTCGATGCCGCGACGCGGCAGCGTCTGGAGGCGGACGAGCGCGAGGACACGGCCGAGTTGCTCGGCATGTTCCTGCAGTATCGGGCCGCGGTCGAAACCAGCCGCGCGGATTTCGCGGTCCAGTAGCGGCGCTCGCTCCCTTCGCACGGGTCTGCCGCGGCCCACTTGCGCGAAGCCCGGCCATGCGGCTAGGGCACAGGACAAAGACGAACAGGAGGAAGGTGACCATGAGCGAGACCGCCGATCGGGTGAAGAAAATCGTCGTCGAGCATCTCGGCGTCGAGGCCGACAAGGTGACCGAGGATGCGAGCTTCATCGACGATCTCGGTGCCGACAGCCTCGACATCGTCGAGCTGGTGATGGCGTTCGAGGAGGAGTTCGGGGTCGAGATTCCGGACGACGCTGCCGAGAAGATCACTACCGTGCGCGACGCCATTGAATATATCGACAACAACAAGGCCTGAGGGCGGTCCGTATGCCGGCCGAGCGATGATCGAGCCGGTCTCGAGATAAGCGGCTCCCCGTCCTCGGCGGGGGGCCGTTTGCCTGTCCGACCCAAGGAGTTTGAAATGCGCCGTGTCGTCGTCACCGGTCTCGGTATGGTCTCGCCGCTGGGCGGCGACATCGAGACCAGTTGGAGGAACATCCTCGCCTCGAAGAGCGGCGCGACCCGCATCACGCGCTTCGATCCGACCGATTATGCCTGCCAGATCGCCTGCGAGGTGAAGCCGCCGGAGCATGAATATGGCTTCGATCCCGGCAAGCGCGTCGACCACAAGATCCAGCGCCAGGTCGATCCCTTCATCGTCTACGGGCTCGACGCGGCCGGACAGGCGCTCGAGGATGCCGGCCTCACCGACATGAGCGAGGAGGAGCGCTTCCGCGCCGGAGTCTCGATCGGATCCGGCATCGGCGGTCTGCCGGGCATCGAGAAAGAGAGCCTCGTTCTCCACGAGAAGGGGCCGCGGCGGGTGAGCCCGCATTTCGTCCACGGACGGCTGATCAACCTCATCTCCGGACAGGTGTCGATCCGCTACGGGCTGATGGGTCCGAACCATGCCGTCGTCACCGCTTGTTCCACCGGAGCGCATTCGATCGGAGATGCGGCGCGGATGATCTCGATGGACGATGCCGACGTGATGGTCGCGGGCGGCGCGGAGAGCGCCCTCTGTCCGCTCGGAATCGCCGGCTTTTCGCAGGCGCGGGCCCTTTCGACCCGCAACGACGAGCCGGAGAAAGCGAGCCGCCCCTACGACGTCGACCGCGACGGCTTCGTGATGGGGGAGGGCGCGGGCGTCGTGGTGCTCGAGGAATATGAGCGCGCCAAGAGGCGGGGCGCCAAGATCTACGCCGAAATGGTCGGCTACGGCATGTCCGGCGACGCCTATCACGTCACGGCGCCGCACCCCGAGGGCGCCGGCGGCTACCGGGCGATGGAAGTGGCGATGAGGCGCTCGGGCCTCGATCTTTCGGATATCGACTATATCAACGCCCATGGCACCTCGACGCCGCTCGGCGACGAGCTCGAGCTGGGCGCGGTGCGGCGGCTGTTCGGCAACCAGGTCGGACGTCTGTCGATGAGCTCGACCAAGTCGGCGATCGGCCACCTGCTCGGCGGCGCCGGCGCCGTCGAGGCGATCTTCTGCATCCTTGCGCTTCGCGACCAGATCGTGCCGCCGACGCTCAATCTCGACAATCCGAGCGAAGGGACGGGGGGGGTGGACCTCGTCCCACACGTCGCCAAGGAGCGGGAGGTGAAGGCGGTGCTGAACAACAGCTTCGGCTTCGGCGGCACCAATGCCAGCCTGGTGATGAAGGCTCTCTGAGCCGAGGGCCGCGGCGATGAAGCGGCTGGTCCTGATCGCCCTCGCGCTCGGTGCGCTGCTCGCCGGCTGGGCTTATTGGTCGATGTGGGTCGGCAGCGGACCGTCGGGCGAAGCGAAGACGATCGTCGTCGAGCAGGGGGCGAGCGTCGCCGACGTCGCCGAGCAGCTTTCGCGCCAGGGGCTGATCCGCACAGGGCCCGCCACCTATCGCCGCCTCGCTCGCTTCCTCGGCTCGCCGGACCCGATCCAGGCCGGGGAGTTCGAGATCCCCGCGCGCGCAAGCGGCGCCGCGATCCTCGACATCCTCCAGCACGGCCGGCCGCTGCAGAGGCTGGTGACGGTGCCGGAGGGGATGCCCTCGGTGCTGGTCCACGAGCGGCTGATGGCGGCGCCGTTCCTGACCGGTCCGGTGGCGGTGCCGGAAGAGGGTTCGGTGCTGCCCAACAGCTACGCCTACCAGCGCGGGGAGACCCGGGCCGCCGTGCTGGCGCGGATGCAGCGGGCGATGCGCGAAGAGCTGGCGCGGCTGTGGGCACGGCGCAGCCCGCACACAGTGGTCACGACGCCTCAGGAGGCGGTGACGCTCGCCTCGATCGTCGAGAAGGAGACCGCAAAGGCGAGCGAACGGCGAATGGTCGCAGGCGTTTATTCGAACCGGCTGAGACGCGGCATGAAGCTCGATGCCGATCCGACGATCATCTATCCGATCACACGGGGGCGTCCGCTCGGCCGCCCCATCCGGCGGTCGGAGATCGACGCCGTCAACGGCTACAATACCTATACGCGCGCGGGCCTGCCGGTTGGACCGATCGCCAATCCGGGGCGGGAGTCTATCGCGGCGGTGCTCAACCCGTCACAGACGCAGGCGCTCTATTTCGTCGCCGACGGCACCGGCGGCCACATCTTCGCGAACACCCTCGAGGAGCACAACCGCAACCACCAGCGCTGGCGGCAGATCCGCGAGGAACGCCTGCGCCGGCAGCAGCAGCCGCAGCCCGCGCGTTAGACAAAGACGCCGAGCCGCCGGACGCGGATATTGTGCCCCTCCTGGCGCGCGGCGGCGAGCGGCTCGATGGTCACCTGCCTGGTGTCCAGCCCCACGTGGATGACGAGATCGTTGCTGACGGCGAGCGCGACATGGTCGCCGGAGATGACGAGGTCGCCGCGCTGGAGTCGCTCGCCTTCGGGAACGGCCTCCCCGAGGGCGCCCTGCTGGTCGCTTTCGCGCGGCAAAGGCAGGCCGCAGAGACCGAAAGCGAGCTGGGCGAGGCCGGAGCAATCGATGCCGCGGGCGGTGCGTCCACCCTGGCGATAGGGCGTCCGCAGCAACCGTTCGGCGACTGCGACCGGGTCGCTCTCGAACTCGCCGCTCCGCCGCAGATAGCAGAGCGGCACGCTGCCGATCTCGGTGGCGAGGCAGGGGCCGCGCTCCTCCCCGTGAAGCCGCGCGCCCATTGGAAGGCGGCACAGCTCCGGCGAAGCGACCGCGCCCTCGGGATGGATCGGGGCCGATAGCTCGCAGACGATATGCGTCGGCTCGACCGGATGGGTGAGCGCGATCGCCTCGACATAGCCGACCCTATGATCGGCGACGCAATAGCCCCAGGCGCGGCCGCCCGAATATTCGAGGACCGCGAACTCTTCGCCCGGCAGCAGCTCGGAGACGGCCTCACCTTCGTCGACGGGGGCATCGCGCAGGTCGGTCGGATGCGGCCCGCAGGCGCGGATCAGCGGCCGCGCATAATGGGGCGCGATGATCCGGCCGGCGAGGGCAATGTCGGCGATGTCGCTCCGGTAGGCGTGGATACGCGGGTCCAGGCTGCCGCTGGACCGCCCGAGCTCGAAACGGTCACCCGTGCTGGAGGATGAAGCCCCGCTCGCGCGGGGACTTCCGCGGCGCGCCGTCCTGCTCGAGATTGCGTTCGAAGCTGTCAAGGAAATCCTGTCCAGTGCTGGTCTTGGCAACGAAGACGTTGCGTCGGTCCGCCTCGTCGCGAACCCGGCGGAGATAGCCGAGCGCACCGAGCGTGTTCAAGGCGCGGGTGATGACCGGCTTCGAGACGCCGAGGACGTGCGCGAGGCCGCGGACGGTATGGGGGCCCGGGGTGAGATAGACCAACAGCATCAGCGCCATCTGGCGATTGGTGAGGTCTGGCTGGCCGGAGCGGACGTAGCGGATCAGCGTCTGCATCCAGCTTCTGAGCGCTCGGTCGGACACGGCCGTCTTCTCCGATCTCTTCGAAGCTACGTTTCGGAGCTACAACCAGTCAGGCCGCGTTTCGTTTCGCACTTTATTGAGAATTCAGCGCAAAAACGCGCCGATCAGCCGCCGTAGCGGGCCTTGAGCATCTCGAAGGCGGCGCGAAGGCCGAGCGCGTCGCCGCCTTTCGGCCGGCCCGGCCGGGCTGCGCTGCGCCACGCGAAGGTATCGAGATGCGCCCAGGGTACGCCGTCGGGCACGAACTTCTGGAGGAAAAGCGCCGCCGTCACCGCCCCCGCCATGCCGCCCTCTCCCATATTCCCGAGGTCGGCGATGTCCGAGGAGAGCATCTCCTCATAATGTTTCCAGAGCGGCATCCGCCACAAGGGGTCGGAGACGGCGGTGCCGCCCGCGAGCATCGCGTCGGCGAGCGAATCGTCGTTCGCGAACAGCGCCGGGAGGTCAGGCCCGAGCGCGACCCGCGCGGCGCCGGTCAGCGTCGCGAAGTCGAGGATCAGCCCGGGCTCCTCCTCGGCGGCGCGGGCCAGCGCGTCGGCGAGAATCAGGCGCCCTTCCGCGTCGGTGTTGCCGATTTCGACGCTGAGCCCCTTGCGGCTTCGCAGCACGTCGCCCGGGCGGAAGGCGGCGGCGGAGATGGCGTTCTCGACCGCCGGCACGAGCACGTGCAGGCGTACGGGGAGCTTGCGGCCGATGACGAGCCGGGCCAGCGCAAGCGCGTGGGCGGCGCCCCCCATATCCTTCTTCATCAGCCGCATGCCATCGGCGGACTTGATGTCGAGCCCGCCCGAATCGAAGCAGACGCCCTTACCGATTATGGCCAGCTTCGGGTGCCGCCGGTCGCCCCATCGGAGCTCGATCATGCGCGGTGCGCGGTCCGGCGCGGCGGCGCGTCCGACGGCCGCGACCATCGGATATCCGCTCTCGAGCTCGGCGCCGGCAGTGACCTTGATCTCCGCCTTGAGCTCGCGCGCCAGCGCCGCCGCCGCCTCTTCGAGCTGCTTCGGCCCGAGATCCTCGGTCGGCGTGTTGACGAGGTCCCGCACCAGGAAGGTCGCCCCGGCGAGCGCCAGATGCTCCTCGATCGCCGCCGGCCGGTCAGTCAGCAGCACCCGCGGCCCCTTGGGCGCCTTCTCTTCCTTGTAACGGGCGAAGCGGTACTGGCCGAGCAGCCAGCCGAGCACCGCCGGCCCGGGGCTGCGGGCCTCGACGCGGTACGTCGCTTCCGGAAGCGCCTCGGCGGCCTTGGCGAGGCACCAGGGGCTGAGCTCTTCGACATTGGCGACGCCGAGCAAAGCCGACCACGAATCCCGGTTGCCGGGCAGGAAAGCGAGCTGGAAGCCCTCGCCGCGAAAGCCCTGCGCGGCGACCGCGCTCCGCACGGCCGCCGGCTGGCCGTTCAGCCAGGTCTCGAAGCCGGCCTTGTCGACCAGGACGAGCGGAACTGCCGCCTGACCCTTGTCGGGCTGGAGGAGAGGGGACAGATCGGTCATGGCGGCGGCACTAGCCAATCGAGCCGCATTAAGCGAGCTTGCAGGGACTGGCCCGGAGGCCCGATTGCAGAGACGCCTGTTGCCGATGCTGCTCGTTCTTTGCGCCGTCCTTCTTGGCGGCTGCAGCCGGGAGCGGATGATCCGGTGGCTGACGACCGACGCGGAGCGTGCCCAGGCGATACGGTTCGTCGAGGCCATCCGAACCGGCGACAGGGCGTTTCTGCAATCGAGGCTGGAAGCCGAAGCGTGGCGGCAGACGGAGCCCGTTCTCGGCCAGGCCCGCACGATCTTCGTCCCGGGACGAATCCGCTGGCGCGCGACGGGCGTCAATATGCACACCATTTATGCAGGTTCGACGACCGTTATGAAGCGGATCGTCCTCGAAGGCTCCGGCGGAGGCCGATGGTACCTCGCGGCCGTGGTCACCCGACAGATCGGGGGACCGGCGCGGGTGGTCGCTTGGAACGTGGCACCCTTCGCGTCACGGCCCGGAGCCGAGCATGCTTTCACCCTCTCCGGCAAGTCGCCGCTTCAATGGCTCTGGCTGCTTGTCTGCATCGCGATGCCGCTGGTCTGCGTCGCGGCGATCGTCTCGATCTGGCGCGGTCCGCGCATCCGCAGGCGAGCTCTCTGGACATTGGGCTGCCTTGTCGGCTTCGTCGGCTTCACGATGAACTGGACGACCGGGCAGACCGGGGTCTTCCCCATCTCCTTCCACGTCCTGAGCGCAGGCGCCGTCCAGCCGAACCTGTACGGGCCATGGTTCCTGACTTTTGCGATCCCGGTCTTCGCTTTGCTCTATTTCGCCTTGCGCAAGCGCCTCCGCGCTTCCGCGGAAGCGAAGGTCCTGCCGGCGAATCCCGTCTAATCAAGGAGATGGCGGAAAAATCAGAGGCTGGAGCAACGGCGAAACCTGTGTCATGAGGTGCGCACATCGCGCCGGAGGACGACGCGGCGCCGGGAAGGAAAGGGACCGATCATGCAAATTCTCGCGGCACTTCTGCTGATGCTGACCCAGGCGCCGGAACGCCCAGCCGTGCCCGCCGACTGGAGCACCGTGCCGGAAGTCGCCTATACCAGCGAGACCGGGATGAACGAGCGGGTGACCTTGCCGGTCATCGAGATGGAGAGGCGGCGTCAGTGCCGCTTCGACGAGACCGCTCCGGGGACGCGTGGGGTCTCGATCGATTCGCTCCTGCTCATCGGCCCCAGCGGCGAATTGCTCGACATCGTTCCGGAAGACCATGAATGCGCGCGGCTCGAAAGCTATGTCGAGCGCCTCTATCGCCGCCATCTTCCCGGCCACCTGCAGGGCCCGGGCGGCGCGGCTCCCGCCTGGTACCGGATCCGGACTTCGTTCACGTGGAGCGGCAGCTGATCTGAGCGCGCCGCGCTGAGCGAGGGCGTCAGGCGGGGACGCCGTAGAGGTCGTGCTCGTCGGCGTCCTCGATCAGGACGGGGACGATGTCGCCCTGCTTGAGATGGGCTGAGTCGCGGAGGTGGACTTCGCCGTCTATCTCCGGCGCGTCAGCCTGGGAGCGGCCGGTGGCGCCGCCTTCGCCGTCGGCGAGGTCCACGATCACGTCGATCGTGCGGCCGACCTTTGCCTGCAGCTTGGCCGCGGAGATCGCCTCCGTCTTTTCCATGATGCGCGCGTAGCGCTCTTCCTTGACCTCCTCCGGGACGGCGCCGGGGAGGTCGTTCGCCGCGGCCCCCTGGACGGGCTCGAAGCGAAACGCGCCGACCCGGTCCAGCTGCGCCTCGTCGAGCCAGTCGAGCAGATAGCGAAAATCCTCCTCGGTCTCGCCGGGGAAGCCGACGACGAACGAAGAGCGGATCGCGATCTCGGGGCAGATCTCGCGCCACGCGTTGAGGCGTTCCAAAACCTTCGCCTCATTGGCCGGGCGCCGCATGGCCTTGAGCACCTTGCGGCTGGCATGCTGGAAGGGGATGTCGAGATAGGGAAGGATCAGCCCCTCGGCCATCAGCGGGATGACCTGGTCAACGTGCGGATAGGGATAGACATAATGGAGGCGGACCCACGCCCCGAGCCGGCCGAGCTCGCGGGCGAGATCGGTCATGTGGGCACGCACTTCGCCGCCTTTGTACGGCCATGACGCGTGGCGAAGGTCCACGCCGTAAGCCGAAGTGTCCTGGCTGATGACCAGCAGCTCCTTCGTGCCGGCGGCGATGAGCTTCTCGGCCTCGCGCAGGATCGCGTCCGGTCGGCGGCTGACGAGGTCGCCGCGCAGGCTCGGGATGATGCAGAAGCTGCAGCGGTGGTTGCAGCCTTCGGAGATCTTCAAATAGCTGTAGTGGCGCGGCGTGAGCTTGAGACCGCCCTCGGGGACCAGGTTCAGGAAGGCGTTGGGCGGCATCGGCGCGGCTTCGTGGACCGCGCCCACCACCTGTTCGTATTGCGCAGGCCCGGTCACTGCGAGCACTCCGGGAAAGCGCCGGCGGATGACGTCCGCATCCTTGCCCATGCAGCCGGTGACGATCACCCGCCCGTTTTCCGCTATCGCCTCGCCGATCGCCGCCAGGCTCTCCTCCTTGGCGGAATCGAGGAAGCCGCAGGTGTTGACCAGCACGACGTCCGCCTCGTCGTAATCGGGCGAGAGGGCATAGCCGTCGGAGCGCAGCTTGGTGAGGATGCGCTCGGAATCGACCAGCGCCTTCGGGCAGCCGAGCGAAACCATGCCGACCTTGGGCGGGGAGGGGAGCTGGAGTGCCATGGAGTGGCCGCCAGATAGGGCGTCGAGGCCAAGATATCCAGTGCCGGCCCGGGCGGCCGCCGCTGTCTCGTCCTAAAGAAAAAGCCCCAGCCGTTTCCGGCCGGGGCTTGGGGAGATCGGCGGGGGGGGGGGAGCCGATCTCCTGGGGGGGATGCGGCTTGAACGTGCGATTTTGGAAAGGGTTCCCGAAAAACGAAACGCCCCGGTTTGCCGAGGCGTTTCGCCGAGGGTGTCGCCCAAGGCGACCCTCTCCCATCCCCCGCTGAGTCGCTTACTCCTTTTGCGCGAGCCCGGCAAAAGCAAAGCGGCCGCCGACGGCGCTTTCGGGCGAAGCGGGAGGGCCGCGCCTGCGCCCCTCCCGCCCCCGCGCCGCATCAGTGCAGCTGGTTCGAGCGATCGGCGATCGTCCAGCGGCTGACCCGGCAGACGTTGACGTTCATCCGGTCTATGTTGGAGCCGTCGGCCAGCGTCACGCGCAGGTCGTACTGGCAGTGGCGGGTGCCGTTGTCGAAATCGACCACCGTGCTCTGCCCGCTGCCGACGACGCGGTCGGGGATGCGATCCGGGCCGAAGCTGGGGTCGGAGGTCGGCGAGCCGCGCACGTAGAGGATCGCCTGGCTGGAGCGGTTCTCGATCTGGACGCGGCGGTCGAGGCCGTCGGCGCTGCGCTGGGCCGCGGAGGGCGTGGCGAGCGCGGCGGCCGCCACGGCGGCGAGCGGGAATGCGATGCGGGCGAAGGTGGTGGAAATGGTCATTTCGTGTCTCCCTGCTTGCGGCCGGCGAGGCGCCGGTCCGATGCCGGGCTTGTGGCCCATCGTTACGGACGCGGTCATTCCCGCTTGTGTCGGAAGGGGCGCCCGACAGGTGTCGGCTTGCCGCGATCCGACACTTGTCGGGTGGCGGCGGCGGCGGCGCCCCGCTACGCTCGTGACATGGGGCCGTCCGCGATCACCATCCTCCTGCTCGAGGACCAAGCCCTGGTCCGCGCGGGGCTGCGCGAGCTCATCCAGATCAGCGAGCCGCGCGCCGAGATCCGCGAGGCCGCGACCTACGACGAGGCTGTGGGGCGCGTCGAGGCCGAGCGCTTCGACATCGCCTTTCTCGACATCGATCTCAAGGGCGGCCGCTCGGGGCTCGATTTCCTGCGCTGGCTGCGCGCCCGCGAACTCGACACCCGCGCGATCATGCTCTCGGGTCGCTCCGAGAAGGAGGTGGTGATGGAGTGCCTCAACGAAGGCGCCTCCGGCTATATCCTCAAGGACATGGACAGCGAAGGGCTGTTCCGCCGCGCGCTCGACACCGTCTTCCAGGGGAGCATCTTCCTGCCGGCCAACGTGCTCGGCCGCGGCGGCTTCACGCCGGCCGCCTCCGCACCGCCCGCGCCCGTCCCCGCGGACGCGCTCGGGATCAGCGGCCGCGCGCTCGAAGTGCTTTATTATGTCTGCCAGGGCCTCCCCAACAAGTCGATCGCCCGCAACATGGGGATCGAGGAGGGGACGGTGCGAAAGGACTATCTCCCCAGGCTTTTCCGCCTCTTCAAGGTGGCGCGGCGGACCGAGCTGCTGATCGAGGTCTCGCGCCGCGGCATCGTCATTCCGCGGCCCGAGCCGTACCCTGCTCCGGCGGCGGCGCAAGCGCGCTGATCTGCGCGACCAGCATCTCGGGCGCGACCGGCTTTCTCAAGACCCGCCCCGAACCGAGCCATTTGCCGCCGCCGATCGCGCCCATCTCGCCGGTCACGACGAGCAAGGGAAGCGGGCCGTCGAACGCCTTGGCGGTGGCGCGCGCCACGTCGCGCGCCGTGCGGCCGTCGGGCAGGCGATAGTCGGTGATGACGAGGTCGGGGGTGCGCTCGAGCGAAGGGAGCGCGGCGGCGAGCTCAGCGAAGGAGGCGTAGGCCTCGTATAGGATTTGTCGGCTCTCGAAGAGCGCGCCGGTCGCTCGCCGCACCAGCGGGTCGTCCTCGACGTAGAGGACGTAGGTTCCCGCGACGTCCGGCCCCGCCTCGGTGGAGAGTGCGGGAGCGGCGTCGTCCGTGGCGGCATCGTCGCCAGCGAGTGGGACTTCGAGCGAAAAGCGCGTCCCCTTCCCTCGGCGGGACCGCATGTCCAGCCGATGCTCGGAGAGGAGCGGCATGATCGCGTTGACGATCGAAAGGCCGAGGCCGACACCCTTCTCGCGGTCGCGCTCCGGATTGCCGAGCTGGACGAACGGCTGGAAGACCTTGGGCCAATCGGCTTCGGCGATGCCGACGCCGTTATCGACGACGTCGATCCGCGCGCGGCTGCCGAGCGCGACGATGCCGACAATGACGGCGCGGCGAGGCTTGGCCGAGTCGCCATATTTGATCGCGTTGGAGACGAGGTTGCCGGCGATGCGGCTGAGCAGATGGCGGTCGCTGCGGACGAGGACGCGGCCGCGCGGGGCGCGGAGACGGACCTCGACGCCCCTCTCCTCGGCGAAGGTGAGGCAGGGCGCCACCGCTTCCTCGACCAGGGCAGCGAGGTCGAACACCGAATAGTCGGCCGAGACGAAGCCGGATTCGAGGCGCGAGATTTCCAGCACGGCGTTGAACGAGGTCCGGGTCAGCCGCGAGGCATCGTCCGCGAGCGCGAGCAGCTCCGCCGACTTTGCGCGGTCGCCGCGCTCCAGCGCGTGCCGTGCCGCGGCGAGCAAGGTGGTCAGCGCCTGCATCGGCTGGCGCAGGTCGTGCGCCGCGTCGGCGAGGAACTTCGATTTGGCCACGTTCTGCCGCTCGGCGAGCGCCCTGAGCTCGTCCTTAACCTTGACCAGGGCCGCCGACTTGGCCTGGGTGTCGCGCTCGGAATCGCGAAGCGCCTGGTTCAGCGCCTCAAGCTCGTGCTCGCGGGCGAATACCTCCCGCGCCGCCCGCTCACGCTCCACCGCCACCGCGCAGGCGATCGTCGCGAAGGACACGAGGTAGAGGATCGAGGCGAGGAAATAATAGTTCCAGGACTGGAACAGGAAATAGTCGAAGGTCTTGCCCGCCCCGGGGTTCCATTCGAGCGTCTGGGCGAAGGGCAGCACGGCGAAGCTCGCCGCGATCGCGAAGGCGGCGAGGCCGTAGAGGGTGCGCGAGCGGGTGCCGAACAGGCCGAACATGAACATCATGATCAGCGGCAGGCAGATGAAGTAGAATTGATAATTATAGGGGAAGGGCGTCTCCGCCACCATCAGCAGGGCGAGGACGTAGAGCACCGAGAGGCAGGCGGCGAGGATGAAGTCGGTGACGCGGTCGCTGAGCTCGCGCCGCGCCATCGCCAGGAAGGACAGGCCGATCCACGCTGCGCCGACGCCGCGCAGCGCGAAGATCTCGGCCAGGAACTGGCGCATCTCCTTGTTGCGGTAGCTGTGGAAGACGTCCCAGCCGAAATAGGCGACCCAGACCAGCAGGACGAGAACCAGGGCGGCGCGGCGCGCGCCCGCGGATCGCGCGGCTGCGTCGGATTCGAACGCGGCCTCGAGCTCGGGCGCGAAGCGCGGCGGGGGCCGGAACAGCTTCGGCATCAGCCGGCGTCGCGCCGGCGCGGCGCCGTCGGCGGCAATCAGCGGCGGTGATGCAGTTGCCATCTCGAAATGAGGTCCCCCAGCGTCCCGTCATTCTAGCCGAGCCGGGCGGGCCGGTGAAAGGCCTCGGTTGCGGCGGGCGGCCTGCGGTGCGACAAAGCGGGAATGGGCAAGCTTGCGGCCGCATTCGCGGCACTTCTCCTTTTCGGCTGCGCCGGCCTCCGGCCGGCGAGCGAATCCGGGGCCTCGTACACCAATCCCGTCCTCGCCGAGGACTTTCCCGACCCCGCCGTGCTGCGGGCGCCGGACGGCTATTATTACGCTTATGCCACCCAGACGACTCGCGCCGACGGGCGGACGTTCAACGTCCAGGTCGCCCGGTCGCGGGACCTGGTACGCTGGGCCCATCTCGGCGACGCGCTTCCCGTCAAGCCGGCCTGGGCCTCGCGGACCCAGGATATCTGGGCGCCGCACGTCGCCGAGCATGGCGGGCGTTACTTCCTTTATTATTCCGCCAAGCCCGACGCCGCGCTGACCGACCCGTCCCGCGGCCTGTGCCTGGCGGTCGCGACCGCGGACCGGCCGGAGGGGCCGTTCACCGATATCGGCCGCCCGCTCCAGTGCGGGCCCGGGTTCGTCAACATCGATCCGATGTCGTTCGACGATCCGCGCACCGGGCGGCGGTTGCTCTACTGGGGTTCGGGCTTCGGTCCGATCAAGGTGCAGGAGCTGGCGGAGGATCGAGTCTCGTTCGCGGCGGGGAGCCGGCCGATCGACCTGATCGGCGTCGACGCGACCGACAGCCCGGCCAATTACCGCCGGCTCGTCGAAGGCGCCTGGGTCCTCTGGCGGGCACCTTATTATTATCTCTTCTTCTCGGGCGACAATTGCTGCGGGCCGGGCATCCATTATGCGGTCATGGTCGCGCGCTCGCGAAGCGCGACCGGGCCCTTCGAGGTGCTAGCCGGGAACGGCGTCCTGCTCGAGCGACGCGGCATCTGGATCGGCCCGGGCCACAACAGCCTCATCCGCGACGCGCGCGGCCGAGACTGGATCCTCTACCACGCCGTCGACGCGCGGCAGCCGCGCTCGACGCCGACGGCGGAGATCAACACCCGGCGGGTGATGCTGATCGACCGCATCCTCTGGCGCGACGGCTGGCCGCGGATCGCCGGGCCGACCGAAGCTCCGCAGCCGGCGCCGGCAGCGCCGCGATAGCGGACCGCCCCGGCTCGCGCCCGCTTGAAGCGCGTCGCGCGTTCCACTAGTGCGCCGTCCGGCCCAGCGGGGGGCCGCGGAGGCGCGGTTTTCGAGTGACCGATCGGGAGCAACTTGAGGACTCGCCCGCGGCCGGGACCCTGCCGGACGTGCGCGATACGCATGTGGGCTCTCCGCACGACGGACACCATGCGGGAATGCTGAAGCTGACGGCAGGCGCGATCGGGATCGTCTTCGGCGACATCGGCACCTCGCCGCTCTACGCCTTTCGCCAGACTTTCGCGGCGGGACCTCATCAGCTTCCCGTCGACCGGCTTCACGTGATGGGCGTCCTCAGCCTCATCTTCTGGTCGATGATGATCGTGGTGACGCTGAAGTACATCCTGATCCTGATGCGCGCCGACAATAAGGGCGAGGGCGGCAGCCTCGCCTTGCTCGCCCTCATTTCGCGCAAGACCGAGCGGGCGCGGTGGGGCGCGGTGATCGTCCTGCTCGGCGTGTTCGCCTGCGCCCTGTTCTACGGGGACACGATGATCACGCCGGCGGTCTCGGTTCTCTCGGCCGTCGAGGGGCTCGTGCTCGTCGAGGCCGGATTCGCGGAGTGGGTGATCCCGATCGCGATCGGGATCCTGGTCGCCCTGTTCACGATCCAGCGCCGTGGAACGGCCGCCGTCGGAGCGCTGTTCGCGCCGGTGCTGATCGCTTACTTCCTGACCCTCGCGGTGCTCGGCCTCGCAGGGATCGCCCAGGCCCCCGGCATCATGTGGGCGCTCAATCCCTGGTGGGCGGTCCAGTTCTTCATGGAGGAGCAGTTCTACGCCTTCGTCGCGATGGGATCGGTGGTCCTCGCCGTCACCGGGACGGAAGCGCTCTATGCGGACATGGGCCATTTCGGCCGCCGCCCGATCCAATATGCCTGGTTCTTCTTCGTGCTCCCGGCGCTGATGATAAACTATCTCGGCCAGGGCGCGCTGCTGATCGGCAGCCCCGGTGCGATCCACAACCCGTTCTTCCTGCTCGCGCCGGAATGGTTCCTCCTGCCGCTGGTCCTGGTCGCGACAGCCGCCACGGTCATCGCGAGCCAGGCGGTGATTTCCGGCGCATTCTCGGTGACGCAGCAGGCGATCCACCTCGGCTACATCCCGCGCCTCCGCATCCTCCACACGAGCGCCTCGGCCGCGAGCCAGATCTACATTCCGGCGGTCAACTGGTCGCTTGCCGTCGCCGTGGTGTTCCTCGTCGTCGTCTTCAAGACATCTTCGAACCTGACCGCCGCCTACGGGATCGCCGTCACCGGGGCGATGTTCATCGACACCTGCCTGCTGGCCGTGGTGCTGTTCGCTCTCTGGGGCTGGAACCGGTGGGTCGCGGCCGGGCTGCTCGCGCTCTTCTTCACCGTCGACGCGGCTTATTTCGCGGCGAACCTGCTCAAGGTGCCGAACGGCGGCTGGGTCCCCCTGCTGATCGGCCTTATCGCCTTCACCTTCCTCACGACCTGGGCGACCGGGCGCAAGCTGCTCAAGAAGCAGCTCCGGGAGGGCGAGATCCCGCTCCAGCTGTTCATCAAGTCGGCGACCAGGTCGGCGATCCGCGTGCCCGGCACGGCGGTGTTCATGACCTCGCAGTCGGACGGCGTCCCTCACGCGCTGCTCCACAATTTGAAGCACAACAAGGTGCTGCACGAGCGCTGCATCTTCCTCACCGTCGATATCCAGGACGTGCCGACGGTCGATCCCGACAAACGCTGCCGGGTCGAGGATCTCGGCGAGGGCTTCTACCGGATCGTCCTCAGGTTCGGCTTCATGGAGGAGATGAACGTCCCGACCGCGCTCGAGGGCGTCAGCAATTGCGGCTTCCCGTTCAAGATGATGGACACGAGCTTCTTCCTCTCGCGCCAGACCCTGCTCTCCTCGGAAATGCGGGGGATGGCGCTGTGGCGCGAGAAGCTCTTCGCGTGGATGATGCGCAACGCCGAATCCCCGATGGAATTCTTCGCCTTGCCGATCAACCGCGTCGTCGAGGTCGGCAGCCAGGTCCGGATCTAGATCTTCGCAGCGGGGTCGGCGGCCAGGCCGCCTTCCCTCTCGATCGTGGGCACGATCTCGACGATGACGTCGCCCGGCTGGAGCGACGCCGCTTCGGCTTCCCAATAGCCGTGGGGCACGCCGCCGCGATAGAAGCGAACCCCGAGCCCCTGGGTGAGCGCGGAGAGCGGCTTGCCGCACTCCTCGGCGCGGACCGGCCGCTCCGACAGGCGGACCCCGCCCGAGCTCGAGGCCAGGTCCGCGAGGTAATCGGAGATATGGGCGCCGTGCGTCGAGCTTGCCAGCAGCAGCCCGGCGAAGCTCACCGGATTGATCACGGTCGTCGCGCCGGCCTGGCGGGCGAGCAGCTCATTATCCTCGTTGCGGACCGCGATGCTGATCGGAAGCTGGGGCGCGAGGTGGCGCGCGGTGAGGGTGATCAGGATCGACGTGTCGTCGCGCCCGGCGGTGACGATCATCGCCGAAGCGGTCTGGATGCGGACTTCCTGGAGAGTCCTGTCGCGCGTCGCGTCGGCTTCGAGGACGAGGCAGCCCAGCGACTCTGCTCGCTCCAGCGCTTCCTTCTCGCAGTCGATGACGACGATCCGGCCGGCTTCGGTGCCGCGCGCGATAAGCTCGTCGACCGCTTCCGACCCGCTGGTGCCCGCGCCGGCGACGATGATGTGATCGCAAAGAGTCCTTTGTAGCCGTTCCATACGCCATTTGTCCCAGGTGCGCCTCAGCACGAACGTGTAGGCGGTTCCGACGAAGATGAGCACGAAGAAGATGCGGATCGGCGTCACCACCAGGGCGTCGAACAGACGCGTATTCTCGCTGATGGGAACGATATCGCCATATCCGGTGGTGGTGATGCTGATCATCGTGAAATAGATGACGTCGACGAAGTCGACCTCGCCGTCATGATGGTCCCTAAGGCCGTCCCGTTCGATCCAGTGCAGGGCGATCGCGAACGCGAGAAGCCCGAGGACGAGCGCCAGGCGCCAGGCGAGCTGCGCCCAGACGGGGAGCGGACTCTTGCGCCGCAGCAACACGTGATCGGGGCCGCGCCTCTGCTCGCGCATCAGCCGTGAAGCTCCTTCCATCGCGCCGGCGGCCGGCGCGAGCCGGATATGCCGGGGCCGGCGGAAGGGGGCAACCCGCATGCCGCCCGGCGCGTTGGTCCGGCAAAGCAGCAGAAGGAGAAAGAGATGCGGCTTCCCCACAACAGCTTCGTCGTCGTCGCCGACGGCGAGAAGATGCTCTTCTTCCGCAACGAGGGCGATTCGGACTATCCGCAGCTGATCGTCGAGCGGAACCGGGAGCACGAGGCGCCGGCAAACGTCGACCTGAAGACCGACGAGGCGGGCAGCCGCCACGGCCCGGGCGCCGGCCGCAGCGCATATGAGGAAACCGATTTCCACCAGCTGGAGAAAGACCGCTTCGCGCACGACACGGCGGAGATGCTGAAACGCTGGGCGCTGAGGAACGATTTCGAGGAGCTGGTCGTGGTCGCGCCTCCCAAGACGCTCGGCGAGCTCAGGAAGCATTATCACAAGGAGGTCGAGAAGCGCCTCGCCGCGGAGATCCCGAAGGACCTTACCAACATGACCGTGCCGGACATTGAGAAGGCCCTGCTCGCCCACGAATAAGCGCGCGCCGACCACTACGGAAAAGGCCCCGCCGGGCGGACCGGCGAGGCCTTGTCTTTCGCTCGAGGGGAGCCCCTTAGGCGGGCTTGCGCGCGAGCCGGTGGCGGGCGAACAAGGCCGCGGCGCCGGCGCCGAACAGCAGGATCATCGGCGGCGCCGGGACCGGGGTCCCGCCGGTCGAGCTCGACGTGCCGCCGCTCGAGCTCGCACTCGAGGCGCTGCTCGCGCTGGAAGCCGAGGAAGCGCTCGACGCGGAGCTGCCGCTGCTCGCCGAGGTCCCGCCGAAGCTGCTCGAGGCAGAGCTGCCCGACGATCCCGACGACGCCGAAGAGGCTGAGGAGGCGGACGACGCCGAGGACGCGCTGCTGCCCGAGCTCCCCGAGCTGCCGGAGCTTCCGCGGCTCGAGCTGCCGTGGCCGTGGCTCGAGCTACCATGGCCGTGGCTCGAGCTTCCGTGGCCGTGGCTGGAACTGCCGTGGCCGTGGCTGGAGCTTCCGTGCCCGTGGCTGGAGCTGCCGCCGCTCGAGCTGGCCGAGCTGGCGCTGGACGCCGAGCTGGCGCTGGAGGCCGAGCTCGCGCTCGACGAGCCGCCCGTCGAAGTCGAGCTCGATACGCCGCTCGACGTCGAGACGCCGCTCGAAGTGGACACGCCGCTGGACGTCGAGACGTTGCCGCTCGAGGTCGAGACGCCGCTCGAGGTGGAGACGCCGCCCGTGGACGTGGAGACGCCGCCGGTCGATGTCGAAACGCCGCTCGACGTGGAGGTCGAGCGGCGTTTCGACATCGACCGGCG
>Ga0196965_1000123_pt1 | contig 60000 bp, 46 predicted proteins | sample S1_20metaG_FD_148668 | JGI IMG/M metagenome (GOLD analysis project Ga0196965, IMG submission 148668) | Soil microbial communities from Anza Borrego desert, Southern California, United States - S1_20 | ecosystem: Environmental > Terrestrial > Soil > Desert | place: USA: California | collected...
CAAGCCATTAATGGTGCTGGCAACGTTGCCACGCGTATTAGGGCCGCAGGAAAAACTGAAGCTTCCGGTTACCTTGTTTGCAGGAGACAAAAGCATTCAGAATGTTAAGATAGATGTTAAAACTTCCGGGCCTTTAAAGATTTCAGGAAGCAATAGCCAGACCGTTAGCATGTCATCTTCAGGCGATATGACAGTCGATTTTGACTTATCAGTAGAAGCTGAAACCGGTATAGCGAAAGTTGAAGTAACGGCGATGTCGGGTGGGCACAAAGCCAGTGATGTGATCGAGATCGAAGTACGGAATCCAAATCTGCCAGTGACACAAGTTACAGCATCATTACTTGACGCTGATAAAAAATGGCAGGCTGATATTGTTCCTTTTGGAATCTCCGGAACCAATACGGCGATCCTTGAAATTTCCAACCTTCCACCGGTTAACCTGGGATCACGGTTGCGTTACCTCATCCAATACCCACATGGTTGTATTGAACAAACTACATCGGCTGTTTTTCCGCAGTTGTTTTTGCAACAGGTAAAAGTGCTTACCGAAATAGAACAAAGCAATGTCCAGCGGAACGTTACAGTAGCAATTGAAAGGATGCGTTCATTCGTGCAACGTGATGGTGGATTTGGTTACTGGCCAGGTGCAGAAACTTCAGATCCATGGGGAACAACCTACGCGGGTCATTTTCTGATTGAAGCGGAAGCACAGGGATATTTTGTTCCGGAAGATTTATTGAAGCGATGGAAGAAATATCAAAAATCAAAGGCATCAGAATGGCGAAGGAACGACAAGTATTACAGCAGCGATCTGATGCAGGCATATCGTCTCTATACCCTGGCCCTTGCCGGAGCTGCAGAGATGGGTGCAATGAACAGATTGCGTGAGCAGGGCAATCTAAACGTAACGGCAGCCTGGATGTTAGCTGCAGCCTATGCAAAAGCAGGGCAGCCCGAATCGGCCAAAAAGTTAATTGTAGACCTTAACACGGTTGTAAAACCTTACCGCGAGCTTGGATACAGTTATGGTTCTGATCTCAGGGATAAAGCTTTGATCATGGAAACCCTTGTGTTATTAAATGAAAAAACCAGGGCATTTGAAATTCTAAAAGAATTATCACGCTATTTGAGTGACCAGTCTTATTGGATGAGCACGCAGGAAACTGCTTTCTGTCTAAAAGCCATCGGTGCTTTTGCAGGTATGGATAAACGCGGAGAAGTTAAATTTGCTTATACGCTGAACGGAAAAACGGTGCATGCCAGTACGCAACTACCGATAGCACAAGTACAAATTCCGATTAAGGATGTTGAACAGAAAAATATTCTTGTCCAAAATGAAAGTAAAGGTGCACTATTCACACGTTTAATTCTTGAAGGAACACCAGCACAAGGTGATGAGGTAGATGCTGAAAGCAACATGAACATGCGCGTGCGTTATACCACCGTCGATGGAAATGAAATTGACGTTTCGCGTCTCGAACAGGGAACAGAACTTGTTGCTGAGGTTACCATAACACATACCGGAATGCGGTCTTGGTATGATAACCTGGCATTGAGTCAGGTGTTTCCTTCCGGATGGGAGATCAATAACCTGAGGCTAACCGATGACCAGGGTTTGATGAATTCAGCGGGATACAACTACCAGGATATACGCGATGATCGTGTTTATACTTACTTCGGATTGGGCGTGAACGAGCGGAAAACGTTCCGCGTAATGCTCACCGCAAGTTATGCCGGTACGTACTACTTACCTGCAACAAGCTGCGAAGCCATGTACGACAGGAGTATTTTCGCAAGACGTAAAGGGCAAGAGGTGCAGGTTGTAAAGCGGGTTACACAGTAATTGATTGAAGTGTGATGAAATAGTGTAGCCATCACGTTATTGTGCGGCGAAAAACAATTGGTGCATATTAAAGGCAGGCATGGTATGGGATTGATGGGAAAGCAACGTGAACGGATCATACAAATGGTGAAGGCATACCGTGGTCGATACCGGTTGTTGTTGATATCTGGTGTAACGTTGCTTTTGCTTGCGCTTTATTATTTCAGCCTTCCGGAAAAACTCTTTCGTGATCCGTATTGTACGGTGCTTGAGGCGCATGATGGTGCTTTGCTCGCCGCGTCAATTGCATCGGATGGGCAATGGCGGTTTCCCGAATCCGATTCTTTACCGCCAAAGTTTATTCAGGCATTAACGACTTATGAGGATAAGCGTTTTTATTCACATCCTGGTGTGGACCCGCTTTCGCTGGGTCGTGCGATCAATCAAAATATCCGATCGGGGAAAATTGTTAGCGGAGGAAGTACCATCAGCATGCAGGTGATTCGCCTTTCGCGAAAAGGAAATGCGCGAACGATCACCGAGAAACTCCTTGAAGCCATACTTGCCACCAGGCTGGAAATCAGATTCAGTAAAGATGAAATTTTACGATTGTATGCATCGCATGCCCCTTTCGGTGGTAACGTTGTTGGGCTTGAAGCAGCGTGTTGGCGTTATTATGGTCGCAGCAGCAAATCGTTGTCGTGGGGTGAAGCAAGTTTGTTGGCGGTGTTGCCCAATTCACCTGCCCTAATTCACCCCGGGAGAAATCGCGATCGTCTCCGAAAAAAGCGCGATGCTTTGCTGGATCGCTTGTACCAAAACCAGGTCATTGATTCGATCACTTGTTTACTCGCGAAGGAGGAATCCATTCCGGAAGAGCCGTTACCATTACCAAGATTTGCCAGGCATTTGCTGGACAGATTAAACAAAACAGGTCATGCCCAGAAACGCATCCGATCTACGGTAGACTTTCATCTGCAACAACGAATGGAGCAAATACTGATGGATCATCATCAGCGTTTGTCGGGAAATAAGATTCAAAATGCAGCGGCTTTGGTTGCACGTGTCTCCACGGGGGAGGTGATGGCATACATTGGTAATGTATCCACCGCAACAAAATACGATGGAAGTGAAGTTGATATCATCACCGCACCGCGCAGTACGGGCAGTATTTTAAAACCGTTTTTGTACGCTGCGATGTTGGATGAAGGCAAAATCCTCCCCCGAACTCTGCTTGATGATATACCGGTTCTCATCAATGGCTTTTCGCCAAAAAACTTTAATCAGCAGTATGATGGCGTTGTACCTGCCGATGAAGCCCTGATCAGGTCGCTAAATATCCCTGCGGTGAATTTGTTACGGGAATACAGGTATGAAAAGTTTCATTCGCTATTGCGATCAATGGGCATGAAAACACTTCATCAACCTGCGGATCATTATGGCTTATCACTGATCCTGGGTGGCGCCGAGGGTACCCTTTGGGATATCTGCGGTATGTATGCTTCCATGTCGCGAACGCTGAATCATTTCTTTCAACACCCGGGACAAAACAAATACAGCAAATCAGATTTCCATGACCTTACGTACTTATTTGAAAACCGGAAAGTCGTTTCTCCCCCGGAAGCAAGTTCATGGTTGAGTGCGGAATCCATCTACCAGACCTTCGATGCACTGAAAGAATTGTACAGACCGGATGAAGAGTCCGGGTGGCGTCATTTTTCAAGTTCCAAACAAATCGCCTGGAAAACTGGCACAAGTTTCGGGTTTCGTGATGGTTGGGCCATTGGTGTAACGCCGGAGTATGTTGTAGGCGTATGGGTAGGAAATGCAGATGGTGAGGGACGACCCGGGTTAACCGGCACTGATGGTGCGGCACCAATTCTCTTCGACCTCTTTGCACAACTGGATGGCTATACGTGGTTTGAAAAGCCATTTTCGGAAATGAAAAAAATAACTGTCTGCGCGAAAAGCGGATATCGGAATACGCCGCTTTGTACTGCCGTAGATACAATTTGGATCGCAGCGTCGGGTTTGGAAACGAAGGCTTGTCCTTATCACCAACGGATTTATCTTTCAAATGATTTAAAGTACCGAGTACATAGTGCCTGTGAAGATATCCGGAAGATGAAAGGAACCAGTTGGTTTGTTCTTCCTCCTGTTCAGGAATATTATTACCGCGATCAAAGTTTAAGCTATCAAAGTTTACCACCTTACCGCAAAGATTGCTCTCCTGGGACCAACTTACCATCGATGGATTTAATTTATCCAAAGCCAAATGCAAAAATTTATGTCCCTCGCGACATCACAGGAACGCCGGGCCATGCCATTTTTCAGTTGGCTCATTGCGATCCATCCATAACAGTTTTCTGGCATCTGGATGGTGATTTTATTGGTTCTACGCGTAGCACGCACCAAATGCCTTTAAATCCACCTCCAGGTGCTCACACACTTACTATTATGGATGAGACAGGATTTTCCATAACGCATGCCTTTGAAGTCTTATCAGATCTATAAATACCTGACGCGTAAGTCATTACTTGCTTTTTGTTAATTCTTTACCTAAATTCGCAAAGGTTTTTAGTATTTTTTACTTAGCCCGGTGTTTATGAAAACCATTAAACTTTTTGCACTGGCAGGTATTTTTTTAGCGTTTTTACGGCCTTTACCTGCCCAAGCCTCACATGTGGAACAACTTTCCGTTGATGGCTATAATTATGTTGTGATTGGTGCTTTTAAATTTCATCGCAATGCAACCCGATTTGCTCAGCGAGCTTCGAAGCAATTGCATCTCAATGCTAAATTCGAGATGAATCAGAACCGGAATTTGTACTATGTATATGTACTAAGTACACCAAGCCGGGAGAAGGCAATTGCCGAAGCGTTGCGCCTGCGCGAGGAGTCTGAATTGAAAGATACCTGGGTATACAACGGTAGCCTTACCCGCCAGAATTCACAAGCACATGCCGGTATGGATATCAATCCGGTTTCAGGCAACGCAATAGAGCAGGTTCAGGTGGATAGTCCGCCCGTTGAGGAAGATCCTGCATCGCAAAACCCGGTAGCGCCTGAGACAGCAACGAATAACACCGGCGTTGTAACCAATGAAAGCAAAGTTTCTGAAGTCTCCTTAGATGCAGATGCAACGGGGAAAGAGTTTGTTTTCAGAATTTCAAAAGCCACGGACAATACCCCGATAGAAGGTGAGGTTGATGTGGTTGACACTGATAAAATGAAAAAAATGGGTACGTTCAAAGGCAATATGCCCGTGCGCATTTCTTCCCCCGACGGCTCATCCGGAAACGTTACGCTTACGTGTGACGTCTTTGGTTACCGCCAGGCACAACGCATCATCAATTACAATAACCCACAAGCCGAAGATATCGAAGTACTGGAAAACGGTAATGTTGAGGTTCCATTCAACTTAAACCGGTTACAAAAGGGCGACATTGCTGTAATGTACAACGTTTACTTCTACAAAGACGCCGGTGTAATGCGTCCTGAATCACGCTTTGAAGTAACAAGTTTACTGGAAATGCTCAAGGAAAATCCTAAATACAAAATCAAAATTCATGGACATACCAACGGTAATGCATCAGGAAAGATTATTTCTTTAAAAGAGAACAATTCGAATTTCTTTTCTCTAACAGATACCCGCGAAGGGTTTGGTACGGCAAAAAAATTATCCGAGGAACGTGCAGAGGTTATTAAGAATTTTCTTGTGCAGAATGGTATTGAAGAAAGCCGGATGCAGATTAAAGCTTGGGGAGGTAAACGTCCGATCTTTGATAAGCACCATACGCGGGCACAGGAAAATGTTCGTGTTGAAATCGAAATTCTGGAGGACAAATAAATCAAATTATTCGTCGGTGTCGGAAGCGAGGTTTCTACTGATCTGCTGAATCACACTGTCCAATTGAATGGAACAGGTTTTTAAGTGATTTAAAATAACGTCCCGTTCGCCTTGTTCTAACTCCTGATTTAATAACTGAATCAATCCGATTATACTGGCCACGGGCGCACGCAGTTTATGGGCATTTACAAAGGCGTATTCAGCCAGTTTTTGGTTTTGCAGCTTCAGTTGTTGTGATCGTTCCTCGATACGGTTTTCCAGTGTCTTGTTTAATTGCTGTAATTCTTCGTTCAGCTTAATCATCGTTATCGCCTGTGCTTCTATGGCTTCTTTCTGAAAATGGATCTTATCGTTTTTTTCCTGGAGTGACTGATTGACTTTAAGAATTTGTGAGCGCTGCCGGAACAAAACAGTAGCCAATAACAACACGAGAATCAAACCACAGCTGATGGCCGCAATAAGACCTTCCTTACTATTGAGTTGTTGCTGCTTCAGGGCTCTTTCCGCTTTCAATTGCTCGTTCTCACGTTCATTTCGCTCAGTTTCATAGATGATCTGGACCCTGGCGATCTGTTCGGCTTTCAATAAATTATACACACTGTCTTTCAACGTATTGTGCAGGCTCAAAAATTTTAACGCGCTTTTGTAATCGCCACGCGTGGAATCAAGCCGGGCATATTCCAAATAGGTTTTTACCCGTAAATCCGGAACACGAATATTTTGTCCGAGTGCAAATGCTTCATCTAGATAAGTTTTGGCTATGCTGAGTTGGTTTTGCTTACGGTATACGCCTGCTATATCATGGTAAGTCTCAATCAATGTACGGATCTCACCGCTTTTTTTCCACCGTGCTATGGCCAGCTTGAAGTAGGTTAATGCATCCTTAAAATTACCTTCGGCTGATTTAATACGGGCCATACTCCAGTAACAATATGTAATAGAACGTTCGTCCCGCTGGTGTCTCGCCATGTCAAGTGATTTGTAGATGTATTGCATGGCTTTCTCGTATTGCTCAGCAACAATGTACAACTCGCCAATGTTGTACAAGGTCAGCGCGATCGTGCTATCACCCTTACGCAGGTTGATGGATTGCAACAGATAGTCCAGTGATTTTTCAAACTCACCAAATCGTTTGTTTACTTCACCAATGTTGTTGTAAACTTTACCAAGGCCTACACTATCGTGTATATTTTGGTATTGGCGCGCCGCCAACATGTAATAGTTCTGCGCAAATTCATAAACACCTTCATACCAGTAGGAATTTCCTAAAACGGTAAGGGCCCTTGCATATCCCCTTGTATACTTTAATTCAGGAGCAAGCGCTGTGGTATAAGATGCGATCCTTCTCGAAAGTGCTGGATTATTCTTTAAGTAGGCCGTGGCAAGTTCGTTAAGATTGTCAATGAAGGCCGAGTCTTTTTTTACAGTTGCATAACGACGTTGTAAACTATCCGGCAAAGTAATTTGTGCTTCGGTTATAAAAACGCAAAGCAGCAGGAAGACTGGCACAAAGCATGTTCCCCGCATAAACCGGTAAAACGTTACGGTAAGAAACAAGCTTATGTGGTCATGGCCCGAAGCACATCATGTTGTGTGATGATGTGTACCTGATCGTGCGTGTCACGCACCAATACGGCTTTATTATCTTTATTCAAAAGTGATGACAATACATCCAGCGTACTGTCGGGCGCGACAAATAGCATGGGTTTGTCCATCACTTCATGAAGTTGTTTAGCTTGTAATTGCGGGTCCTGGATAATTTTTTCCAGTAAACTTGCCGAGCTTACACTGCCTACAAATTGCCCCCCATCCGTTACCGGGATCTGGTCAATACCTTCTTTGTTCATCACCAGGATGGCTTCACCTACCTTAGATGACTGCGCTACCGTGTACAGGCTGTCTTTTTCGTTTCGCGCCTGAATAATATCACGTGCGGTTTGAAACGATCGCGCTTCAAGAAAACCATGATCTTTCATCCATTGATCGTTGTAAACTTTTGTCAGGTATCGCGTTCCATGATCAGGAAGGAGGATCACCATAATGTCTTCTTTCTTCAGATGTTCTCGTGCATATTCCAGTGCACCATGCAAAGCAGATCCGCTTGACCAGCCTACAAACAAGCCTTCTTCACGTGCGAGTCTGCGCGCCTGGATTGCACCATCTTTATCGGTCACTTTAATGAACAGATCAATGACGTCGAAGTTTACATTTTGTGGTAAGATATCTTCGCCAAAACCTTCCGTGAGGTAAGGATAGATTTCGTTTTTATCGAATATACCAGTCTCCTTGTATTTTTTAAATACAGAACCATACGTGTCAATCCCCACACTTACGATATCAGGATTTTGTTCTTTGAGGTATTTTGATGTTCCGCACATGGATCCACCTGTTCCAACGGTGGCAACGTAATGCGTAATTTTTCCTTCGGTTTGTTGCCAGATCTCAGGACCTGTTGTTTCGTAATGTGCTTTTGTATTCGAGAGATTATCGTATTGATTTGGATAAAATGAGTTGGGAATTTCTTTGTTTAATTTTCGTGCAATTGAATAGTACGACCTGGGATCTTCCGGCAGCACATTGGTAGGACAAACGATTACTTCCGCGCCCACGGCTTTCAGAATATTAATCTTTTCCTGAGATTGTTTATCTGCCATGGTGAATATACACCGGTATCCTTTTGCTGCAGCCGCAAGTGCCAGGCCCATACCCGTATTTCCGGACGTGCCTTCGATAATTGTTCCGCCCGGTTTCAGGAGCCCTGCTTTTTCAGCGTCTTCCACCATCTTGAGGGCCATACGGTCTTTTGTGGAATTTCCCGGATTAAAATATTCTACTTTGGCTAACACCGTTCCTTGTATCCCTTGTGTTACTTTGTTGAGTTTCACCAGCGGCGTATTGCCAATAGTTTCAATTATTGAATTATAGATCATGTATTGCTTAGTCTTTTGGCAAAGTTACGAAATATGAACCGGATACCGGCCTTCATGTATACGTGAACAAAGTTCGGAGGTTGGAAAAAATGGCCGGGTGACTTATGATGTTGCGCCAGCCAAAAGATAAAGCACGGCCATGCGAACTGCAACGCCGTTCTCAACCTGATCAAGAATAATCGAATGGCCAGAGTCGGCCGCATCACTGCTTAACTCGACGCCACGGTTGATCGGCCCAGGGTGCATGATTATAATCGGTTTTTTCAGATTGTCCAGCAATTTTTTATTGATGCCATAGTACAACGAATACTCCCGAAGGGATGGGAAATATTTTATCTGCTGACGTTCAAGTTGAATTCTTAACACATTCGCTACATCGCACCAGGCTAACGCTTTTTTCACATCATATTCGACTTCTACGCCAAGTTGTCCGATGAATTTTGGCAGCAGTGTGGGTGGTCCGCAAACCATTACTTTGGCGCCCAGTTTTCGTAGCGCGAAAATATTGGAGAGTGCTACACGGGAATGAAGAATATCACCAATGATGGCCACTTTTTTCCCGGACACGGAACCGAGTTTTTCACGAATGGAAAATGTATCGAGCAATGCTTGTGTGGGGTGCTCGTGTGTGCCATCACCAGCATTTACAATTTTTGCACCGATGTGTTTTGACAGGAAATGAGGGGCACCGGCACTGGCATGCCGCATCACGATCATGTCTACTTTCATGGCAAGAATATTATTTACCGTGTCCAACAGTGTTTCTCCTTTCTTAACGGAACTGTTAGACGCCGAAAAATTAATCACATCTGCCGAAAGGCGTTTTTGCGCAAGTTCAAAAGATAATCGCGTACGTGTTGAATTTTCAAAAAAAACATTGGCGATGGTGATGTCGCGCAGGGATGGTACTTTTTTGATCGGGCGGTTGATTACTTGCTTAAAATTCTCAGCGGTTTCAAAAATAAGTTCAATGTCTTCGCGGGTAATGTCTTTGATGCCTAATAAATGTTTTTGACTGAGCTTCGACATAGACATTAGTCCTTATTGATTAACCAGATTTTATTTTGTTTGTGTCCTTGCGCTTCCAACTCCACCAGAATTCGTTGCGAGCTTAATGTGTTCACGTATTTACCCACGTAGTCTGCTGCGATAGGTAATTCGCGATTATACTTCCGGTCTATCAACACCAGGAGTTCTACCTTGGCAGGCCTTCCAAAGGCGATCATGGCATCCATGGCTGCCCGGATTGTGCGACCTGTAAACAACACGTCGTCTACAAGGATAACATTTTTACTTTCGATGATAAATGGAATCCTGGTTTCATTGGCTTTTACCGGGGTGTCCCTGCGTCGAAAATCGTCACGGTAAAATGTCGCGTCCAGATATCCTAATGGGATATGGGTGCGGATATCTTTTTCAAGTTTTTGATGAAGGATTTCGGCAACGAAAATGCCGCGGGGTTGCATTCCAATAATGACAGAATCTGAAAAATCGTTGTGATTTTCAATCAATTGCTGACAAAGCCGACTTATGGTGATGTCGAGAAGGTCAGAATCGAGGATGATTTTTTTCTGCATATCGGCGGGGCAAATATACAACAGAGAATTCTAAATAATAATCGTTTTGGTGCCTCAATTGAGGAATGCGACGGGAAAACGCCATGCTATTGAGATTCCGGATTGTTTTGTGTGATTATTTTTCGAATAAAGAAAACCCTTTTTTGTCCAACCTGCAGATCAGGCGTTTCAGCAATACCGGAAGCGAAAAAAGTATCAGGATACCAGTACGTCAGTTTCGAGCTTGTAATCTGTGGTTTAAAGAGGGGGTTGTCTCCATCTGACGGAGGCTCCAGCGGAATAAGTGTCTTTCCTTCGAGTACATCATTGCCTTGAATGATCTTTGCGCGTAGTTCATTTTCAAATAAATACAGCAACGTGATTTTGTCTTTTGCTGGTTGAAGTTTTACGAATTGCTCAAGCGTAAAGGTTTTGATGTCGTTAATTTCAAAACTGTTATCCCAAATAATTTCACCTTGCGGATCAAATCCGATTACAACGGCATGGGTATACCGAAAACCGTCAAAGATACGTTGATCACGGATAATCGCATTCGAATACGATGGTCTAAAAAAGGAGGGATGCGAACTGGCTGAACTATATTGTGGCGAGAACGCTTCGCCAAGTAACACATATTGGTTGTGAAATGGCACTATTTCATGAACCATAACCCGATAGTTAAACCGTATTTTTTTTCCGCGGATCTTCCTTCGGCTAATTCGTTCCTTAACACGTTGTTCACGTTTTGCTTTCATGTATTTGAAAAAATTATTCAGCTCACCATAATTGTAATAATGAATATGTTGTAAGCCCGAGGGATCTATCTGCGCGATAAAGATACCTTTCGAGAAGGCTGAGTTCCTTCCTCCATAAACGCCAGCAACCAATTGCATATCGCTACCGGTTTTCAGAGATCGTGCAAAAATAAGGTGCTTTTTCTCTTCAGGTAGAAGTGGAAGGTTACGAAGGAGATTCCCTTCTGCATCATAATTTTTTATCCAGACGGTTTTTTGATCCAGTTTTTTTGCGCTGATCAAAACATCAAAGGAACCATCGTCATAGGTTTTAACTTGTGTTAGTTCCCCGATTTCATTGAATAATCCCGGAAGGATCTTGGATTTTTGTGTAGCCAGAGAATAATAGAGCACAACGGGTACAGTATTGTAATATCCCCCCATAATGGCCGCGTTAACTGTAATTTGAAAATCCGTAACGAAAAAGGGAACGAAATTCCGTATCGGGTGTCGTACAAAATTTCCGTTGGAAAGATCCATGATACACAATTCAAAATCTTTTTTCTGAATTTCCTGATATCCAAATAAGAAGTAGAGGTGATTGTTTTGAACACGCCTGCTAAGCAAAGTCATGCCTTGATCCACGGGAAAATATCCGCGCCATTCCTGCTGAAAAGCGGTATCAAGTTTTACGATTTCAATTTGGTGGTTACCCGAGAAGGATAACCCGCGGTGCAATACTAATCCGGAATGTGTTGCGGACGTAATTTCGAAACCCAACTCTCCGCTTCGAAGCGGGAGCTCATACCGCGAACTTTGAATGATCTGACCAAAGCAGGAATTTAAACACAATAATAATATACCTGCTATTCTAGTACAGATCGACGCGGTTGATGTAAAAGACATCACGTACACGGTCTTCTCGGGTTGCATTCTTTATGGTTTGGTATCCCCATACATAAAATGAATTCTTGTACCAATGGCGTACGCCATTTTCACTTTCTTTCTCAGAACGAATCACATCAGCATCTTCAAGTGTTTTTACCTTTTCAGTGAGTTCTGTACTTGCATCATCACCCAATACAACGGTCTTTACCTTAAGTTCAGATTCTTTTTTGTATATGAGAAAAGCTTTTTCATTGGTAACGGTAAAGTCACTGATTTGTTCAACGCCTGGTAAATTGATATCCTCTACTTTAATACTTTGATCCCATTTCACCTGCCCGTTACCATCAAAGGATACCAGTACAGTAGCCAGCGTTTTTACATCAGTCGAATTTGTTTGTTGGCCATACATGTACGGCCGGTACATGCGACTTAATCCCGGATAGTAAAAACCGCCGGGCCAGTATGGATACGGTCCATACGGATTATTTGGGTAAGGATACGGACCATTCATGGATGCGGTACTTGAAGGATTATATACTTCAGCGAGAAGATAAAAACCCGAATTGTTTTCGGCGATGCGGAATGGCATTACGTAACTCGTAAAACTCGGATCGTTTCCTGCCTTAGCATCTTCTTTAGCATTTTCTTTAATCTTTGATGCACGCTTTTCTTTGAGGAAATCCACAAAATGGTTGAGCCGCCCGAAATCAATGTATTGAATCTTTTGTTCTGAAAACGGATCAACAGAAACAGCATAAAATCCGTGCGACTGCTTTGAATTCCGGTCTCCCCACGTTCCTGCAACAAGCAAATCTTCCCGTTTAAGCGCACTGGTAATACCGGTTTGTAAAGTCATGTCTTCTTCAATCTGAATAACATCTTCAAGAAGTTGTTTTCCTGTCGAATCAAAAGTTCTGAAAATCATTTTCCGTTCGCCCCGCAAACCACGGTTGATCAACACTGTGTTGAAAGTCTGATTTTGGTTTGTTCGCAAATCAACAAGTTCTGTATCCTTTTGGAAAAACCCTGGGATTACTTTCATGTTCTTAGTCTCTGGTTCAAATAAAACGATGACAGCTTCATTGTTAACATATCCGCCAAAAATGAAATTATCACCTGCTTTGATAAAGTGTGTTATCCGAAGATCGAGTTCGGGTTTTACTTCGTAACGTGCAATCTCCTTCCCGGCATAAGAAACCTCAATCAAAGCGAGATCGTTTTTCGTAGTTTCACCAGTTCGAAACAGGAAGTAAAGCCGGTCATCAGCGATCTCATATCCCAGCATTCTGTGCCGGTGTAAGATCTCGAGTTCAAGCGTGGCGGTTTTGTTCAAGGTCGTATCAAGGAAAACCAGCTCCCATAACTTGTTGTTGTTTTTGTATTTTTCCTTGTCGCGGAAAAGCGCAAGCCCTTTTTCTCTGAGGGAGATCACATGATAATAATCGTCGTAATTCTTTTGTTCATGCTCAAACCGGTGAGGTTGCAGGATTTGTGCTGTCGCGTTAAACGTAAGCAACCACGATGATAGTATGAACAATCGCTTAAATCTAAGCAACCGCATTACCGATATGAATGAGCTGAATACCATATTATTTCTCCTCGCTTAATGAAAGAATAAAATCAAATTCTTCTTTTTTAACAGGTTGAACAGAAAGCCGTGAAGATTTCACAAGCGTCATATTTGTAAAACGCTTATCCGCTTTAATTTGTGCCAGGGTCACTGGGTTTTTCAATTTTTTTTCTGGTGCTATTTCTACGGCTACCCAGTTTTCATCTTTTGGATCTGGCAGGTTTTCTTTTGTTATCCTGGCGATGCCAACTACAGCCTTATCATCCATACTGTGATAAATAAAGGCCAGGTCACCTTTTTTCATTGCTTTCAGGTTATTACGCGCCTGGAAATTACGAACGCCATCCCAGGTCGTTTTTTTATCCTTTACCAGGTCATCCCATGAGTAGGTGCTTGGTTCGCTTTTCATTAACCAGTAGTTCATACAGTATAAAAATTAAAATATCGTTTAATGAATGGGTTAAACATGTGTACTGACTGTAAAATAGTAAATTGTATTTGTATGTCGTTTAGTTAAGCTTATTTTTTATCCGTCTCCAGAGGAATAGGTTATGGAAGGTTAAATAAATGACGAATTGTATTTATATGTTTTGCTTACGCGATAAAAATGAAGGTTCTGATTATTCATGCGGCATCTGCAGGGGAGGTTATTTTTTCAACACCTTTGATTCGGGCAATTAAAACGCATGATGCACGCGCTGGTATTTATTATGTCACCACATCATCCGGTACGCTTCCACTGGAAGAAAATGCCCTTGTTTCTGCAACCTATGATGTTAAACAGGGCGTGCTTAAACTTTACCGCGAACTTCAAGGGCATTCGTTCGATATGGTCATTGATCTTGACCGCAATTTCCTTTCTTATATCCTTACAAGGCTTACTCAGGGAAGATTGTTGTATGGACCTAAAGCAAGTTGGTTAACCAATTTCGTCCGCAGAAAATCCGCAGAAAGCACAGAACAGACCCACCTCGTTGAGCGTTATTTGCGCGTACTTGATTCAACAGAGATTTCACAACATCAGCATCCGTTGGATTTTACAATCCCCTACAAAGACGAAGTGCCTTTATCGTGGTTGCCTGAACCGTATAGTAAGGGCTACGTTGTGCTTTGTATTCAGGCGCAATATGCTACAAGGAGGTTACCGGTAAAACGAATGGTCGAACTCTGCGACCGGATCAACAAACCTATTATTATACTGGGGGAAACACATGATCAGGAAGATGGAAACGAGATCGAAAAATTCTTTAAACGGACTGACAAAACAAATCAATATGAAGAAGGTTTGCAGGCTTTAAACAAAAAAGCGGAGGTGTATAATGGATGTGGCAAATTCAATTTTCACCAGCGTGCAAGCCTCATAAAGCAAGCGCAGTATGTTTTCACTTTCGACAATGATTGTATTGCTATTGCTTCGGCATTTGAGAAATACGTTTTTAGTATTTGGGGAAATACTGTGCTCCAATCCGGCAGATATCCCTATCAAACAGGCTTTACCATTTTTGAAAAAAACAATCTGGCATGCAGGCCCTGTTCAACCAAGGGTTATGCGCATTGCCCGTTGAAACATTTCAAATGCATGAATGATATCGTTTTTGATTTCTATCTGCCCTGAGATTTTTTCCATGGACCTTCGATTGCGAGTGTCAACCCTTCATGCTGAATGTTTACGAAAAGTGTTGATCCGTCTGGCGAGAATACGACACCGGCAAGCTCGGAATTGTAACCGGTGTTTTCAGCAAGTTTGTAATAGGTGCCTTCCGGGGTTATCCCTACCAGAAATGGATGTCCATCATCTTCACATAATACAAGATCTCCCCACGGCGATACGGTAAGATTATCACAGTGGTTTAGAATCTTTTTATCGTTGGGTTCTGCAAAAATTTGCAACATCCCCGGTGCTTCTGATTCTCTTGAGGTTCCTTCATATTGCCCGGGCTTGTAGCGGAAAACTTGTCCTCCTTTGGTAAGGCCTCCACTGGTGCAGGCGAAATACAATTCTTTATTACCAAACCACATGCCTTCTCCGCGGGCAAATCGTGCTGCTCCCCTTTTGAATCCACGGAATCGAAGATCATTCTCCGGCGAATCAATTCGATCGAGATCAATCCAGCGGACGTTTTTCCACTCACCTTGAAGGAGTTTTGGCGTTTCAAGATCGCGCCAGTTACGGGTATCGAAAGCGTCCTGGTCTACGAAGGCAAGTGCCTGAAGTTTTCCTCCGTCGAGAAGTTTACCTGGCGTTTTCGGTATATATCGATAAATCAATCCTTCCTGATCGTCTTCGGTTAGGTAAACAATTCCGGTGGCGGGATCTACGGCAACTGCTTCATGATTAAAACGACCCATGCCTTTTATTGGGAGGGGTTCTGCCAGCGCGGGGTTTATGGATGCGTTCACCTCAAAGGTATAGCCGTGGTCTTTTTCTAATGCTTCACCGGCTTTTATTGTGGTCTCTTCACAGGTAATCCAGCTATTCCACGGTGTAGGACCACCCGCACAATTGCGCAAAGTTCCGGCGAGACTCAGGTATTCAGTTTCTACCTTTTTTGCAAGGTGGTTGTATACCAGCGTTGTCGTACCACCGGTAGCGGGAAGCTCGCCACGGCCAAAGTCATAAAATTTATTTTTATCGATCTTATTCAGTAATTCATTTTGTTTTCCGAATGGACCATCCTTCTTTTCATCGGCATTGTTTTCATGGTTGCGGATGATAATGGTGCGGTTAGCCCCACCGTTGAAGGTGGCCATGCCATCCGGTTTACCCGGTACAAGCAATCCATCGTGCATTGTATTGCCACTTTTTGAAATGATGTGGTAAGAAAAGCCTTTCGGCAAACTCATAATTCCCTTTGGGTCGGTAATAAGCGGACCGTAACCACCATCAGAAACATTTGAAGTAAACGATTTTGAATAACTGTATTTATACAGACCTAAAAACCCGAGGCTGATCAGGCCGCTGTTTCGGATAAAATTCCTTCGTGTAGATTTCATAAATATGGATTTAAATGAAACGGATCAAAAGCAAAACACCACTTAAAGGTAAGTGGTGTTTGAATTTATTCATTGTTTTCGGCGTACTAATATGCCCGCACAAGCTTTCCTTCCATATAATTTACATACGAACGATTCACCACTTTCATTCCTCCGGGTGTCGGATAATTACCTGTGAAGTACCAGTCACCGGAATGGTATGGTATTGCCTTGTGTAGGTTTTCAACAGTTTGAAAAACGACTTCCAGTTCGGCGCGCATATCCGCAGGGCGGCAGATTTCCGATATCTTCTTTGAAATCTGCTCATCCGTAAACTGTTCATACAAGTGTTTCACATAATTCTGTTGACTTTGATGTCCACGCGCACGGGAACATTTTTCATACACTTCACCCAACAGATAATCTTTACCATGATCCTTTAACAGTCCGATCATAGCGCGAAACGCTACGAACTCACCCATCTTACTCATATCGATTCCATAACAATCAGGGAACCGGATTTGAGGAGCGGATGAAACGACAACAATTTTTTTCGGCTCCAGGCGATCGAGCATTTTTAAAATGCTTTTCTCCAGGGTTGTGCCCCGTACAATCGAGTCGTCAATCACAACCAACGTATCAATCCCTTTACGGATTACTTCGTATGTGGTGTCGTACACGTGCGCGACCATTTCATCACGGTGTTCGTCATCTGTAATGAATGTACGCAGCTTTACATCCTTCAATACAAGCTTTTCAATCCTTGGACGGAACGAAAGAATATCTTCGAGTGAATCTACTGAAGGCTTTTGGTCGATGATGATGTCTTTTTGTTTGCTGATGAGGTAGTCTTCAATACCGGCCATTAATCCGTAAAAAGCAGTTTCTGCCGTGTTCGGTATATAGGAGAAAACCGTATTCCTCAAATCAAAATTAATGGAACTCAACACCTGTGGAACCAACAAACGACCTAGTTGTTTCCGCTCTTTGTAAATATCGGGATCATTGCCGCGTGAAAAGTAAATGCGTTCAAAACTACATGATTTCTTTTCGCCTGATTTTACGATCGGGTATTGCGCATAATCGCCACTTTTGTCGATGATCAAAGCATGGCCGGGATCGATTTCTTCAATCTGATTATAATCAATGTTAAAAGCAGTTTTTATGGCAGGCTTTTCAGAAGCGACGACAACCACTTCATCATTTGCATAAAAATAGGCAGGACGTATACCGTTCGGATCACGAACCACAAATGCGGAGCCAGATCCGATCATTCCGGCCATTGTGTATCCGCCATCAAAATCTTTACAAGCTCTCTTTAAAACACGTTGTAAGTCAACTTCAGTCTCAATGATGTCAGAAATCTCACGGTTGGAAAATTTGTCTTTGTATTTTTCAAACAAGCCCTGAACTTCCTCGTCGAGAAAGTGACCGATTTTTTCCATCACGGTAACGGTATCCACTTTTTCTTTTGGATGCTGGCCAAGATGTACAAGGATATCAAAAAGTTCCTCAACGTTAGTCATGTTGAAGTTTCCCGCCATTACAAGGTTACGGCTTCTCCAATTGTTCTGACGCAAAAACGGATGAACATTTTCGATACTGTTTCTTCCATGCGTTCCATAACGAAGATGCCCTAACCACAGTTCACCGGTAAAGGCACAATGCTGCTGCAACCACTGTTGCTTTCGGAATTTATCCTTTCCTTCTTTTTGAGCTTTCTTATATTTTTTACTGATTTTTTTGAATAGGTGGGCGACAGGTTGGGGCTTAATGGATCGATAGCGGCTAATGTAACGGTGTCCGGGTTCTACATCTACTTTTATGTTTGCAACCCCTGCACCGTCTTGTCCTCGGTTGTGTTGTTTCTCCATCAGGATGTACATCTTATTCATGGCGTAAGTGGGGCCATATTTTTCGATGTAATACGACAGAGGCTTGCGCAAGCGAATCATCGCTATACCGCACTCGTGAAGGATCTGGTCGCTCATTGTTTGATTAATCGTTATTCTGGTCGCTCTTTATTTCGATTACCCGTATGCCTTTCAGCAACACGATTAATAAGAATGAACCAGCCTAGAATGCAAAGTTAATTTTATTAATCCATCCCATCAACAGTCCCGGCCTGAAGAAAAGAAGAAGTATCCCTAAAACCAGAATGAGGCCTAAAAAATTTTCAAACGTAAGGTTATTTGAAATAAATGTTGTTTCCCGGCTTTTAATAAACGCATAATAGGGGATTCGGAGATAATAAAAGAGCGAAACGACGGTGTTGAGCAGCCCGAAAACCAATAATATCAGTAAAAACGATTTACCAGACAGGTGGTACGCTTCCCATAAGGAAGAAAAAATAAATAATTTGGCTGTAAATCCGGCAGTTGGAGGAAGTCCGGTTAAGCCTACAAATCCAACCAGCATAAAAAATGCCGGCCATGCGACATATTTTCCAATACCACTGTAGGAAGCAACTGTATTCAGCCCACGGTCTTCAAAATATTGCAAGTATATGAACACAACAAAGTTGAGAAGAACGAAAACGGTTGCATAAAACAACATGTAGTGAAGTCCTTGCGGGATGAAAGCGGTCACGCCAACCAGTAAAAAGCCTGATTGCGCAATGGAGGAGTAAGCCATGAGGCGTTTTGGACTTTTTTGCCATAGCGCTGAAAAATTTCCAACCGTTAAAGTGAGCATTACAATTCCCGACAGTATCAATTGCCAATCATAGGCAGACTCACCAAAGAGATTAATGATCGCAATAAATTTCGTGAGGATTCCGATTCCGGCGAGTTTAGGAACTACTGAAAAAAAAGCAACTATGGGCATAGGCGAAGCCTCGTACACATCAGGTGCCCAGGGGTGAAATGGGGCCGCTGCTATTTTATATAGAAAGCCACTTAACGTAAGAACTCCGGCAACAAAAAACAGTGGTGAGTTTAATTCGGTTAATTTCTCAGCGAATACAGGCGAAGTAAACATCAGCGTACCCGTCATGCCATATAAAAAGGATAAGCCATATAACATTACCGCCGATGCCACCGAGCCGAATATGAAATATTTTAGACTTCCTTCAGTAGCAGTCTTGTTAAACGCAAACCCGGCCAGTACATAAGAGCTTATTGATATCAACTCAAGCGCAATGAAGGTAATGGCGAAATTTGAACTCATCACCAGGAGATGGGCACCCAGTACGATGGCAAGGATCAAAGCGTAATATTCCGGCAAACGTTGTTGTGATGGTTCTCTTCGCCAAGTCATTACAACGGTAAGGATACCCGAAATCAGGAATAACAATTTGAGGTAAGCGGTAAACTGATCGGCTTGTAACATCCCGGTAAAAAGACTTCGTGGTTGAACAAATACAGGCCATTGAAAAACAACCACGATACTACAGGCGCAAAGGATTAGTAAAACTAAAACATGGAACAGTTTTTCTTTTTTAGGAAAAGATAAACCAGCGAGGATAGTGAGTAATATACCAGACAGCAGGATCAACTCCGCAGTGAAAAAGGAGAAACTCATCCGGATTAATTCGACGTTATCCTTCAGTGTATGCTCCACGATTTTATGGTGTTAAAATTAATTTTCTTCCGGTGTTCAACACCAATTCGCTGAACGCCTGTGCATACGGATCAATAAAATTGAGCATAGGCTGTGGAAATATTCCAAAAGTGAGGGCAGCAATTGCCAATGGTATAAGCATCGCATATTCCCGTGTGGTGAGTGGCGTCAGCATCTCAGCCGTAATGCCTCCTTTGAGGTCAAACGGTCCGAAGAACATGCGTTGTAAAGTCCAGAGGTAATAAACAGCTCCGAGGATAAGCCCTGAGGTAGCAATGATAGCGAAACTCTCATGGAGCAGTCCGTTTACAGAAGGCGATCGGAATGCACCGAGGAACACGAGCACTTCTGCTATAAATCCTGAGAAACCGGGAAGTCCCATTGAAGCAAAAAAGGCAATGAGCACAAATGCGGTATAGTATTTCATTTTATGCGAAAGCCCGGAATAGTGAACAATGGTCCGGTCATGTGTGCGATCGTATAACACACCAACCAAAAGGAAAAGCATCGCTGAAATAACACCATGGCTTACCATCTGGTACACCGCACCGGAGATTCCTTCCGGAGTAAGTGCAGCCAGCCCAAGCAGTACAAAGCCCATATGACTTACGGATGAATACGCGATCATTCGCTTCAGGTCTTTACTGGCCATGGCATTAAGCGCGCCATAGACGATTGAGATCACACCCATGAGACCAACGAACCAACTAAAATAAAGTGCAGCCTCCGGAAATATCGGGAAGGCTATACGCGCAAGTCCATATCCGCCGATCTTAAGCAAAACAGCGGCGAGAATAACAGACACCGGGGTGGGTGCTTCCACGTGGGCATCGGGTAGCCACGTATGTAGCGGAACCATCGGAAGTTTGATGGCAAAACCAAAAAACAAAAGCAGGAAACACCAATAACGGGCATTGTAGGCACCGATCATCCACGGATTGTTTGGATCCAGGATCGAGTTGGAAATATAATTTGAAGGATCCATCATGTTAAGCATGTTAAAGCTATGCACAATGGCACCCGCATCGCCTGGTTCGTTTACTGAAGTGTACAATGCAATCATGGTGATCAGAATAAAGATCGACCCAAGCAGTGTGTAGAGAAAAAATTTAATGGAAGCGTATTCGCGCCGTTGACCACCCCAGATCGCAATAAGAAAAAACATGGGGAGTAACATGAATTCGAAAAAGAGATAGAACAATAAAAAGTCAAGGGCGGTGAAACTACCGATGATGGCGGTGTTTAAAACCAGGAAAAGAATGAAGTAGCCTTTTACATTATGTGTAATGGTCCAGGAAGAAAGTGTTGCAATCAAAAGAACAAACACGGAAAGTGCTGTTAAGGGAAAGCTCAAGCCATCCACTCCAACAAAGTATGCTGCTTTCAATGTACCCCAGTTTCCAAGGTGAAGGGTAATCCACGGTTGTTGTTCTACCAGTTGAACTCCACCTTCCGGTTGATACAGGGTAAACATGTAAGAAACAGCCAATACCTGGAGCACGCTAACAACAAGGGTGAGCACGCGAAACAAGCTTTCATTCTTAGCAGGAACAAAAAGTGCCGTGAATGCTGCCAGCAGCGGAGTAAAAATCAGAAAGGAGATCAGGTAGTGCTGCATTTATTCTCTGGTCTTCAGGTTGGATCTTACGTTCTGGTTACTGGTATTTATAGTTTTAAATCAGCGACGAAATTAGAAAAATAATTAGTGCAAAAACGGCGATGAACACATAAAACTGAATTTTTCCTCCCTGGAAAGAACGTGTAAGTGAACCAATAAGTCGCACCGTATACGCCGTACCATTAACAGACCCATCAATAATGGCGCGGTCAAACCATGCGAAAATATGCGCCGTTAGTATCTGCGCATACGCCGTGGTGTGGAGAAATCCGTCTATCCATTTCCGGTCTGCTTTTTCCGTTAACACGGCCAGGGCCACAACAGGTCGACCTACCAATCGCTCATAGAGATAATTTAAATAAAAAGACTGGCGTAGAAATTCAGCAGTGATCAGGATATTGTTTCTGTAAAGGAAAAATGAAGCCACTAGCGCGGACGCAACCCAGGCAATCGAGAAGATGGTAAGAAACAGTGAATGACCTTCCGCTTCTGGCATTAGCCACCCATTAAACGCAAATGGATTCCAGGAAACGATGAACCACAGTGAACCAAATGCAAGCAACGCCATCGGTGCGCGCATGATGATAGGAGGTTCCTCAATCGATAATTGTTGTGTTGCGCGTTCCTGTCCGAGAAATACAAGGGCGATCAATCGCACGATATAAAGCACCGTTAAAAAAGAAACGATGAAAGCCAATCCGAAAATAATCCAACGAAGACTAAAGCTATCTCCCTTCCATTCGTATAGCGCTGTAAAGATGGCTTCTTTGGAAACAAATCCGGAGAAGAACGGAATTCCTGCCAGAGCAGCGCCACTTACCGTGGTGGCCAAAAATGTAAATGGTAATTTCTTTCTTAAGCCACCCAGGTTTCGAACGTCCTGAACATCAAAATGGACATGCTGTTGATGTTGTGCCCGATGTAAAACATGAATGACTGATCCGGCACATAAGAATAAACATGCTTTAAAAAATGCATGTGTGAAAAGGTGCATCATGCCAACTTCGGGCGCGCCGGCACCACAAGCTGTTACCATTAACCCAAGCTGAGAGATGGTGGAATAAGCGAGAATTTTTTTGATATCGGTTTGTACAAGGGCAGCAAGCGCGGCCATTACTGATGTGGTGATGCCGATGATAACCAAAACAAGCAATGCTTCGGGAGAAAATAAAAAATCAACTCTTGCCAGGAGAAATACACCTGCAGCCACCATCGTCGCGGCGTGAATCAATGCGCTTACCGGCGTGGGTCCTTCCATGGCATCGGGAAGCCAGGTAAGTAATGGAAATTGTGCCGATTTACCGATTACGCCACAGAACAGACACAGTGAAGCGATTGTATTCCAGGATGAGATGTTAGTAATTGATGCAAGTTCGACGAGTGAAAATGTTCCTGTATTTGCCCATAGAATCATCAAACCAACCATGAAGCCAGCATCACCAATGCGATTAAGAACAAATGCTTTACGCGATGCTGCGGCTGCTTCTGGCTTATGTTGCCAGTGCCCGATCAACATGTAGGAAGAAAATCCGACGAGTTCCCAAAATATAAAAATGAGCAACACACTATCGCTTAACACAATGCCCAGCATGGCGAACGTGAATAATCCAAGCATGGCAAAGTAACGCCTTGTTGCACTGTCGCCGGCCATGTAGCCCAACGAATACAGATGTACAAGGAACGACACGAACGTTACAACTATGAGCATAAGCGCAGCAAGATTATCGACGAGCATGCCGATGTGCACTGTGGTGGAGGAAACGCTAAACCAGGTGTATTGTATGTGATAGGGATCATTATCCCAAACCTGTATGCCGACATAGTATGCTGAGACGGTGCTGATCAGTAATAAGACAGGCGCTGATAAAGAGACAATCCATGCGTATTGTTCTTGAATCGTCAAAGAAAGTATGAAAGAAAGCAACGGAAGGAAAAATGCCAGGACGAGACAAGTTTCAAAAGCAGGGCTATATAGCGTTGCTGATTCCATGTTAATCTTTCAATTCATCAATCTGGTCGGGAACAACACGCTGATACTCCTGGTACACGCGAAGCACAATGGCAAGGCCTACCGCAGTCTCACATACAGCTACGATGATTACAAACAGAGAGAAAAGCTGACCATCGAGATTATGCGCATGCTGGTAATTAAAGGCAACCAGGTTAATGTTAGCTGCATTCAACATCAGTTCTATCCCGAGAAGAACCATAATAGCATTTCGTTTTGTAATCACCATCATCAGTCCGGCAGCAAAGACGATTGCACCAAGATACAGGAGATGAGTTACTGGCAACATTATGCTGATTTGGATTTATGTGAAGCAATAACCGCCGCACCAATGAGGGCGATGAGCAAGAGTATACCAGCAATCTCGAATGGAAGCATATAAGAAGTCATCAGACTCAAACCAATTGTTTCAACCGTATTGGACGAATTGAGCACAGAACCGGATGTAGTCGCATTACTGAATTGTGCGTAAATATAATATGCTATCAAGCTGAAAAAGGAAATCGAAATCAGCGCACCTGACACGACGTTACCATGACCCACCCGCAAAGGTTTGGCGCCCATCTTGGCGGTAAGCATAATACCAAACAGTATAAGGACCAATACGCCACCAGCGTAAATCAATATCTGTGTAACGGCGACGAACTCAGCCCATGCGAGCACATATAATCCGGCTACACAAAGTAGGCAAACAAGGAAGAATAAAGCCGCATAAAAAACATGACGTGAGAAAACCATGGCAATAGCAGCCACTGCAGCGGATACTTCAAAAAAATAAAACAGAAAACTGTATATAGTCATACCGTTGGCGGAGGTGGCCCCGCAGGTTTAATTTTTGGTCTAAACACAGGTTTGGCTGTTGGTTTAGGTGCGTCTCCGGCCGCCGGTGTTGGTGTCGGCGGTTTGGCTGCCAGTTTACTTTTCTGATGTTCTTCTGCTATCTTTTTCTTTTCCTCGATTTCTGCTGGCGTCATCTCCGAAAAAGCGAAATTGTGTTCCTGCATATCGTACACGCTGAAGTCGAATACTTTCGTCATGGTTAAACACTCCGTAGGACATACCGTAGTACACAGGCCGCAAAAACAGCATTTGCCCATGTCAATATCAAACTTGGCGGCATAAATCCGCTTGGGCGTTCCGTCGGATGTTTTTCCGATCTCTTCAGTGGCTTTGATCGGTTCAATGGTAATACAATCGACGGGGCAGATTTTCGCACACTTATCGCAAACAATACAATCATCAATTTCATTATGCAAACGATAGCGCCCATTGTCAGGGATGGGTTGCATGACGTGAGGATATTGAATGGTATTGATTCCTTCGGTGTGTTCGAAGTAGTTTACCTCGTGAATGGCGATCGGTTTGCGACTGCGGCGTGCGCTAAGCAGGTGACGGAACGTTAATTTCAGTCCGGTCCAAAGCGAATCTAATGCCTGGGAAATCGATTTCCAGTATGCAGGGTTTCTTCTTTCCATTCTTAAGCCAACAAAAATAGAATAGAAAAAGATCGAATAAAGGTTTTCCGGTTAAAAGTTGATGGAAGTTTGCGATAGGTTCGGAAGTTTACGATGGGTTCGGAGTTTTTCGATCAGCTTCAGGCTTCAGGCTGCAAGGTTCAGGTTGTTTCCAATTACGTTTTGACTTTCGAAAAGCTGCGAGCCACAAGTTCGAGCCACGAGTTTGTTGGGTAGCAATAGAGGTGAGGTACAAAGTACAAGGTATGAGGTACAAGGACAGTTGTTCTCGATAGTAATCAGTTTTTTGGAAACAACGTGGGACTTTAGGACTTTTGGCAACGAATCATTTTTCCTTTGATCGTGGGGATTCTTCTGCATGCATGTGCTTTGCACTTGCGCATCAAAATGACGGTAGCGAAAGGTAAAAATAGCTGCGAGTTGCGAGCTTCGGGCCACGAGTTTATTAGGTAATAAAATAAGTGTTTGGCGGTACGCCCAAGTTGTTATTGCTAAACGCAGAAGGTTTTCGCAAACCAACCTCAAACTTCAAACGTCAAACCTCAAACAATTTCTCCGAAGCCAATCGTTCTCGAAAACCAACCATGAACTTTGAACCATGGACTTTGAACTTTGAACCATGCTTACTGCGTTTTTGGCAAAGTGAAGAAGAATGTGCTACCATCACCTTCCTTGCTTTCAACGCCAATCTTGCCGCCATTTTTTTCAATGAATTCCTTACATAAGATAAGGCCCAGGCCTGTTCCTTTTTCATTGGCCGTACCACGGGTGGTATATGGGGCGGTTTTATCAAAAAGAATATCCATTACTTCCGGTTTGATGCCCACACCGTTGTCGCGAACGGAGACAAGCCATTCATTCCCTTTGTCTTCAGACCGGATAATGACCTCACCGCCATCGTTGGTAAATTTAATGGCATTTGTAATCAGATTCCGGATCACGAGGTTAACGGTATTTAAATCAGCAAAACTAATGGTTGATTCAGGAATCTGGTTGAGGATATGAATGTCTTTGCCTTGCACAGGCCCGAGCAGAAGTATGTTTTCATCCACCATTTTATGGAGATCGATCTTACCCGGTTGAAGGTTAAGTTTGTCCATTTGAAGCAACGTCCAGTCCAGGAGGTTGTTTAATAATGTACGCGTGTGATTAAACCGTACGCGTAATTCTTTCACATGCACGGGTAGTTCCTCAGCAGTAACGGCACCTTTGTCCATCAGGTCCAGCATACCTGCGAGTGCATTGATTGGTGAACGAAGGTCGTGTGAAATGATCGAGAAGAATTTATCCTTCACCTGGTTTAGGCGTTCAAGTTCTTCGCTACGCTTCTCCGTTTCTTCCTGGTGTTGTAACAGCAGCATATTGATCTTTCTGCGGCGTTGGCCACTGCGATACACCGTGATCAATACAATACCACTCAGGGCCATCACCACGACGAGAATGTTGGTAACGAATTCCTGTCTTTTGATTTCGTCTTTTTGTTCAGCCTGTTGTTTACTGAGCACAGCGATCTGTGAATCTTTGGACTCAGTTTCAAAACGAAGTTGATCGCGCACCAGTTTGCTTTGCATGTCCTGGCTGAAAAGCGTATCCTCCAGTTGTTTAAATTCTTTAAAGTAGGTCAGTGCTTTTTTATAGTCACCTTTTAATTCCCATAGCGTCGACAATTGCTGGTAACACTGGATCTCGAGCACGTTGGCGTTTTGCTGTCGGGCTAATTCGAGACTTCGTTGAATCGCGTCCAGCGATGTATTGTAATTTCCCATGGCCAGCTGAACAAGACCTTGTCCAAGTTTTACTTCGGCAATTCCGTACCGGTCATTGTTTCGCGAGTATAGCATGTATGCTGTATCGTAATAGGATAATGCTGTTTTCATATCCTGTTTTTTTACGAATACCTTGGCAATGTTGATCATATTCCGGGGTTGTAATCCATGCAGGTTGTATTCCTTACTTTTGGCCAGCCCATCAAGCAAATAGATCATAGCTGAATCGTATTCACCTTTACGGAGAAGTACATCACCAATCTCACTTAATGAAAAGGGTTCACCCCGGTCATCGTTTACCTTTCGGGCAAAGGTGATATAATCCATAGCGCGATCATACTGACCAATCGATTTGAATACACGTCCTACATTGTGCATGGAGATGGCCATCCACATGGAATCACGACGTAGCTGCGCTATTTTATAAGATCGGGTAAAATAGTGATAGGCTTCATCGTATTCGCCAAGATCATAATAATCGTAACCAACGTTATTGAAGCAAAGGCTCAACATTGTGCTGTCTTTGAGCATAACAGTTGCTTCAAGCGCTGTGTTATCTGCATTTAAAGCAGCGCGATAATCGCCTCGTACGCGAAAGATCGAACCCATGCTGCTGTAAGCGCGGCCTTTAAATTCAGTCAGCCCTTTTGCGTTGATCATCTCAATTGCTTTTTCCGTAAGGCTTCTGCTTTTTGCGACATCTACATACTCGTAGGCATAAGACAGTTGAAGCAACGCCTTTACATGTGTGGTATCGGGAAGTTCTTGCTTTAGAACTTTTTCAAGACTGTCAATTTTTTGTTGCGCATGAACGGAGGCTGTACCTCCGGCAAGAAGAAGGACAAGCGATATAATTACAGGCAACTTCATAACAGGTGTTAAATAAAAATGATTTTCCAAAATCCGCATATTATGATTAATGCCAGGGCAAATGGCGTTAAATATTTCCAGGAAAGATTCATCAGTTGGTCAATTCGTAATCGGGGATAGGTCCAGCGTATCCATATTTGCACGCCTACAAAAAGCAGCGATTTGCTGAGTAACCAAAAAATTCCCCACACCGTTGAACCTGGGGTTCCCGGCACTCCACTTGTCCAGTTTGCTAATTGAACTGCGCCGATATTCGGCAACGGTGTATTCCAGCTTCCAAAAAATAAGACCGCTCCCAATATGCTTACTAAAAGCATCATTCCGTATTCCGCGAGCATAATTACAGCCCAGCGAAACCCGGTATATTCTGTTTGAAATCCAGCGACCAGTTCTGACTCCGCCTCAGGCAGGTCAAAGGGTGCGCGATTGCATTCCGCCAGCGAAGCGATAAAAAATATGATCCACACCAGGAACAGGATTGGCATTCGAAAAATATTCCAGCTTAAGAATCCACCGATAGCCGTAGTATCAATATCCAGTGCAGGTATACTAAACAGGTATTGAGGCGTGTCACTGAATATGCCTTGCTGATACGACATTTCCTGTAGGTTCAATGTTTGACACATCATACATACGATCAAAACAGACAGGCCCAGGGGGACTTCGTACGAAATGATTTGAGCAGCAGAGCGCATGGTGCCTAGCATACTGTATTTATTATTCGAACTCCACCCGGCCAGAATAATACCGATCACGTCGAGTGACACAATCGCCAACAAAAAGAACAATGCCGAGGAGAGGTTTGCTCCCGACCATGATGGCGCCAATGGAATAACAGCAAATCCTGCGAAGACAGAAACGAATATGATAATCGGTGCAATCCTGAACAACAACTTATCGGCTGATGCCGGAATAATGTCTTCTTTTTGGATAAGCTTAACTAAATCGGCAACCGTTTGCAATATGCCATAGTACCCCACTTCCATTGGGCCTAACCGGTCCTGGATGAAAGCTGATATCTTCCGTTCTGCATAGATTGCTACTACAGCGTAGAGAAGGATGAAAGGCAGTATGAAAATTAAAGTGGTCAACGTACGGTTTTACCCACGAATATGGGGAATTTATTTGTCATGAATTCACAATATTTGCGAAAAACAACACATTGATCTTACTTAATCCCAAAGCGGGTGCTTTTCGAGGGTGACTTCATCTTTAAAGAATAAGCGCGCAGAAGCCTCAAACGATTCTGTATAATCTGAAACTAAAAATTGTTGCTGTGATTGAGTGTTGTTGTTGACGAGGTTTTCTTTCTCGAGGTAGTTCTTTAACGCTGCAGCAACTGTTTCCGAAGAATCAAGCACTTTCATTTTTCCCTGATAGTAATTACTGATCTCTTTTTTAATTAACGGATAATGGGTACAGGCGAGAATCAGCGCTTCAACGCCCTCCAATGCCGGATCAGAAAGGTATTGTGCGATAATTTCATGACTGATCTGATTGTTGAAAAAACCTTCTTCGATCATGGGCGCCAGTAGTGGCGTAGCAACAGAACGTACGGTGATGTTTTTGCCGGACTCTTCGATCTTGCGTACATAAACGCCGGATTGAACAGTACGTTTTGTTCCAATCAATCCTATCTGCTTTCCTGCGAAGTTCGTACTCACCAACTCAATCATGGGATCAATGACATTGATGATCTTAATGTCTTTTCGCACATATTCTGTTAATAGTTCGTATGCCGCTGATGATGCTGAGTTACATGCAATGACAATTACCTTGCACCCTTTTTTCACCAGTACGTCTGCGATCTTGATGGAGTACGCCTGAATGGCAGCTTCCGATTTTTCTCCGTACGGCAAATGTGCGGTATCACCGAAGTAAATCATATTTTCGCCAGGCAACAGATTCTGTATGGCGTGTGCCACTGTTAAACCCCCAATTCCGCTATCGAATACTCCGATAGGTTGGATTTTATTAAGTTTCATTTTATTTACTTGATTTGCTTACCGGTGTGCATGCCGACCAGCACTTCACCGATCACCAGTTACCTCATCGATAAATAAGGATGCGAAGTTTATCATTTTTGAAATGATGTTATCTATCCGGAATAAAAATTTTCCACATCGTGAAATAAAAAGGACTGTTCAACGGTTGAACAGTCCTTCACCAAAATACAAAATGAATTATGCGATGTTCGTAGAAAGTTGGGCTACCATGATCTCTCGCTTTTCGCGATGGTTACAATAAGTACAGGCGAGATGTTCGATGAGGTAGCCGGTCTCTGATTGTGTAGGCGCCTTACCAATCTCTTCGCTATCGATTAGCAAGGTATAAAATCCGCATTCCGGGCATTCAATGGCTTGTTCACTAACGATGTATTTTTCAATTTTTTTATAACCTGTTTTTTCATCAATCCAAACATCGTAATCAACAACCTGGATGTCTTCTTCTTTGATCTGGGAGGTTTCCAGGTGGTGGTCTTCTTCTGTCTCACTCAATTTCCGCATGGTGTTTCCATCCGGAGAGATACGTGGTTTGTTTCTAAGTTTTATGAGTCGCTTGGACAATTTCTGCGGATAATAAATCCGGAGAAGACTGTTAAAAATAAAGTAACCAACAATGATAACACATACACTGATAAAGGCACGAACAAAAAACCAACGCAGCCCATTATCGAGAATCAAGTCACTCCCCACAGTGTTAATGGCACATGCTGCAGCAATAATAAACGCGATGATGGCATACCAGAAGTTTTTGATCTCACGGAGATTAACATAATCGTATTTCTCCTTGTAATCGCGGAGCCTAAAAACGTTAAACTCATGATAGATGAGCATAAGGATGCCCAACGCAATACTTAAAACGGTTCCATAGTACATGTATTGATTCCATGCATCCAGAAAGGAAGAACTGGTTTCCATAGGTTAGGGTTGTTTGGTTGTACTTAAAAATAACATTTGTTCCTGTTGATTGCCATCATTTTTTTCCTGTAACGGCCTGGACGGCAGTATTTCTTTTATCTAAATCCCGCTTACCTAAGGATGGTAACTCAAATTATGGAGTGAAAAGGCGCTTTTTAAGGTAGTATTTGTAATATTGTGCCTAAACCAACCATTCTATCAATTAAAAGATATGGCGAATAATGTATTGAAAGGAAAACGCGGCATCATCTTCGGTGCACTCGACGAAAATTCTATTGCGTGGAAAACAGCGCTTAAAATCAAGGAAGAAGGAGCAACCTTTACACTAACGAATGCCCCCATAGCCATGCGCATGGGAAAAATCAATGAGCTGGCAAAAATGTGTAATGCTGAGATCATACCGGCTGATGCTACTTCAGAGGCAGACCTGAATAATCTCTTCAGTAAGTCCATGGAAATTCTCGGTGGCAAACTCGACTTTGTTTTGCATTCTATTGGCATGAGCCCGAACGTTCGCAAAGACAAACCATACGGGGACCTAAACTACGATTGGTTTTTGAAAACCCTCGATATATCAGGTGTGTCATTTCATAAAGTATTACAAACTGCGGAGAAAACAGATGCGATGAACGAATGGGGATCTATCCTGGCATTAACTTACATCGCAGCACAACGCACTTTCCCGGACTATTCTGATATGGCACAGGCCAAAGCTGTGTTGGAATCGATCGCCAGAAGCTACGGCTATCGTTTTGGCAAGTTGAAAAAGGTACGGGTTAACACGATCTCTCAATCTCCAACGGTGACCACAGCAGGTGCCGGGATATCTGGGTTTGATGTATTCTTTGAGTATGCCAACATGATGTCACCACTTGGAAATGCTTCTGCAGAAGATTGCGCTAACTACATCGTTATGATGTTCTCCGATTATACAAGGATGATCACCATGCAAAACCTTATGCACGACGGCGGATTTTCATCAACCGGAATTACTGAAGAACTGGTTGCACGCCTGACAAAGTAGCGTTAGGTACTTTCGTGATGGCGATAAGCTGCAAGGTGAGTGCGATAGTTAGGTGTTGGGTAAAAAGTTGCGAGCTGTGAGCTTCGAGCTGCGAGTTTGGTGGGTGGTAACTTATGTGTTTTACGATTTATAAGAGATTTTAACCGCCCCCGTTCAGCTATTCGTTGAACATCCCCTCCTTATTCAAGGCGGGGAGTTTGTAACTTCATCAGTTATCGAACACACACCTCAAACCTCAAACAACTGGCACAAACTCGTCGTTCTCGAAAACCAACCATGAACTTTGAACCATGAACTTCGAAACTGAATCATGCTTGCTTTTCCTCCTTGTAAGTTGAATCTTGGTCTTCATGTTACGCATAAGCGGATGGATGGGTATCATGATATTGAGACTTGCTTTTATCCGGTGCCATTTACCGATGTGCTGGAAGTTGTTGTGTCTGATCAATTTGCTTTTTCAAGTACAGGTGTTGTAGTTCCTGGTCCAGTGGAGAATAACCTCTGTGTAAAAGCGTTTGAATTGTTAAAGCATGATCATGACCTGGCACCGGTTCAAATTCATTTGCATAAAATTATTCCTACGGGTGCAGGTTTGGGTGGAGGATCTTCCGATGCAGCCTATACCCTTCGACTGCTGAATCAAGTTTTTGATCTGAATTTAAGTCTGGATCAACTGATGCAATATGCGGCTAAGCTGGGAAGTGATTGTGCATTTTTTATTGGTGATAAGCCGATGATCGGAAAGGGCAGAGGCGAACTATTGCATGACATTAACTTATCATTGAAAGGAAAATATGTCGTGTTGATTAAGCCAGACCTGGAGGTCTCCACAGCGGCGGCCTATGCCGGGATTACTCCCGATACGCCAGCTATGCCAATAGCAGAAATTCTGACGCAACATCCCATGAGTCATTGGAAAGAGATGCTGGTTAATGATTTTGAGGTTTCGGTATTCCAGAAATTTCCAATATTAAAACATATCAAAGAATCATTGTATGATGCCGGTGCCGTTTACGCGTGTATGAGCGGTTCCGGGTCAACGGTGTTTGGTATTTTTGATACAGCGGTTCAACCTGCAACTGACTATCCTGTCATGTGGAGTGGTTACTTACAGTGAGAAAAGCTTCGAGCCGCGAGCTTCCTTTAGATTTGTGTTTTTTTCTTCGAAGGTGTTTCGAGTATTTTCACCGCGGAGTCGCGGAGTCGCAAGGTGCCGCAAAGTAAAGACCAAGCCCATAGTTAAAAGCAAAATCTTTCCGTGTATTCTTCCGTGTATTCCGAGTTTTCTGTGAGCGGAATGCATTTTTTTCTCTCACAGAAATCACAGAATAAACCACAGAAAGATTCGTAAACAATTCCGTGTATTCCGAGTTTTCTGTGAGCTGAAATGCATTTTTTCTCTCACAGAAACTAGAGAATAAACCACAGAAAGATTAGTCAAACATTCCGCGATAGATCAAATCGTTTTTTCAAAAGCGGATAAGAGAATACTGCGCATAGGATTACCCCAGTTCCGAAGTAAAAATTCACGCTCATTTTTTCTGTCTGGCCGAAGATGATCACCGCCATTATAATGCCATAGAGTGGTTCAAGATTTAGCGCAAGCTGGATTACGAAAACACTGATTTTTTTCATTAGCTCAACGGCAACGGAATACGCATACACGGAACACACGCCGGCGAGTAAGGCAATATAAATCCAATCCATAGTGGTTGGAATAAGATGTAATTCACCGTTTGTCCAGAAGGATTGATACACCGGAAGGAACAAACCAATCGCTATAAACACGGCAATCATTTCATAAAAAGTAATGGTGAATGCCGGTACTTGTTTTACCATTTTAGAATTAAAAACCGAAAACAATGCCGACGTAAATCCCGCCAGAATTCCCAGTAAAAGGCCAGCGGTGTATTTGAAGTCAACGGAAAAAATAAGATATAGCCCGGCGATAACGACAAGCCCAAGAATCACTTCGAATTTTTTAATACGGGTGCGATTGAAAAGTGGTTCTAGGAGTGCTGCCCATAGCGAGTTCGTTGCAAATCCAACAAGGCTCACAGAAACATTGGATACCCGTGCTGATCCGAAAAACGCCATCCAGTGAACAGCTACGATAAGGCCAATTAAAAATAAGCGGATGAGTTGTATGCGCGTTATGCGAAACGAGCCTTTGGTGATCAGGATAACAATTCCCATTCCAAGTACAGCGAGAATGGCACGATAGAATACCATCTCCACGGCGGGGATAGAGATGAGTTTACCCAGGATAGCAGAGAAACCCCAGAGAAATACAATAAAATGCAGCTGCAGGTAATCTGATCTGCTGACCATTAACGTGGAACGTATTTATACATGGCCAGCGAAATAAAAGCAAAAATAATGTTCGGAATCCAGACCGAAATTGCCGGAGGCATTGAGCCGGTTTCAGCAAAGGTTCTGAACAAAATAAAGAACAAAATAAAAATGAACGATAAGAGAAAACCCAGCGCAATCTGAAGTCCGGTGCCGCCCCTGCTTTTCCGTGAAGAAACAATAGCTCCCATAAACGTGAGTATAAAAATCGAAAAAGGTTGGGAGTAACGGGTGTACTTTTCTACTTCATAAACTTCAACACCGGTTGAGCCTCTTGCACGCAATGTCCTGATATAAGCATTTAACTCATTCAGCGTTAAGCCATCGTATTTCCGGTAATCATTTTCAAATTCTTCAGGATGAATTACCAGGGTAGTGTCCATCACTTTACCGGATCGTAAACTATCCGGAATAGCTTGCTTCACGCGTTGATATGCTCCGGGTGTTGTATCGAAAACCGCATCGACTTTTTTGATCGACCAGTCTTCGAGTTTCCATTTATTTATGGTTGTGTCCCATTTGATCCGGTTTGCGGTAAGCTTTTCAATGAGTCTGTTATCTTCAAAACGCTCTAAGGTGAAGTGATAACCGGTGTTGTTGTGGTTGTTGTAGCTTTGCATGTACAGGTACGTGTCCGGCGCTACCTGGATATGAATGTTACGTTGGTCAAAGTAGTATTTGTTCTTGAGGTGCTGAAGTTCAAACGCAAGCCTGCTCTTATTGGAATTCGGAATAACCCAACCGCTGAGTACAAAGCTGATTCCGGCTATGATTAATGAACCGATAAAAAACGGGAGCAGGAATCTTCTGAAACTCACGCCACTGCTTAAGATGGCAATGATCTCGGTTCGGCCTGCCATTTGTGCGCATACATATACCGTTGCAATAAAAATGGTGATAGGTGTTATAAAGCTTCCGATCCATGAAATGTAGTCGAGGTAATAACCGGCGATCTGCCCACCTGTAACACCGGCCTTGGCAAACTTATCCATCTTATCGGTGAGATCGATTACTGTAATGACGGCAAGCAGGATCAATACCACAAAGAAGAAAGTGCTTAGAAAGCGTTTCAGTATGTATTGATCGAGTAATTTCATGATATCTTAATTACACCTCTTCAAAACGATGAAGATAATGGTTTGTTAAAGTCTGCGGCTTACTGTTTTCACCATGGCGTTTTTCCATGATGCGAAATCGCCCGCGATAATATGTTCCCGGGCCTGATTTACTAACCATAAATAAAACGCAAGATTGTGAATGGAAGCAATTTGTGCGCCCAAAATTTCTTTATTGATGATGAGATGCCGCAGGTACGCCTTCGAATAAAATGTGCTGGCATAACCACCAAGGGTTACATCGATCGGCGACAAGTCCTCTTTCCACTTTTCATTTCTTATGTTAATAATTCCTTCTGTTGTAAACAACATGCCGTTTCTTGCGTTGCGGGTCGGCATTACACAGTCGAACATATCGATACCGAGGGCAATACATTCCAGGATGTTTCCTGGCGTACCCACACCCATCAGGTAGCGCGGCTTGTCTTGCGGCAAAATGTTGCAAACAAGACTAGTCATTGCATACATATCCTCATGTGGCTCGCCCACCGATAAACCACCGATCGCATTTCCCGGTTGATCTTGAGCAGCGATAAACTCCGCCGATTGTTCACGAAGGTCTTTGTATACGCTTCCCTGCACAATGGGGAATAGCACTTGTTCGTACCCGTAATGTGGTTCTGTCGTGGATATCCGGTCAACGCAACGTTTCAGCCACTGGTGGGTTAAGGCCAGTGAATTTTTGGCGTAGGTATAGTCGCAAGGATAAGGTGTACATTCATCAAAGGCCATAATGATGTCGGCGCCGATAGTGCGTTGTATATCCATTACCCGCTCCGGACTAAAATGATGGCGCGATCCGTCAATGTGTGATTTAAAAGTTACGCCATCGGGCGTGATTTTTCTGTTTTCGGCTAGTGAGTAAACCTGGTATCCACCACTGTCTGTTAAGATGGGTTTTGTCCAGCCGTTGAAATTATGTAATCCACCTGTTTTCTGGAGTAGGTCTAAACCCGGTCTTAAATATAAGTGATAAGTATTCCCGAGGATGATCTGCGCTTTGACGTCATGTTCGAGTTCGCGTTGATGTACCGCTTTCACTGATCCAGCCGTACCAACAGGCATAAAGATCGGCGTCTGGATTTCTCCATGTGCGGTAGTAATAATACCCGCCCGGGCTTTAGATTGATGATCGGTAGATACTAATTGAAAATTCATAAGCCCGCAAAAATACAGTTAACCCGTCATAGATTATGGTTTTTCATCGGCAAGTTTTTCAAGGCGGGGTAAGGCGTTGAACGGTTGTTAAATTAAACACCAACCTCAAGGAGGAGCAAATAGATAAACAGAAAAAACAGTAGTTAGACTAACGAAGGCGTGAGCTTTTTTATCTTAAGCGAAGATTCGCGTACGATTAGTTCTGTTTTGAGCACAACGGTTTCATAGGCAACACTTTCGGGCTGCGTTTGATGGTTGATAATTTGCGTGGCGGCGATCTTTCCCATTTCGGTTGCCGGGTGGGCAATAGTCGACAATTGTGGATCTATTATTAAGGAAATAGGATCATTATTAAATCCTACAACAGCTAATTGCTCAGGGATAACGATGCCATGTTGTTTGGCGTACTGAATGGCGCTTACAGCTGCTGTATCGTTGGCAGAAAAAATCGCGTCAGGCGGAACGGGAAGGTTCATCAAGTGATGGGTTAGTTTTTGACCTTCTTCTGCATTCAGGATTTGACCATAGACAATCAGGTTTTCGTCGATGGGCAAATTATTGTGTTTCAAGGCCTCAATGTAGCCGTTCAATCGATCCCTGTATACATTACGATGTTGAGCACCTGCTAAATGCGCGATGCGCCTGCATCCCTGTTCGATAAGATGCTTTGTGGCGGTAAAACCGGCTGCGAAATTATCAATGATTACCCTGTTGGTATTAATTACTTCAGAAACACGATCGACAAACACAATCGGAAGGCCTGCGTTTATATAAGGTGTGAAGTGGTCGTAGGATGTAGTCTGCATGGCGAGCGAAACAATTAATCCACTAATGCGGCTGTTGTACAATGCTTTTGCATTAATTACTTCATTATTAAAGCTGTCGTGTGATTGAGAAATAATGACGTTGAAATCAGCTTTGTTCGCTACCTCTTCAACACCACTAATAAGAGAGGAAATGAAAGGCCTGTTCACCCACGAAATCATTACGCCGATGGTGTGCGTTCGGTTACGCCGGAGACTTGCTGCGAGATGGTTTGGCTGATACCCTTTTTCGAGCGCCAATTTTTTCACCGCTTTAATCATCTCTTTTCCTATGCTGGAATGATCTTTCAAAGCCCGGGATACCGTTGAAGGCGAGACCTTCAATTCGTTGGCGATGTCGTAAATGGTAACTTCTTTATTGTTTTTCATTTTTTGCGGATACTAAGTTAGCCAACTCCAGTCTTTAAAATTCACCTGATTTCGCAGTTTTCACCTTAAATGTTCACCAAGATAAAAATTAAATTACGCAATCGGTTGCGTGAAAATAAAAATTATTCTAGTTTCATCCCATTATTTATCGTGGAAATATTGCATTTCAATCGATATAATACATGGAACAACCCATTGCGTATTTTTAATTTTTAACCAATTCTCTATGAAAAAAGTAATTCTACTCAAGCAACTCAACTTGAAGAATTTGCCGCGATTCTTCAGGCTTTTGTATCTGATGCTTTTTGTGCTCGCCGGCACAGTAGCGCAGGCACAAAACACCGTCAGCGGAACAGTGACAGATGAAACAGGAGCCGGGCTTCCTGGCGTGAACGTTCTTGTAAAGGGTACTACTATTGGTACCACCTCGGATGCAAACGGTCAGTATAGTGTTAGCATTCCGACAGGCACAGAAAGTCCTGTATTGCTCTATTCTTTTATAGGTTATACTTCTGAAGAAGTTCCTGTCGGCGGAAAAACTACAGTTGATGTTCAAATGGTACCAAGCATTGAATCACTCCAAGAGATCGTCGTGGTTGGTTATGGTGTGCAGAAGAAAAGTGATGTTACCGGATCGCTTGTTTCTGTTAGTGGCGAGGAACTTCAAGAAGTTCCTGTTGCGAATATTCAACAAGCGCTACAAGGTAGAGCTGTCGGTGTGGAGGTACAGCGCGTTGGAACAGCGCCTGGTGCAGGCGCAAGGATTCGGGTTCGTGGTGAGCGTACTATTATCGGATCGAACGATCCGTTGATTGTACTGGATGGGATACCTTTTGAAGGAAATCTCTCAGACATTAACCAGGACGAAATTGCTTCCCTTAACGTTTTGAAAGATGCATCAGCTACAGCTATCTATGGTTCTCGCGGTGCAAATGGAGTTGTTCTTATTACCACGAAAAGAGGAAAATCAGGAGAAACTCGTGTTACTCTTAACAGTTATTACGGTGTTACCACGGTAGCTAAAAAATACGATATGTTCAATGCTGAAGAGTATGCCGCCATGCGTGATGCAGCAGGCTATTCAGATCAATATATGCCTCTAGAAGTAGAGGGCATGGCACGCGGACGTAATACCGACTGGCAGGAATTAATGTATGAGGATGGTATTATTACCAACCACAATCTTGGTATTAGCGGTGGAAATGAAAAAGGTCGTTATGCTGTGAGCGGAGGATATTATAAGGAAACGACCATATTACCAGGCCAAGATTTTGAAAGATATTCACTTAAGACAACTTTTGACAATAATATAGGTGAAAGAATAAAAATTGGTTTGAACTCAATGAATAGCATATCCTATTCTAACGGAACCCAGTTTGTAAATGGCCAAGGCACTCAGGATGCATTTGGTGGAGGTTTGATGTATCCGATTCTTTCCATGAGTCCATTGATGCCGGCATATGACGCAAATGGTGAGATTCTTTTGACACCTGCCGGTAACCAGACAGATGGCGGTAACTATAACCCGCTTTTGCTGAAAAGCAATAACGATAACTGGACCGACAGGATTCGTAGGTTCAGGTCTTTCAACAGTGCCTTTGCAGAAGTTGAGATCATTAAAGGATTGAAGTACCGCCTCAACATGGGCTTCGACTTTAGCCAGAATAACTCAGCTCAATTCCAGGGGCGAGACAGCTATTTCCGTACACAAAACCAAAGTAACCGCGCACGTGTTGGAAACGATGAACAAATTTCCTGGACAGCTGAAAATATCATCACTTATGATAAAACATTTGCTGATGATCACAGACTATCATTTACAGGATTATATAGTGCTCAACAAAGTAAGTCTTGGGGCACAGCGGTAGGCAAAGATTCTGTTACCTCAGATTTTATCCAGTATTATAACCTGAACATGTCTAGCCCTACTTCAAACTTGTATTTAGCAGGTAGAGAAGAAACGTGGGGCCTACTTTCCTTTATGGGTCGTGTAAATTACGCTTTTAAAGACAGATACCTCTTCACATATACATTTAGAAGGGATGGTTCGTCGCGATTAGCTAATAAGTGGCATAATTATCAGGCGGTAGCCGCAGGATGGAACATTGCCCAAGAAGCTTTCTTTCAGAATCAAGATATTGTGTCTGACTTAAAATTACGCGTTAGTTATGGTCAAACATCTAATCAATCTGTTCGTCCCTACACGACCTTAGGCGGGGTGTCTGGAAACAACGGCGGTATACCTATACGTTATAATTATGGGACATCACAAGTAGTTGGCTTCTTACCAACCAGAATTCCCGATACATCGCTTGATTGGGAGTATACTAATACCCTAAATATCGGCCTCGATTTTGGCCTGCTTGAAGACCGGATTACCGGTTCAGTAGAATGGTATAATGCACAAACTGACCAACTTCTTTATAATGTAACTCTTCCTATTACCGGAGGTTATCAAGATCCTATGGTGACCAACCTGGGCAGAGTTGAAAACAAGGGAGTTGAAGTCGCAATAAGTGCAAATATTATTACATCGAATAACGGCGGGTTTACCTGGAGTGCGGATTTAAACTGGTTTGTAAACCGCAATAAGTTATTGGAATTGGCTCCTGGTGAAGAAAGAAGTATTAACAACGGCTTGCACGTAGGCCATCCGCTTTCAGCAATTTATGATTTTAAAAAATTAGGTATATGGCAGTTGGATGAAGCAGACGCGGCAGCCGAGTTTGGTCAATTACCTGGCGAGTTGAAGTTAGCTGATATTAGCGGTCCAAATGGCGAACCTGATGGCGTTTTGTCAGAAGATTATGACCGCGTGGTGATTGGGGATCAACAGGCCGACTGGCAAGGCGGTATTACTAATCGGTTTACGTATAAAGGTTTTGATCTTTCATTTGTAACGTATGCTCGCTTTGGTGGTCTTATCAGAAGCCATTTGCATGCACCAAACGGTGCATATCTTACCAATAATACTGGTTTGAGAAATGGGTTGGATGTGGATTACTGGACACCGGAAAATCCTACAAACTGGTTTCCTGCCCCCAACTCACTTTTACCAGGTGGTGCTTCGGGTTCATGGAGTACATTGGGTTATTATGATGCATCCTTTATCCGTGTGCGAAGTATTAACCTAGGGTACTCATTATCCAATACACTTACGGACAAGATCCATGCCCAGTCTCTCAGGGTGTACTTCACAGTACAAAATCCATTCTTATTATATGCACCTTATGTAACAAAGTACAATGGTGTGGATCCTGAACCAACAGGACAGGGCAACTCGGGCGCCGTATCTGCCGGGCCCGGTGTTCGTGCCAATGGACCAAACCAAAGTCTTGGAATTGGCGCTTCCACGCCCCCAGTACGCTCTTTTATCCTTGGGATAAATGTTACTTTCTAATTTAATTAAAAGTGAATACTTATGAGATATTGTAAAACATTATTTACGCTATTGGCCATACTGGCCTTCGCTCCTGGGTGCCAGGACTTACTCGAAGAGCATCCTAAGACAGAATTTACCAAAAGTTATTACGAGACAGCCCAAGGCGCCCAAGACGGGTTAAACGCTGCATACGCATATTTGCGTTTCCACTATGGTGTAAACCCTACGCTTGCTCTTAATGTTTCGGGCACTGATGAGTTTACTTATGGTGAGCAGCCTGCGGTTAACACTTCAGGTGATAATCTGCCTCATAAACTTTTTGGGACTTATGATATCAATTCCGAGTTCGGGTTCCTTACAGTGACATTCAATCGCACATTTCCACTCATCAATTTGTTAAACGGGTTAGAGGAGTTTATTCCGAATATCCCCGATATGACAGAAGCGGACAAGATCGAAAAGTTGGCACAGACCCGTTATCTTAGGGCGCATTACTACTACTTGCTGGTGGGGCAGTTCGGTGCGGCACCAACCGATCTGGGTAGCGGACACCTTGTGTTTAATGAAACCCCTTCTAGAGGATTTAATCGTCCGATCAAAAGTGACACGGAAGGGTTAAACACGCTTTTAGAACTCAACTACCAGGTAATGATTGAAGATCTGGAGTTTGCGAGTAAGAACTTGAGAGTGTCTCGTCCAGACAATGAATTCAGACTTTCACAGGCCGTGGCTTTACACCTTCTGTCCAGAATATATCTGTTCCGTGCTTATTCAGGAGTGTCGCCTAATGCGCAAGCGGATTTTCAGGCTGCCTATGACGCTGCTATGGAAGTGATCAACAATCCAGGTAAATATGGTGTTGAATTACTTCAGGATTTTGGCGATGCATATAAACAAAGCAAGGAATATAACAGAGAAATTATGTTCGCCGCCGAACGCATACCGATGGATAATGTGAATAATGAATATACCAATCCTTCAGGCATCAGTGACCGTGAAAATATGGCAGCTGCCGTTTTTACGTCTAATTATGAAACAGTATCTTTTAGAAATGGGTCAGATCCTATTGAATTCCGTCCGTTGGAATTTCAACGCCCCTTGCGAAAGTTAGCACCGACAAATTGGCTCACTCAGATTGCCTTTGCTGATAAAGTAAATGACAGCCGTTATCACAATTCTTTCAGAACAGTCTACACGGTACAGGCTCATGCCGACCCAGGTACCGCCACATACAATACCTGGCTGGCTCAGCTGCCTGCAGGAGTTGTTACCGGGGATACAGCTTTTGTATTAGCAGACACTGACGCTCAAGCGACTGTAATAAATGGATGGGAGGTACCTTATCGCGCTTATGGACCTTCTGCCTGGTGGACACCGGAAAATCCCACTCAGGGGCCTCAGATATACCCGGCATTAAAAAAATTTGATGATGTACAACGTGCTCACGGAAATGATGCTTCGGGCCGGCCTATGCCTATCTTTAAGTTTGGTGAAACCTATTTACTGGCCGCTGAAGCTGCGCTACAAGGTAACATCAACGGCGGAGCGACAGAAGCTGCCCGTCTAATCAATATAATTAGAACGCGTGCTGCTTATCGGCCTGGATTAGATCCCGGTGTGCTGGCGACACGTATTACAAATATGCAAGTAGATGCAGGCGACATTGATCTTGATTTTATTCTGGATGAGCGCTCACGTGAGTTAGCTGGCGAAGGCATGCGTTGGACTGATCTAGCACTTCGTGGGGAGGCTGTTTTCCTAAGCCGCATAGCTCTGAATGATCAGGCTGCAGCAGGTGTGAGGGCTCACCATCGAGTGCGGCCTATTCCGCAAGAACATTTGGATCGGATTAACGTGGACAACCCGTCAGACTATCAAAATCCTGGATATTAATTCTTAAGCGAAAAAAATATGAAAAGAAGTATAAAAAATATTATATGGATGTTGCTACCAGTTATGGTAGCAACATCCATCATCAGCTGCGATAATGACGATGCGATTACGTATTCAGTGAACGATGTAAGCTCAAGAGTAACGGGTTTTAGTAGTCCTAAAACTGGACCCGGAGCCGAGTTAACCATCACTGGTTCTCATTTAGACGATGTGCAACGTATTTTTATGGGAAATTCGATAATAACTAAAGCGAACTTTGTTAGTCACACTGAATCGGCTATTACTTTTAATGTGCCGACATCTGTTACTCCTAATGAAGAGAACGAAAAAACCAGATTGTTAGTGGTTTTTGGTGGATCGGCTCGTGCAACTAAAGAGATTGAAGTTGTTCCTTTTCAGGCGATCAGTAGCTTTACTCCTTTCTCGGCAGCAGAAGGTGAAACGGTTACCCTGCTAGGCGTAAACCTGGATTTAGTTACAGGTGTGAAAGTGGGGACTGCCGATGCTACGGTTATATCACAAACACCTACTGTATTGAAATTTTCAATGCCGGCAGGTGCGGAAACAAGTAAAATTATGTTGGCTAGTGAGGCGGGTATTTCAGCAAGTAGGTCGGACTTGATTTCCTGTTCAGCAGATCCTTCGGGAATGGGCTGTAAGCAGGGTTTAAACCAAAACACTGGGTTTGAGGATGGAGCGGGTGACGACTTTACAGGTTGGGCAAAACAAAACGGCGGACAGTTTATGTTTGCCACGACGGTGCCAGGTGAAGTATTCGGAGGCAACCGAGCGATAAAAGTCGCGCGTGATGGTACTCTCTCAAGCGGTGAATGGCGCCTGCAGTTGCATACCAACTTCGTGGACACAGAGATAGGGGCCTCCTATACAGTGACCTTATGGGCACGGGCAACCGTGGCGGGTGCTGGTATTCGGTTATCATTAAGTCCGGATACTGGGCTTTATACGGCTACTGCCCCTGTCACTACTGAATGGCAGCTATTCACATTTGAAGTTCCTGGAGAGCGTATACAAAATGCGCAAACTAAGTTTTCACTTGATATGAATGCCAATAATACTGTTGCAACTACGTTCTTTATCGATGACTTTAAGGTAACGAAGAATTAAACGTGTAGTCTAACATTTTAAAACAATCGGATGAGAAACCATCCGATTGTTTTTTTTAACACCCTGTACACAAAAAAAAATTATTCATGAATAGAATAAATCTTCCATCCCTATCCATCATATTCCTCACCTTCGCATTGTCAATAATATCATGTGGCGGCGATGATGATCCAAAAGAAAAAAAACCGGTTGTTAAACCCGCTGTGACCGTAGACCTGACCGATAACCAACAAGTGATCCGGGGCTTTGGTGGTGCTACTGCCTTCCGTGCAGACCAACCGATTTCGGATCAGGATATGGATAAGCTTTTCGGGACAGGTGACGGCGAAATTGGCTTGAACATCTTACGTATTCGTGTAGCAACGGAAGACCAATGGCGCGGCTTAGAACTTGCCCATGCAAAAAAAGCAAAGGCTCGCGGTGCAATTATCGTTGCTTCACCGTGGAGTCCGCCTGCAGAGATGAAAACGAATGGTGAGTTGGTTGGTGGTTCATTAAAAACTGAATCATATGAAGACTATGCGAATTACCTCAATGACTTTGCCACCTACATGGCCGAGAATGATGCGCCTTTGTATGCGATCTCAATTCAAAATGAACCGGATATCCAGGTTGATTATGAATCGTGTGACTGGACCAGCACACAGATACGGGATTTCTTAAAGGATTATGGCTCCATTATCAGAACACACCTGTTATAGCACCTGAATCATTTAATTTTAATCATGCGATATCGGATCCCCTGCTGAATGATGCTGAAGCGGCTGCAAATGTTGCTATCATCGGCGGGCATATCTACGGTGGTGGTCTCCGGGATTATCCGTTGGCTAAGTCAAAAGGCAAAGAAGTATGGATGACAGAACACCTTGATACTGAAGTAACATGGGCTAACGTACTGGCTACCGGAAAGGAAATTCACGATTGCCTCGCTGTGGCGAATTTCAATGCTTATATCTGGTGGTACATCAAGAGATTCTATGGGCCGTTAGGAGAAGATGGTGTGGTGACGAAGCGTGGGTACATCATGGCGAATTATGCCAAATTCATTCGTCCTGGTTACCATCGCGTGAGTATTGAAGGAACACCTCGTCCTAATCTCAACATCAGTGCATACAATGGTGATAAGGCTGTTATTGTAGTGGTTAACATGGGCACAGCGGCGATATCACAACGGTTTGTTTTTGAAAATGATACTGTAAATTCAGTATCGCCTTATATCACGTCCGTCACTCAGGATTTGGAAAAAGCGGAGGCGGTTAGTGTGTCTGCTGAATCTTCTGATTTCACTTACACCATACCAGGAGAAAGCGTTGTTACTTTTGTAGAAGATTGATTGTGTGGCAAAGACTTTCGCGCTGAACTTCCCTTATTTAGGGTTGTGGAAACAAACAATAAAGCTGGAGTTAAGGATGTCGGTAATGGTCGAGGTTCTCTGACATCTATAAAAAGTGCATTGTGACACCGCGCACGGACTAATGATGTGCTTGCGGTTTTAAAGACAATTAATAAGTTTCTTAATGGCCAACTGAACCATCATGAAAAATATCCACGCATTATTAACAATCACCGTACTTACAATCTCAACCGTATGCTTCTCGCAGGTCAGGCTTCCAAAACTGATCAGTGATGGCATGGTACTTCAACGCAATACCAAAATAACGGTTTGGGGATGGGCTTCAGCAGGTGAAAAAGTAACCATCACCTTCGCTGGTAAAAACTATAAAGCAACGACTACACCTGCGGGAACGTGGAAACTTGAGCTTCGGGAAATGAAGGCGGGTGGTCCATATACGATGACCATCTCAGGGAAGAATACAATCGAGATAAAAGACATATTGATCGGAGATGTCTGGCTGTGTGCCGGACAATCGAACATGGTACATCAGCTGGACATTCACGATGTTACGTATGCAGATGATATTGCCAGTGCTAACTATCAGGCTATACGCCATTTCAAAATACCTACCAAAGCGCTTCTTTCAGGTCCCGGTGAAGATATAGGCGACGGTGCCTGGCAGTTAGCGGTCTCTGAGGACGTAAGGCCTTTCTCGGCGGTTGCATATTTTTTCGCGCGCAAGTTATATGGTAAATACAAAGTGCCGATAGGCCTGATCAATGCCAGTGTAGGAGGAACGCCGATAGAATCCTGGATTAGCGCTGAGGGATACAAAGCATTCCCTGAGAAGTTAAAGATCATTGAAGAGAACAAAGACACAGCTTTTGTACGTCGTCATTCTGGTAATCCGTTCTCCGCTAACAGAAAATCTCCAGCGTCTTCAGACAAAGGTCTGCAGGGAGAGACACCATGGTATGATCCGGACTTCACTCCGAAGAACTGGCGTAGCATTAACATTCCAGGTTATTGGGAAGATCAGGGTATTAAAGACCTGAACGGTGTGGTATGGTACCGCAGAGAAATTGAAATACCCAAGTCCATGGCAGGAGAGAAGGCACGTGTGTTCTTAGGAAGAATTATTGACGCGGATCAACTTTACATCAATGGAAAAGAAGTCGGGCGCACCACCTATCAGTATCCCCAGAGACGATACAACGTACCGGCTGGTGTACTCAAAGAAGGTAAAAATACATTTGTGATCCGGATAACCAACAATTCTGGCAAAGGTGGTTTTGTACCAGATAAACCATACTACATCTTCAATGGTGCTGATACGGTAGACTTAAAAGGCTATTGGCAGTATAAGGTGGGAGAGGTATTTGTTCCCTTTGATTTCTCAGCTTTATCGAAACAGAATGAGGATGAACCAAAAACCCGAAGGATAAACCCGCAGAACGAACCCACTGCGTTATATAATGGCATGGTAGGTCCTTTAATTCAATATCCTGTAAAAGGTGTTTTGTGGTACCAGGGCGAAAGTAATACAGGTCGTCCAGAAGAATATACGGACTTCATGAAGGCCTTGGTCAATGGATGGCGAACAGTATATAAGAATCTTGATTTACCCTTTATCTATGCCCAGCTTCCTAGTTTCATGGAGGTTACCTATTTGCCTTCTGAAAGCAATTGGGCTGCCTTCAGAGAATCACAATTGAAAGCTTTGAGCATTCCACATACAGCGATGACAGTAAACATCGATCTGGGAGAATGGAATGATATTCATCCTGACAATAAAAAAGATGTGGGTGAGCGAATGGCCCTTGCTGCGCAAAAGCTTGTTTATGGAGAGGATGTTGTTTATTCCGGTCCGCTTTACAAAGCGTATAAGATAGAGGGTAACAAAGTAATCATTAGCTTCACGCATGTTGGAAGCGGACTTATCACAGACGATGGCGAGGAACTAAGTGAGTTTGCGATTGCCGGAGAGGATAAAAAATTCGTTTGGGCAAACGCAAAGATTGAAGGAAACAATGTAATTGTCTGGAGCGACGAAGTTTCGAATCCAAAATACGTTCGCTATGCCTGGGCTGATAATCCGGATAACCCTAACTTATACAACACAGAGGGTTTGCCTGCTTCGCCATTCAGGATAGGTGAGTGATGATCTGCATCTTTATCTGTATAAGCGAGATGTTGGTATCAGGGTTATTATGCTTCGAAGCGATTGAATGCTTTCACCGCGAAGGCGCGAAGCCGCAAAATACCGCAAAGAAGAGATTTAAATTGAAAAAATCATTCCGTGTATTCTTCTGTGGTTTCTGCGATTTCTGTGAGAGAAAAGGCTCACGGAATAACACAGAAAACACAGAGAATCCCACAAAAAGTTTAGCTGTAACAAATGATTTGACTTAAGTCTTCAGGGTTCTTACTCTTGAAAGGAGCTTCGAATACTTTCACCGCGAAGGCGCGAAGCCGCAAAGTACCGCAAAGTACCCGCAAAGAAGAGATTTAAATTGAAAAAATCATTCCGTGTATTCTTCTGTGGTTTCCGCGATTTCTGTGAGCGAAAAAACTCACCGAAATAACCGTAACCCAACATTAAAAAAAGGAAGCTGCGCCATGCAACTTCCTTAATTTATGTCAAACTTTAAAACGCTTACAGTTCTATATGAACCCCTGCTAAAAACAGTCTTCCGATTTCTTCACTTGCATAGGCCTCTTGTTGTTCCTGCCCAAGCAAATTGCGTCCATTTAGAAACACATTGATTTTAGGATTGATCGTATAAGAAATGTTGGCATTAAGCAACACTTTATCGTTCACTTCTTCCAGGTCGCGATGAATAAGCGCTCCGGTTTGCACATCAGCTTCATGAATGCCATTAAGTTTATATGCTGAGTAAAAATATCCCGTAAGATTAAAGTTCCATTTTTTCACCGGTGCGTTGATCGCAAATCCACCAAAAACATCCGGCGTGAATTCACTTGTCTTGTCTTCTACTTTTTCATAGTTGTTTTCAGGGTACAACATTGGATTGGGTTCAGCATAATAGGGACTGTAATTATTTAGTTTGTTTTGTTGCCATGTAAGTGATGGCTTGAAGGTCACCTGACCCAACAGGATCGTAGCGGCCACAGTAGCGCCAGTCTGATCAGATTCAAGTCCGATATTGCTTTGCTTAAATTCAAGTTCTCCTTTCGCTGGTGGTGCAAACGAGGGCTCCTTAACAACACGTGTTAATTGCGCGGAATAATTCCGGTAAGACTGGCGGAAAACGCTTACATCAAGACTTACCTTGCTGTTTAGCTTCGTCTTATAACCAAGTTCAAGAATGTTGTTTTGTAACAGATTGAAATCTTCGTTACCAACCACATTCACCAGAATAAACGGATCATCCAACACAAGGTTGATATACACAGGCATGATAAATGATCCTGCATGCGATCTGCCACCAAGAAAACGAATGATGTTGTTATCATTCAATTTATAATTCACGATCCCCTGGTAAGAAATATAGGTGTCGTCAGGTGCCTTAAACTTGTCAGAACGAACGGCTCCGATTATTCTTAATGCAGGTATTGGATTATAATCTGCTTTCAGGGAGAAAGCATAGTTATACATTGTTGCTTTATTATTGAATACTCCGCTTTTGCCTAGGTCAACAGTGTATGGTTCGTCATCTATCATGGCGTTTTGATAACTGAATGCTGGTCTTAGGCTAAGCTTATTTGAGACACGGAAATTGTAATCGAGGTAACTATCGAAAGTGGAATAGTCCTGAAATTGTTCTGGTTGATTACCGGACGCACCATGTCGTCCGTGGATCAGTGACGTTTGGAAGGTCATGTTTCCGGATTCGACTTTTAGCATGTGGTTCAGATTAGTGTTCACTTGCTGGGAAACGTTGGTATAAGTACCTGAACTGCCAAGATTAAGGTTTGAATTGTACCCCGTGTTTAGCGTGATCGTGGTATTCTTTGCAGGTGTATAGTATAAATTAAAGTTAACACCAGAATGTCTCGACGCGATTTCCGGTTCCGGAAAATACAGGTACGGATTTGACGCCAGGTCAGGTGTAGAATGATCTGCCAAATCGTTGATATAACTGGCGGTACTGAAATCAAAGTATTTTTCATCAGCCCGTTTGCGATTGGCATAATTAGCGGATACGTTAAAGTTAACTTTGTTTGAAATTTCACCTCCGATTAAAGCAGAGAATAGGCTTGCGTTACCAGCCTGAAATCTCGCCGTACCATAGGTTTTCTCTTCACTTTTTTGCGTGATGATGTTGATTACTCCGTCAACAGCATTAGGACCATACAAAGGTGCATTGGGGCCATACACAATTTCAATGCGCTCTACGTCTGCGATATCTACCGGAAGATTCTGCCATGTCGTCCCGCCTGATAAATAATTAAAGATTGGTCTGTTATTGATCATGACCAGGATGGAATTATTCATAAAGGTGAACGAATGTGAAGGGAGGTTATCCTTTCCGCCACGAATAGATACATCGTAAACGCCATTGGCGGTTTCGCGTACAATCAACCCTGGAGCCATGCGCAGCGCTTCCGGTATCGAGGTTGAACCCGTGTTCATCATATCTTTTCGGGTAATCACGAAAGAGGTTACCGGAGCAGCAAACGAAGATTCTTTTTCTTTTGAGGCCGATACAATCGGAATACTCATGAGTTCCTCCAGCGTAAGTTCATAGGGATCCTCCTTCACGGTGTCATTTTGTGGCTGCGCAACGGCTGCCATACTGGTCAATAAAAGGCATGCGAATGCCCATAGTATTCGTATCATAAATTGATGTTTGATTAAAACCGGGACGAAAGTAGAAATAGAATTGCCAGCCAACTATTAGTTTAAACATGGAAGATACCATGCGTAGGAATTCAATGTAGTGTGCACTTTTTGTTCAACATAATTTGAACGAATAAAGAACGCGGCGATGTTTAACAGAGATAAACTTTCTTATTTATACCTACGTATTTAAGCTTATAAGGGAAGACCTATCTTTAAAGCACTGCGTGTTCAGCTAATAAATAATCAAGGCGTATTCCAGGTAGCATAGACATTGCCGGAGAATTAACGTGTATTGTTTCGACGGTTTTTGAATTATTGAATTCCCGAATACTTTACAGCTGTAAATGATATCGTTTGCACTGAGAAAAGCTTTCTGATGCGTGATTGGTTTGATAAAGCAATATCATCGTCAACTAAGCTTTCATATTCGTTTTACGGGAAAGGGCAGGTAAGCAAACGAAAAAAGCATAGCTAAACAATATTGGCCAGTACATCATTAAGCTATCGCTAATGAATTCCTGATCCCAGGTATGAATCGAGATTTTCCACGGTGATGACTTCAAGTGGAAAAAGATCCTGCACCGGGGCGTTCCTTTTAAACATAAGGTGGTTGATCAGATGGCTGATACCAAGATTAACCTGGCGTTTCGGATTTTGGTTGATGAGAAAATCAATAATTCCTGATCTAAGGTATTCCAGGTTGTCCTCAAGCAAATCATATCCGATCAATCGGATATCTCTTTTTCCATATGATTTTAATAACGCCGCAGCCACCGCAGTTCCTTTTGAAGTACTTACGAAAATTCCTTTAAGCAATGGATCGGCAATCAGTTCTTTTAGTTGATTTTTGAAAGAATCTTCTTTCGGATTAAGGTTAAAGTCAAGGATTTTGAAACCGGTTTTATTTCGTTCTGTAAAAAAATCACGAAACCCTTTTTCTTTTTCGGATAAGTGAATAGAGTTGTGAATGTCTTCATCGATGTGTAGCACGGCAAACATGCCAGGTTCTTGCTGACCAATATTCATCAACTCTGCCCCTACACGTCCGCTCTGGTAGAGGTTCTGACCGATAAAACTCATGGGACTTACCTCCTGTATATTGGTGTTAAACAAGATGTAGGGTATTTCGCGGTGTTTAAATAATTGAAATACCGGCAATGATTCATTGTAAAAGATAGGCGCTGCTACAATGCCATCGGGATTGGCTTCCAATACTTTTTCTGCTGTTTTCTGAAGGGAATTTTTATCTAATAAATCGAATAAAAAAAGATCTATCGTTACACCATATTGATTCCATTCAAGCTGTGCCTGTACAATTCCAGCATTGGCCTGATCCCAGTACGGATCTTGCGATGGATCGGGAATTAAGACTGCGATTGAATATTTTTTGTTTGATCCCAAGGTTCGGGCAATCAGATTCGGTTTATAGTCGATCTGCTCCATTACCTCGGTGATCTTTTTCAGGGCTTCTTCGGATACCCTGCCGCGATTGTGAAGTACGCGATCTACTGTGCCTGCAGACACACCGGCCAGGCGGGCTATGTCCTTAATTCTGATATTCTTACCAAGAGTCATTTTCAAATAAAATGAATTTTTAGGGTTTTCTGAAAAAGCCGTCATAAGACAACAAATGTGTTTTCGGACACAAATTTAATGTGTGCGTACACAATGTAGTAATTAATTGATTTATTTTCTATACTTAAATTACGATAATAAATAAGGTAACTAATGAATCATGGAAAAACGCCTGCTTAACCACCTCCGTTCGCAATCCAGGGGTTTTTAACACTTCATTGCTTTAACAGGAGCAAGCCGACAGCCTGGCGATTCTCAAATTCTTCAATGGTTCTTTGCTTTTTCAATCAAATGTACCTTCCAAGTGCGTAAAGCATCTTTGCTGATTAGACAAGTGATTTATATTTGTGCCTTAAAACCCCTGACCCTTGCAGCTAGTACTCGCCATCATTTTCTTTTCGGCAATTGCGGTACAAATAATTTATTTTATCGTTTTTCTGATTGGATTAAACCGGAAAAAATCGCTCCGCCAAAATACCCATACACTACCTGTTTCGGTGATTGTGTGTGCCCATGATGAAGAAGACAATTTGCGCGAGTTAATACCGCTTTTGCTTCGTCAGGATTATCCCAATTTTGAAGTTGTCATCATCGATGACCGTTCAAATGATAACACGTTTGATTTTTTACTGGATGAGGCGAAGAAAGATCATCGCCTGCGCATGGTTCACGTCAATCGCACACCGCCGCACGTGAACAGTAAGAAGTACAGCCTTACATTGGGGATTAAAGCTGCCAAATATGAATGGCTTCTATTAACCGATGCAGACTGCCGGCCTGAGTCTGAAAAATGGATATCCTCCATGAGTAATGGTTTCGCGGAAGACAAAACCTTTGTCCTGGGATTTTCACCGTACGTCAGAACGGGAGGCTTTCTCAACCTGTTCATCCGGTTCGAAAGTTTGATCACGGCAGTTTTATATATGGCCTTTGGTCTCCTCAAAAACCCCTACATGGGTGTCGGCCGAAACCTGGCTTACCGCAAATCTTTTTTTCTTGCCGAAAAGGGATTTAATCAGTTTATGAAAGTAACGGGGGGTGATGATGATCTCTTTGTGAACCAACATGCCACAGGGAAGAATACGGAAGTGATCATGGGCAAAGATTCGGTCATGTACTCTATCCCTGAAAAATCATGGCGATCTTTTTTCCGACAAAAATTAAGACACCTTTCTGTAGGCAAATTTTATAAATTCAAACATCGGTTTTTGTTAGGCACATTTATGCTTACCTGGTTGATAGCGTGGGCCTTAGGAATCTATTTGTCGATCAGTTCGGGCATTTATTATTATTATTTTACCGGTGCAATCGCCCTCCGCCTGATGCTGTTTTTCTTCACACTTCGAACAGGCTTTCGTAACCTTGAACAAAAGTTCGAATGGTGGACAATTCCTTTTTTAGATTTTCTTTATATGATTTATTATCTTACCACCGGCCTGTTTACGTTAGGGGCTAAAAAAGTAAGATGGAAGAATTAGAAGAAAGCCGGTTCTCCTCCAAAGCGATTGAAGATTTTCGCCTGATTGACCTGGCTGTGGAAGGCGATGACAAGGCGTTTGCAAAACTATTGCAACGTTATAAGCGACCGGTATATCACATGATACTGAAAATGGTACGTAATGTGGACGATGCTGAAGACCTTACCATTGAATCATTTGCAAAAGCATTTCGGAGCCTGCATCGTTTTAAGAAAGACTTCACATTCAGTACGTGGCTTTTCAGAATCGCGACAAACAACACGATCGATTTTATTCGTAAAAAGAAACTCAACACACTGAGTATTGATAATACCTTCACTGATGACGATGGGCAATCAGTATCAATCGATGTTGAAGATGAAAATTTGGATCCACAAGAGGAAGCCATCAAAATTCAGAAAGCCGAGTTGATTCAGGTGTTTGTCGATAAGCTTCCGCCAAAATATCAAAAGCTGGTTCGACTTCGGTATTTTAACGAACTTTCATACGAAGAGATTGCCGATGAATTAGAGGCGCCCCTCGGAACGGTTAAGGCACAACTTCATCGTGCGCGTGAATTGATGTTCGAGATGGTGAAAAACAAACGCGATCATATCTGATAACGCAGGATTTGCAGAGTGGAACACGCATCAATCATTAAACATTATTTTCCGGATATTACTGAAGCACAGCAAAACCAGTTTGCCGGACTCTTTAATTTGTATAAAGATTGGAATGAAAAAATCAATGTCATTTCCCGGAAAGATATTGATAACCTCTACATCAACCACGTGCTGCATTCACTTGGCATCGCGAAAGTGATGACGTTCAAACCAGGGGCTTCTGTCCTTGATGTAGGCACCGGTGGAGGCTTTCCCGGTATACCATTGGCGATTCTATTTCCTGAAACTCAATTCTACCTGGTGGATTCTATCGGTAAAAAAATCACGGTTGTGAAAGCGGTGGCAGAAGCACTCGGATTAAAAAACGTCCAAGCCGAACAACTACGCGCGGAACAAGTGAAAGGGAAGTTTGATTTTATTATCAGCCGCGCTGTTACACGACTAAAAGAATTTTACGGTTGGATTAATCAGAAAACAAAAGCAGAATCAATTCATTCGCTGGAAAACGGTATTCTCTATCTGAAGGGTGGTGATCTGGAAGAAGAACTGGCGGAACTTAAACGCCTTCACCAGGTGTATGATTTGTCTGATTATTTTAAAGAGGAGTTTTTCCAAACGAAAAAAGTGGTATACGTACCGTTGTGAGGAATCTATAAAGGAAAAAAAGCCATTTGGTTAACCAAAAAAATTAATGTTGGAATCATCCAATTTTTTTTAAACTGGAATCTCTTATTTTAGTTTTAATGTATGTCTTTAGTTCTTCTAAAGTCATATTTTGAGTTTCTTTGGTTATCTGGTCACGGATTTCCCTCATCATGTTTACAGCATCAAAAGATTTCATTTTTTCTTTAGTCTCCATAACTTATCAGTTCTTGTGGTGTCCGAATTTCGATGGTTGGATAGCCTAATCTTAAATTTACGGAATTATATCCTTTTATTCTATCAAGGTTTACAATGTGCTTAAAGTTCCAACTCGCGAGAACATCCGCTCTGTTTACTGTCGCCATGGCAATATGCCGGCAGTCTTGTATGCTTGTTCGGCCAACGACTTTTGCAGAAATATACTGATCGGCAAGATGCATTATTTCATCAGTTAGTTCTACTCGTTCAAATCTGTCAGTCGGATAGTTAAGTAACAGTTCACTTACACGTTTTGGAGCAAGAATTAATTCTAATTCAAGAAGATCGGATACGACGAATCTGGCTTCATTTTCTTCCAGCCGTTTAAAAAGCCTCTGAGAAGCATCCTTAAATTCTTCGTCGAAAAGCCTCCTACAACTGAAGTGTCAATATAAATTCTTTGTTTCATTGTCGGTATCGAAAACCATTTCTTATGCTCTCAGCGAAACTTGTATTAAATGCAGTTAGCATAGTTTATTTATGCCAAATAACTTCAGAAGCGATTACTATTCAACTCCGATGTTCCATTAGCATCGCGGTCATTTCCTTGAATGTTTTTTCTTTAAGCGCCGGTAAATCCTTTGCTGTAAGCCCTGCGGTTGGGATTTCTTCTCCTATATAAATATGAATCCGACCTGGCCTTACCTGAATCGTTCCGGGTGGCATTAACTTACCGGCACCGACTACCACCATGGGTAACAGCGGTTGTTGTGTATCAATGGCAATGCGAAATGCACCATCGTGAAAAGGTTGTAATAAATCTTTCGACCGGTTTTGTGTGCCTTCAACAAAAATAAGAATGGACATTCCATCCAGCAGGATTTGTTTTAATTTATCCATGCTCTTCTTACGACTGTGACTGCTCGAACGATCAACAATAATGGTCGCAGAGCGTGCGATCCATCCGAAAATCGGAATTTTTAACAATTCTTTTTTTGCTAGTGGTCTGAACTGTCCTGGGATTACCATCCGTATACCGGGAAGATCAAGAAACGACGTGTGATTGCTTACATAAATATAAGCTTTGTCTCGCTTGAAATTTTCCCTGCCATGAAATGTATAACGAATAAAGGTGAGCTGACTGAATATCCAACTCCAGATCCAGAGAAATCCATAACCGATAGAACCTAATCCAAAAAAAAATGGAAGCGTTAAGCCGGGCAAAAAGATGATCATAAAAACAGTGAACACCAGAAACACCCAGAGCATGTACAGCTTATGCAGAATGAAACCAATTATCTTCAAGGCAATAAATTAAACTACCCCGAAAGTTCTTAAAGTTTAGGAAAGAAGCAAAGGTAATTTACCGGTGTACTGCACCGGGGAAATATTTGTCGAGTAGCGGAAGTAGATTTTCCAATCGGAAAGGTTTCACCAGATGTTCATTCATGCCGGCTTGTAAAATTTCTGAAGTATGGGCTTCTGAATTATAAGTCGTAAGTGCAAAGATCGGAATATGTCTTACCATATTGGTGAACTCAACATCGCGTATCCATCGCGTTGCATCCAATCCATCCTGATCAGGCATGCGGATATCCATGAGTACAAAATCAAAGTCACCGTTTTTCATGGCTTCAATAGCTTCAACGCCATTGCCAGCCACTACAGGGTTTATTCCAACGGATTCAAGGTTCGCTTTTATAATGGTTTGGATAACGCGGTCATCTTCTACCACAAGCGCCCGAAGCGTGTTCACTTTTTCTACCATGGCTTATAACTTTAGCATCTAAGTTAAGAATGCCAGGCAAGTATTTAAAATGCATTAAAAGACTTATATGATAGAATATCGGTAGGAACCGGCGTTTGATCCCAAACCGGTCTATTACAGGTTATCCATAAAAGGTTTTCTCCGCTCCAGTTTCAGATCCTGTAAAATGGATGCTTTTACGGCAATGGTAAAATTATAAGATTGGAATCGTCCGAAGGGTACCCAATTCAAACGCATGGTCCAGCAGTGCAAATCCCGTGAAATTCCCAGGTTGGTTTGTGTAAACTCTTTCGTTTCAAAATGATAACCGGAAGCATACGTGATTTTCCAGCTTGCTGATAAGCTAATATCACCCGACATCTGCAGGGTTTGAACGACCCGTGGCTTTGATTCAAGAGGATGAGAGTAACTCAGGTTATAACTTAAATTCAAACTCCAGGGAATTTCAAAATCAACATAAGCATCCGGATTTCTGATCAGGAATTCTTTTTCTTGTTCAGGCAGATCAGACTGTGCGATTTTTTCCCGACTCATATTCTCTTTATTCCTCGCTTTTGGATTCAGGTTTGTGCTTAGCGCAAGGGTTGCATTGGTTATCTTTCCAATCTTACCGTTTTTCCATACCAATACACTTTCCCTTCTTTCATCTTCTATTCCAGTTTCAGGGTCTATTGTTGTAACGTAAGCATATGGGTCGAGTGTAGCCGACAAATTCATGTTGATGAGATTGTCGAGAATATTAGTGTTTGCAGCAATGCTGATGGGCGCGAGATTGAATGAATCTGCCATCAGATCATAACTTGTATTAAACGACAGGTTGTTGAGGATCATTACCTTCCGCGCAATTGAATCCTCCGGAGCTTTTACTTTCATCTCCACGTTGTTTCCCAAACCGATTCCGATCCGGCTGCTTTCGCCAGAGGCACTCGAACCGCCATAGAGTGAACCATCATGACGTGACTTATAGATCACTTTTCCGGGATTGTTTTGGTCCGGAATTTCCTGAAAGTAGTTATCATTCTTTGTAAAGTCCGGTGTATACCCAAACGAAATAGACGGGTTCATGGTGTGACGGATCGCTTTTAGCTTTCGGTTTGGATTTTTCACCAGGTACATTCCGTATAACCGCGTAGTAAGGCCTGTGCTGAAGGAATAATTCGCGATCCTGTTAAATCCTTTGATCGTATCGGTCTTTACGAGCGTACCCACTTCATTGTATCCCCATTCAAAAGATTCAGCGTACCATTTTTCTTCATAACTCACAGATGGTGATAACGTAAAATGTTTGAAGGCTTTCATGGAAAATGAAACTGGTATGGAGTGTCGCATGCCCTTTCTGCCATTCGCTATAAAAGTAGAAAGATTATCAAACGTAAACGGGGCAATACTATCCTGCCGTGCTGTAGGCGAGAGACGACCCAGGTTATTGGTAATCCTGTTGGAGGCGCTCATGGTATACGCGATGGAAAAATTATCAAAGAACCCTGGCTCTCCGCCGTCTTTGCGCTGGAACGGATAAATGTTGGTCATGTTCACACTAAGTGAAGGCAACTGAAGGTCTACCACGCGGGTTAAGAGGTCCTGGTTATGACTAAGATTCGTTGATATAGAAAAAGGTGTTCCCGCAAAACGTTTGCTGTAAGAAACATTTGACATCAGTTTGGCGGTAATGTTGTTCAAAGACTGGGAGCTGAAATCGTCTGCAGTCCCATACATCATGTTATTATTTTTGTTGAACGTCGCCGTTGCTGCATTAACAGATCCTGAAAATCTACCGGTACCTTTTGATTGTGGTGAATGGCTCCAGCTTAACCGGAAATCCTGTGTTACACTATTGGTTTCAATACGATCATCGGTGTCCGGGTTTTTGGAATAGGCAAAGTTCAGATTTCCGCTGTAGTGATAGCGTTTAAGATAATTGGAGCTTGCATTTAAAGCATGACCACCCTTGGAATAGATATCTCCGGTGAGCGTAAGCTTGATGTACTCGCTGATATCAAAAAAATACCCGCCACCCCGAAGGTTAAAGCCCCGCCTTTTTTCTTCGCCATACGATGGGAAAATAATTCCCGAAGAACTTTTTCGCTGGGCGGGAAACATGCCAAACAGGAACCCCGCTGGTAAAGGAATATCATTGAACTCGACGTAGAATGGTCCTGCTACAATTTTATCATCCGGGATTGCTTTTGTCTTTGTAGCGCGAATCCGGAAATGGGGGTGTTCCAGATTACAGGTTGTATAACTGTTGTGAAGACTCAGGATTTCATTTTTTTCGTTTTTGAAAGCGGCCTCGCTGGCGAGAAAGCCTTCACCCTGTTGCGTTACTACTTCACTGATCCGTGCGCGCCGCGTTTTGAAATTGTAAACGATGTCTTTGGTTTCATAAAGTTCCGAACCGTTTTTAAAGATCGGATACCCGACACGCTGACCTAGCGAATCACGTTTTCCATGCGCGGTGAGGGTATTGTTTCCGTAATCGATGAGAATTTCTTCGGCTTCGAGCTCAATTGCGCCATAGGTGATTTTAGCATTCCCGTATAGCCAGATCATTTTTCCATCGAGACTGGCGCGAATCGAGTCCCGGGCAGTGTAGTTAATGGTGGTTTCAATATCGCCTTTGGGCGCAACTTTCGTGGTATCACTTTTGTATTGAAGAGAGTCAGACAGGGCGGGAAGATCGGTTTCAGCATGTAGGGAATCCGTTACTAGCTGTGTAGTATCTTCACGAACGGGTAAAGTTCCTTCCGGCGTACGAACTCCCTTTTCCTGCGCCAACGAAGTCAGCGCAAAGCCAGTTAATAAGATGAAAAGTAAAAAAAAATATCGCACAGGTTCCAGCGTAAAAATCAGTTCTTTAGCTTTCAATAAAAATTTTACAATTTTGCGTAAAGTTATTCCAAATACTTTGAACATTGTAAGGCCAGTGAGGAATATCGGATTAACAGGACTTTTTTTAGCAATAACCTTGCTAAACTCATCGAGCACCTTTTCACCCCTTGATTTCAAGGTGGATGTGGTGGTAATTGACGCGGGCCATGGCGGCAAAGATCACGGTACGAGTGGAAAAATCGTAAAAGAAAAGGACGTTGCGCTGAAGATCGCGTTAAAAGTTGGTCATTATATAGAAGAAAATGTACCGGGCGTAAAAGTAATCTACACCCGGGACGATGATCGTTATATTCCGCTGGATGAAAGGGCAGAGATTGCGAACCGGGCCAAAGCCGATCTTTTTATTTGTATTCACGCTAACTCTAACGGGAATACCAGGGCTTTCGGAACGGAAACTTTTGTCATGGGACTTCACAAGGACGAAGGAAATCTGTCGGTCGCTAAACGCGAAAACTCTGTAATCCTGCTCGACGAAAATTATCACGAACGGTATGAAGGTTTCGATCCCAACAGTCCGGAGTCCTATATTCTGTTTACGCTCACACAGAGTGCTTATCAATCCAGTAGTTTAAGTTTTGCCAAAAAGGTAGAAGACCAGTTTAAAAACAGGGTCGGTCGCGTCAGCCGGGGTGTAAAGCAGGCTGGTTTCCTGGTATTGTGGAAAACCACGATGCCTAGCGTATTGATTGAAACCGGGTTTCTTTCCAATTCTCCTGAAGAAAAATTCCTGGCAGGAAATCATGGTCAGGAATTAATCGCGTCAGGCATTTATCGCGCTTTTAAAGAGTATAAAGCTGAGGTGGAATCAATCAACGGAAGTGTTGATCCTTAAACGTTTAGGCTTACGATCAAACCGTTACATAAATCATTTTTTTAATACTCTCAGACTATCCGTTATATTTACCGGCAACAAGCTATGAG
>Ga0196965_1000124_pt1 | contig 59842 bp, 65 predicted proteins | sample S1_20metaG_FD_148668 | JGI IMG/M metagenome (GOLD analysis project Ga0196965, IMG submission 148668) | Soil microbial communities from Anza Borrego desert, Southern California, United States - S1_20 | ecosystem: Environmental > Terrestrial > Soil > Desert | place: USA: California | collected...
TCATCTCGGGGAGCCCCGAGATGATGCGCCTGAGGCTCGCCGTCCCGTCCCTCTTCGCCGCGCAACGGTTGATGCCGGCGCTGCCCCGCCTGCGCGAGTTGCATCCCGAGCTTCACATCGACCTGGACACGGGCGCGAACCGGCTGGCCCGCCTGGACGAGGGCCTCGACGCAGCGATCGCGATCACGACCGACGTCGATCCGTCGCTCTACGCGCGCCGCATCGACAATAATTGCGTGATCGCGATCGCCTCGCGCGAATTGCGCGACGGGCCCGCGGCGCTGAAGCGGCCGCGGGACCTCGCCGGCGCCACCATCCTCGTCCATCGCGACCTCGACCGGGCGTTCGACTATTGGCGCGAGGCCGCCGGGGTGCCCGATCTCGAGCCGGCGGCGATCGACATGTTCGATTCGGGCCAGCTCATTCTCGATGCGGCCGCACAGGGCCTCGGCGTCGCGATCATGCTCGAAAGTCACCTCGCGGGAAGCCATAATGAGCGCCTGGTCCAGCTGTTCGAGACCAAGGCCGAGACCCCCTACAGCTACTGGTTTGCCTGCCGCCGCTCGGCCCTCTCGCGCCGTCCCGTGCGGATCTTCCACGACTGGCTGTTCGGCGAGGCGTTGCCCGCTTAGGCGGCTGCACGGGGCTTGCGTTTCGGGCGCCCGCGGGCTTTGCTCCACGGCCTGGACAGGAGGAAGCAAGCCTTTGAGATTGCGACTGTCGATTGCCGCTCTCGCGCTGGGGGCGGTCCTGCCGCCGGCACCCGCCGCGGCGGAGTTCCTGCCATCGCCCGCCCGCTTGCAGGGCCCCGCCCCGGTGCTGCGCGAGTTCACCGACATGCTGGTCAATCGAGGCGGTCCGGAATCCGAGCGCCTGGGGCGTCTCGACGCGATGCTCGCGCAGCTTCCGGAACCGACCGAGTTGCGCGGCTTCGTCCAGTATGCGCGCGCGGTCCATCTTCGGCATAACCGACGGCTATCCGAAGCGCGTGAAGCGATAGAGGAGAGCATCCGCCTCCTCCAGCGCTACAGCGCTCCGCTTCTTTTCGCGGCGGACATGGAAGCCTATGCGGACCGGCCGGAGCTTGCCGCCGACTATCTCATCCGGGCGAGCCACATCGATCCCGGGATCGTCCGGGAGTACGACTCGCAAGACCTTCTCAACCTGCGCGGCCGGCTTGGCGACCGCCACGACACACGTCGCATCGGGCGCCTCGCGGAGCGGATGGTCGCGATCGGCTGGCAAGGCGAGGATCTTCGCCTCCGTTCGCTACTCGCGCTCGACGCGATACGCAGCCGCGTGGAGGCGGGCGACGTAGCGGGCGCCCGTCGACTGGTTCCCCGGCTAATCGTCCCCGGCCATATCCAGGCGCTGCTGATCGTCGATCGCTACCGCGCAATTTGGCCCGATATCGAAATCTGGGCGGGGAGCCGGCTGGAGAAGCAATGGCCCCTCTACCTTCGCGAGCTTCAGGCGCGCTTCCGCGCCAGCGGAGATCCTGCGGCGGCGCGTCGCTATGCGACCGCGCTGCGCGAGGCGGACCATTACGAGACCATGGTTCGCGAAATCCTCCCGCTGTTCGACCGACCGCTGGATCGGCAGCGCGATTACGAACTGGTCTGGGTGGCGCCGATCGTCGCGGACGCTCTGGCGCGGCTTGGCAGGTGGCAGGAGATCGACGTGCTGTTCGGCCGGGCGGCGGCCGCCTGGCCGCTCGGCATCGACGCGAACGCACTGAACATCGCGGGCAACCGCGCCCGGCTGCTCCTCATAGGCGGAAGGACACGCGAAGGGCTCGCCGCGATCGACGCCGTCATTGCGGACGCGCGCGGCCGCCGAGGCGAAGTGTCCGAGCCCGCCTTGGCGTCGATGCATCTCGCCCGCGCCTGCGGCCTTGCGGATGCCGGGCGGGACCGCGAAGCGCTCGATTCGGCCTCGTTCGTGCTGGCCGCGCGGGACCTCACCGACATTGCCGAGCTCCACCTCTGCTTCGGCCGGCACGAGGCCGCGCGGACGGCGCTGATCGAAGGCCTCGCCGACGAGCGGAGCCGCGACGAAGTGCTCCAGTTCATCCAGCCTCAGACCGGGCCGCCGATGCAGAGCGACCACGGCCGAACGATGCAGGAGCGGAGGCGGGCGCTCCGCGCCGATCCGGTCCTGATCGCCGCGGCGCAGCGTCATGGCCGGGTGCTGCCGTTCCCGGCGAGCGCGGGCGCTCCCCCGGAGACGGCGCGCTAGCCTTTCAGGCGCGCGATGATGCGGCGCATCGCCGCGCGCGGAAGCAGGCGATTGGACTGGGCGCCGACCTTGTTCATCAGGCCGGGCACGACGATCGCCTTTTCCTTCGCGAGGCCGTCGAGCCCGGCGCGAACGACCGCGACCGGGTCCGTCGCCATCTTCGCTAGGCGGCCGTCGGGGGCGCCGGCCACTTCGAAGAACTCGGTTGCCGTCGGCCCGGGGCAGAGGGCGGTGACGCGGACCCCGCTGCCTTTCAGCTCCTGGTGGAGCGCTTCGGTGAACGACAGGACATAGGCTTTCGATGCGTAATAGACGGCCATGTACGGTCCGGCCTGGAAGGCGGCGGTCGAGGCGACGTTCAGGATCGCGCCGTCGCGCTTGCGGCGCATCTCGGGCAGGACGGCGGCGCAGAGCTCGGTCAGCGCGCGGACGTTGAGGTCGATCGTCTCGAGCTGCCGTTCGGCCGGCAGCTCCGCGAAGGCGCCCGAGACTCCGAAGCCGGCATTGTTGATCAAGACGCGCACCCAGAGGCCGCGAGCCGCGGCTTCGGCGACCACCCGGGTGCCGCTGCCCGGCTGGCTGAGATCCGCCTCGACGACGTGGGCGTTGGGCCCGAGCTCGACGGCGAGCGCCTGGAGCCGGTCGCGGCGGCGGGCGACGAGCACGACTTCGTCCCCGCGCGCCGTGCACTGCCTCGCAAACTCGACGCCGAGCCCCGCCGAGGCGCCGGTGATCAGGGTCGCGGGGCGCGGCTCCGCCAAGTTCAGGGCCTCAGGCTCGCCTTGACGATCTTGCCCGGCTCGCGCGGCGGCTCGCCCTTGGGAAGCGCGTCGACATGCTCCATGCCTTCGACGACGTTGCCCCACACGGTGTACTGGCGGTCGAGGAAGGTGGCGTCGTCGGTGCAGATGAAGAACTGGCTGTTGGCGCTGTTCGGGTCGTTGGTGCGCGCCATCGAGACGGCGCCGCGGACGTGCGGCTCGGCGGAGAATTCGGCGCGCAGGTTCGCCTTGTCCGAGCCGCCGCGGCCGGTGCCCGAGGGATCGCCGCCCTGGGCCATGAAGCCCGGGATGACGCGGTGGAAGACGACATTGTCGTAGAAGCCCTCCTCGACCAGCTCCTTGATCCGCGCGACATGGCCCGGGGCGAGATCGGGCCGAAGGCGGATGACGACGTCGCCGCCGGAATCGAGATTGAGGACGAGGGTGTTGAGCTCGTTGGACATGGAAAAGGTCTCCCGGATTAGCCCCCGTTCGTCCCGAGTAGCCGTCGAGCGAAGTCGAGACGGCGTATCGAGGGATCAGATCCTTCGATACGGGCCCTCGATACGGCTTCGCCTACTCGGTCCCTACTCAGGACGAACGGGGGAGCTGTCGATCGGGGCCGCTCTACGTGGGCCGCGCAGCCGGCGCCAGCCCGTATCGACAGCGCGAAAGGCCCGGCCTAGGAAGCGGGCACCACAAGGCTCCAGCGGGGAGAGGCGATGAGCGACAGCGAACTCGAAACCCGCGACGGGGCCCTGCCGACCGCCGAGGACCGGCTCGACGCCGACGACCGGCTGAAGCCCGAATTCGTCGAGATGGTGATGGACCTCGTCGAGGCCGGCAACCACGAGGCGGCGCGCGCGGTCATCGAACCGCTGCACCCGGCCGACCTCGCCGACCTGTTCGAGCTGATCGATTCCGACGACCGGCGCGCGCTCGCCGCGGCGATCGCCGACGAGCTCGACGCCGACGTCCTCGCGGAGATGAACGACTGGGTCCGCGAGGAGCTGGTCGACGCGCTCGAACCGGCCGCGGTCGCCGAGATCGCCGGCGAAATGGAGACGGACGACGCCGTCGCCATGATCGAGGATCTCGAGGAGGACGAGCAGAGGGCGGTCCTGCGCGCCCTCGATCCGGACGACCGCGCGGCGATCGAGGAGGCCCTGTCCTTCCCGGAGGAATCGGCCGGAAGGCTGATGCAGCGCGACCTGATCGCCGTGCCGGAGCATTGGACGGTCGGGCATGTGATCGACTGGCTGCGCTCCGGCGAAGAGCTCGCCCACGACTTCTGGGAAGTGTTCGTCGTCGACGGGCGCCACCATCCGGTCGGGACCATGCCGCTCAGCCGCATCCTCAGGACGCAGCGCAAGGTCCCCGTCGCCGAGATCATGCAGCGCGAGCAGACCCTGATACCCGTCGACATGGACCAGGAAGAGGTCGCGCTGCGCTTCCAGAAATATGCGCTCATCTCGGCTGCGGTGGTCGACCAGTCCGGGCGGCTGGTGGGCATGATCACCGTCGACGACATCGTCCACATCATCCAGGAGGAAGCCTCCGAGGACGTGCTGCTGCTGTCGGGCGTCGGCGAAGGCGACATCAACGAGCCCGTCATCGACAGCTACAAGTCGCGGGTGCGCTGGCTGATCGCCAATCTCGGCACGGCCCTGGTCGCGGCGACGATCATCGGCCTGTTCGAAGGGACGATCTCGCGGATGGTGGCGCTGGCGGCGCTGATGCCGATCGTCGCCGGCGTCGGCGGCAATGCGGGTACGCAGACGCTTGCGGTCACGGTCCGCGCGCTGGCGACGAACCAGCTCACCAAATCGAACACGGTGCGGGCGGTGACTCGCGAGATCCGCGTCGCCTGCCTCAACGGGGTGACCGTCGCCTTGCTGATCGGCGTCGGAGTCACCTTGTTCTTCGGCAACGCCTTGCTCGGCGCGGTCATCGCGGCGGCGATGATGACCAACATCATGATCGCCGGCTTCGCCGGGGTCATGCTTCCGCTGGCGCTCGACCGGGCGGGCGCTGACCCCGCGGTGGCGTCCTCGGTGTTCGTCACCATGGTCACCGATTCGATGGGATTCCTGGTCTTCCTCGGGCTCGCAAGCGCGTCCGGGGTCGTGGGGTGAATGGGGACAGTTACTTTCACGCGCCGCGCCGCCAAGCTGCGGAGATCCTGCGAGAAAGTAACTGTCCCCTCTCCGCGGTCGAAAGGGGACGGTTACTTTTTCGCACGGCGATGCTAAGCTGCGGAGATCGTGCGGAAAAGTAACTGTCCCTCACCTCTCAACATGAGCAAGGTCGCGGTCGGGTGCGGCAGCCTCGACGCGCTCGCCGTGCGGCAGAGGCTCCGCCTCGCCGACGGCGTCGTGCCGATCGTCACGCGATTCATGCCCAAGCGCGCCGAGGAGTTGGTCGGTGGGTCGCTATACTGGATCGTGAAGCACCGCATCACGGCGCGGCAGATCATCCTCGGCTTTGCGAGCCGCGAGGAGGACCGCAAGACGATCATCCGGCTCGATCCGGTGCTGGTCCCGGTCAGGGCGCGGCCGAAGCGGGCGCACCAGGGCTGGCGCTACCTCGCCGCCGCCGACGCGCCCGCGGACCTCGACGGCGACGACGACGGGCTGCTGGCGCTTCCGCCCTTGTTATCAATGAAGCTGGCGGGGCTGGCGCTGATCTAGACTCCCTCCCCCTTGAGGGGGGAGGGCGGGGTGGGGGTGGAGTCAATGGAGCGCGGTGATTTTTCGAAAGGTCCACCCCTCCCCAAACCCCTCCCCCTCAAGGGGAGGGGCTTCTAGCGCCTCGGCGCGCTGCCGCACCGCACCTGGGCGGCGCTGGCGCCGCGGAGGGTGCAGGCCGGGCTGCCGACGATCTCGACGTCGCCGATTCCCGAGGCGGTCACCCTCGCCTCGCGCTCGACGCCGACGGCGATGCGGCCGGCGCTGTCGGTGACGATCTGCGCGGCCTGGGCGCGGAGGGCGCCGGCATCGAAATCGGCCCAGCCGTGGACGCTGGCGCGAAGGTCAGCCGCCGTGCCCGCAACCTGGATGCGGCCCGAGCCGATCATGCCGACGACGAGGCGGTCGACGGCGACGGCGGGAACGGCGATCCGCCCCGATCCCTCGACGGTGAGGTCGACGCGCATGCCGGAGGCACGGTCGATGGCGAGGCTGCCTGCGCCGAGGACGGTCGCGGCGCGAACGGCACGGGTCGAAATCTCGATCGCGACGGGGCCTGACGCCGCGCCCGGATCGGCGCTCCAGGCGGAGCGGTTCGGCCGGATGCTCAGGATTCCGCTTTCGACGGCGATCGAGACCCGGTCGAGCGCTTGCGGCGATCCGGTCGCCGAGGCCGCCGCGGGGCGACCGCTGGTCAGGCGGACGGTGAACGGGCCTTCGATCCGCACCCGGTCGAAGTCGGTGACGCTGTAGGTGCGCTCGGCGGCCGCGGCTGGTGCGGCGAAGGCGCAGGCGAGCGCCAGGGCGGCCATGATCTTGTTCATGGCCGGGAGCATGGCCGCAAATGGTTAACGGTCAATAAGTTTTCGGGCGCATCAGCCGTGGGCGCCGCAGCGCACGTCGCCCGAGCCGCGCTTTTCGACCTGGCAGCGCGCCGGGCCGGTGATCGAGACGTCGCCCGAGCCCATCAGGGTCACGCGCGCGGCCTGCATCGCCTTGGCGGTGACGTCGCCGGAGCCGTGGACCGAAACGGTGGCGTCGCGGATCTCGAGCGCGCCGAGATCCACGTCGCCCGAGCCGTTGAGCTCGATGTGCGCGCGCTGGGCGCGGCCCACGGCGCGGATCCCGCCGGAGCCGGTGACGCTGAAGCTGGTCTCGCCCGCCTCGACCCGGCCGAGATCGAGGCCGCCCGAGCCGGTGACCGTGGCGGCGAAGCGATCGCTTTGGACGCGGTCGATGCGCATGTCGCCGGAGCCGGTGACCGTCGCCGCGGCGAGCGCGGGCACGGTGACGTGGACGGTGACGTTGCCGTGGCGGCCGAAGCTCCAGCTCGATCTCTGGCGATAGCCGATCCGGAGATCGCCGTCCTCGACCCGGATTTCCAGCCGCTCGATCATGCGCGAGTCGCCCTCGGCGCGGACCGAAGGTGCGCCGCCGACGGTGACGATCACCTCCGGCGAGCCGGCGAGCGAGATCGATCGGAACGCCCCGACCTCAAAGGCGCGCTGCGCCGTCGCACGGTGGGCGTTGCCCTCCTGGGCACCGGCGCTGCACCCGGCCAGGGCCATCGCCAATGCCGAACCCATCGCCAACGCCCTGCCGCGCATGTCATCGCCTCCCGCTGTGTTATCTATCTAATACACAGGTGCGGCGGGAGACGCAAATGAAAAAGGCGGCCCGTCTCCGGACCGCCTCTCCCGGCCTCCCGCAAGCGGGAGGCAAGCCGATCGGACGCGGGCCTCAGGCCAGCGCCTTCTCCTTGTTGTAGACGGCGGCCGCCTTGTTCAGGATCTCGAGGATCTTCTCGAGCGCCTTGGGCTCGTCGACCTGCTCGACCGCGGCGAGCTCGCGGGCGAGGCGGCTCGAGGCGGCCTCGAAGATCTGCCGCTCCGAATAGCTCTGCTCGGGCTGGTCGTCGGCGCGGAACAGGTCGCGGGTCACCTCGGCGATCGACACCAGGTCGCCCGAATTGATCTTCGCCTCATATTCCTGGGCACGGCGCGACCACATGGTGCGCTTCACCTTCGGCTTGCCCTTCAGCGTCGCCATCGCTTCCTGCATCGTCTTGTCGGACGACAGCTTGCGCATGCCGACGCTCTCCGCCTTGTTGGTCGGAACGCGCAGCGTCATCTTCTCTTTCTCGAAGCGCAGCACGTAGAGCTCGAGCTGCATTCCAGCAATGTCCGTGCTCTGAAGCTCCACGACACGGCCGACGCCGTGCTTGGGGTACACAACATAATCGCCAACGTCGAAGCTGAGCGCCTTCGCTGCCATCTAATTGCCTTCCTTTGGATACCGCAAAACCGTGTCGGACTGCATCCGCCCCCCGAGACGCTTGGACAGTGATTTGCGGCGATTCTCTCTTGGACCACCATGAGCGGACGCGGCGTCCGCTGCGATGACGAGCCTTATAATCCAAAACGGCGGGAAAAGCTACCCTTTTGGAGGAAGCGCCCGCGGCGAACCGTTGCAGAGTGAGACGGAACGGCAGGGGCGGGTCGAAGGTGCGTCAGTCGCCTTCGCCGGGCGTGGCGGAAAAATATTTGTCGAACTTGCCTTCTTCGCCCTTGTGCTCGTCGGCGTCCGCAGGGGAATCCTTCTTGCGCGTGATGTTCGGCCATTCGGAGGAATAGGTTGCGTTGACCTCGAGCCACTTTTCGAGCCCGGCCTCGGTGTCGGGCAGGATGGCCTCGGCCGGGCATTCTGGCTCGCAGACGCCGCAGTCGATGCATTCGCTCGGGTTGATGACGAGCATGTTCTCGCCCTCGTAGAAGCAGTCGACCGGGCAGACCTCGACGCAGTCCATATATTTGCAGCGGATGCAGGCATCGGTGACGACGTAGGTCATGGGCTTCTCCGGGGCGCGCGGAATCCCTAGTCGCCGCCCCCTTCGCTCGTCAACGTCGCAGCGGTCGCTTCCGAGAGGTCGGTGTAGAGCGCGCGCGCCTCGGCCGGCGGGCCGCGGCGGGTCGGCAGCGCATCGATCTGAAGCACGCGCACCGCGCCCCGCCGCGCGAAACTCAGCACGTCGCCGACGCGCACCGGCGCGTGGGCGCGGTCGGCGACGCGGCCGGCGATGCGGATGCGGCCCTGTTCGGCGAGCGCCTGGGCCAGGGCTCGGGTCTTCACGATCCGCGCGAACCACAGGAACTTGTCGAGGCGGATCGTGTCAGCCACGGCGCAGCGCGGACAGGGCGGCGAAGGCGTGGGACGGGTCCTCGGGTGCCTTATTCACGCGGCGGCGAGAGCGGCCGCGCCACGTCCAGGGTGCGGTCTCGTCGGCACGACGGAAGCCGAGGTCGCGCATCAGCCTGGCGAGCGCCGGGGGCTGCAGGCCGAGGGAGGTGACCAGCGCCTCGTCGACGGGCGTGCCGTCAGCGCCGGTGCGGACCTCGTGGGCGTGGCGCGCGAGCCGCTCGACCATGTCGACACGCAGCATTTGCGGCCCGAGCGGCCGGAATCCGAGCCTGCCGAGCAGGGCGCGCTGCTCGCCGGCGGCGGGGGCCGGCAGGAGGACGCTCGAGGGCGGCGGCAGAGCCGACATGGGTTCGTTGCCCGCGGCAGCCCGCAAGGCGGTGCGCCAGCGCATGGCCTCGGGCTTCAGCACATCGGGCATGAAAAGGTCGAGCGCGCCGATGCGGACGCGAAAGGCGGTGACGGTGCGGCGCTGGTCCCGGTCGAGCAAGGAGAGCGGCCTCGCGACGGCGTCGCGCGGGACGATGCCGCCCTCGTCGACCAGCAGGGCCAGGATCGAGCGCACGGCGGCGGGGTTCGCCGCGTCCTGGGCGGCCGCGCCTGCGCGACGGAGCGGAGCGAGCCAATGCTCGACCTGGCTGCGGACCCAGTTCTTGAGGCGCTCGACCACCGCTTCCCGACCCCGGTCCGATACGCGCGCGATCCGCCGGTCCAGATTGATGCGCGGCGAGAGCAGGTTCTTGCCGGGCCCGAGCCGCGCGACCTCGTGGCCGCGCCAGAGGATTGCAACCGCCGCCCCTGCATCGGTGCGGAGGCTGAAATGGTCGTCGGTGTCGGCGACCAGGGCGGCGGCGCGCTTCTCATATTCGCCGCCCAGGCGCCGCTCCGCGGTCGCGAGCAGCATCTTGCGGTCGGCGTGGCGCGCGGCGGGATCGACCTCGAACGCGAAGCCCTCCATGCGCCCGATCGGGTAGGAGCCGACGGTCACCTCGCCCTCGTCGTCGACCAGCACCGGGAACTCGGCCGCGCCCTTGCCGCCGAGCTGGCGCATCAGCACCGAGGTCCGCCGATCGACGAAGCGCTGGGTGAGCCGCTCGTGGAGCGCGTCCGAGAGCCTCTCCTCGACCTCGCGGGTGCGCTCGGCCATCGTCTCGGGGTCTTTGAGCCAGTCGGCGCGGTGGGCGATATAGGCCCAGGTGCGCACCCCCGCGATTCGGTCCGCGAGCGCGTCGATGTCGCCCTGGACGTTGTCGAGCCGGGCGACCTGCTCGGCGTACCAGCTATGGGGGATGCGACCGTCGCCCTCCGACAGATAGAGGTAGATTCGCGACACCAGGCGCGCGTGGAAATCGGGCCCGGTCTTGCGAAAGTCGGGGAGGCCGCAGGCGGCCCAGAGGCGGCGGACGCGCTCTTCGCCCTTCGCACGTTCGACGATCTCGGAATCGCCGGCGACGCGCTTCAGCACGGCAAGGTCGATCGCTTCCGGGGCGCCCCTCAGCCCGGGCCGGTCGGGCCGCCGCTCGAGGTCGCGGATCAGCGCCTCGAGGCTGCGCATGTCCGGGTCGCCCTCGCGCCAGTAGAGGTGCTCGAGAGGGGCGAAGCGGTGCTCCTCGATCGCCTCGATCTCCTCGGGGCGGAACTCGGCATTATGCTCGCCATCGACGGTGAGCGCGCCGAAGGTCCCGTCCTTGTGGTGGCGCCCGGCGCGGCCGGCGATCTGCGCCATCTCGGCCGGCGAGAGGCGGCGGCGGCGGTTGCCGTCGAACTTGGAGAGGCCCGCAAAGGCGACGTGGCTCACGTCCATGTTGAGCCCCATGCCGATCGCGTCAGTCGCGACCAGGTAATCGACCTCCCCGGCCTGGTACATGGCCACCTGGGCGTTGCGGGTGCGCGGGGAGAGCGCGCCCATCACCACCGCGGCGCCGCCGCGCATCCGGCGCAGCATCTCGGCGACGGCATAGACCTGCTCGGCCGAAAAGGCGACGACGGCCGAACGCGGCGGCAGGCGAGAGAGCTTCGACGAGCCCGCGTAGGAGAGGGTCGAGAAGCGCGGCCGCCCGATGATCTCCGCCTTGGGGAGCAAGGCGCGGACCATCGGCGCGAGGCTCTCGGAGCCCAGGATCATCGTCTCCTCGCGGCCGCGGGCGTGGAGCATCCGATCGGTGAAGACATGGCCGCGCTCGCGGTCGGCGCCGAGCTGCGCCTCGTCGACCGCGACGAAGGCCAGGTCCTTGTGAATAGGCATCGATTCGGCGGTGCACAGGAACCACCGCGCGTCCTTCGGCAGGATCTTCTCCTCGCCTGTGAGCAAGGCGACCTGCCCCGGCCCCTTCATCCTCACGACCCGGTCGTAGACCTCGCGCGCGAGCAGGCGCAGCGGGAAGCCGATCATGCCCGAGGAATGCGCCGCCATACGCTCGACCGCGAGGTGCGTCTTGCCGGTGTTGGTGGGGCCCAGCACGGCCTTCAGCGGCGAGGAGTCGATCACGGCCCATAGATCGGGGGGAGCGGCGGGAAAGGCAACGGGGAGGTGATGAACGGGCATCATCCCCAATCGGTCGGTTGGTGCGAGGACCCAAATCAGGTGTCCGGAGCATTGCGAGTTGTCATAGCACTTCCGGAGTCAAAAATTGACTCACCAAGGCAAAGATGGTCTATCAGCAATGTATCCAGCAAGACTTGAATGAGGGAGGGGGCCATGGACGACGATCTAGAAGAGGAATTACCGTCGGACCATGAGGATGAAGCCCAGAATCAAGAAGATGTAGAGGAAGAGAAATCTCACTGGGATCCTACGCAGCAGGCCCGGTCGCAGGAGGTTTCAGCGGCTGCTGATGTCGCCGTTCAGCAGCTCAGTGCCGTGGCAGATCAGGAACAGATCGATCTCGAAGCGCAACTCCCTAACGGCGACGTTGATAATCCGTTTGAGGCGGATGCTCCTGATCCAGGCCGAGTGACCGCTGAGCAAATCCGGACGATCATCAGGGAGGAATTGCGACGCGTCGCTCCTCAGGAGACGGTACTTAACAATCTAAAGGTTCGTTACCTTTTTGCTGTTTTTGGCATAATCGGCGCCGTCAATGCGATGCTCGCCCTTATCAAAGCGGGCGCCGGCGCTCACGCGGAGCTTGAGGATGAGGCCGCGTCCAACTCATTCCCCGCGCTCAACACGCCCGAGGCGCAAAAGGTCATCGAAGCCTGGCGGCTGGGCGACGACGAAACAGCGTTTTGGGGGCTGTTCAGCAGCTTCGTAAGCAACAACGCGCCACGCTCATTTCCCGAACAGCTTGTATTCATGCAGATCACGGAGAATCTTGCTTATCGTTTGATGTCCAGCACCTGGCAGTGGACGTCGGCCCAGGACAAGGTGGATCTGATCAAGCAACTCAGCGCGTCTATAGCCGGACATGGCCTTGCTGCCACTTACACTTTGCTACCGGCGTTGACCTACAAGGGACGCGCTCTCCCGCGGGCCATTGCGGCCAACCTCATGTCCTATGCGCTGGCCGACTGGATGCGCAGCCGCCGCCTGGACCGTGGGCAATGATTTGATCAAGCCGACGTCGGGACTCGAGAGAAGGAGATTGAACGTGTCGAATCCCCAAGGCCAGCAGATCGCCCAGGACGTGGCAATGAACCTTGCTTTCGGATTGGGAGAGGCCGGCCCGTTCGTCGCCGCCGGCCTGTCAGTTTTCTTTGGTCTTTTCTCCTCGGGTTCCCCTGCCCTCCAAGAGCTCGCCGATGAAATCCTTAATCGCATCGACGAGGCGGTGTCGGAGCTTGAGCAGTTCGAGACGCAAGCCGAGATCCGAAACGCGGGCGACGACGCCAAGGGATTCTTCACCCAAATTCACGGATACGCATCAGAAAACGACAATACGGCGCCGACCCTGGAAGACAGAGTGGACGCCTTGTGGACTGCCTTCGGTCCCGAGATGACGCAACTCGTCAAGGATACGGAGGCGATGACCGAGCGGGACATTCTCGCCTTGGGCAGGTTCGTCGATTTTCCATCCGATAGCGCGCTTCATGTGCTCGTCAGCCTGCTTACCGCCAGAATCGCCGCTCACAAAGCGGTCATGCTGGGAGCAAGGCAGATCTGGGAACAGCTCGGCCCCGACGCGAGCGCGGACGGAGACTCGTCCGCGACGGTGGCGGACGACTTGGCGGCGCAGAAATACATGCAAAGAGGCGTCGATGCATATCAGGACTTGCAGGTGCTGATATTCGGCGCTCGGACGGCGCCCGCCGCCTGGACAAAGCTCAGCGGCGATCGCCTGCAAACCTGGGGCATGATCCAGCCCCGCCAATATCTCGTCTCCGCGTCGGGACTGTTCTATTGCGCGATGTGCGACGATGGCGCGTTCGCGGTCTATTCGGGAGGCGGGCCCGACGATTGCAAGGGGCTGAGCTGGAAGTCGACACCTTCGGCGGGAAGGCTGACGCCGAGCTATCTGGTGCTCCAGTCGGACGCCAATCTGTGCGTCTACGACATCGGCGGCGAGGGCCAGTCTCCGGGGCCAGCCCATGGCCCGTTACTCTGGCAATCGGCGACGCCGACGACCGCGACCAACCTGATCCTCGTCATGCAGGATGACGGGAATCTCTGTCTTTATGGCGATGTCCCCGCATCACCCGACTGGAATCCTGACGACCCCTTCCATTTCGGCAACCCCGCTCTGCCCCACCACCTCCTCTGGTCGACCTTCCAGAGCTGGCCGTCCAATCCGAGACCCGCCCGTACTTCGAACTTCGTCACCCCCGAACTTTCGCTTTTCGACGCGGCCAATTCCGACCTCGGGCTGCTCATCGCCGAATGGCAGTCCGCGGCCACGACGCTGCAGCCGCAATATCTCAGTCGGCTGAACGACACGACCTACAATCCCTGGCCGGATTCGGCGGAGATGGCGGATTTCGCCGGCGCGTTCGGCTGGGCAGCCGCCCTTCGTCAATTGCTGACCTTTCGCAAGATCGCCCGGCTCGGCGCTTTGGGATTGGTAGGCACGTACGGCTCGCGCGACTGCCACACGACATTCGTCCCCATGGCGGGGCCAATCACGACGTGCTCCGGTGAAACCGGTTACCAGTATACCGACTCGGCGAATCCCGCCGGCAGCTACAGCCACGCGGATGATTACGACGACGATGCGGAGACTCCCTCGAACACCTATCAGGACGACGTTCAGAGTCACTGGAACAGCTATTGGTCGACGATTTCAAACCAGCTTTCCGACCCGAATGCCTGGAACCAATATGCCGCCGTAGCGGACGCGTGGATCGAGAAAACCATCGAGCTCGGGACCTTCATCCCAGCCGATGCGCCGCCCAACACTCTGATGATATCCGACTGGGGTCCGTCAGCCCCGAGCTCGGGATCGGGATGGAACCTGGCGGCCACCGTAACCTATGCGATTTCGTATGAGACGGAATCCGGGATGGGCCTGCGCAGCGACTTCCTGCCAGCCGAGCCGATCACGGGCGCCGGCCCGACTCTGAGCGGATTTCCGACGGCGCCGGATGGCGTGACTCAGATCCGCATCTGGCGGAAATTCGTCGCCAAGGCCGCTCCATCCACGACGTTCGAAGTTCCGAGGCTGGTGGGCTCCGTGGTGCCGGGAACCACCAGCTGGACCGACACCGATGCTGCATCACCTCCGACAGCTGCTCCCGCCTAGACGCTGGCTCGTCCTCCGGAATCGCAGCAGACACTGCGGAAGGCAAACAGCGCCGCAGATCCGCTCGACCGCGAGGGTCTTGCCCGTATTGGTCGGCCCGAGGATGGCCGTCAGCGGCGAACGGGCGAAGTCGCTCATCGCTTCCTAGATCGTCGCAAAGGGCCGCACGCGCAACCGCCTACCGTAGTACCCGCGCGGCCATTCCGAACGGCGGCTCCGGCGCCCGGCCCGCCGCAGAACGGGCCTTCGCAGCCCGCTAGTAATTTGACTTTAACCCTTTTTCTTCACAGTCCTGACCGCCTGCTGGGGGGAACCAGTGGGCATCGTTGAAGTCGCGGGGGCTCGCCCACCTTGTATCAGTTCCGGGATATCGGCCACGCCGGCGGCGCCGCGATCATCGCGCGGGAGACCGTCTTCCACCGTCCGGCCATCGCCCGCGGCTTCGGCCGCCGGAACGAGGCCCAGCGCCGCTTCGTGCCCGACGTCGACCTGGTCGTGGACCTCGGGGTGCGGATCGGGACGCGCGACTGGTTTCGCGGCCTCGCGACTTGCGCGGCGCTCTGCTACGGCGCCTGGTCGCTCGCCCCCGAAGCCAATGCCATGGTCGGCGCTTCGCCCGCGCCGATCCCCGACGCGCAGCGCGACGAGGCCCGCGCGCTCGCCTTCGCTCCGCTCGCGCTCGGCGGGGGGACCGGAAAGCGGATGGCGCCGACAGAGGCGGTCGAACCGCTCGCCGCGGCTCCCGAGCGCCCGCGCCTCGATCTCGTCGCGACGATCGGCCAGGGCGACGGATTCCAGCGGGCGCTGGAGCGGGCCGGCGTCTCGGAAGACGAAGCCGCCCGGATCGCGGCGATGGTCGCCGAACATATTGCGCTCGACGCGATCAGGCCGGGCACGGCCGTCAACGTCACCCTCGGGCGGCGCCCGCACCCGAACGTCGCGCGGCCGCTCGACGCGCTCACCTTCCGCGCGCGGATCGACCTGCGCCTGACCGTGGTGCGCGCCGGAGACCAGCTCGTGCTGCAGCCGCGGGCGATCTCGATCGACGAGACGCCGCTCCGTATCCAGGGCCGGGTCGGCGCCAGCCTCTACCGTTCCGCCCGCGCGGCCGGCGCCCCGGCGCGTGCAGTCGAGGCCTATATCCGCGCCCTCGCCACCCAGCTCAACGTCGGCGCGATCGGCGCGGACGACCGCTTCGACCTTGTCATCGAGCATCGCCGCGCCGAGACCGGCGAGAGCGAGACCGGGCGGCTGCTTTATGCCGGCCTCGAGCGCGCCGGCGGCCGCGACCTCAGGCTGATGCAGTGGACCGTCGACGGCAGCACCCAATGGTTCGAGGCTTCCGGAGTCGGCCGCACCACCGCCGGCCTGCAGCAGCCGGTGCCGGGCGCTTTGAGCTCCGGCTTCGGCTACAGGGTGCATCCGATCCTCGGTTACCGCCGCTTCCACCGCGGCCTCGATTTCCGCGCGGCCTACGGCACGCCGATCCTCGCGGCGACGGACGGGCGGATCGCCCGTGCCGGCTGGGGCGGCGGCTACGGCAACGTCGTCGAGATCCGCCACGGCGGCGGCCTCGCCACCCGCTACGGCCATATGAGCCGGATCTCCGTGCAGCCGGGCCAGTCGGTGCGGCAGGGCCAGGTGATCGGCTATGTCGGCTCGACCGGCCTCTCGACAGGCCCGCACCTCCATTACGAAATGTATCGCAACGGCCAGATCGTCGATCCGCGCTCGGTCCGCTGGGTGACGCGGTCGCAGCTGTCGGGGGCGGATCTGGAGGGCTTTCGCAGCCGGCTCAGGACGTTGCTGGCGCTGCCTGCGGGTGCGCCCGGGGCACCGCCGGCGCCAGGCGCGAGGCCGGTGAGGAGCGCACCCTGAAGTCATCCTGACGAAAGTCAGGACCCATGAACACCGTGGTTGGAGAGCCAGCAAACGCTTCAGTTCATGGATGCCGGATCAAGTCCGGCATGACGCTTTCGCGGTCAGGTCGCGCGACCAGTCTGCAATGATGCCGGGTGTGCCTGCACCGGTTCGAATCCGAGTTCGATCCCCCGATCTTCCCAGGTTGGATTCTGTTCCTCGATCAGCGCCATGCAGGGCTGCTTGGCCATGGGTCGCAGAGCACCACCAATGTCATCCTGACGAAAGTCAGGAGCTATGAACACGGCGCTGGAAGGAGCGGCTGACGCTTCGGTTCAATGGGTGCCGGATCAAGTCCGGCATGACGTCTATCGAGGGCTACCGTCCCTGGGCGCGCCAGCGTTTGACGACGCGCTGGACCATCGCTTCCTCTTCCCCGCTCTGGCGCCACAGCGCCGAGAAGATCGGGTCGGAGGAAGCCGGGCGGCGGTCGCGCTCGAGGTCGTCGAAGGCGACGCGGATCGGGATCGAGACGCCTTCGCCGCAGACGATGCATTCGCGGTTCCTGAGCGCCGGGATGACGTCGAGGAAGCCGCGCGAGCCTTCCGGCATCGCATTCTTGACGAACTGCTGGTCGCGGTCGTTGTTGAGGCGCATCGCGATGATCGTGCCGCATTGCGAGAGCACGCCTTCGGCGAGGTCCGACGGGCGCTGGGTGATGAGGCCCAGCGCGACGCCGTATTTGCGGCCCTCCTTGGCGATGCGCTCGAGGATCTTGCGTACCGCCTGGCCGTTGCCGGTCTTGTCCGCGGGCACGTAGCGATGCGCTTCCTCGCAGATCAGGAGCACCGGGCGCTGCAACTCGCTGCGCGACCAGATCGCATAATCGAAGACCAGCCGCGACAGCACCGCGACGACCACCGAGACGATGTCCGAAGGCACGCCCGAGACGTCGATGATCGAGATCGGCTTGCCCTTGGCGGGAAGGCGGAAGATCTTGGCGAGGAACCCCGCCATGGTGTCGGCGACGAGCATGCCCGAGAACATGAACTGGTAGCGGGGATCGCTCTTCAGCTCCTCGATCTTGGTCTTGAGCCGCATGTAGGGCGCGGTGTCGCCGGCCTTGTTGAGCAGGCCCATCTCGTTGCCGATCGCGGTGGTGAGATCGGAGAGGGTGTAGGGGATCGGAGAATCGACGGTGAGCTTGGTCAGCCCCTCCGCGGCGCGGTTCTTGCCCCGTGCGATCAGCAGGCACTTGGCGAGGATGTCGGAATCGCGCTGCCGGTCCGAACCCGAGGTGGTGATGAAGACCTCGCAATGCTCTTCGAAGTTCATCAGCCAGTAGGGCATTGCGAGATTGTCGACGTTGAACAGCTCGCCATGGCCCTTGAACGCGGCGCTGTACTCGCCGTGCGGGTCGATCATGACGATGTGGCCCTCCGGCGACAGGTCGCAGATGCGGTGCATGATGAGCGCGGCGGAGGTCGACTTGCCGGTTCCGGTCGATCCGAGCAAAGCGAAATGCTTGCCGAGCAAAGCGTCGACATAGAGCGCGCCGCGCACGTCCTTGGTCGGATAGACGGTGCCGATCTCGATATGGGCGCGCTCATCGGCGGAGAACATCTGCTTGAGGTCGCGTCCGGTGACCGGGAAGACGCGGTTGCCGGGGATCGGATAGGAGGTGATGCCGCGGCGGAAGTCGACGATGCGGCCGCTTTGCTTGTCCTCCTCGCCTTCGCCGAGGAAATCGATCTCGGCGATGACGCTGCCCCCGGAGCCGTCGCCCGATTTCAGCGAGCGGACGTTGGCGAGCAGCCACTTCCTGCCGCATTCGAGCTTCACCTGGCTGCCGACCTGGCCCGACATGGCGACGCTCGGGTCCGGATCGTCGGCGAGCGCATTGAGCCGGGCCGGGTCGATCTCCAGGCGGGCGCCGCCGCCCGAAATGTCGACCACGCGCCCGATCGGCCCCTGCTCCACCGGGATGTCCATCGGCACCTGCACGGACGCGGGCCGCACCGGCTCTTCGGCAGGATTGAACGTGCGCTGATGGAACATCTCGGTCATAAAGCGTCGTCTTCTGCTGTTGTCGTGCGACGCGACCCTTAACCACGACCCGTAAAGAAGTGATTGCCGGAGACGCCCTCCGGCCCGTCGCCCCCTCAGCCGCGGCGGAACACGGCGCTCGCCGCCCAGCCGAGCAGTAAAGAGGTCGCCACCGCGACGACGCCGTAGGCGAGGGACCAGCGCTCGGCTGCGCGCGCGACGAAGCCCTCGAAGCCGAGCTTCTCGATCCGGATCTCGCGAACCGCGCCGGCGATCACCCGGCCGCGCTGGATCAGGAAGGTCTCGGCCGTGTAGGTGCCGACCGGGACGCTCGCCGGGATGCCGATCCGCGCCTGATAGAGCACGCCCTCGCTGATCGCGACGCCGCGCGAATCCTCCTGATAGAGGCGGTTGCGGCGCATCAGATCGATCAGCCCGGCCTCGAAGCGGCGCAGCTCCTCGGGGGCGATGCCGCCGCCCGGGGAGAGCTGGAGGTTGCCGAGGCCGAGCTCGTAGATGGCGGCGTTGCGCTCGTCGATCATGTCGCGCAGCGGCCGCGACGACGCGACGGCGTAGAATTGCGGCGCCGAGCGGAATCGCGCGCGGCCGACGTTCATCCAGATGCCGGCGACCCGCCGGCGCTCGCGCACGACAATCGGCTCCATCGGCCCCTTCAGGACGACGGCGACGTCGGTGCGCTCGTCCGGCAGGCGTCCGCGCGGATAGAGGATGGCTCCGAACAGCAGCAGCTCCGCGCCGGTGAAGCTGTAGCGTATCTCGACCTGGCGGTGCGAGACTTCCGGCACCAGCCGCGGCTGCGTCTGGCCCAGTGCGAGAGGCGCGAGCAGCAGCAGGAAGAGCGCGCGCAGACGGGTCACAGAAGCTGCACCGTGTAGATTTCCGGCGGGCGCCAGGTGAGCTCGAGGCCCATCCGCAGCGCGACGCCCAGGACGACGATCGCAAGGAACATGCGCAGCAGCTCGGGCTTCATCTTCTGGGCGAAGCGCGCGCCATATTGCGCGCCGATCACCGAGCCGAGCAGCAGCAGGACGGCGAGCACGATGTCGACGGACCGGGTGGTGGTGGCGTGGACGAGGGTGGTGACGGCGGTGACGAACAGGATCTGGAGCAGGGACGTGCCGACCACGACCTGGGCCGACATGCCGAGCAGGTAGATCATCGCCGGCACCATGATGAAGCCGCCGCCGACGCCGAGCAGCACGGTGAGCATGCCGGTGACGAAGCCGAGCGCCAGCGGCGCGAGCGGCGAGATGTAGAGCCCCGACCGGTAGAAGCGCCAGCGCATCGGCAGCACCGCGATCAGCGGGTTGTGGCGGCGCTGCGGCTTAGGCGCGCGCCTGGGCTTGATGATCTCGAGTTCGGTCGCCGCTTCCTTCGCCATCAGCAGGCCGATGCTGCTCAGCAGCACGACATAGAGCAAGGAGATGACGGTATCGATCTGGCCCATCTCCTGGAGCAGCCGGAAGAGCAGACCGCCGACGAGCGAGCCGAGCACACCGCCCGCGATGATCACCGCGCCCATCCGATAGTCGACGCCGCGGCGGCGGGTGTGGGCGAGGACGCCCGAGATGCTCGTGCCGGTGATCTGGGTGGTCGAGGAGGCGACGGCGACCGCGGGCGGGATGCCGAAGAAGATCAGGATCGGCGTGGTGAGGAAGCCGCCGCCGACCCCGATCATGCCGGTCAGCAGCCCGACCACGCCGCCCAGAGCGATGATCACGAGCGCGTTCACGGAAAGGCCGGCGATCGGCAGATAGATGTCCATCGGCCGCGGACCCTAGACTCTCCGGCCCGGACGCGGAAGGCGGCAGGTCCGAGGCTAAGCGAGCCGTTCGGCGAGCAGGGCCTGGACGGGCACGAAATCGGTGTCCGCGCTGGCGCGCAGGTGGAGCGGATGGCCGTCCGATTCGAGCAGGATGCGGAACTCGCTGCGCGCGGCGCCGTCGGCGGCGCGGTTCAACGAGAACTGGCGGACGGCGCGATAGGAGATGGAGGTGGTCTCGATGCGCTCGGCGATCACCACCTGGACCTGGACGGTGACGATGCGGCGGTCGGTGAACAGCACCGTCGTCGACTCGCCGCGGAAGCCGGCCTCGATCCGCTCGCCGTCGAGCAGGTAAGCGGTGTAGTCGCGGAAGTCGGCGCGATCGATCGCGGCGACGTCGAAGGTGCGCATGGCCATTGCGGGCTGCTAGCGCAGCGGCGGCGGAAGCGGAAGGCCGGCAGTCTCCTGCAGGCCTTCCGGGGCAGGGTTACCAGCGGCGGTCGCGATAGCCCCAGCCGCCGCGGTGGCTGCGGCCGTGATAGCCGCGGCGGCGGTCGTCGTAGCGGGCGTCGCGAAGCTCGCGGCGGCACTCGCGCAGCTCCGCGCGATATTCGCGGCGGCTGTCGGCGCGGCGCAGCTCGCGGCGGCATTCGCGCAGCTCGCGGCTGGTCTCGCTGTTGTAGCGCTGGCCGTAGCCATGGCCGTAGCCCGAGCCGTAGCCCCAGCGCTGGGCGGAAGCGGTCGACGGGATGGCAACCGCGGCGGCGAGGCCGGCGGCGAGAACGAGGATACGCATGCTCTTCACTCCTGGGTCTGGACGACGTCCCGCCGACGCGCGACGCGCGTGCGAAACGAGCGGAGACTAGGCGCTGTTGCATGAACCCAGAACTACGCGCCGTTCATCGCCGGTTTAGGCGCCGTGCGTTGCGGAGGCGATCCGGATCGGCGATAGGGAAGCGGGGAGGGACAGGCCATGTTCGGCAAGGACGCGAAGGGCGACGGGGCAGGCCGCCGGGGGACCGTCTCGGTGATCGGGGCGGACATGACCATCTCGGGCGACGTCCGAACCGGCGAGGAGCTGCGGGTGGACGGCCGGATCGAGGGCAACGTCGCCTGCGCGAGCCTCGAGCTCGGCGAGGGCGGCGCGATCGAGGGCGACGTCGCGGCCGATTCGGTTCGGCTCTCGGGAACGGTCCGCGGCCGGGTCGCCGCCCGCTCGGTGACGGTCGAGGCGCCGGGGCGGGTCCATGGCGACGTCAGCTACGACAGCCTCACGGTCGCGGCCGGGGCCCGCCTCGAAGGTCGGCTCGGGCATCGCGAAGGCGCAGCCGAGGCGGCGCCGGCGCGCGGCGCGCTGGCCGAGCTCTTCCCGGCGGCGGCGGAATAGGGATCAGCCGGCAGCGGTGAGCGGCGCGGCGGCGGCGGCGCGGTCGGCTTCCTGGCGGGCCCGCATCCGGTCGGTGCGCGCGGCGCGGTCGGCCATGTCCTCCCAGGCGGCAGCGGCGCGCAGGCAGCGCTGCCGGACGTTCTCGAGGCTGGCCGCTTCGGCCTCGGCGCGCGCCTCGGCGGCGCGGGCCCGGTAGAAATCGAGCTGGGCGGACATCAAAAAAGCATCCTTTCTGGGCCTCGCCCTGGGCCGGGCGGGCAGGGGGCGCCGAACAGCGGCGGCCCATATTGAAGAACGCGGATTTACCCGGCGCTCGGGCGAAAATCAATCAAGCCGGTGGCTGCGCGCGCCCCGCGCCCAACCCGGCGGGGGGGGGCAATCCCGCTACCTGTCGCCGCCTCCCTTTCCGCCGCCGCGCAGGCTCTCCTGGACGTCCCGCGCGCCGCGAACCCCGGCAGAAATGGCGTCGGTGCTGGTTCTGGTGCGCTCGGCGTCGAGACTCTTCTCGAGGTCTTTGACGGCGCCCGATTCCGCGGCGCCGGCATCCAGGCTTCGATTGGTGATCTCGTCGCTGATGGCCTTCATCTGCGCCAGGAGGCGCGCGCGCTCAGCGGGATCCGTGCTCGCGTCACGCTTCGCCATGAGAGCGTTGCGTTCGGCACGAAGCTCGTCGGTCGTCTTGGCCATCTCTTCCTCCTACCTCGGGACCATCAATTCGGTCACGGACCGGCGCAGCCCATCCGCATAGGCGCGCAGATCTGCGGCGCCGGCTCCGGCGCGCTCGAGCAGCGGCACGGAGCGCGGGTTCTCGATCGCCTCCTTGAGCACATTCAAACGCTCCTCGACCGCGTTCAGCAGGAACACATAGTCGGCGAAGACGCGGTGCCAGCGATTGATCTCCTCGGCGATCGGAGCACGGTCGGCCGGCGCGGCCTCCCGGGCGCGATCCTGAATCGGTCTGGTGATGATCTCATATTGGTGGGGCGCGAGGCGCCGAAGCACGTCGACCAGGCCGATGATCTCGTCATGGCCGCCGAGGACGCGCTGACGGAATTGCGCGCGATTGTCCCGCTGGATGATCGGGCGGAAGGCTTGCAGCGCCACCCCGGCGACCTGGTTGAGGACCGCCAGCGGCGAGGCCAGCGGCGCAGCGATCGCGGTGAGCTCCGAAGTCACCTGCTGCAGCTGCGCGCGCGCTTCCCCGATGTTGCGGTCTTCGGCGAGAGCGACGAGCGTGTCGTTGTAGCGCGCGATCGCGGCGAATGCGCGGGTCGCGGCTTCCGCGCCGGGCGGCAGCCCCAGCACGGAAAGCGTCCGCACGTCGTCCAGCCGGAATTCCTCGAAGAAGCCGGCGGGCGCGCGTTCCTCCTGCAGACGGCGGCGCCATTCGGCGCGTTCGCGCGTGCCATAATTTTCCATGATCGGCGCGGCAGCCGTCTGGGCGGCGGCGAACGCATCGCGATATCCCTGGAATTCGGCGCGCGGCAAGGTTGAGCAGGCGGCGCAGACCGCGGCGGCGAGGACGACGATCATTCGCTTGAACATCTCGGCACCCCCCATGCGAGAAAGGCCGAGGCTGAGCGAGCGAGTGATCGGCGTCAAGCTGAATGTGGCGATCGAGGCCCGGTCATTCGGTCCTCTCGTCGCCCTTGTCCTTGCCGCCGGTCCGCTTCTGGGTGACGGTGGACAGCAAATAGCCGAGCAGCGCGCCGATCAGCGCGCTCACCGCGTCGCCGTCCAGCACCTCTTCGAAGGCGAGCACGGCGAGCGTCGGGAATGCGACCGAGACCGTCAGGAACTGCATCGATCGCACTCCGAGCCCCTTGTCGCGGCGCACGCGCGCCCAGAGCACGCCGACGATCGCGATCGGCACCGTCAGGCTGAAGATGATTTCGACGACAAGCAGGCGATCGATCATGATGCTCCCCCGATGTTCGGCACGCGAGCCTAGCACGGCGCGGTCGCGACACGAACCGCAGCCGTGCGCGGGCCGCGAAGGCCCGATCCCGCTCAGTCGTAACCGAGCTCGGGGTACCAATCGGGGCGGCGGCCGGCGGGGGTGAGGTCGAGGATGTTCCAGAGCGGGGCGAGATCCGGCGCGCCGCGCGGGTCCTGGCCGGGATCGGCGGTCTCGAAGCCCATCTCGCCGCCCCAGAAATGGAAGACGCGGCCGTCGCGCTTGACGAAGACGTTGAGCGCGGCGGTGTCGGTGACTCCGTCGGGCATCAGGCCGCGATAATCGTCCGCGAAGCGGTTGCCCGCCGAGCAATGGAGCTTGAGATGGCGCCAGCCGCGGTCGATCGCGAATTCGAGCTGCCGCGCCACCGGCGACAGAGCGATCACGGCGAGGGCGCAATTGCGCTCGATGTCGGGCGCGTTGGCGTCGAGCGGCCCGAGCAGGTTGGTGCACATCGGGCAAGGCCGCTCGCGCTGCGGGCCGTACATCCAGAAATAGGTGACCAGGGTGTCGTGCGGGCCGAACATCCCGGACAGGCGGATGCGGCCGCCGTCCGGCCCCTCGAAATCGTAATCCTCAGGCACCTCGCCGCCGAGCGGCAGCGCGGCACGCCGGGCGGCGACCGCGGCGAGATGACGGCGCAGCGCGATCTCCTCGGCGAGCAGCGCCTCGCGCGCGGCGCGATAGCCTTCGGGCTCGTTCGGCCAGGGGCGCGAGGCGGCGTGAGCGAGCTCGGCGGCGGGTGGGAGGCTATCCGGCATCTCAGTTCCTAGCGCGCATTGCCACACTCGTTTCCGGCCCGAAAGGGCTTGCGCCACTCGGTAGCACGCCAGAGCATTTGCTGAGCGAAAATCAGCCGGCGTGCGCCTCGGCCTTAGCGGCGGCGACCTTCGAGGCGAGCTTGGCGTGGGCGGCAACGACGCGCCTGGCGCGAGCGGCGAGATCGCGCCAGCTGCGCTCCGAAAGGAGGAAGCGCTCGCGCACATTGTCGAGCGTCGCGGCCTTGGCGGCACGGCGGCTGTCGGCGGCGCGGTCGAGATAGAAGCTGAGCGGTGTCGCGGACATGAGCGGGCCTTTCGGGTGTGCGGAGGCAGGGCGCGGAGACAAAAAAAGGGCGCCGCGCGAAGCGGCGCCCGGGGACAGTCACTAGTGACTGTCCCCAATTTCAGGCGTTCTGGAGGTTGACCGCGCTGGTCTTGCCGCGATTGTCGGTCTCGAGCTCGTAGGAGACGCGCTGGTCCTGGACCAGGCTGCTCATCCCGGCCCGCTCCACCGCGCTGATGTGGACGAAGGCGTCGTTCCCGCCGCCCTCAGGAGCGATGAAACCGAAACCCTTCTGGGTGTTGAAGAATTTGACTGTGCCTGTCGGCATGATGTTTTCCTTTGGTATTCAGATTTCCGGCGAGGCCAGCTTGGCCTGCTCGGGCTTTAGAGGCGCGTAGAGAAGGAAAAGACCGACCGAAGAAGGCAAGATCCGCCGCATGCTACTTTAGCCCGCATCTTATGCACTATTTCGGCGGGAAAAGCAAATCGTGGGTTCTGGCGGCCGATATTCGAAGGGAGTTGATCAGCGGACGCATCCGACTCCTTGATCCCGCTCGCCGGCCTCCGCCGCTCCGGAGGCGCGGCTTCGGCGGCGGCCGATAGACGATGAGAGGGGTGGCGGGAGCGGAGAATCCGGGCTGGGGCTGTGGCCCCTCGCCGGGAAGGCGGCGGCCCCATTCGGCTTCGGCGGCCGCGAGGCGGTCGAGGGCGCCGTCGACGTCCGGCGGCGGATCGAGTCCGCGGCGCTTCAGCCACCCCTCGATCTCCGAGAGCGGTGCGTAACGCAGCGGCTGGCGGGCGCGGAGCATGTGCATCAGCAACTTGTTGTCGTATTTCCAGCGGACGCCGACGCGCCGGCCCTGATAAGAGACGATCTCCTCCTGACCGTTGATGCAGCGTTCGAACGCGGTCGACTCGAGGATGGTGTCGATTCCGCGCCCGGCTCCGGCGATCGCGTCGCGGAAGGGGCCGCCGTCCGGGCTGTTGAGGAGGTTGTAGGCGGTGCTTCGCGAGATGCCGGTGAGCCGCGCGGCGTCGGTGAGGCTGCCGGTGTCGCGATAATGCTCGACGAACCGCTGCTGGCGCTCGGCGTCGAAGCCGTCGCGCCGGCGGCGCCGGGGCGGCGGGGCCGGGAGGCGACCGTCGCCGTCGCCGATCGCGGCGAGCTCCTCGTGCGAGCAATAATAATAGGCGGCGAAGCTGCCATCCTCCTGGCGCGGGAGGAGGTGCATCGGGGCCGTGGTCCGGATGCGTCGGCGGGATCGGCCTGCCGTTTCTGTAATAGAAGCCGGAGTCGGAAGGCGAGGGGACTTGAAGCGGGAGCTCGGGCGCGGTGCGGGCTGCGGCACCGGCGGCACTACGGGCGGCACCCCCGCGGGAAGTGCGCCGTGGCAATTCGCGGGGGACTCTTCCTCCTCCCACGCATCCAGCTCCCACTCGTCCGGATCGGCTTCGGCCTCGTCGGGATCGGCCGCACCCGGCGCCAGCTCGGGGTGCAGGACGATGTCGATCTCATCCGGCACCCATGGCTCTTCCCGGACGCTCGCATCCTGCCCATCCCAATGCCGGTCATGGCCGGAGCGCGAGTCGCGGTTCCTGCTCTGTTCCATCTTCGATGGTAAACCAGACGGAATCCTACATTGCAAGGGGGTAAAGTTCGCGTGCTGGAACGGTGCCCGAACCCCGGCCTACCTCTGGACGACGAAGAAGTCGGAGGGAACTTCCGGGTGATCGAGCGGCGAACTCATTCGCATGATCCCGCTGACTCCGGATCCTGCGAAGGCCGCGGTAAGCTGCGGGTTGACGATGGGCAGGATCCACGCCGGCGGAGAACGGACCTTGGCGACGTGCGGCAGCAGATCCGCCGGATTGCTCGATGGGGCCTGCGTCTGCGCCACTATGCTGCGTCCCGAAACGACGTTGGCGATTTCCGGATCGGAACGATTCTTGTGCCAGGAGAAGGTGTAGCTGTGCTGGCAGGTCCACCGCGCGACCGCCAGCGGCTGGCGTTCCCCGCTCGGGTGGACGAAGACCGCCAGCGTGATGAATTCGTCGAACCGCTCCATTCTCCACAGGAAATGCTTGGCGCCCGCGAAGAACGGATCGTCATGGGCGACGACCAGCCAGCTCGGCTCGACGGTGCCGGGCTTGTCGAAGCACTGGTTGATGAAGTGCCCGGCGCGCGTGTTCGGCCTGAACCTTGCCGCGCTCACCAGGCTCATCCAGGGAAAATTGGCGGGACTGAGGTCGCTGGAGCTGGACGTGTGTCCGTCGAGGAACAGCTTATTTTCGACGGCTGCGGAGAACTGGACGCGCGTATGGCCTCCCTTGATGCCGGCATAGACGGCTTCGTAGCGGCGCGGCGTGACGAACTGCATGAGCTGCAGATCGCACAGCGCCCGGTCGGCTTCGGCATGCAGGCCGACCTGGACGTCTGCGATCAGGCTGACCGCGACGTTTCCCCGGAAGTCGAACCGAAAGGTCTCGGGGACGTCGGGACCGCCGCCGGCGCGCCGGGTCACCCCCGCATTGCCGGCGACCGACCCCATCAGGCCGAAGTCGAGATGAACGTTCTCCGGCCGGACGATCGGATTCGGCCGCGTCACGCCCCCGGCCTCCTCAGGTGTGGAAAACCATGCGGGCGGCGTGCAGGCCGAGCGATCTCGCCTGTATCATCGCGCCATAGTCCGCCGGGCTGGCCGTGTCGAAGCACGGCCGTTCGACCAGCACTCCGTCCAGCGCCTTCAGCGTCAGCCCGCCGATCACGCCGTCCGGCTGCAGCCCGAACTCAGACTGGAACCGACGGGTCGCCGCTTCGGTCTCGGGTCCGTAAATGCCGTCCGGCCGGCCGTTCCGTACCGAGCGCGGCAAAGCGTAACCGAGCACATGCAGAACCAGCTGGACGTGCGCGACACCGTCGCCGCGCGACCCGATCCGGACGAAGGCACCGCCGCGCTCGACCTCGATGAGTTGCGCTTGACCGGACAGACGATGCGACTTCAACTTCCCACCCCCCCCTTCGGCTTGAAGCGAAGGCCCCGCGTCATCCGAGGCGGACGGTGCGAGGATAGGAAGGGAACGGTCGCGAGTAAAGGCATGGCGGGGGGAGGCCATCCGGCCCTCCCCGCCAGAAGCCGTGTCAGTCGGGGCGACAGGTAACGTACCCGTCACCAGATGCGATCGGCTGAGGAGAAAGGGATCGGCGCCAATCCAGCTCGCTCGCAAGATTCGTTCTGGACGAAATAGGGCCGCAACCTAGAATCGATCGTCAGTGGGGGCAGCCATGAACGACAAGCGGAAATGGACGTGGAGCTGGGCCTGGGCGAACCATCCATGGACGCTGCTCCTGTGCGGCGCCTTGATCACCACCCTGCTGGCCATCCCATCCGGGCTGATCGTCCACTCTCTCAGCACCAGAGGAGAGCACCAGCCAGAGCAGCCGCTGCTCAACGAGTCGATGCCGGTGGAAGACCCACCCTTGGAACGGGAACCCAAACCGGCTCCTTCTGCGCAGGCTGGGGGGCAGGAAGAGCCGACGGCCGGGCCAGTGAGCCAAACCGCCGTGGCGGACCCGCCTGCGCAGCCGCGCACGGCGTCGCCGGAGGCGCTTGCGTCCGTCGCGGAGCCTGCGATCCCATCCGAGCGACGCCCCGTCTCGCCGGCGCCACCGCCTGTCGCGGCTCCGGAGCCGAGGCTCAACCAAGCCGGATGTCCCGCTCGACAGGCGTCGCTGCGCTTCGAATGGCCAGAGCGGCCGCTCCGGGCGTTCATCAGCCTCGGCGGGACCGAGCTCGTGACGCTTCACGACTGTGACGGGGGCGATTTCGCGACCTTGCTGGAAAAGGAGGCGGGGTCCCTGATCGGCTTGCGCGGCTCCTGGAATTCCGACTTCTTCCAGATGCGGTTCGGCTATCGCAGCGACAATGCGTGGGGCAACATCGTCTGTTCGGTGTCGGCCGACACGGTCGGCGAGCGGCGCTACGAAGGCCAGATGAGCTGCAGCGCCAGCGGCGGCCGGCGCGGATCGGTGCAGGCTTCGACCACGGTCACGGTTCGCTTGTAATCGGGAGGGCGCGGCTCCCGGCCCGGCGCGGCGCTTTACAGGATCTGGGCGAAGGTGATCCAGAAGCGGTTGGGATCGCGGACGACGAAGATGCGGTGGCCGTAGAAGGTGTCGTTCAGCTCCTCGACGATCTCGGCGCGGCCGTCGATGCGGCGGCGGACCGCGGCGACGTCGTCGACGGTGACGTAGAGGTCGACCTCGCGGCGGTCGGAGTCGGCCGCGCGGCCGCCGGCATTGAGCATGACCCGGCTCGTCCCGAAGCCGAGATCGGCCCAGCTGGTCTCGCCGTCTTCCTCGACCGTCGCGAGGATGTCGAAGCCGATCGACGCGTACCAGTCCGCGGTCGCGCGGACGTCGGGCACGTGGATCATCGGGACGACGCCTTCGGCCATCGGCGCTCGAAGCTCAGCAGAGCGCCTGGCGGAGGCTGGCGAACAGGGTGTTGGGCCGGATCGCGGCGAAGGCCACCGGCGCGGTGTCCTCGCTCGCGACGCTGCCGTCGGCGCGATGGTTGACCGTGCGGATCACCCGCGCCTCGCCGGCGGAGCAGCGTATCTCGACCGTCCCGACGACGTAAGCGGGTTGGGTTGCGGCGGCGGCCGGGAAGCGGGTGAGGAGCCGCGCGGTCAGCGTCTCGCCGACGCGGGCCACGGGGGCCGGATCGTAGAAGAGGTGATAGCCGCGGGCGACGCCGAGATCGCGCCAGGGCGCCGCGGTCGAGGGGGCGTCGGGCGGCTGGGCGGCGGCGAGAAGGAGCGTTGCGGCGGCCAGGATCATGGCGGGGTCCCTTGTTTGCCCGCCGAGGTTGCGCCGCGTCCGGACCAGCGTCAAGGCCGCCGGCCGCGGACGATCGAGCGCTTCTCCTCGAAGCGCGGAACCCTCTCGACCGAATCAGTTGGCGGCGGCCGGAGGCGGCTCCGCGGCGCCGGCACCGGCCGGGAGCGGCGGCGGGTTGGTCCCCTCGCAAAAGAAAACGCTCACCGAATTTGGGGAGGGATAGAAGGTCAGCACCTTCGCCGCATCCGAACCGAGCCCACGGATCATTTGCAGCAACCGGTCGGCTGCGTCTTCCTCTGCCGGGTTGTACCGGATTTCGTTGCGTGCGAGCCGGTAGTTCGGGCGAGCGTTTCCTTCCGGAGTGAGATATTCCCGGCGCCACCGCCCGGCCATTCCGGCAGGGCGCGCAATGCGCAACGCTTCAGCCCGCTGCCTATTCTGTGCGGGCGAGCCTGTGCAGATGAGGATTTGAACCTCGATCCGCTCGAGAGGAATCTGCGGGGGGCGGTCCCCCGCGGCCTCATCCCTGGCCAGTTCCACCGCACGCGTAAACTGGGCCGACTGACCCGTTTCCCGCGCGGCATCGAGCATCGCCTGGAGCGCGCCTTCCGCCGTCCGCTGGGCGTCGCGCGCATCGCGAAGGAGGATGTTCAGATAGATCACCGAGGCGATCAAGGAGCCCAGCACGATCAGCAGGCCGATTATCAGGAACGGCCTGAAACGCCGGGATCGCCGGGTCAGCTCGGCGATGATCTCTTCGACGGCGCGATCAGCCATGACGAGTCGCGAGCGCGAGTTCGCGCAAGAGATCGAACGATTTTCCGAAATAGAACATCGCTCCGCTTCCGGTGGCCATGAAGACGCCGCCCGAGCCGAGCAAAGGCAGCATCGACGCCAGCGTCGGCTCTCTCACCACCATCATGAAGATGCCGACGCCGGTCGCAAACAAGAGGGAGAGAAAGCCGCCGGCGATAAAAATCATGCGCTCGAGGAGATAGGTCTGCTGGAGCTCGCGTATCCCCTGGAGGGCACGCGCAATCGGATCCGGCTCAGGCGGAAGCGCCGGAGCGGCGCGGGTCCGGCGGCTTGCGTGCCCGTCTTTCGCCATGTTCGTACCTCCTTCGCGGGAACATAGCGCAGCCGCGGGACGGAGAAAGCATTTTCAGCGCCGGCGGCGTCGCGTCCTCGATGCCCTCCCGGGCCGCGGTGACGGGTGCGCTCCTTCACCCGATGCCGAGCGCCTCTGGCGACGGCGAACCGGAGGCGCTAGCATAAGCGGCGCAAATCTTTCGGGGGATGCCATGCGATCTTCGACCTGCCTCATCGCCTTGTCCGGCCTCGCGCTCGCCGCCTTGCCCGCCGCGGCGGCGCTGCCGCCCAACCACCAGCGGCTGGCGGAGCTGCGCGCCGTGCTCGGCCATGCCGGCGTGGTCCGCGCCTTCGGCACCAACGAGCCGATCGACCGGGTCGAATATGTCCGCCACGATCTCTACCGGGTGACGTCCGGACGCTGCCACATGGACGTGGCGATCGTCGGCCTGCCGACGCCCGCCCGGATCGCGGGGCCGCGGCGCTTCGAGGCGCGGCCGGGGCGCAAGGTCTGCGGCGGCGGGGGGCGGCGTTAGGGAGCTGCGCTTGATCGCCTCGCCGCTTGTCGGGCATAAGGCGACGCGGGCGGACAGCGGAGGGACCCTGGGATGGAGCGCACGCCGATCGCGCAATTCTGGACGAGCCGGATCACCAGCGACAGCGAATTCTACCAGCTGGCGCTCTACGAGGAAGAGCTCGTCGCGGAGTTCGGCAAGCTCCCCTCGCGCAAGACCAGGCCCGGCGAGACGGTCCCGTGGGACGGGGCGGTGACGATCCCGGTGCGCGACGCAGACTATTTCCCGGACCGCGGCGGGCTCTTTTCGAACCCCTCCGTGCTGTTCGTGGGCAAGGCCGACAAATCCCGCAGCTTTCTCGCGCGCTATCCTGCCAAGGACCATCAGCGCATGCTCGATTTCCTGCAGGCGGTCTGCGACCAGCAGGAGCGGCTGCTCGCGGCCGACAAAGCCGCGCTCCATGCGGCGGCGGACGATGCGGGCGGCGAAGGCGGCGGGGACGGCGCCGCCGGCGCCGGGGGCGGCGGGGATCTCGCGTCGCAGATCCGGGAGATGGCGGCGCTGCACGCGCAGGGCGTGCTGACCGACGAGGAGTTTGCGAGCGCGAAGCGGCGGCTGATCGGCTGAGCCGCCGCATCCGGGCGAGAAGGGGAGGGGTCGATGAATCGCGCGTTCAGGGCCAAAGCGACGGTCGGGATCGGGGTGGCCGGATCGCTCGCTTCGGTGGCGGCCTTGTTCGTGTCGGGCGGCGGCGCGCCGGCTCCGGCGCCGAGCCAGGCGCAGGCGTCGCCGCAGGCCGGCGCGGCCCAGGCGCCCGCGCCCGCCGCCGCGGCGCCCGTCGCGCCGCCCCGGCAGGAGCCGTCGCTGAGCTGGCTCGCCGGCTCCTGGGTGCCGGCCGGCGAATCCTGCTTCACCGACGCCGGCTGGATGCTGTCGCCCGACCTGTCGTTCAGCGGCGACTTCCTGAACGGCCTGTGGGAGCTTGCCGGCGACCGGCTGACGATCGACTGGCACAGCCTCGACGAGGACGCACCCGAGGCGAGCCGGCACGGAATCTGGCGCTTCCGGGTGGCGCGGGCGTCGGAGGACGAGATGATCCTCACCAAGGACGGCGAGACGACGCGGATGCGGCGCTGCCGGCGCGGGTGAGGGCGGGCCGGGGCGAGGGAGGGAAGCGATGACGGCATTCAATGCGGTGCGCTTCCGGGTGAAGCCGGGGCGCGAGGCCGAGTTCCTCGACGCGCATCGCGGGATCGCGGCGCGCTGGGCCGGCCTCAGGCGCGCGCACATCGTCGAGACGGGCGAGGGCGGCTATTGCCTGATCGCGGAATGGGACGACATGGCGGCGCTCGCCGGCGCCCGCGAGGCGATGATCGCGACTCTCGATTCGTTCCGCGACACGCTCGAGGAGGTCGCGCCGGGGCGCGGGGTGACCGATCCGGTGGCGGGGCCGGCGGTGCTGGAGGCTTGAGCGGGATCGGCTCGCGCCAGGGCGCGAAGGCCGAGGCGACGGCGCCGCAGGCCTCAATCCCTTCTCCTCTTCGCGGCTTCGCGCCTCCGCGTGAGATCTTTTCGGCCTTCGGCCGAGGCAAGACGCCCTTAGCGGGTCTTGCGGCCGAAGCTCGGCGGCGCCTGGGCGGCGGCGGCGGGAGCGGGCGGAGAGGGGGGAGAGGCTGGCTCGCGGCGCGCCAGATAGCGGGCGATGGCGGCGTCCGCATCGAAGTCGCCGGGCCCGGGCGCGAGCGGCTCTTGCCTGGGCGGGGAGCCGGGCTTGCGCGGCGGCGGCGGGCCGAGCAGGCGCGCGATGCGCAAGACCAGCGGGATGGCGAAGAGGAGGGCGAGGATTCCCAGGCCGAAGACGGTCGGCGTCAGCGCGTCGCCGACCGGCACGCCGGTCCAGCGCTCCACGCCGGCGAAATAGACGAGGAAGCCCCCGCAGAAAAGGACCGGCATCAGCGCCCGGAAGATGCCGAGCGCCGGCGAGTATGTTCTTCCCATGCCCCACCCTTTCGAACGGGACCGGGGATGCCGCAAAAGTGGGAAAGGAATGGTGAACGGGGACGCCGTCCGCGAGGCTTGGCGCGGGCGGCGAGCCGCGCGGAAGTTTCGAAAGGTTCATAAGGTTCGGCTTCCCAGGGGATTGAAAAAACCGAACCTTCGGGGCGGGCTCGCGCGCGCGGCGGCGAGCCGGGCCTCGCGCCAGCGGCGGCGGGCGCTCTGCACGGCGAGCTCGCAGGCGCGGCCGAACGAGGCCGCGTCCGGGCGGCGGCGGAGCCTGGCGGCGCTCTGCTCGGTCATTTCCACCCCTCGCGCGGCCTTGCCGGCGTGGCCGGTGGCGGCGAGCAGGGCGACGTAGCGGCGCTGCCGCTCGGGCGTCCATCCGTCCCTGCGATGGCGCACACGAACCGGCGTGAAGGGAAAAGGCGAGGGGTCCCCGGGCGACTCGGCGGTCTGCTTCTGTTCCATCCGCGAGGGTAAATCAGGCGGAATCCTACATTGCAAGGGGGGGGACGCCGAGGCGCGGAGGGGAGGAAGGGGAAACGGGGTAGGGTTGGCTCACGCGAAGCCGCGAAGGCGCGAAGACGGAAGTCCAAAGCGCTAAGGCGCCGCAGGGCTTTCATCCCTTCTTCTCTTCGCGGCTTCGCGGCTTCGCGTCTTCGCGGCTTCGCGTGACTCATTTCAGCCTTCGGCTGAGGCGAGCCGTCTGGCGTCCTGCGCCAGGGCTGAGAGGGAAAGCGGGGCGAAGGTGAGGTCGGCCTTCGACTCCACATCTCGACTGCGCTCGATGTTGGCTCAGGATGATCGGGAGGCCAGTCTGCGGGCATCCCGGGCGAGGGCGGCGAGGGAGGGTGGGGCGTAGGTGAGGTCGGCCAGCTCGGCGGCCACGGCGATCTCGAGCTTGGCGGCGAGGGCGGCGAGGTCGGGGGCGCGGAAAGCGAGAAGACGGCGGAGGGCGGCGTTGAAGCGATCGTGGGCCCGGCCGAAGGCGGCTTCGTCGGGATGGCCTTCGAGGGCGGCGAGGGTGGCTTCGGCGGAGCGGAAGCGGGCGAGGGCCTGGGTCCACTGCGGTTGAAGGGCCTCGGCTGCGCTCGGCACCGGTCCTCGACTGCGCTCGGACCGAACGGAGGTATGTCCTTCGACAGGCTCAGGACGAGCGGAAAGGGCGAGTGGCGCGGCGCACGCGGCGCCTAGCAGGGCGCGGCGCGACAGTTTAAGCTGCGCGTCAGCCATCCTTCGCCTCCTTGTGGGTGCGCGGGCGGGTCGGGCCGAGCAAGCGATGAGCTTATGCGGCTTCTTGTTTCTAGTTCGACTAAAAATAGGGGCGAGTCAATAGCCGTCGAACAAAAAAGACCGCGCGGCCGGCCCCGGACGGGCGTCCATCCTGCGCGCGCCGTCCGCATGCCGCCCGAGCTGGACGCGAAGATCACGGCCTGGATCGAGCAGCAGGGGGAGCCGAAGCCTTCGCGGTCGGAGGCGATACGGCGGCTGATTGAGAGGGGATTGAAATAGGTCGCAGTTGCGTCCGTTGGCGGAAGCACGCCAGCTCCATCGGTTGCGGATAGAAGCGGCTGCTGCGAAGGAAGCCAGTCGTGACCAAGCCCTCAAAGCTCTATGCCAGCCTGCTGGCGAACCCGAACCAGATCATCGCTTTTCGCGATCTGGAGCGGATGCTGCGCGCCGCCGGCTTCGAGCTGAAGCGGCGCAAGGGGAGCCACCGGACCTACAAGCATCCCGCTGTTGCTGCCGTGTTGACGATCCAGCCGAACGGCAAGGATGCCGAGCCCTACCAAGTCGATGCTTTCATCGCTATGATGGAGGCGAACGGCCTGGAGCTCGACTCCTGATGGAGCAGCATTACCACATCAACCTCTTCTGGGATGCACGGAGCGACCGCTGGGTCGCGGCCGTTCCCGACCTTCCCGGCTGCTCCGCGCACGGCGCCACGCCGGCGGAAGCTGCGGCGGAGGTGCAGGTCGCTACTGAACTGTGGCTTGAAACGGCGCGGGCCGAAGGCTTGCCGATCCCGGAGCCGCGTTATCGGCCTGCGCCTGAGGCGGCGGCGGCATGAGGCCCGGAGACAGTCACGTGACTGTCACCGCCATTGTAACGCGATAGGATCGGCCATGAAGATCGAGAACAGCCTTTTCGACCGCGAGGATGCCGGCGCAGAGGCGGATGCCGATGCGCGCGCCGAGGCGGACGTGCAAGCGGGGCGGCTGATCGGACATGGTGCGGTCCGCCGCTGGCTCGCCTCCTGGGGAAAGGCCAAGCCGCTGCTGCGGCCTCACGCCGGCGACTGAATTGCCCGAAATCGTCTGGACCGAGGAAGCGGTCGCCAACCTCGAAGCCATTGCCGACTACATCTCCGCCTTCAACCCCGCCGCCGCAGAGCGGCTGGCCCGGCGGCTGATCGAGCTGGCGGACAGTCTTGCCGACTTCTCCGATCGTGGCCGGCACGCAGGCGCGGGACGGCGCGAGATGACGATCGTCTGGCCCTATGTGCTCCTCTATCGGGTGGAGCGAGACAGGGTCGTCATCCTCCGCATCCGCCACGGCGCGCAACGGGAGGAGGGATAGGCGAGATAAGCTTTGCGAAGAGAGGCGGAGAAGGGGCGGGTCGATAGCCGTTGAACCAAAAAGACCGCGCGGCCCCCCCCCCCCGGACGGGCATCCACCCGATGCGCAGCATGCGGATGCCGCCGGACCTAGAGGCGAGGATCGGCGCGCGGATTGAACGCCAGCCCGAGCCCAAGCCGTCGCGGTCGGAGGCGATTCGGCGGCTCATTCAGGAGGGACTGGCGGCTAGTACCGGTTAGTTTACCTTATGAAGGTCTAAGCAATCCTTTGCAGCTAATACAAGTTTTCGTAGGTCAGCTATTTTCGATACGGAGGTAAAATGAATAGTTACACCTCCGTGGCTTATTGCTACCATTAAAGTCCCTCGATCAGTGTTAAAAACGATTATGCTCAGGTCGTTTATTTCATATTGTACTTCTGAGAACGAAAACCTGTCGGTCGTAATGCTAGTAAACGTTAATTTATCAAGGACAGAGCTAAATCTGTCTATATCCTTATAATTAATGTTGGCGAAAGACGTTTGCGGGTAATCTCCACCGCTACTCAGTTCGATCCTAACGGAATAATCGGCTAAGTTCCTATCTGGAATTATAGCTTCCCGAGCTTCGATCTGAGCAAAGGATTGGCCGATTCCGCTCACGGTCCCCATGATCGAGTAGCTTCGTACGACTATGTCTTTTATCTCCTCATCTCCAAACTCATTATAAGATGGGCTTGACCGTGCCAGATTCACCAGGTCCTCCTGAGCTGCAAAATCAATCCAATCTCAGGTTTCACCAGCGTAGGAGTCAAGGCCTTTGCGTCGGTCGGTGGAAGCGTCCCAAGAGGTCTTCGCAGGTGACGAAGGCGAGGGCTTTCCGAGGCTTAATGGTCTGAACAGCTAGGTAGCGCGTGCGAAAATCTAGATTTTGATTTTGATTACGCCCGCCACGTTTGTTGGTACGGTGTGCTTCCGTACGTAGCCGATCTCCGAACCGTTTCCGTATACAATCGCAGGGCGCCGGAAGCCTAGCACCGAGGGCCATGTTTTTGGTCTTGGGTGCTGTTGAGAAGTGGCTATCACATAATTGCCTTCGGGGGGCGGTTCGTCGGCCTCAGCAAATATCCGCCCACCCTCCTCTTCCCCGATCGGAACTAGGATTCGTCCCCGATGCCAATGCACAATGCGCCTATCCGCGACCGCCTGAAACCGATCCGTCGAGAAATCGCCTTGATCCAAGAAATACACATTCTCACGGGCTTTCAAGAAGATCAGTTCGTTAAAGGCATGTACGTCCTGATCCCTCTTTATTCCTACCCAGTACCGATCCGATTTTGGTAGCGTATAAACATCTCCATCATATAGGAGCATCGCTACGCGCGGCGACAACGGGACGTAGAATATAGTTCCTGCACTCCTGATGCCGAAGTTAGTTTGCCCCACCCGCTGAATATAAAGACGATTAGTCTGCACCACGGGGTCATCGCATGTAACAAATCTAGTCTCCGTCATATTGTCTAGAAATGCCAACTTTAGATCACTAATTTGGTTGCGCATCTCAAGCGCAAAGAAAATTCCATCACGTGCCAAGGCGGTGTCAGAAAGGTCCAGCCGCCGCGGTGAAAATTCGCTATCCTCCGGTATTTCTGCGAGCGCCTCCATCAGCCCGAAGGTGCCTCGCATTCGCGCGGCATGCGCTTCCGTCCTCATGTACTGTACCAACGTAAAGAACTTGCAGAAGAGGTCGATATCGTCTATTAGTTTACGCTCTGGAGAAAGAACACCTTGGGTAATCCACTCCGCGTAGCGACCTTCGATGTCTCCAAGATGGAACTCTAGCTCATCGTTGCCGTAGAAATAGTTTCGTGCGCACTGACTCTTCACAGGTGCCGACGCAAACACAGTTTGGCGCAAAATGTTATAAAGTCGAATTACCTTTCCATCCGCGCGCGCGAAATTTCGAAGGTAGCAGCGCGGTACAAAATGGTGAGATCGGTTCGACGGCATTCACTCGGCGGCCTCTCGCTCGCGCATTGAGGAAGCGGACCCCCGCGTTTTCCGTCCGATAGGGCTCTTGACTTCCGAGCGCACCGACTTGCGGAGCAGCGGCTTGAGATAGCCGCCCGTGTAGGACCCTGGCACGTCGGCGACCTGCTCGGGCGTCCCCTCCGCCACGACCTCTCCCCCTTTGTCGCCGCCTTCCGGGCCCAAATCGAGCACCCAGTCCGCCGTCTTGATCACCTCGAGATTGTGCTCGATCACCACGACGCTGTTGCCTTGATTCACCAGCGCATGAAGCACTTCCAGCAGCTTGCGCACGTCCTCGAAATGGAGGCCGGTGGTGGGCTCGTCCAGGATATAGAGGGTCTGGCCGGTGGCGCGCCGCGACAGCTCCTTCGCGAGCTTCACCCGCTGCGCCTCGCCGCCGCTGAGGGTCGTCGCCTGCTGGCCCACCTTGATATAGCCCAACCCCACCTCCGCCAGCATCGCCATCTTCTCGCGGATGGGCGGGACCGCCTTGAAGAATTCCACCGCGTCCTCGACCGTCATGTCGAGCACGTCGGCGATGCTCTTGCCCTTGAACTTCACTTCCAGCGTCTCGCGGTTGTAGCGGTGGCCGTGGCAGACGTCGCAGGTGACGTAGACGTCGGGGAGGAAGTGCATCTCGATCTTGATCAGGCCGTCGCCCTTGCACGCCTCGCAGCGGCCGCCCTTGACGTTGAACGAGAAGCGCCCGGGCTTGTAGCCGCGCGCCTGGCTCTCGGGGAGGCCGGCGAACCAGTCGCGGATCTGGGTGAAGGCGCCGGTATAGGTGGCCGGGTTGGAGCGCGGGGTGCGGCCGATCGGAGACTGGTCGATGTCGATCACCTTGTCGAGATTGTGCAGCCCCTCGATGCCCTCGCACGGGCCGCAGATCACCCTCGCGCCATTCAGCGCGCGCGCCGCGCCCGCGTACAAAGTGTCGACGGTGAAGCTCGACTTGCCGGAGCCGGAGACGCCGGTGATGCAGGTGAAGGTGCCGAGGGGGATGCTGGCGGTGACGTCCTTGAGGTTGTTGGCGCGGGCGCCCTTCACCGTGAGCTTGCGGCCGTTGCCCTTGCGGCGCTTCGCCGGGACGGCGACCGCCTTGCGGCCGGTGAGATAGTCGGCGGTCAGCGAGGCCTCGTTGGCCAGCACGTCCTCGAGCTTGCCGCGCGCGACGACCTCGCCGCCATGGGCGCCGGCGCCGGGGCCCATGTCGATGACGTAATCGGCGGCGCGGATCGCGTCCTCGTCATGCTCGACGACGATGACGGTGTTGCCGAGGTCGCGCAGGCGCTTCAGCGTCACCAGCAGGCGGTCGTTGTCGCGCTGGTGGAGGCCGATCGAGGGCTCGTCGAGGACGTAGAGCACGCCCGACAGGCCGGAGCCGATCTGGCTGGCGAGGCGGATGCGCTGGCTCTCGCCGCCCGAGAGCGTGCCCGACGTGCGGCTGAGGTCGAGATAGTCGAGGCCGACATTGTTGAGGAAGCCGAGGCGCTCGTTGATCTCTTTCAGGATCGCGCGGGCGATCTCCTTCTGCTGCGGCGTCAATTTGTCCTCGAGGGTCGAGAACCATTGGTGCGCGTGGCGGACGGAGCGGCGGCTGGCCTGCGAGATGTCCTCGCCGGCGATCTTGACGGCCAGCGGCTCGGGGCGGAGGCGGGCGCCGAGGCAGGTCTCGCAGGGCGCGGCGGACTGGTACTTGGAGAGCTCCTCGCGCATCCAGGCGCTCTCGGTCTGGAGCATGCGGCGGTTGAGGTTGCCGATCACGCCTTCGAAGGGCTTCCTGACGTCGTAGCTCTTGCGGCCGTCGACGAAGGTGAGCGTCACCGGTCTGCCCTTGGTGCCGTAGAGGATGATGTCGCGCTCTTCCTCGAACAGTTCGTTCCACGGCGTGTCGAGGCTGAAGCCGAACTCGCGGGCGAGGCTGCCGAGCACCTGCATGTAATAAGGGCTCGGAGGGTTGGACTTGGCCCAGGGGACCACGGCGCCCTTGCGGATGCTCAGATTCTGGTTGGGGACGACCAGTTCGGGATCGAACAGGAGCTTCTCGCCGAGGCCGTCGCAGGCGGGGCAGGCGCCCTGCGGAGCGTTGAAGCTGAACAGACGCGGCTCGATCTCGGCGATGGTGAAGCCGGAGACGGGGCAGGCGAATTTCTCGGAGAAAGTGATGCGCCCCGGGGGGGCGTGGTCCTGCAGAATCTTGCCTCCCTCCCCTTGAGGGGGAGGGATTGAGGGAGGGGTGGAGTCGATGAAGGGTTGTGACTCTCCGGAGACTCCACCCCCACCCAACCCTCCCCCCTCAAGGGGGAGGGCTTGTGCATCCGCCGGGTCGAGATACACCAGCCCCTCCGCCAGCTTGAGCGCGGTCTCGAGGCTGTCCGCGAGCCGGGTCTCGATCCCGTCGCGCACGACCAGTCGGTCGACGACGACCTCGATGTCGTGCTTGTACTTCTTGTCGAGCGCCGGGGCGTCCTCGATGTCGTAGAATGTGCCGTCGATGCGCACCCGGGTGAAGCCGGCTTTCTGCCATTCGGCCAGCTCCTTGCGATATTCGCCCTTGCGGCCGCGGACGACCGGGGCGAGCAGGTAGAGCCGGGTGCCCTCGGGCAGCGCCATCGTCCGGTCGACCATCTGGCTGACGGTCTGGGCGCTGATCGGCAGGCCCGTCGCGGGGCTGTAGGGGATGCCGACGCGCGCCCAGAGCAGGCGCATATAATCGTAGATCTCGGTGACGGTGGCGACGGTCGAGCGCGGGTTTCGCGACGTCGTCTTCTGCTCGATCGAGATGGCCGGCGAGAGGCCCTCGATATGGTCGACGTCGGGCTTCTGCATCATCTCGAGGAACTGGCGCGCATAGGCGCTGAGGCTCTCGACGTAGCGGCGCTGGCCCTCGGCATAGATGGTGTCGAAGGCGAGCGAGGATTTGCCGGAGCCGGAGAGGCCGGTGATCACGGTCAGCGTCTCGCGCGGGATGTCGACGTCGATATTCTTGAGATTGTGCTCGCGCGCGCCGCGGACGGAGAGATGAGTCAGCATGGCCGGTCGTGTTCCAGTTTCGTTCCGAAGCTAAAGGAGCGCGCGCGAAGCGTCAACGCGGGTGACGCTGAGATGGGGGCGGAGGGGCGCGGGGGCAAGGTGTCGATGGGACCGCAATGAGCGTGACGGCCGTCACGCGTCGTCGGGCCCGGCCTGCCCTATTCGGCAGAAAACTGGGAGGACACCATGCCGAACATAACCTTCACCGTCACCACGGACGTCATAATCAAGCGCCTCGAGCTGGACGAATACGATCATTACGTGCCGGTCCAGCTCAATGGCGGGGTCGGGCACGCACAGCTCGCGTCCGGTTACGAAGGAGTGGCAATCCTCTATCTGCGCGGCAACCAGGGCCAGAAGGCCAAGCTGAAGATCACCCAGCAGGTCGGCGCGGAGACGGTCACCCTCGCGGAGCGGACCGGCATCAGAATCACGTCCGCCGGCGGCCAGTCGGTCAGCTACGTCGCATTCCAGGTTCGATAGGAGGCCGTGATGTCAGGACGCAAGATCATCGCCTGCGCCCTCCTCGCCGCGGCAATCGGCGCATTCCCGGCGACTGACGGCGCGCTTGCCCAAAGTGCACCCTCCGCATCGGACCGAGCGGAGGGCGAGGCCCGGCTTCTGGAATCGATCGCGGCTCGCGCCGACCAGATCGAGGCCCAGGATCGGTCGATCGTCCAGGCCCAGGGCCCGACCGACCGCGAGGGCTTCGCCCCGACGGTGCCGGTCTTCCAGCTGTCGACCTCGAGCGGCGAAACCGAAATATCCTTAGGGCTGTCGGCGGACCTGGCGCGGACCCGGCGGCAGTACGACCCGCTTTCGGGCAACGATCGCCGCACCTCGTCGACGACGCGCGTCTACCTGCAGGGCTTCGCGCCGATCGACAAGGACGAGCCCGCGGCCGGCCGCTTCGTCGACCTGACGAACCCGCTGTCCGGCTCCCGCATCACCGCCGGCTTCGTCCATTACCGGAGCCGCTACACGCTGCGCCGCAACGAAATTCTCCAGGCGCTGCGGATCCGGCAGCAGGTTCTCTCCAATTGTGTCGAGCAGAGCGTACGCGCCTGGCAGAGCGGGATCACCTCGTCCGACGAGATCGCGCTCGGCGATCGGTATGTCGAAGCCTTCCGGGAACGGATGGCGCGGCCGCGGACGCTGCCGGAGAGTGCGCTCCGCAATATCGTCGCCGACGCCCGCTTTACCACCATCCCCGAGGCCGTGCGCAGTCGCTGCGTCCACGGGACCGAAGCGGAGCCCGGAGATTTCCTGCCGCTGGTGGCGCTCTATGGCGCGCCGGGACTCGAGGACGAGGTGATCCGGTCGCTCACGGGCGACGCGCCGACCTTCTTCTTCGGTGCAGACGCCACGATCGGCGAGACGGAGTTTTCCTTTCTCGATCGGACGTCCTTTTCGATCCAGAAGGATTCGCGGACCGGCTATTCGGTCGAGGGCTTCGCCGGCGTGATCGGCGGATCGGGCAACTGGTCGATCCGCGGCGGCGTGAGCTATTCCCGCGCTCACGAGGCGCAGCGGGCAGTGCAGCTCTGCCGGCCGGTCGCCGGATCGGCGGACATACAGTGCCTGACCGGCGCCGACGGGGCCCCCACCCGCAACAGCAGAACGGTCGCGTCCGCGGAAGGCCGGCTGCTCCTGCCGCTGGGACCGCAGCTCGGAAATATCGGAATCGCACCCGAATTCGCCATCGACGTCGACGAAGGGGACTGGAGCCTCGACGTGCCGATCTACTTCGCGCGCAACGGCGAGGGCCAGCTCACCGGGGGCGCAAGGATCGGTTACGCCAGCGAAGGCGACGACGTCTCGTTCGGATTCTTCGTCGGCGTGCCTTTCAACATTCTCAACTGAGCGTCGCAACGGGAGACGCATCATGCGAAATCCGCTCAAAGTCTATTCCGTCTCAGCCCTGACCATCCACGTGGTGAAGACGAATCCGCCGGGCCTAGCCGTCCATGTCGAAGGGGAGGTCTCAACGCCGGGCTGGTCCGAATTCGCACTCCAGCATTACGTGTACGTGCAGCCGCCTCCGGACGGGATTTACGAAGCGGACGTCGTTGGCACCCCGCCGGACGGACCCACGCCGGACGTCGTCACACCCTTCTGCCACGACGAGACCTGGATCGGCTTTCCGCAGGAGCACCTCAAGGGCTTGAGGGTCCATTCCCGCACCAACAGCGTCACAACGATGCTCGAATAGAGCGTGCGCGGGTGCCCCCCGCGGTTGAATGCAAGGAGCAGATATCATGTCGCGAAACCCACCCGCCATTCCCGACTGGATCGTCACGATCTGCCGGGACTTCGCACCAGAGGCCCTGGAACTGGCGCGGTGGTTCCTCATCGCGGGCCTGGTGTTCGGCATCGTAACGGCCATTGCGGAAGCCGTCGCGACGCTTCGCGGCGGCGAGCGAGGCGGTCCCGAGACCAGGAATGTGACCCCGGCAGGCCTCCAGGCCGTGGTCGCGGCGCTGACGTCGCTGCTGACGGCGCTCAGGGAGGCCAAAGCCTGGCTCGCCCTGGTCGTCGCCGGTCTTCTGCTGCTCTGGATCGCCGCGAGCGTGCCGGACCTCTGCCTGCCCGACGAATACCGGCCGCAGCCTCCGGCCGCGCCGCAGAGCCAGAGCTCGAACCCGGCCCCGGCCCCGGGCCAATCCGGCGCGCGGCCGGGTCCCACGGCCCCCGGCACAAGCGGCCAAGGTTCGACGACGGGACCGGCGGCCCAACCGGGGCCGCGGGCGAGCCGCTGACGGCCTACCCGCGTCTGCGGCGACTCCGATTGCCGCTCTGCGGCGGCTCTGGCATCCTGCCCCTGAGTCGCGTGCCGCCTAGCATCAATTCGCCCGCGCCCCTGGGCGCGGGCCGGGGAGGAGCGAAGAGATGTCGATTCCGTTCAGGCGCAAGACCTTCACCCTGACCCAGCCCGACGGCAGCACGCTGGAGGCGATCGGGACCGGCGACCAGCACGAGGCGCGCTTCGCGACGCTCGACGGCCGGCCGATCGTCAGGGAGGATAACGGCTTCTACCGTGCGATCGAGCCGACCGGCTCCGGCGCCGCGACGATCGGCCGGACCATCGGCACGGCGGGCGCGACCGGCGGCGGCGGCCTGCTCTCGATGGCACAGGCCGCGATGAAGGGGCTGCCGACCGAAGGGCCGCGCTGGCGCGAACGGCGCGCCGAGTTCCAGGGGGCCCTGCGCGCCGCCGAGGAAGCCGCGGGCGCGCTCCCCGCGCCGCCGGCACGCCAGACCGTCGGCACCTTCGTCGGCCTGACCTTGCTGATCGACTTTTCAGACGAGCCCGCGACGATCTCGCGCGACGAGATCGAGGCCTTCTGCAACCGGCCGGGCTATAGCGGCTTCGGCAATGCAGGATCGGTGCGCGACTATTTCCGCGACGTTTCCGACGGCAAGCTCGATTACACCAACATCGTCATGCCTTATTACCGCGCGAAGCACCCGCGCTCGCATTATACGGACGAGACCAAGCGCTATCCCAGGCGCGCCGCCGAGCTGATCGAGGAGGCCCTCCAGGACCTCAAGGCCAAGGGCTTCAACCCGGCGCCGCTGACCGCCGACCGCAAGCGGTTCGTCTATGCGCTCAACGTGCTCTACGCCGGGGTGTGCGAGAACAATTGGAGCCAGGGGCTGTGGCCGCATGCCCATACCCTCCCGACCGCGTTCAGCCTCAGCAGCAGCCGCAAGATCCGGGACTATCAGATCACGGACATCGGCGACGAGCTCAGCCTCGGCACTTTCTGCCACGAGAACGGCCACATGATCTGCGACTTCCCGGATCTCTACGATTACGGGCAGGATTCGTATGGCGCGGGCAAATTCTGCCTGATGTGTTTCGGCGGGAGCGACGAGCGCAGCAAGAATCCGGCGCAGGTCGGCGCCTATCTGAAGCATTCGGCGGGCTGGGCGAGCTCGGTGACCCGGCTGACGAACGGGACCACGGTGACGCTTCGCGCCGGCCGCAACGAGTTCGCGCTCCACCGCCGCAACGACCGCGAATATTACATCATCGAGAATCGCGCCTCGGCGGGACGGGACGCCCTGCTGGGCGCCGCCGGCCTCGCCGTCTGGCACGTCGACCAGCGCGGCAGCAACAGCGACCAGGCGGGCACCGCGAGGGCGCATTACGAATGCGCCCTGGTCCAGGCCGACGGCCTCGCCGAGCTCGAAGGCAAAGCCGATATCGGCGACGCCCACGACCTGTTCTGGGCAGGCCATAAGGACAAGGTTTCCGATCTGACGACGCCGCACGTCAAATGGTGGGACGGAACGCCGTCCGGCCTCTCGCTCAGCGCGATCAGCGCCCCCGGCGCGGCAATGACGTTCCGCGTCGGCTGATGCGAAAGGTCCGCTGTCCGGACGGTTAGAAGGCTCGCGTGACCCCGAAGTTCACCGACGTGCGCCGGTAATCGTAGATGCCGACGGTCGAGGAATTGCGTTCGTAGCTCAGGCGGACCAGCGGGGCGAACCCATTGACCGTGAAGTGGCGGAAGGTGCCGCCCGCCGCGAGGCTGTACAGCCACTCCTTGCGGCGGTCGGTGAACAGGAAGAGCCGAGCGTCGCCTTCCAGGCGGCGCAGGCCCGCGGACGCGAAGACGGTGAGACGGCCGAGGTCGCGCCAGTAGAGCAGGGACGCTCCTCCAGCAGCCGTCGAATAGCCGGGGTCGCGTGCCGCCTGGCGCGAGGCGTTCAGGGACAGCGCGCCTCCCGAGCGCGAGTCGAAGGCGCGCTCGTAGCTGGTCGAGAGATCGACCAGCCAGGCGTCCTGCAGGTCGTTCACCCGATAGTCGGCGCGGGCGACCGAGACGGTGGCGTCGAGCTGCGCCTCGCGCCCGATCGCGCGCAGCCAGTTGAGCGAGGCCGACGCGGTTCGGGAGTGGAGCTCACCCCCGTAGAAGCGCGCGCTTCGGGCGATCGACGGCCGAAAGCGGTCGGCGGCCCCATTGATCTCGAGGCCGATCGCAGCGGAGATCGCGATGTCGTTGAACTGGCTCTGCCGATAGAGCTCGGCCTCGCCGGAGATCCGGGGCAGCAGGTTGATGCTGTCGCTGAGTCGGACGCGGGCGAATGCCTGGCCCCCGGTCCTGAGGCCGATGCCGGACTGGGCGCGCGCCTCCTCGGAGAGTTCGAGAGGCGCGATCACCGTGTCGAGCGTCTGGGCGTCGGTCGCTCGATTGATGTTGCTGTCCGGGACGAGCGCGAACGAAAAGGAGCCTCCGAACGGCTGGCGGGCGCGCAATGCTCCGGCGAACTGGTTCACCACCAGGGCAAGCGCGCTCGGCAGGCCGCCGGCCTGGGCCTGGCGCAGCTGGCGGGCGGCAGCCCCCTCGTCCCCGAGGCGGACGAGAACCTGGGCGAGCTCGATGCGGACGCGGCCCGCATCCGGGCGCTCGTCGAGAATCCGCCGGTAGAGCAAGGCTGCCCCTGCATGGTCGCCTCGGGCGGCGAGCAGGCGTCCGTGGCGCCAGCGCGCCTCGCTGCGCACGTCGATGTCGGGATCGGCAGCGAGGGAGGTATAAGCGGCGATCGCCGAGTCGGCGTCGCCGGCGGCGACTGCGCGCTCGGCAAACGCCATGACCTCCGCGGCCGAGAGCCCGGTCCGGGTCTGCGGCGGCGACTGGCCGAAAGCGGGCGCGGCGCAGCACAAGAGGGCCGCCGAAGCGGCGCCGAGAGCGCGGGACGGGAGGCGCATCAGTCCCGCGTACCGACCGCGCCGCCGACGACGCTGATCCGCGGTCCCGTCCCGTCGAAACGGGTGAATCCGAAGAGAAAGCCGAATTCCGCCGCGTTAGGACCGAAGAAGCGCCCCTGGAGGTAGCCTTGGGCCGCAGAGTCGCCAAAGACATGGGCGGTGTACAGGTTCTCGCTGGTGAACCCGCCGCGATAATCGATCACCCCGTAGCGCGTGAACGCGCCGGTCCCCGCGGGCCTGGTATCGAGCGTCACAAGCGAGCTGACGGTGCGTTCGCCGAAGTCGACCGACAAGGTGGCGCTTCCCTGGACGTCGATCGGCGCCCCGGTCAGGTCGCCATGGCCGAACACGATTCCCGAATATTGGCCGGTCCCCGAACGCGGCCGCTGCGATGCGGGCGCGACCGAGCCGTACACCACCCATTGCCGGTTGCTGTGTCCGAAGCTGTTGACCACCGTGATGTCGGCATAGCTGGTGTAGGTCAGCGCGATGCGCGGATTGTCGGGCGTCGGATTGAACAGCGAAGCCGTGAAGCTGTCAGTCTCCGTGTGCTGGCCGGCCGGCCCGGTACCCGCATAGCCGCTGAACGTCGCATTGGTCTCCGCGGCCACCGCCTGGGCCGGCCCGAACTGGTAGGCGTAGGCCGGGACGTTGAGCGGGCCGGTGGAATGATAGGAATAGGTGCGGCTGTCCGCATCGTAGGCGAAATAGGCGTTCTCGATATTCCGCAGCGACGGGTTCTGGATGCCAAGCGCCTGGAGCCGGGTGTAGCCGGTCAGGTCGCGCAGCGCCGGAACCGGTTCGGTGAGGCTGGGATCGCGCCGGCCGACGAGCGAGCCGCTCGCGCTTCCGCCGCTGCCGTCGCTCGCGATGAACGATCCGCCGATCTCCTCCGCGGCCGGACCGAAGAGCCGACCGGTCAGCCCGCCCGAATAATTGCCGATGCCGGTGAAGGCGAGGGTGCCGGAAAAGCCGTTCGCCGCGCTCGACAAGGCCGCGGTGAGGGTGAAGGTGCCGTCGGCGGTCCGGGTGGCGCGGCCGGCGAGGCTGAAATCCTCGCGGAACGCCATCCTGCCGCTTCCGGTCAACGTGCCCGCGCCGAAATCGACGAGCGCGGTGCCCGCCCCGGAGATGTTCATCAGATTGGCATAGTCGCCGTCGGCCGCCGAGCCGCTCAGCCCGATCACGAAGCCGCCGGTCCCGGTGCGCGGGACCGCCGCGCCGGGCGTGGCGATGCCGTAGGCGAAATCGGTGATGCTGTAGCTGGTCGCGCCGCCGCTGCCCTGCGACACGAGCCAGCGCGCGGCGCGCGCATATTGCAGCCCCTGGAGAAGCTGGCCGTTGGTCACCAGCGCCGAATCCGGCGCTGCCGGGAAGCTCAGCACCTCCCGGACGGTGCCCTGGCCCCGGTCCAGCTCGGGCGTGCCGCCCGGCCGATCCGGGCCGAAATATTGCGACCGGTCGGGAGCGATCAGCGAATAGCTGCGCTGGGCGCTGTCATAGATCACCGCGACCGCGCTGGGGGCGGCCGCGCTGTTGCTGAACGTCCCCGAATTCACGTTCCATCCCGACGAGCCGGTCAGGGTCGTCGACAGCCGCGCGGCGTCGCTCGGCAGGAAGGCATTGGCGGTGAGGTTGGTCACGGTCGCGTTCGATCCCGCGGGCGCCTGGCTGCGGCCGACGAGGACTCCGGCGGCGACGCGGCCGTCGCCCTGCCGCACCGCATAAGCGGCGCCCACTTCCTGGGCGGTCGGGCCGTAGAAAGCGCCGTTGATGCTGCCGGAGAGCTCGCCGAAGTCGCCATAGCGGAAGGTGCCGGTGAAGCCGTTCGCGCTGCTCGCCAGGCGGGCTTCCCCGGAGAAGACGGTCGCGCCGGTGATCGGCGCGCCCATCGTCCCGACGGTCGCCACGGCGCCGCTCGCAAAGTCGACCTGAACCGTCCCCTGGCCCGTGACGGCGGCGACATTGTCGTTCACCGACTCCACCCCGACGAGGTCGACCGCATATTCGCCGGTGCCGGTCCGCGGGACGGCCGGGACGGGCGTGCGGACGCCGTAGGCGACGGCGTCGAACGATCCGCTGATCGTCGAGCTGCTCTCGACCGTCCGCTGCCAGAAGGCGCCGCCGACATAAGTGTAGGTGAAGCGGCCGGATCCGCCGGCATTGGTGAGCGTGAGGCTGTCGACGGTCGACCCGCTGACCCTCTTGTAGACGGTGAGGGTAGCGGTTGTCTGCGACGCGTCGATGTGGGCGGGCGTGAAGGCGAGCGAGCGCCCGCCCGCGGTCAGTGTATAGCTCTGCGAACCGGCGTCGTAGCTGATCGTGCCGGTGGCGAGAGCCGTGTCCGTCGTCGGCGTGCCGCCGGCGCGGGGGAAGGACGCGGTCGCGGTCGCGGTGTCGTTGGGGAAGCTTTCGCTGACCTGGAGATTGGCGAGGCTGCTGTTCGACGCGGGAGGCGGCGGGGGCGGCGGCGGTGGCGGAGGCGGGGGTGGCGGAGCGGGCGGAGCAGGCACCGGCGTGGGCGTCGGATTGATTCCGCCGCCCCCGCCGCCGCCGCAAGCAGACAATAAAGCGCACGCCGCCACCGTGGCGACCAACCGAGCCTTGAACATTCTCTGGAAACTCCACCCCCGAAGAAGTCATTCATAAGACATGAAAAACCAGTGTCAACGCGCTCGCGCGAAGTTCCCTTCCAAAAGGAAGGGCGGAGCTTTCCAATTCCGCGGCGTCGACGCGCCACGCCGAATTCCGTTTGGAAGCGCGCCGACAGGGCGGTAGACCGGGGGGGAGGGGGACGTACGAATGCGGCCGATTCCAACCATCGCTCTGGCACTCGCCGCCGCCGCCTGTCAGCCGGCTCGTCCCGTGGTCGGCGAGATTGGCCGGATCGGCGTTCCGCAATCCCCGATCCTGAGCTCGGCTCAAGTTCCGGCGGGCCATCGCCTCGTCTATGTCAGTGGAACGGTGCCGGACGCGGTGGATCCCTCGGCGCCCGCGGGATCGGTGCAGCGTTACGGGGATACCGCCACGCAGACGCGGTCGGTGCTGCGCAAGATCGAGACGGAGCTGGCGCGGCACGGCCTCGGCCTCGGCGACATCGTGATGATGCGCGTGTTCCTGGTGGCGCCGCCGGGCCAGGACCGGATGGACTTCGCCGGAATGATGGGCGCCTATCGCGAGTTTTTCGGGACGGCCGCGCAGCCGAACCGGCCGGCGCGCTCGACGATGCAGGTGGCTGGGCTGGTCGATCCCGGCTGGCTGGTCGAGATCGAGGCGACGGCGGCGGCGCCGCGGTGACGAGGTGAGAATCGACAAACAGCCGTTCGTCCCGAGAAGCCGTCGAGCGAAGTCGAGACGGCGTATCGAGGAATCAGGTCCTTCGATACGGCCCCTCGCTACGGGCTTCGCCCTACTCGGTTCCTACTCAGGACGAACGGCGGGCGCGAAATGGGGGACGGCATGGCGCTGACGCGGCGGGCATTTCTGGAACGGCTGGGCGCTGTCGGCGGCTACAGCGCGGCCTATCTCGGCATGGAGGCGCTGGGACTGCTCAATTCGCCCGCCGCCGCCGAGCCGCTCGACCTGCCGCGCGCCGCCGGGAACGGCCGCAAGGTGGTCATCCTCGGCGCCGGGATTGCGGGGCTGGTCTCGGCCTACGAGCTGAAGCGCGCCGGCTGGGACGTGATGGTGATCGAGGCCCGCAACCGGATCGGCGGGCGGGTCTGGACGGTCCGCGGGGGCGACCGCGTCGTGCAGACCGGACGCCCGGACCAGCTCTGCACCTTCTCCGAGGGCCTCTATCTCAATGCCGGCGCCGCGCGCATCCCGCACCAGCACCACACGATGCTGGGCTATGCGCGCGATCTCGATGTCCCGATCGAGGTCATGGTCAACGCCAACCGCGCGGCGCGCTGGGAGTTTAGCGGCCGCGTCCACAGCAACCGGCAGATGCAGAACGATTTGCGCGGGCGGCTCGCCGAGCTGTTCGCCAAGGCCATCGACCGCGGTGCGCTCGACGGCCAGATGAGCCCGGCCGAGAAGACTTTGATGCGCCAGTTCCTGCGCTTCTACGGAAGCCTGGCGGAGAATGGCGACTACGCGCCGGACGGGCGATCCGGCTATGCCGAGATGCCGGGAGGATACGAGCAGGCCGGTCGGACGCTGCCGCCGCTGCCCCTCAACGAGATATTGAGCGGGCGGCCGGTCGGGCTGCCCTTGCTGTTCGAGGAATTCTTCGACCAGCAATCGCCGATGTTCCAGCCGGTCGGCGGCATGGACCGGATCGCGCACGCTCTCTACCAGCGCGTCCGCCGCAACGTTCGGCTGAACTCGCCGGTCACCGAGATCCGCCGGGTCGGCGAGCGGGTGCGCATCGTCCATGGCGGCCGAGCGACCGAGGCCGATTACTGCATCTGCACCCTGCCGCTGCCCTTGCTCGCGCGCGTCGACAACGATTTCTCGCCGGCCAAGAAGGCGGCGATCCGCGACGTCCCCTATCTGCCCAGCGTCAAGGCCGCGTTCGAGGCGCCGCGCTTCTGGGAGCAGGAGAGCATTTACGGCGGCCTCGGCTGGACGGACCGCGTGAATGAGAATCTGATCTACCCTTCGAACGATTGGCACGCCGAGAAGGGGGTGCTGGTCGCGGCCTATGTCGCGGGCTGGACCGGGCAGGACCACCCCGAGCGCTTCACCGCGATGAGCCACGAGGAGCGCTTCCGCGCCTGCCGCGAGTCGGTCGAGGCGCTGCATCCGGGCAAGTCGCGGCTGCTCGCGAAGCCGGTCACGGTCGCCTGGGGCCTGACCCCCTGGTCGGAGGGCGTCGGGCCGAACAGCGGCGACTGGTTCGCGACGCCGCGGGCGCCGCGCTACGCCGAGCTGCTCCGGCCCGAGGGACCGGTCTTCTTCGCCGGCGAGCATCTGAGCTACGTGATGTTTTGGCAGGAGGGCGCGGCCCTGTCCGCGCACGCGGCGATGCGACTGCTGACCGCGCGGGCGCGGGAACGGGCCGCCGCGGCCTAGCTTCAGCTTCCGGTCAGCTGCGCTCGTCCAGGCAGGGTTTCCCTTGTCCGACAAAGGCCTGCCGATGCGCCGCCGTCTCTTGCTGCTGCTCGCCTGCGCGCCCGCGACCCTGTCCGCGCAGCCCAACCCCGGCACCTATCCGACGATCGAGACGGCGCCGCCCGCCGGCTTCGGCGACGCCCCGCCCGGTCCGGACGGGCGGCCGAGCGGCGAGGCCGGCTGGTACGCGCAGGCGCACGGCGTCAGCGAGGCCGAGGCGCAGCGGCGGATGCGGCTGCAGCACGAGGTCGTCGGGGAGATCGGGCGGATCGGGCCGCGGCTCGAGGCCGAGCAACGCGGCAATTATGCCGACATCTGGATCGAGCATATGCCCGAATGGCGGGTCGTGGTCGGCTTCGTCCGCGATCCCGAGGCGACCCTGAGGCGCTACACCTCCAATCCCTTGTTCGTCGCCCGCCAGGTCCGCCACTCGCTGGTCGAGCTTCGCGCCGGGCAGGAGGAGGCGTTCGCGCAGCTGCGGCGGCTCGGGATCCCGGCGGAAGGCGGAACCTATGTGTCGGACAACCAGGTCAGGATCACGGCCGCGGTCGACGCGGAGGAGGTCGCGGCCCTGCTCGCGAGCGGGCGGCTGCGCCTTCCGCCGTTCGTGCGGGTGACCGGCGCGGACGCGCTCGATCCGGCCGAGCCGGTGGCGCAGGAGGCGCGCCGCTTCGTGCGCATCCTGCCGCAGGCGCGGCACCGCACCGGCGCGGAGACGGCCGAGCTCAATGTCGGCACGATCGTGCTTCGCGACGGCTGCTTCCGCCTCGACCGCGCGGGCCAGGACGATCCGTTCGCTTTTTTCGGCGCGGAGACCGGCGTCCGGCTCGACGATTCGGGCGCGCTCATCCTCTACCAGCGCGGCGCGGGCGGCTATGGCGGCGATCCGGCGCGGGTCGGCGAGCGGATGGTGCTCGGCGGCGGGGCGGGCCGCGAAATCACCGACGCCGACGCGGCCGCGGCGGTCCGCGCGGCCTGCGGGCCCGGGCGGGTCGTTTTCGTCGGCAACCCGCGCAGCTATTCGGCCTTCCGCCGCCGCCATTCCGCCTGGCGCGTCGACGCCATCGCGCAGCGCCAGCGGGTCCCGCGCGAGGAGGCCTGGCGCCGGCTCACCGCCTGCTGGGCGCGCGAGGACGAATTCGCCGACCGCGTGCGGCGCGGGACGGCCGGTCCCGATCCGGTGCCGCCCCAGCCCTGCGAGGACCCGCCGCCCCCGCCCCCGCCCCCGCGGCGCTGAATCCGGTTTCGAATCGCTTTGGGCAAGCGCCCGCGCCTGTTATTCCCGGTGCGACACGAACGAGGGGACGGACGATGGTGAAGCGCGCTCTTCTTCTGCTGGCCGCGATCGTGACGGCTCCGCTCGCCGCGCAGAGCGCACGACAGCCGCTCGGCGAGGCGGAGCTGCGGGCGGCGGTGACGGCGCCCGGGCGGCCGGCCGACCAGATTGCGCTCGACGAGGTGAGGCGACCGGCCGAGGTGCTCCGCTTCATGGGCCTGCGCCGCGGCGACCGCGTCCTCGATTACTTCACCGGCACCGGTTACTATGCCGAGATCATGGCCCGGGCGGTCGGCCCCCAGGGGCTGGTCGTCGGCTGGAACGGCGAGAGCTTCATGCGCAACGAGCGGGTGGGCACGGCGCTGGCCGGGATCCGCGCGCGCAGCCCCAACACTTATTTCTACGGCACGCCGATGACGGCGCTCTCCTTCGCCCCCGAGAGCTTCGACTTCGTGATGCTCCACCTCGTCTATCACGACGCCTACTGGGAGAGCGCGCGCTTCGGCCTGCCGCGGATCGACCCGAACAGCGCCGTCCAGGCGATCTGGAACGCGACCCGGCCGGGCGGAATCGTCGCGGTCATCGACCACATCGCGGATCCCGGCGGGGACACCCGCGCCGTCGTCGAGGCGACCCACCGGATCGATCCGGCGACGGTCCGCGCGGACTTCGAGCGCGCCGGCTTCGTGCTCGAGGCGCAGAGCGACATGCTGCGCAATTCGGCCGACGACCACAGCCGCAACGTCTTCGACGAGTCGATCCGCGGGCGGACCGACCGTGTGGTCTACCGCTTCCGGAAGCCCGCGCGGCGGCGCTGACGGTCTCGGCCGTTCGGCATTCGGCGGCGGGACGCGCGGGGGGCGCGACGAATGGGGGTTGCGCTCTGCTACAAACGTGGCATGCTACGGAGGTAGCAGGAGAGAGTCCTTGATCGAATCGCTGCCGCGCCGCGAGCGCGAGATTTTCGAGATCCTGGTGAGCGCCGGCGAGGCGACCGCCGCCGAGGTGCGCGAGCGCATGGCCGATCCGCCTTCCTACTCGGCGGTGCGGACCCTGCTCGGGCGGCTCGAGGCCAAGGGCCATGTCCGCCACACGATGCGCGAGCAGAGCTACGTCTATCGCAGCGTGCCGCAGCGCTCGAAGGTGCGCGAATCGGCGCTGAAGCAATTCGTAAAGACCTTTTTCGACGGCTCCGCCGCCAGCGCGGCGACCGCGTTGCTCGGCCTCACCAAGACGATGAAGCCGGAGGAGCTGGAGGCGCTTCAGCGCGCCATCGACGATGCGAAGGAGCGGCAGTGATGAGCTTCGAGTTCCTGATCGAAATGGCCTGGAAGTCGGCGCTGATCGCCGGCGTCGCCCTCGCGCTCGCCGCGACCCTGCGCTCGCGCGCCGCCGCCGACCGGTCCGCGGTGCTTCGCGTCGCCGTCACCCTGCTCCTGCTCCTGCCGCTCTTCTCGCTCGTCCTGCCCAAGCTCCAGATCGAGGCCTGGGCGGCGGAACCGGCGGGGGCGATCGCCGCCGCCTCTCCCGCCGATTTCGCCGCGGCCGCGACGCCCGCCGCGACGCCCGCGCCGCGCGCCGCGGAGTTCGCCTCCGCGCCCGCGCCCGAGCCGATGCGGGACGATCCGAGCCTGCTCTTCCTGATCCTCTATCTGGGCGGGGTCGCGATGGCGGGCGCCCGGCTCGGCGCAGGCCTTTGGACCTTGCGGCGCTGGACCAGGGCGTCCCGCGAGATCGACTCCCCGCAATGGACCGAAGCGTTCGAGCGCGCGCGCTGGACCGCGGACGCGCCGCGCGGGCTGAGGCTGCTGGTTTCGGACGAAGCGCCGTCGCCGCTGAGCTGGGGCCTGCTGCGTCCGGTCATCCTGATCGACCGCGACACGCTCGACGAACCCGAGGACGCGGACGCGATCCTGGCCCACGAGATCGCGCACGTCGTCCGCCGCGACTGGGCGGTGCTGATGCTCACCCGGATCGCGGCGGCCTTGTTCTGGTTCAACCCTTTGGTCTGGCTGCTCGAGCGCGAGGTCGTCCAGCAGGCGGAGGAAGCGGCGGATATCGAGGCGGCGCTCTGCGTCGAGCCCGCGCGCTATGCGCAGACCCTGGTCCACTGGGCGCAGTTCAGCGCCGGCGCGCTCGTCCCGGCCAACAGCATCGCGCCCTCCGCTTCGGCGCTGTCCCGGCGGGTCCGCGCGATCCTCGACGCCCGCCGCCGCTCGGCCCAGGCAGGCTCGCCGTGGGCGCTGGCCGCGACCGCCGGCTGCGCCTTGTTCGCGGTGACCCTCGCGGTGCTGCAGCTGATCCCGGCCGTCGCCGAAGCGCGCGACGGACCGCGCGCCCCGGCGGCGCCCGCTTCCGCCCCCGCGGCGCCGCCCTCCCCGGCTGCGGTCGCCGTGGCGCCGATCCCTCCCGGCGCGGCGCCGCCCTTGGTGGTGATCGGCGCCGCCGCGCCTGCCGCGCCTGCCGCGCCTCCGCCGCCTTTGCCCGCCAAGCTGGCCCTCCATCCCCACCCTGCCAATCCCGCCGTTCCCCCGGCTGCGCCGGCTCCGGCTCCGCTACCCCCGATCGTCGACGTGGACGAGGCCGCGATCGCCCGGCACGTCGAGGCCGCGGTGGCGGCGGCGACCCGCATGGCCGCCGTCGAGACCCGGCGGATCGCCGCCCAGGCCACCGCCGCGGCGCGCCGCGGAGTGGCGGCCGGCGCCGTCGGGATCGAGCGCGGCGCCGAAGGGCTCAGCGACGGCGCCCGCCGGATGGAGCAGGAGGCCGACCAGCTCGGCTCGCCCCGCTACCGCGAACGGCGCATCGCCGAGGCCGCCGCCCGCGGCGAGCACCTGACCCACCAGGAGCTGATCGAGCTTTCGCGGGACCTGCGCGACGGCGCACGCGGGATGCGCGAGGGCGCGCGCGACATGCGCCGCGCCGCCGCGGAGATGCGTCGCGAGGGCCGCGACTGAGCCGCACCGCCGGTCGAGCCGCCATTGTAGTGAGCGTTCGCCGCGCCTAGCTGTGCCTGATCGGCTTGGATGGGTGCTCCGTTGCGCGTTTCATACATCAATGCGGTCGGCACCGCCGTCCCCGGCCACGACGTCCATCGCGCCTTCATCGAATGGGCGGAGCGGCGGATCGAGGATGACCGCGGCCGCGCACTGTTCCGGCGGATGGCCGAGCGCTCGGGGATCGAGCATCGCTGGTCGGTGCTCGCGCCGGGCGAGGGCGGCGGCTCCCCGGTCGCGCCGGGCGGCTTCTACCAAGGCACCGCGCCCCCGACCTCGGAGCGGATGAAGGTCTATGCGGAGGAGGCGCCGAAGCTGGCGCTCGAGGCGATCGGCCGGCTCGCCAGCCAGGTCTCGCTGGCCGGCATCACCCACCTCGTCGTCGCCAGCTGCACGGGCTTCACGGCGCCGGGCATCGACCAGATCATCGCCGAGGCGCTCGGCCTCGCCGAGGTCGAGCGCACCCTCGTCGGCTTCATGGGCTGCTACGCCGCCGTCTCGGCGCTTCGCGTCGCGGACCATATCGTGCGCGCCGAGCCGCAGGCGCGGGCGCTCGCGGTCACGGTCGAGCTGTCCTCGCTCCATCTGCAGGAGGAGGACGAGGTCGAGCCTTTGCTCGCGATGCTGCAGTTCAGCGACGGCGCGGCGGCGGCGCTGGTCACCGCCGAGCCGGAGGGTTTCGCGATCGAAGGCAGCTTCGCGACCTCGCTCGAGGATTCGGCCGGGCTGATCACCTGGACGATCGGCGACACCGGCTTCGCGATGCATCTTTCGGGCGAGGTGCCGTCGCGGATCGGCGCTGCCCTGCACGACGACAAGGTGCGCTCGAAGATGCTGGGGTGCCGGCAAATGGACGAAGTGGACGCCTGGGCGGTCCATGCCGGCGGGCGCTCGATCCTCGACGCGGTCGAGAAGGGCCTGGGCCTGGACCCACAGGCGCTGGCGGCGTCGCGGGACGTGCTCGCGCGCTTCGGCAACATGTCGTCCTCGACCCTGATGTTCGTGCTCGCCGACCTGCTCGCCCGCCCCGAGGCGAAGCGGGGGGTCGCGCTCGCTTTCGGCCCCGGGCTCGCCGCGGAGGGGTTCCGCTTCTCGAGGGCGGGATGAGCCAGCTCGCGCATCGGCTCGTCGCCGACGAGCAGATGGATGACCCCGCGCTGGACTCGAAGGTCTATGCCGCCGTGATCGGCGACCTCGCCAGGGTCAATTCCCTGCTGATGGTCTACCGGCCGACCATCGTCTTCATCCGCCGCACGCTGAAAGGCCGGCGCAGCTTCAGGCTGCTCGACGTCGGCTACGGCCAGGGGGACATGCTGCGCGCGATCGCCCGCTGGGCGAGGCGGCGCGGGGTCGAGGCGAAGCTGGTGGGAGTCGATCTTAACGAACGCAGCCTCGCCGCAGCGTCCGCCGCGACTCCGCCGGGCCTGCCGATCGAATTTCGCACCGGCGACTATGCCGACACGGCCGGCGCGGGCTGGGACTATGTGATCTCGAGCTCGACCACCCACCACATGACCGACGCCGAGCTGCATGCCTTCCTCCGCTTCATGGAGGCGGAGGCGCGGATCGGCTGGTACGTCAACGACATCCACCGCCACCCGCTCGCGCATTGGAGCTTTCCGATCCTGGCGCGGACGATGCGCTGGCACCGGATGGTGCGCGAGGACGGCTGCACCTCGATCCAGCGCGGCTTCAGGCGCGCCGACTGGCAGCGGCTGATCGCGGAATCGGGCATCGATCCGGCGGGGCCGAAGGTGGTCCGGCGGTTCCCGCTGCGGCTGTGCGTCGAGCGCGCGCGCTGATCGCCGGCGGCGGGCCGGCCGGGTCCGCCGCCGCGATCGCGCTGGCCCGATCCGGCCTCGCGCCCGAGCTGATCGAGCGCAGCGGCGGGGAGCGCGACGTCGTCTGCGGCGGCTTCCTCGGCTGGGACGCGCTCGCCGCCTTGCGCCGGCTCGGCGTCGATGCGGCGGCCTTGGGAGCGCGGCCGATCGAGCGGCTGCGGCTGGTCTCAAGCGAGCGCGTCGTCGAGGCGAAGCTCCCGCGGCTCGCCGCCGGCCTTTCGCGGCGCCGGCTCGACGCGGCGCTGCTCGACGCGGCCGAAGCGGCGGGCGCGCGGCTGGTCCGCGGCCGCGCCGTGCGGGCCGCCGAGGGGCGCCGGCTGCGGCTCGACGACGGCGAAGAGGTCGAGGCCGAAGCCCTGTTCCTCGCCACCGGCAAGCACGAGCTGCGCGGCCTCGCCAGACCGATCGAGGGACGGCGCGAGGAGCCGGCCGCGGGCCTGCGCGCCGCGCTTCCGGGCTCGCCGCGTCTCGCGGCGGCGCTCGCCGGCTTCATCGAGCTGCATCTGTTCGACGAGGGCTATGCCGGGCTTTTGCTGCAGGAGGATGGAAGCGCGAACCTCTGCCTCTCGGTCTCGCGCCGCCGGCTCGCGGCGGCCGGAAGCCCGGCGGCGCTGGTCGAGGCGATCGCGGCGGAAGCGCCGCGGCTCGGCGAGCGGATCGGCGGCGCGGCGCCGGAAGCGTGGGAGGCCGTGGCGGGCGTGCCTTACGGCTGGCGCGCGGCGACGACACAGCCGGGCCTGTTCCGGATCGGAGACCAGGCGGCGGTCATCGCCTCGCTCGCCGGCGACGGCATCGCCATCGCGCTCGCCAGCGGCATCGGCGCGGCGGAGGCGTTTCGCGCCGACGGACAGGGCGCGGCCCAGGCCTGGCAGCGCGGCTTCGCCCGCCGCGCGGAGCGCCCGGTGGCCGTGGCCGAGCGCCTCCGTGCGGCGGCGGAGCGGAGCGGCCCGCGGGGTGCGCTGATGCGGCTGCTCGGCGCCCTGCCGATGCTCGTGCCGCTCGCCGCCCGGCTGACGCGGATCGGTTGACTTCGGCCTGTTCTTCGGCAGTCTGCGGCGACCATTCAGGGGGTGACAAGAGCATGATTCGCAAGACGATTATGACCGCGCTGCTGGCATCGTCCGCTTCGCTGGCCGCGGCGCAGCCGCCGCCCGCGACGGTCCCGGCGCCGGGGGCGGTCCAGACGGTTCCGGCCGCGGTGCAGCCGGCCGCGCCCGATCCGGCGCGGCTGGCGGCGGCGCGCCGCCTCGTCGACGAGGCGCTCCCGCAGTCGCTGCTCCAGCGGGCGATCGACGCCGGAGTCCAGCACGCCGCGGCACAGGAAAGCCGCGACCCCGAGGAGGCCCGCCGCGATCCGCACCTCGCGGAGCGGACCCGGATCACGGCGCGGGTGGTCGGCGAGGAAGCGAATCGGATCCTGCGCGAGATCGATCCGAACCTCAGGAGCCTGCTCGCCGATTTCTACGCCCGCCGCCTCTCGCTCGCCGAGCTGGAGGAAGGAGCCCGCTTCTACGCCAGCCCGATCGGCCGGCGCTTCTACGAAGGCGCGATCAACGTCGCGCTCAGCCCCGAATACGACCGGGCGATGCGGGCCCTCACTCCGCAGATGGAAAGGGCGATGGAAGGCGCCGACCAGCGCTATCTCGCGGCCACCGCCGATTTGCCGCCCTTCCCCGGGGAGACGAGGCCGCCTGCAGGATCGACGCCGCCTCCCGCACCGCCCGCGCCACCGCGCGCGGCGCCGGCCGCGCCGCCGCTGCCGGCCGTCGATCCCGCGAGGCTCGCCGCGGGCAACCGGATGGCCGAAGCGGTGTGGCCGACCGGCCTGTTCGATCAGCCTCTCAACCTGGAGCCGGCGCTGAATGCCGTGCTCGCGATGCGCGTCGGCGATTTCGGGATACCGCTCCCGCCGCAGGCCCAGGTCGATCCCAATGCGACCTTCGCTGCCATCGCCAGCGGCTTCGACCCGCATTTCAGCCGCCGCCTGCCGGTCATCGCGCGCTTCGCCGCGGGCGAGATGGCCCGGATGGGGACGGCGATCGAGCCGGACTGGAAGCGGATCGCGGCGGTCTTCTACGCCCGCGAGTTCACCGTCGCGGAGCTCGATGCGATGGCCGGCTTCTTCTCGTCGCCGGCCGGCCGCCGCCTCAACCTCGAGACCTACCGCGCGTTCGAGGACCCGGCGCTGGTCCGCGGCCTGGTCCAGCTGCTGCCGCGAATCGCCGTGCAGATCCCCGCAGTGTCCCAGCGGAC